>Ga0268298_10001896_pt1 | contig 23713 bp, 19 predicted proteins | sample WWTPWeurt_MetaG_FD_194462 | JGI IMG/M metagenome (GOLD analysis project Ga0268298, IMG submission 194462) | Activated sludge microbial communities from WWTP in Nijmegen, Gelderland, Netherland - WWTP Weurt | ecosystem: Engineered > WWTP > Aerobic digester > Activated sludge | place...
CACCGGCCATTGCGCCACGCCGGTGATGGTGTGGCTGTCGAAGGTGATGGCGCGTGCCACGGCGTTCAGGCGCGTGCCGCCGCAATCGGTGCAGGGCTCGCCGCCCACGCCGTCCACCTCGGGCTCCTCTGACGGGAAGCTCTGCTCGCGGCCCTTGTTGTCGTCGTCCTTCACGCTGTCGTCATAGGCCTTGCGCTGCTCGCGCGTGAGCGTGAGGCCGGTGCCCACGCAGCCCATGCACCAGCCGTGCTTGCTGTTGTAGCTGAACATGCGCGGGTCGGGCTCGGGGTAGCTGGTGCCGCATTGCGGGCAGGCGCGCTTGGTGCTGAACACGCGCAGGCTGCCAATGCGGCCCGTGCTGCCGCCGGCGGCCATGGCGCCGGCCAGGCCGTCCAGCGGCGCCAGCAGGTGCAGCACGCCCTTGCCCAGATCGAGCGCCTTGGCCAGCAACTCGCGCAGTTCAGTCTCGGCCTTGGCGCTGACGATCAGGTCGCCCACCGGCAGCTCGAGCGTGTGCTCCTTGAAGCGGTCCAGCCGCGGCCAGGGCGCAACGGGCACGAACTCGCCGTCCACGCGCAAATGCGTGTGGCCGCGCGCCTTGGCCCACTTGGCCAGATCGGTGTAGAGGCCCTTGCGGTTCACCACCAGCGGGGCCAGCAGGCCGATGTGCTGGCCCTTGTATTCGCGCAGCACCTGCGCGGCGATGCTCTCCACGCTTTGCGGACGCACCTCGGTGCCGTCGTGCACGCAGCGTTGCAGGCCCAGCTTCACCCACAGCAGGCGCAGAAAGTGCCACACCTCGGTGGTGGTGGCCACGGTGCTCTTGCGGCCACCTCGACTCAAACGTTGTTCAATCGCCACCGTGGGCGGGATGCCATACACCGCGTCCACCTCGGGCCGGCCGGCCGGCTGCACGATGCTGCGTGCGTAGGCATTCAGGCTCTCCAGGTAGCGGCGCTGGCCTTCGTTGAACAGGATGTCGAAGGCCAGCGTGCTCTTGCCCGAGCCCGAGACGCCGGTGATCACGCTGAACTTGCCGCGCGGGATGTCCACGTTGAGCGAGCGCAGGTTGTGCTCCTTGGCGTTGACGATGCGGATGGCATTGCTGCCCTCCACCCGCTCGCGCGCCTGGGCGCGCTGCGCCCGCATCAGCAGCTGCAGCGGCACGCCCTCTTCCGCCTGCGGCGTGCCGATGCCGAGCGAGGTTTCATACTCGCGCAGCGCGCGGCCGGTGTGCGAGCTGGCATGCGCCTTCACATCGTCGGGCGTGCCGGTGCAGACGATCAGGCCGCCGGCCTCGCCGCCTTCGGGGCCCAGGTCGATGATCCAGTCGGCGCTGCGGATCACATCCAGGTTGTGCTCGATGATGATCAGCGAGTTGCCGCCATCGAGCAGCTTGCGCAGGCTGCGCATCAGCTTGGCGATGTCGTCGAAGTGCAGGCCGGTGGTGGGCTCGTCAAACAGGAAGAGCGTGCCCTTCTTGGCGGCGGGCTGGCGCGGGCCGCTGGCGGCCTCGGCCAGGAATCCGGCCAACTTCAAACGTTGGGCTTCGCCGCCCGAGAGCGTCGGCACGGGTTGCCCCAGGCGCACGTAATCGAGCCCCACGTCCACGATGGGCTGCAGGCGCGCGATCACGGCCATGTCGCCGCTGAAGACCACGGTGGCTTCGGCGACAGTGAGCTCCAGCACGTCGGCCACCGAGAGCTGATAGGCGCCGCGCACCAGCTTCACCTCGAGCAGCTCGGCGCGGAAGCGCTTGCCGTCGCAATCGGGGCAGCGCAGGTACACATCGGACAGGAACTGCATCTCCACGTGCTCGAAGCCCGAGCCGCCGCAGGTGGCGCAGCGCCCGTCGCCCGCGTTGAAGCTGAACATGCCGGCGCCGTAGTTGCGCTCCACAGCCAGCGGGGCTTGCGCAAAGAGCTTGCGCACCTCGTCCCACGCGCCCACGTAGCTGGCCGGGTTGCTGCGCGCCGTCTTGCCGATGGGCGATTGGTCGACGAACACGGCGTCGGCCAGGTGGTCCATGCCCAGCAGGCGATCGTGTGCGCCCGCGCCCTCGGTGGGCTTGCCGAAGTGGCGCAGCAGCGCCGGCACCAGCACGTCCTGCACGAGCGTGCTCTTGCCCGAGCCGGACACACCGGTGACGACCGTGAGCCGCTGCAGAGGGAACACCACGTCCACATGATGCAGGTTGTGCTCGGTGGCGCCCTCGAGGATGAGCTTGGGCGTGGCCTCGGTCACCAGCCTGCGCATGCCGATGCCCACCTGCTTGCGCGCGCCCAGGTAGGCGCCGGTGAGGGTGTCGGCGTGGCGGCATTGATCGGGTGTGCCGTCGAACACGATCTGCCCGCCGCGCTCGCCGGGGCCGGGGCCCATGTCGATCAGGCGGTCGGCCGCCAACATCACCGCCGGGTCGTGCTCCACCACCACCAGCGTGTTGCCGGCATCGCGCAGGCGGTGCATGGCCTCCACGATGCGGCCCATGTCGCGCGGGTGCAGGCCGATGCTGGGCTCGTCCAGCACGAACAGCGTGTTCACCAGCGAGGTGCCGAGTGCCGTGGTGAGGTTGATGCGCTGCACTTCGCCACCGCTGAGCGTGCGGCTCTGGCGGTCGAGTGTGAGGTAGCCCAGGCCCACGTCGCAGAGGTAGCGCATGCGCGTGCGCACTTCATCGAGCAGCAGCTTGAGGGCATCGTCCAGCATCGTGGACGGCAGGCTCAGGCCATCGAAGAACTTGCGCAGCCGATCGATGGGCAGCAGCATCAGGTCGTGCAGGCTGAGGCCTGGCAATGCCTCAAGCTGATCACGCGACCAGGCGGTGCCCACGGGCAACATCCGTTTGCCCGGCGCCATCACCCCATCCGCATCGGCCTTGCTGCCGATGCGCCACAGCAGCGATTCGGTCTTCAGCCGCGCACCGCCGCAGGTGCCGCAGGGCGTGTAGCTGCGGTACTTGGACAAGAGCACGCGGATGTGCATCTTGTAGGCCTTGCTCTCCAGGTAGCCGAAGAAGCGGCGCACGCCGTACCACTGCTTGTTCCAGTTGCCGGTCCAGTGCGGCGAGCCCTCGATCACCCAATGCTGCTGCGCCTCGCTCAGCTGCACCCAGGGCGTGTCGCGCGGGATGCCGGCCTCGCCGGCGTACTTGAGCAGGTCGTCCTGGCAGTCCTTCCAGGCCGGCGTCTGCAGCGGCTTGATCGCGCCGCCGCGCAGGGTCTTGCGCTGGTCGGGGATCACCAGGCCGAAGTCCACGCCGATCACGCGGCCGAAGCCGCGGCAGGTCTCGCAGGCACCGAAGGCCGAGTTGAAGGAGAACAGCGCGGGCTGCGGGTCGGCATAGCGCTGGTCGCTGTCGGGGCAGTGCAGGCCGGTGGAGTAGCGCCACAGTGTGGGTTCGCCATCCTCACGCAGTGCATACACATTGACTCGGCCGCTGCCGCGCCGCAGCGCCAACTCGATGGCCTCCACCACGCGGATCTTTTCGGCATTGGACATGCGCAGCCGGTCCGCCACCACATCGAGCAGCTTGCGCTCATCCACCACGCGCTCGGCCTGCACGCGGGTGAAGCCGGATGCGGCCAGCCATTGCTCCACTTCCTCGGGCGTCACGCTCGCCGGCAGTTCCACCGGGAAGGTGATCACCAGGCGCGGGTCGCCGGCCGCCGCTGCGCGCTGCAGCAGGTCCTCGTGGATGGTCTCCGGTGTGTCGTGCCGCACGGCTTGAGCGGTCTGCTGATCGAACAACTGCGCGGCGCGCGCGAACAAGAGCTTGAGGTGGTCGTTCAGCTCCGTCATCGTGCCCACCGTCGAGCGCGAGGTGCGCACGGGGTTGGTCTGGTCGATGGCGATGGCGGGCGGCACGCCGTCCACACGGTCCACCGCCGGGCGGTCCATGCGGTCGAGAAACTGGCGCGCGTAGGCCGAGAAGGTCTCCACATAGCGCCGCTGGCCTTCGGCATACAGGGTGTCGAAGACCAGGCTGGACTTGCCCGAGCCGCTGGGGCCGGTGACCACGGTCATCTCGCCGGTGCGGATGTCCAGGTCCAGATTCTTGAGGTTGTGTTGGCGTGCGCCGCGGATGCGGATCAGGCCGCTCATGCGTTGGCTCCGTGGAGGGGGGTGCGGGGCATTCTAGGGAGTGCCACCCTGCCCCACGGCCGACAGGTGGATCAGGCGCCGAAGAAGCGGTCCACCAGGGCGAACTGCTCGGGCGTGTTCAGCGCCGGCGCGTGGCCGCAGCCGGCGATGGTGGCCACCACGGCGCGCGGGCCGCGGCTGCGCATGGCCTCGGCCACGTCGGGCAGCAGCAGATCAGAATCGGCGCCGCGCAGCACCAGCACGGGGATGTCCAGGCTGTCCCAGGCGGGCCACTGCTCGTAGTCGTCGGGGTGGGCGATGAACTGGCGCACCATGGCCGGGTCGTAGTGCGGGGTGACGCGCCCGTCGGGCAGCCGGCGCATGCTGGTCTCGGCCAGGCGGCGCCATTGCGCATCGCTCAGCCAGCCATAGGGTTTGTAGACGGTGCGGAAATACTGCTCCAGCTCGCCCATGGTGGCAAACGAGGCCGGGCTGCCGGCGTAGCTGCGGATGCGCTCCACCGCGGGCTTGGCCAGCTCGGGGCCGATGTCGTTGAGCAGCAGGCGGCGGATGCGGCCGCGCAGCCGCCCCGCGGCGCCGTGCAGGCCGATGGCGCCGCCCATCGAGGTGCCCAGCCACAGGCAATCGGCGATGCCCAGCTGGTCCATCAGGTCCTCAGCCAGCCGGGTGTAGAAGGCCAGGCAGTATTCGTCGTCGGGCAGCGGGCTCCACTCCGAGAGGCCGCGGCCGATGGTGTCCGGGCAGATCACGCGGTAGCGCGTGGCCAGGTGCGCGGCCACATCGTCCATGTCGCGCCCGGTGCGCGCCAGGCCGTGCCAAGCCACCACGGTCTCGGCCTGGCCCGCACCCCATTCGGTGAAATGGACCTCGCGGCCCGCGCAACGAAGGTAGCTTGACGTGAATGACATGGCAGCGGCTCCGGGCGACGGCTTCAGCTCAGTCGGGCACGACCAGCGTGTTGCCGCTCATGGTGATGGCGTCCGCAGCCGACGGGGCCGCGGCGATGGCCGGCACATTGGCGGCCGTGAGCGCGGGCGCCGCACCGGGGGTGCCGCCACGCGGCACGGTGCGCACCACCTGGCTGGGCGGCAGGGCCGTGCCGTTCTTCAGGTGCGCATACATCGCGTCGAGCGCGCGGTTCAGGTACACGTGCAGCGGCACATAACGCGAATCGTAACCAGGCAGCACGGCCGGCAGACCGATGAAGCCATCGAAGTGCTGTGCATTGGTGACCTCGATGTAGGACAGCTTGCTCTTGCTGCCCTCCACCACCTTGTTCAGCGCCGTGTAGGGGCGCGAGGTGTGGTTCACGGGCAGCAGTGCATCAGAGCGGCCGTGCACGATCAGCGCCGGCTTGCCACCGAGCTGGCCGCTGCGCCGCGTTTCGTCCAGCCCCGTCTGCAGGGCCTTGGCTGGCGCATCGCTGCCCGTGAGCAGGTTGCGCAGGCACAGCGCGCCGTCGAGGTTGAAATCCTGCTTGGCCGTGCTGGGCGAGAACGAGAACAGGTCGCGCAGCGGCGCGCCGAGGCTCAGGTTGTTGATCAGCTGCACGCCGCCCGATGGGGGCACGCCATTGCCAGTGGCGAACATGGGCTGCACGGCCGCGTCGGCCAAGGCCGTGGGCAGGCCTTGCGCGGTGGTGGCGCCAAAGCTGAAGCCGCACAGGTGGTCCTTGACGCTGGCGCGGGTCAGCGAGTTGGCGAAGGTGACGGCCACCGCCGGCGACACCTCAAAGGCCGCCATCGACGCATGCAGGATGGCCGCCTCGGGCTCCCAGCCGTAGTCGCGCAGCTTCTGCAGTGCCTCGTCGGCCTGCGCCGCAGTGGTGTCGCCGCTGAGCAGGCCCTTGGCCTTGAGCGAGGCGCAGCGGTTGGCCGCGAAGGCGCCCACCACATAGGCCGCACCCGGCGCGCCCGTCACCTGCGCCGACAGCGAGGCGCAGCTCTGGTAGACGTTGGCGTAGCTGGTGAAATCAAACAGGGTCTTGCCGATGGTGACCGGCTTGGCCGCACCGCGCTGCACCGCCACGCCCGGCGTGGCCGGCATCTCGATGGCGGGCTCGCCCACCACCACGCCGTCGATCAGGCCGGTCTTGTCGAGCTCGGCCGCAGCGATGGACGCCCCCCCGCCGTTGGACACGCTCGAGGCGATGACGATCGTGCCCTCGGGCTTGATGCCGCGCTCGTGGCCACCACTGGCCAGCGCCGCGCCGTGCTTCTCGTTGATGGCCCAGAAGGCGAACTCCACCGCCTGCAGGGTGAAGTTGCCCCAGTCCTTCTCGGGGTTGCGCTGCGAGTGCGCGTGCTTGTAGGCAAAGCGGTTGGGCGTGGCGGTGTTCAGCGCGGCCAGCTCGGTGGCCGAGAGCTTGGCACGAAACTGCGCGGCCTTGCCCGCTGCGGCCGACGTGGTGCGCGTGCCGTCGATCAGCGGCACGGTGTCCTGCGCCAGATCGTGCGGCGCGCCGCCGGTGCCCTTGTCGGTGTAGGCCACCGCGCAGCCCTTCTTCAGGCCCCATTCGCCGGTGCTGATGGCGCCATACACACCGCGCGATCCGGACGACGTGGCGGTGACGATGCACGGTGCAGCCGGGTTGAAGTTGTCCGGGATCTGCACCATCAGCGTGACGTTGCGCTCGCCGCTGCCATCGTCGCTGTAGGCGATGTATTCGCTGCCGGCGATGCGGCCCTCACCGCTGCCGGCCACGCCATTGGCGTCCACATTGGGCCCGTAGAACACACCGTAGCCGCCGGCCGTGGTCATGTCCACGATGGCGCGGTAGTTGTTGTAGATGGCCGAGCGGCGCAGCTCGGCCGCCGTGGGCGCTGCCGACAGCGTGGGCGCGGTGGCCGAGGCCAGCCCGCTGCGGCCCAGGCCGGCGGTGAGCAGGTCGTCACTGACACCGTCGTAGCGCGTGAGCTTCACGTCGCCCAGGAACGAGGGCTTGGTGTTCAGCTCGATGTCGCCATTGCCACCGCAACCGACCAGGCCGGTGAGGGTGAGTGCCGCCGCAGCGGCCAGCGCCGTGCGCAGGAAAGGGTGATGAATCATGACGGTCTCCTCTGATTTGAATCGTTGTTTTCGAACCGCAGCGCCATCGCGCGCAGCCGCCCCACCACACCGGTGGGGAAGTGGTACACCGAGAGCACGAACAACACGCCCAGCCAGAGCAGCCAGCGGTCGGGCGAGATCACGTGGGGCAGCAGGGGCACGCCCTCGAGCGCCGTGGCGCCGAGCTTGAGCAGATCCTGCAGATAGTTTTGCGCCAGCACGAACAGCGCCGCACCCACCACCGCGCCATACATGGTGCCCATGCCGCCGATCACCACGATGAGCAGGATGTCGAGCATGATCTCGAAGGACAGCGTGGTGTCCGGCCCCACGTAGCGCAGCCAGATCGCCAGCAGCACGCCCGAGAGCGTGGCAAATGCGGCCGAGAGCACGTTGCTCCAGGTGCGGTAGACCACGGTGCGAAAGCCGATGGCCTCGGCGCGGAAATCGTTCTCGCGGATGGCCTGCAGCACGCGGCCGAAGGGCGAATTCACGATGCGCAGCAGGGCCAGGAAGAGCAGCGCCACGGCCACGAAGAGCAGGTAGTAGGCGAAGATCTTGCCGTCCACGCTGACGCCGAGAAACGGCGCCTCGAAGGGCTCGAACGAAGGGTTGAAGACCTCGGGGTTCTTGAAGGTGAGGCCGTCCTCGCCGCCGGTGAAATCGCTGAGCTGCGAGGCCAAGGTTTGAAACGCCGTGGCCACCGCCAGCGTGATCATCGCGTAGAAGATCGCCTTCACGCGCAGCGAAAACAGGCCGATCACCAGCGACAGCCCCAGCGACACCGCCAGCGCGCCCAGCGTGCCCACCAGCAGCGCCGCGAAGCCCGGCCCCATCGCCGTGCTGGCGATGGCCACGCCATAGGCGCCGATGCCGAAGAACATGGTGTGCGCAAAGCTCACGATGCCGGTGTAGCCCAGCAGCAGATCAAAGCTGGCCACCAGCAGGATGAACACCAGCACCTTGGCCGCCACCGACAGCGCCTTGGCACCCGGAAAGGCAAACGGCGCCACGGCCAAACCCAGCACCACGACGATCAGCGCCAGCGCCAGCCAGCGGCTGCGCGGCCGGTCGTGTGAAAGCAGGCGATCGAGCATGTTCATTCCCCCGATCAGCGGTTCGTCACCGGATACAAACCCTGCGGACGCCACAGCAACACGCCCACCATCAGCGCGATGTTGGAGAACAGCGCCACCTTGGGCGCCAGAAAGCCCGCGTAGTTGGCCATCAGCCCCACCAGCAGCGCGCCGATGAAGCAGCCCAGCGTGGAGCCCAGGCCACCGATGATGATGACGATGAAGATCAGCACATTCACCTGCGCACCGATCTGCGGCGACACGTTCTGCTGGTACAGCCCCCACATCACGCCGCCCAGGCCGGCCAGCGCCGAGCCGGCCACGAACACGCCGATGAACAGGCGCTGGATGCGGTAGCCGAGCGACTCGACCATCTCGCGGTCCTGCACGCCGGCGCGGATCAGCAGGCCGATCTTGGTGCGGTTGAGCGTCCACACCAGGGCGCCAAACACCAGGGCGCCGATGGCCGAGGCGATGAGGCGGTACTTCTCGATGGACGCGTCACCAATGAGGTAGGATCCACGCAGCGCATCGGGCAGCGGCAGCGCGATCTGCAGCGGACCCCAGATCATCTTGATGATCTCCTCGCCCACGATCATGCCGCCCATGGTGATCAGGATCTGCTTGAGGTGCAGGCCGTACACCGGCCGCACGATCAACCGCTCGAAGGCCAGGCCCACGGCGCCGGCCACGGCCATGGCCACCAGCATGGCGCAGAAGATCGACACCAGGCTCTGCCAGCCGCCCTGCGCCGAGAAGCCGGCCATGCCACCCATCACGCTGGTGGCCACGAAGGCACCCAGCGCGATGAACACGCCGTGGCCGAAGTTCAGCACGTCCATCAAACCGAACACCAGCGTGAGGCCCGAGGCGATGATGAAGACGATGAAGCCCATGGCCAGCCCGGCCACGGTGAGCGTGAGCCAGGTGCTGCCGCTGCCGATGGCGGGGATGGCGCCGAGCACCACCACGGCCAGCAGCCACAGTGGCTTCGTATCGAAGCTCGATTTGGGGATCTGGCGCAGCTCGGGTGCTGCGGCCACGGCGGTGTTCATTGGTGTGCTCCCAGCGACAAGCCCAGCAGCCGTTGCTGCAGGCTTTCGTTCTCGACCAGCTCGGCCATCGCGCCGCGGTGCACCACGCGTCCGTTGTCCATCACCGCCACCTGGTCGCCCAGGGCCTTGGCCATCATGAAGTTCTGCTCCACCAGCAGGATGGTGGTCTTCTGCCGCTTCAGCTCGCGGAAGGCCGACACCAGGTTCTGGATGATCGAGGGCGCCAGGCCCTTGCTCGGCTCGTCGATCAGGATCAGCGCGCGCGGCTCGCAGATCGCGCGCGCCACCGCCAGCATCTGCTTCTGCCCGCCCGAGAGCTTGCCTGCCGGGTAGAGCCAGAACTTCTGCAGCGCCGGAAACAGGCCAAAGATCCAATCGAGGCGCGCGCGGTCCAGATCGCCCTCGTGCTGGGCGTTGCGGGCAGCGAGCACGATGTTCTCCTTCACCGTGAGGTCGGTGAAGATGCCCATGTTCTCGGGCACGTAGGCGATGCCTTGCGAGGCGATGTCGGGCGTGCGCTGCGCCTGGATGGCCTGGCCGCGAAAGCGCACTTCGCCGGCCGAGGCCTGCCACAGGCCCATGATCGTGCGCAGCGTGGTGGTCTTGCCCGCGCCATTGCGGCCCAGCAGCATGGTGACCTCGCCCTCGGGCACCGCGAAATCCACACCATGCAGGATGTGGTACGCGCCGATGTGGGTCTGCACGGCTTTCAGTTCAAGCAGAGGTGCGTTCATCAGGCGGCCTCGCCTTCAGGCGCCATGCCCAGATAGGCTTGCTGCACCACCGGCGAGGCGATCACCTCGGCCGGCTCGCCGTCGGCCACCAGTTGGCCGTTGTGCAGCACCACGATGCGGTCGGACAACTCGCGCACCACGTCCATCTTGTGCTCCACCAGCAGGATCACGATGTCCTTGCGCGCCTTGAGCTGGCGGATCAGATCGAGCACCACGGGCACCTCGTCCACGCTCATGCCGGCGGTGGGCTCGTCGAACATGAACACCTTGGGGTCGAGCGCCAGCAGCAGCGCCACCTCGAGCTTGCGCTGGTCGCCATGCGGCAGGCTGCTGGCGTGAGCGGCGGCCTTGTCGGCCAGGTGCACTTGCTGAAGCAACGCATGCGCCTCGTCGATCCAGGCCTTGTGGTCGGACCAAATGCGCCAAAGATCCAGCCCACCGCGGCCACGGCCTGCCTCACGCGCCTGGATGGCCAGGCGCACGTTCTCGTGCACGCTCAGGTTGGGGAACAACTGCGTCAGCTGAAACGCCCGCCCCAGCCCGCGCCGCGTGCGCACCGGCGCTGGCAGGTGGGTGATGTCCTCACCCCCCAGCAGCACCGTGCCCTCGCTCGCCGGCAGTTGCCCGGAGATGAGGTTGAAGTAGGTGGTCTTTCCCGCCCCGTTGGGCCCAACGATGGAAGTGAGCGTACCCGGCGCGAACGAGCACGACACGTGGTCCACCGCCACATGCCCGCCGAACCGGATGGTGAGATCGCGTGTTTCGAGCATGGGCCGCGCCGCCAAGAATCAGCGCTTGTTCCTGATCGGGATGTTCAACTCTGCAGCGGGAATGACGCGAACAAGTTCAGGCACGCCCCAGGCAAACGCCGGGTCGTTCTTGATCTTGAAGTGGTACATGTCCTGCATGGCCTGGTGGTCCTCCTTGCGGAAGGTCATCTTGCCCTTGGGTGTCTCGAAGCTCATGCCCTCCATCGCGGTGATGAGCTTGTTGGTGTTGGTGTCGCCATTGGTCTTCTTCAGCGCCTCGACCACGGCAATGGCCGCGCTCATGCCGCCCGCGGTGAAGAAATCAGGCGGTGCCTTGAACTGCTTGTAGTGGTTGGCCACCAGCCACTCGTTGGCGGCGTTCTTGGGGATGCCGAAGTAGTAGTACAGCGCGCCCTCCATGCCCTCGAACTGCTTGTAGGCCACCATGGCCGGCAGGATGTTGCCGCCGGTGGCCATCTCGATGCCGTAGCGCTTCTTCAGGTCCAGATCGGCGATCTTGCTGAAGGGCGCGGGTGCGCCGGCCCAGCCCACCGAGATGTACTTCTTGCCCGGCTGGTCCTTGAGCTTGTCGACGATGCGTTGCAGGCCTGCGGTGAAATCGGTGGTGCCCACCGGCAGGTACTCCTCGTGCACGATCTTGGCGTGCTTGATGAAGTCCTTCGAGGCCTTCACACCGTCGCGGCCGAAGGCGTTGTCATTGGCCAGCGTGGCGATCACATTGCCCGGCTTGTCCAGCGCGGCGGCATTGGCGGCGGCGTCCTGGCTGCTGTTGCGGCCGGTGCGGAAGATGTACTTGTTCCACTTGTCGCCGGTGATCGAGTCGGCCACGGCCGGCTCCACCAGCAGGATCTTCTTGTATTCCTCGGCCACCGGCAGCATGGCCAGGCCCACCGGCGATGCGGTCGGGCCCACGGCGATGTCGGCCTTGTCGTCGGCATAGGCGGCGGCGAGCGCGGCCTTGCCCACGTCGGGCTTGCCCTGGTCGTCCTTCTCGATCACCACCAGCTTCTTGCCGGCCACCATCATCGTGCCGCCCGTGGCGTAGTTCAGGCCCAGGTTGAAGCCGACGATGGTCTGCTTGGCATAGGCCTCCAGCGGGCCGGTCTTGCTGGCGATCAGCGCGATGCGCACTTCGCCTGCGGCCTTGGCCTGTGCCCAGGCGGCGGGTGCGGCAGCGAGCGTGGCCACGGCGGCGGCCAGCAGGGTGAGGGAACGACGTTGCATGCGTTTATCTCCTTGAGACGGGATCAGGGGTGTGCGCCGGGTGGGGCAGCCATGGCGGCTGGCGTTTGCAAGCGGTGTGCCGCGAAGCACCATTTCAGGGAATACCCTGGACTTTGGGGCTTGGCGGGCGCACCGACATGGCTCAGATCAAGCGAAATGTGCCAAACCCAGGTCGAGAGTCTGATTCTCAGACAGGTCGTTGCGTCTGAAAATCAGACACTTTGGGTCTTGGTGACTGAATTCCAGGCGGCGAAAGCCGGGTTTCTGCCGCTCAGCGCCCCAACACCGCCAAGGCGGGATGCCGCTCCAGCCGATCGTAGAAGGCCGCGCGAGACATCTTCAGCAGCTTGGCCGCCGCCGCACGGTTGCCTTGCGTGGCCTGCAGCGCGGCCGCGATCGCGGCCAACTCGAGCTCGGTCACCTGGTCTTGCAGCGGCCGCAGCGGCCCACCGGTTGCCGGCATGGGCATGGGCAGCTGCTGTGGCGCTGGCGTGGTGGCGGGCGCGGGCCTAACCTCATAAGCGGGCGCAACCGGCGCCGCACCCACCCCCGCCAGCGTCAGGGCCTGCGCAAAGTGCGCCGGCGCCAGCAGCAGGTCGTCGGTCATCAAGGCGGCTTGCTCGAGCACATTGCGCAGTTGGCGGATGTTGCCAGGCCAGGGTTGCTGCAGCAGCAGATCGAGCGCATCGCTCGACAGGCTCTTGTGGGGCATGCCGCTGCGCCGGGCGATGTCGTCGAGCAGGGCGTCGGCCAGGGCTTCGAGATCGGGCATGCGCTCGCGCAGCGAGGGCAGGCGGATGGGCAGCACATTGAGCCGGTAATACAGATCGGCGCGGAAGCGGCCCTGCTCCACCATCGCCGCCAGATCGCGGCTGGTGGCGGCCACCACGCGCACGTCCACGGTGATCACCTGGTTGCTGCCCAGGGGCTCGATCTCCTGCTCCTGCAGCGCGCGCAAGAGTTTGGATTGCAAGGCGAGCGGCATGTCGCCGATCTCGTCGAGGAACAGCGTGCCGCCATCGGCGAGCTTGAACTTGCCGTCGCGGCCCTTGCGGTCGGCACCGGTGTAGGCGCCCGGCGCCACGCCAAAGAACTCGGCCTCGAGCAAAGTCTCAGGCACGGCGGCGATGTTCACGCCCACGAAGGCCGCGCCCGAGCGCGCCGATGCGGCATGGATGGCATGCGCCAGCAACTCCTTGCCGGTGCCCGTCTCGCCCAGCAGCAGCACCGTGGACTGCGTGCCCGCCACGCGTCGCGCCTGGCGCTTGACCTCCATGGCGGCCGGGCTCACGCCGATGTAGCTGGCGATGGTGTACTTGGGCCGCCGGTTGCGCGATTGCTCGGCGGCCAGCAGGCGCTGCGCCGATTCGAGCTCGCGCTGCAGGCGGCCAAACTTGGTCATCAGCGGCTGCATGGTGCGCTCGGGGTGGTCCATCAACACCATGCCCAGCGCGCCGATCACGCGCCCGCCCGCATCGCGCAGCGGCACCCGGCTCACCAGGAAGGTGCCGGCCTTGTTGGTGAGCAAATCCACCATGATCGGCTGGCCGCTCTCGATCACCTGCGCCATCAGGGTGTTGGGCACCACCTCCTCGACCATCTTGCCGACGAAATCGGTCTCGGCCTCGAAGCCCAGCGCCGGCAGAAAGCGCTTGTAGCCCTCGCTGATCCACACGATGCGGTGCTCGCGGTCCACCACCATCATGCCCTGCACCGTCTGCGCATACAGATCGAACATGCTCTGCGCCGCCAGCTTGAGCAGGCCGTCGGCGTCTTGCGGCAGGGCGGGGGTGGGGGCCATCACCATGGCTGCACTCTAACGCCGCGCACCGAGCGGATTGCCCAGTGCGGCCGCGGGGCAATCAACCCTGACTCAGCATCTGCTGCGTGCGCGCCATCAGCTTGGCGTGGGCGCTGGCCAGCGTAGCCTGCTCTTGCGGGCTGAGGCCTTCGAGCAGGAACTGCGCGCGTGCCTGCACCATTGGCTCGATCTTGCGCACCAGTGCGGCGCCGGCTGGGGTGAGCTTGAGCACGTGGTTGCGGCGGTCGTCGGCGGCCAGGCTGCGCTCGATGAGGCCGCGCTGCTCCAGGCTGGCCGCGGCGCGGCTGGCGGGCATCTTCTGCAGTGTGGAGTAGGCCATCAGCTCGGTGGTGCGTGTGGGGCCCAGCTCGGCCAGGCCGGCCACCAGGCGCCACTCGTCACGGCTGAGATCAAAGCGCACGGCGTACACCTGGGCCATGGCCTGGCTCACGGCCTCGGCCAGCACCACCAGCTGGTAGGGGTAGAAGGATTGCAGATCCATGGGTCTTGTTCGGCGATGAAGTTCAATGGTAACAAACAAGACCGATTTCGGCGAGCGCGGGTTCGCGCGCCTGCGTCGCCCCTGCAGTGCGCTTATCCAAGGGTAAACACCACTCACCAGCCAAGGTCTTGATCTTTCATAATTGATCACATTCGTTATCATCAACATCCCGCAGCACCATCCACCCGCCAGGAGCCCCGCATGAACATCCAACGCATCCACCACGTGGCCTACCGTTGCCGCGACGCCAAGCAGACGGTCGAGTGGTACCGCCAGCACCTGGGCATGGATTTCGTGCTCGCCATCGCCGAGGACCAGGTGCCGTCCACCCATGCGCCCGACCCCTACATGCACATCTTCATGGACGCCGGCGGCGGCAATGTGCTGGCCTTTTTCGAGCTGCCCAACTCGCCGGCCATGGGCCGCGACCAAGCCACGCCCGACTGGGTGCAGCACATCGCCTTCAAGGTGGGCTCGGTGCAGGAGCTCGAGGACACCAAGGCCAGGCTCGAGGCCGCGGGCATCCCGGTGGTGGGCGTCACCGACCACACCATCTTCAAGTCGATCTACTTCTTCGACCCCAACGGCCACCGCCTCGAGCTGGCTGCCGACACCGGCACGCCCGACATGTACAAGAAGCTCGACGAAGCCAAGTGGCCGATGATCGAGGAATGGGCCCGCACCAAGCGCGCGCCCAAGCACGCCGCCTGGATGCACGAGAAAGAATTCAAGGCCGCCTGAATCAGACCCCGCCCAATCGCCAGAGCCGCTCATGCAGAAGACCTACACCTACCCCGAGTTTGCTTACGTTCAAAGTGAGGAGCAGCGCAGCAAGGCCTATCAGCGACACAAGGTGTTGGTGGTGGGCGCCGGCCCCATCGGCCTGACCGCCGCACTCGATTGCGCCGCACGCGGCATCCCGGTGGTGGTGATCGACGACAACAACACCGTGAGCATCGGCTCGCGCGCCGTCTGCTACGCCAAGCGCCCGCTCGAGATATGGCGCCGGCTGGGCGTGGCCGGCCCGATGGTGGAGCGCGGCATCAGCTGGAAGGTGGGCAAGGTGTTCTTCAAGGACGAGCTGGCCTACCGCTTCGATCTGCTGCCCGAGCCGCAGCACCAGATGCCGGCCATGATCAACCTGCAGCAATACCACCTCGAGGAGACCCTGGTCGCCGCCTGCGAAGCCCACCCGCTGGTTGACCTGCGCTGGAAGCACCGCCTGGTGGCCCTGCAGCAGGAAGGGCAGTTCGCCACGCTCACGCTCGAGACGCCCGACGGCCAATTCACCACCGAGGCCGATTGGGTGATCGCCTGCGATGGTGCCAACAGCGACACGCGCCGCATGGTGGGCGCCGATTTCAGCGGGCAGTTCTTTCAGGATCGCTTCCTGATCGCCGACGTGGTGATGGAGGCCGGCTTCCCCACCGAGCGCTGGTTCTGGTTCGATCCGCCCTTCCACCGCGGCCAGAGCGTGTTGCTTCACAAGCAGAGCGACAACGTCTGGCGCATTGACTTCCAGCTCGGCTGGGACGCCGACCCCGAGGCGGAGAAGAAGCCCGAGAACGTGATCCCGCGCATCCAGGCCATGCTGGGCCCGGATGCCAAGTTCGAGCTCGAATGGGTGTCCGTCTACCAGTTCGCCTGCCGGCGCATTGATCAGTTCCGCCACGGCCGGGTGATCTTCGCGGGCGATGCGGCGCACCAGGTCTCGCCCTTCGGCGCGCGCGGCGCCAACACCGGCGTGCAGGACATCGACAACCTGGCCTGGAAGCTGAAGCTGGTGCTCGACGGCGCCGCGCCCGAGGCCCTGATCGATACCTATCACGAAGAACGCGCGTACGCTGCCGACGACAATCTGCGCCAGTCCACCCGGTCCACCGACTTCATCACGCCCAAGAGCCGCACCAGCCTGCGCCTGCGCGACGCCGTGCTCTCGCTGGCCAAGACCGAGGCCTTTGCGCGGCCGCTGGTGAACAGCGGGCGGCTGTCCACGCCCACGCCCTACCTGCAGTCCTCGCTCAACACGCCGGACGACGCGCCCTTTGCGGGCACCATGCTGCCCGGCACCAACTGCGCCGATGCACCGGTGCTGCGCCACGGCCAGCCGAGCTGGCTGCTGCACCACCTGGGCGAGGGTTTCACGCTGATGCACTTCGGCCCCGCGCCGATCGACAACGTGGAGGTGGAAAGCTGCGGCGCCGCCGTGCCCCTGAACGTGCTGTCCGTGGGCACCGACATCGTCGAAGATGCCGACAAGACGCTCAGCCAGCGCTACGACGGCCAGCCCGGCACCACCTACCTGATCCGCCCCGATCAACACGTGGCTGCGCGCTGGCGCAGCTTCGACACCGCCAAGATCGAGGCCGCCATCCGCCGCTGCCTGTGCGCCTGAGCGCTGGCCACCCCACACGCCGCAAGGACGAATCCGCATGCCACTGAACCGCCAACCCAACCTGATCGACCCCGATGGCTTCTACGAGGAGCTGATCGACGGCCAGCGCGGCCTCACCGAGGAGCAGGCCGAGCTGATGACCAGCCGCCTGGTGCTGATCCTGGCCAACCACATCGGCGACCGCGCCGTGCTCAGCGAGGCGCTGCAATTGGCGCGCGCGATGGACACTGCGGCCTGACACTCTCACATCCCCACAGCATCGGACCCACCCCATGAGCACCAAGACATTCGCCTCCCAGGCCGACCTCGAAGTCAAGAAGGTCAGCTTCACCAAGCTGTCGGACAACGCCTACGCCTACACCGCCGAGGGCGACCCCAACACCGGCATCATCATCGGCGACGAGTCGGTGATGGTGATCGACACGCAAGCCACGCCGGTGATGGCGCAGGACGTGATCCGCCACATCCGCACCGTCACCGACAAGCCCATCCAGTACGTGGTGCTCAGCCACTACCACGCGGTGCGCGTGCTGGGCGCGTCGGGCTACGCGCCCGAGCACATCGTGGCCAGCCGCGACACCTACGACCTGATCGTGGAGCGTGGCGAGCAGGACAAGGCCAGCGAGATCGGCCGCTTCCCGCGCCTGTTCCAGGCGGTGGAGTCGGTGCCCGCGGGCATGACCTGGCCCACCATCACCTTCGAGGGCAAGATGTCGATCTGGCTGGGCAAGCTCGAGGTGCAATTGATCCAGCTGGGCCGCGGCCACACCAAGGGCGACACCGTGGCCTGGATCCCCTCGCAGAAGATCCTGTTCTCGGGCGACCTGGTGGAGTTTGATGCCACGCCGTATGCCGGGGACGCTTACTTTCAGGATTGGCCGCAGACGCTGGACAACATCGCCGCGTTGCAGCCCGTGGCCCTGGTGCCCGGCCGTGGCGCCGCGCTCACCACGCCCGAGATGGTGGCCGCCGGCCTGGCCGGCACACGCAGCTTCATCGCCGATGTGTGGGCCAGCGTGAAGGCCGGCGTGGCCGCGGGCAAGGACCTGAACGCGGTCTACAAGGACACCATGGCCAAGCTCTCACCCAAGTACGGGCACTGGGTGATCTTCAACCACTGCATGCCCTTCGATGTGACGCGCTGCTACGACGAGGCCACGCAGTACCCGCATCCGCGCATCTGGACGGCCGAGCGCGACATCGAGATGTGGAAGACGCTCGAAGGCGCTTGAAGTCTCAGCGGGCCGCCACCGGCGCCAGTTGCCGGTGAAAGAAGGTGGTGCCGCACAGCCCGCCCTGCGGCCACAGCGCAAAGTCAGGCACCTCGCCCACGCGCTGCCAGCCCAGGCGCGCATACAGGCGCTCGGCGTCGCCGCCGGTCACGGTGTCGAGCACCAGCACGGTCTTGCCGCGCTCGCGCGCCTCCACCTCCAGCGCGCTCATCAGCGCGGCCGCCACGCCCCGCCGCCGCGCGCGGCGGTGCACCAGCATCTTGGACACATCCGCGCGGTGCGGCTGGTTCTCGGGCTGCTCGAGCACCAGTTGCACGGTGCCGACGATGCCTTGTGAGTCCTCGGCCACCAGCAGCGCGCGTTTGCCGGCGGCCACATCGTCGGCCACGCGCTGCCAAAAGGCCTGCGCCTTGGCCAGGGGCAGCGGCAGCATGAAGCTCACCGAGGCGCCACCCTCCACACAATCCACCAGCACCTGGGCCAATTGGTCCACCTGCGCTGGGCTGACGGCTTGAAGACACCTGACGGATGCAGGCTGCTGATCCATGGCAATCACCTCCGGCCCGCATTGTGGGCCCGGCCAGCCGCTAGCGTGGGCGCACCGGCTGGGCGGGTTCGCCCCGCGCGCGGCGCTCGGCGTGCTCGCGCACGTTGGCCGGCAGGTGCTTGAGCATCCAGTGGATCACCAGGGGCACCAGCACCACGTCGTCCATCAGGCCGATCACCGGGATCACGTCGGGGATCAGGTCCACCGGCGACAGCAGGTACAGCACCAGGCCCACACTGCCCAGCTTCAGCCAGCCCGGCGCGCCGGGGTGCTGCACGGCGTGCCACAGCAAACGGGCGTCACCCTTGACCAGGGACCACAACACTGACACACGCTTCCACATCGGGGGCCTCACTGCAAACAGCACCGCATCATCGCGGCTGGCTCACAACGTGGGGGCAGGATGCGGGTTGACAAGCCCTGGCGCGGCGCTGTCGGCAGCCCGATGGAACAATGCCAGCCACCACCACCATCCCCACCACCGGAGCCCCCATGGCCGAGCCGCTGCAGATCGATGGCATCGCGATCCACATCGAAGGGCCGGCGGCGCCCGTCGACAACGTGGTGATGATCCACGGCTGGCCCGACACGCACCGCCTGTGGGACCAGACCGTGGCCGCGCTGAAGGACCGCCACCGCTGCGTGCGCTTCACCCTGCCCGGCTTCGACAACACCCGGCCGCGCGACCCGCGCTCGGTGCAGCAACTTGTTGAGTTCTTCGCCCGTGTGATCGAGTCCACCTGCCCCGGCCAGCCTGTGACGCTGTTGGTGCACGACTGGGGTGCAGTGTTCGGCTACCAGCTGGCGATGCGCCGGCCCGATCTGGTGGCGCGCGTGATCGGCGTGGACGTGGGCGACGCCAACTCGCCCCAACACCTGAAATCACTGTCCACCCAGGCCAAGCTCGGCATCGCCGGCTACCAGTGGTGGCTGCTGCTGGCCTGGCGCCTGGGCGCGCTCATCCCGAGCCTGGGCGACGGCATGACCCGCCGCATGGCCCGCGCGCTGCGCTGCCCTGCCCCACAGGCACTCATCGGCAGCGGCATGTGCTACCCCTACGACATGGCCTGGATGGGCAGCCACGGTGGGCTGAAGCGCCTGGCGCCGGTGGCGCTGACGCAGCCCATGCTCTTCATCTACGGCACGCGCAAGCCCTTCATGTTTCACTCGCAGGCCTGGGCCGAAGCCTTGGCCGCGCGGCCCGGCTGCCAGGTGGTGGCGCTGCGCACGGGGCATTGGGTGATGGACAACGATCCGGCGGGGTTCATCGACGCGGTTCGCACCTGGCTTGATGCAACACCTTCGCGCGTGGCGCCGACGCCCTGAGCCCTAGCCTGGCGGCCGCTTCAGCGCCGCCACGATCGGCGCAAAGGCCTTCAGAAGTTGCTTGGCCGACTCGCCCTCCAGCCCGGCCGGGTGCCGGGCGATGCCCGGGCGGTAGTGGGTGAAGCGGCGGCCATGCCAGCCAAAGACGATGCAGTTGGCGTGATCGCTGTCCTCCACCACCAGCACGGCGTCGTCGAAGCTGCGGCGGATGCGGTCGACGATGAGGTCGTAGCGCTTGTCGGCCATGTGCAGGTTCACCACCAGCAGGCCGGCCTCGCGCAGGGCGCCGTGGCAATCGTCGAAGAAGCGTTGCGCGGCCAGGGGCTCGGGCATGCCCTGGTCGTCGAAGCCGTCCACCATCAGAACGTCCAGCGCCAGGTCGGCCTGGCGCACGAAGCGCGCGCCGTCCGCCAGCAGCACCTCGAAGCGCTCGCTGTCGGGCGGCACGTCGAACTCATCGCGCAGCGCGATCACGTGAGGGTTGATCTCCACCACGCGGATGTGCGCCTGCGGCAGGTGGCGGTGGCAGAACTTGGGCAACGAGCCGCCGCCCAGGCCCACCATCACGATCTGGCGCGGATCGGGCACGAAGAGCAGAAAGCCCATCATCGTGCGGGTGTATTCCAGATCCAGCCCGTCCGGATCATCGAGCTGCATGCGGCTCTGCAACTCGTGGATCGAGAAGTGCAGCGCCTTGGCGCCGCGGCTCTCGAAGACAAAGGGCTTGACGTGCTCGCCCGGGCCCGCGGGCTCGGCCTCGGGCAGCGGCCCCTTCAGGATGGTGCCGCGTTTCTTGCTCAAACCGGCACGTCCGCGAGCAGGTCCGCCAGCGTGCGCGCCACCACCTTGGTGGCGCGGCGCAAGTCCTCGAGCACCAGGTGCTCGTCGGCGCGCTTGGCGTTGGACTCGAGCACGGTGCGCGGCCCGGCGCCGTAGATGGCGGCCGGCACGCCGGCAGCGCCATACAACCTAACGTCCGTATAAAGCGGCGTGCCGGAGGTGGGGATGGGCTCGCCGAACAGCTCGCTGGCATGGCGCTGCAAGGCCTGCACCAACGGTGCGTTGCCAGCCTGGGGCTTCAAGGATTCGGCCAGCAGCAGGCGCTTGATCTCCAGGCGGATGCCCGGGCATTGCGCCACCGTGCCTTCGATCAGGGCGCGCACCTCGGCCTCCACCTCGGCCGAGTTCTCCTCGGGGATCATGCGCCGGTCGAGCTTGATCACCACCTTGCCCGGCACCACGTTGGTGTTGCTGCCGCCCTCGATGCGGCCCACGTTCAGGTAGGGGTGGGTGATGCCCTCGACCTGGCTCAGGCGCGTGCGCAGCACATCGTTGTGCGCGTACAGCGCGGTGAGCAGGCGGTTGGCGGCCTGCAGCGCGTCCACGCCGGTGTGCGGGTAGGCAGCGTGCGAGGCCAGGCCGTGCAGCGTCACCTCCATCTGCAAACAGCCATTGTGAGCGGTCACCACCTGGTAGCTGAAGCCGGCGGCGAGCAGGAAGTCGGGCTTGGTCAAGCCGTGCTTGAGCAGCCAGCCGGGCCCGAGCTCGCCGCCAAACTCTTCGTCGTAGGTGAAGTGCAGCTCCACCGCGCCCTGCTTCGGCGGCGCAGCGGCCTGCAGCGCGCGCAGCGCGAAGGTGAAGCTGGCGAAATCGCTCTTGCTCACGGCCGAGGCGCGGCCGTAGAGCTTGCCATCCACCACTTCGGCGCCGTAGGGCTCGTGGGTCCAGCCGTCGCCAGGGGGCACCACGTCGCCATGCGCGTTGAGCGCAATCACCCGCCCGCCCGGGCCGAAGCGCTGGCGCACGATCAGATTGGTGATGGATTGCAGGCCGTAGGCCTGTACCTCAGCGGCCGGCACGGCATGCTGCTCGGCCTGCAGGCCAAAGCCCGCCAGCAGCTCGGCCGTGCGCTCGGCGTGCGGTGCGTTGTTGCCGGGCGGCGTGTCGGTGGGCACGCGCACCAGGGCTTGCAGGAAGCGCACCTCTTCGTCGAAGTGGGCGTCTATCCAGGTGTCGAGGGCTTGGTAATCACTCATGGTGTTTCGGTGGCAAGTTGATCGAGCAGGTGCTGGAAGGCGCGCACGCACAACTCAGTGTCGTCGTTGGTGATGGATTCGAGCGGGTTGTGGCTGATGCCGGCATTCAGGCCGCGCAGAAAGAGCATGGCCTGCGGCATCACATCGTGCAGCTTCATGGCGTCGTGCCCGGCGCCGCTGGGCATGCGAAACACCGGCAGGCCCAACTGCTGCACGGCCTGCTCCCAGCGTTGTTGCCAGGCGGGCGCGCTGGGGGCGGCGGCCGCGCGCATGGTCTCTTCGGTATGGATGGCCACGCCACGGCGCTGGGCGATGCGCTGCGCTTCGGCCAACACATCAGTGGCCAGTGCATCTCTGGCGGCGTTGGTGGTGGCGCGCAGATCGAGGCTGAAGCGGCAGCGGCCGGGCACCACGTTGATCGAGCCCGAGGGCACGTCGAGCTGGCCCACCGTGGCCACCACGTCGGGCACCGAGCCCGCGCGCTGCTCCACATACAGCAGCAGCTCGGCCACGGCAGCGGCGGCGTCGCGGCGGCTGCCCATCGGCGTGGTGCCGGCGTGGCTGGCCATGCCCACGGCCTCGCAAAGGTAACGCACGCTGCCGTTGATGGAGCTCACCACGCCCAGCGGCAGATCCATCTCGTTGAGCACTGGGCCTTGCTCGATGTGCACCTCGACGAAGCCGAGGTAGCGCGCCGCGTCACGTCGACATTTGGGGATGTCGTCGATGCACAGCCCGGCCTGCTTCATCGCGGCGCGCATGCTCACGCCGTCGGCATCCTGCTGCTCCAGCCAGGCCATGTCGAAATCGCCGGCGAGTGCGCCCGAGCCCAGGAAAGTGGCCTTGTAGCGCTGTCCTTCCTCCTCCGCAAAGCCCACCACCTCGATGCCGAAAGGCAGGCGCCGGCCTTGGCGATGGAGTTCGCGCACGCAGGCCATGGGCACCAGGATGCCCAGGCGGCCGTCGTACTTGCCGCCATTGCGCACGGTGTCGTAGTGGCTGCCGGTGAGCAGCCGTTTGGCGGCAGGGTCGCTGCCGTCGTAGACGCCCACCACATTGCCCACCGCGTCGATCTCCACGCGGTCGAAGCCGCACTCGCGCATCCAGTGCGAGAGGCGCTGCGCGCAGGCGCGGTGCGCATCGGTGAGGTAGGTGACGGTGAGCTCGCCGTGCTCGGCGCAGCCGGGGTCGCTGTGCTCGGCCAGCTTCTCGGCCCAGTCCCACACCAGGTTGCCCAGCTCGGGCGTGACGCCGAACTTGTCGTTCAAGCGGATCTCGGCGATGCGGTGGATGTTGCGCAGGCACTCGGCCAATTCGAAATCGGGGTGGTGGCCCAGGCGGCGCTCGAAGCTGGCAATGATCTCGTGGCGGTTCAGGCCCACACCGCGCGGGCCGCGCACGGCGAGGATGAAGGGGAAGCCGAACTTGGCGTTGTAGTCGGCATTGAGCTGCTGCAAGCGCGCGAACTCTTCGGGCGTGCAATCGGTGAGGCCGGCCTTGCCCTGCTCGTTGGTGGATTCGACCGTGAGCGTCTTGCTCACCATGGCCTTGCCGGCGAGCTCGGGGTGGGCGCGGATCAGCGCGAGTTGCGCGTCGCGCCCGGCCGTGCGAACCACCTGTGCCATCGCGTGCTTGAGCTGCACCAGGCTCGCGAAAGGCCGCGCGGCGGCCGCGCGCTCGGCGATCCATGGCGAGTGCTCGTAGGTGCCGTCCAACAGCGCGGTGAATTCGGCTGAGCTCGCGGCGTTGAGTTGGTCGATCGACAGGGCCATGGTCATTCCCAGATGAAGGCGGTGTTCGCGTCGAAGGGGTGCGTGGCCTTCCAGTGCCGCGCGATGTCGATGCGGCGTGCGACCCAGACGCGGT
>Ga0268298_10001897_pt1 | contig 23712 bp, 21 predicted proteins | sample WWTPWeurt_MetaG_FD_194462 | JGI IMG/M metagenome (GOLD analysis project Ga0268298, IMG submission 194462) | Activated sludge microbial communities from WWTP in Nijmegen, Gelderland, Netherland - WWTP Weurt | ecosystem: Engineered > WWTP > Aerobic digester > Activated sludge | place...
ACGTTCTTGCAGACCGGCGGCTCGGGCGGAGGCAAGCAGCACATGACCCCGAGCCCACCGCCGCAGGAGTACTCGTTCGCGTTGCCGACCACGCCGTCTTTGCAGGTGGTGGGCGTGAGCGCGACGCAGGAACCGCCGGCCGCTTCGCAGTCATTGACCGCGGAACACTCGGAGAACGAGCAGGCGTTGGCGTTGCACTGCCACTCACCCGGGCACTTCGGCTGAGGGATGTTCTGAAGCGTGCAATCCGTGGGCTCGCCGCACCAGGCCTCGTCGGCCTGCTTCATCTCGAACCACGGCGTGGTGTCCGCAAGGCGCAGGCTCAACTTGCCGCCGCTCGTCAGCTTGTACTCGTAGCGCGTGCCATCATCGAACTTGATGTATCGCTTGCTCGACACGGTCGACTTCGTGAACTTGTACGTGCCCTCGAAGCCAACCGGATCGCAGGGGTAGGTGATGCACTGGACCTGCTTCTCAGCGTGGTAGGTCTTGTCCGTCTTCAGGACGAGCAGCGTCAGGTCTTTCGAGCCCATGGTGGACGGCTTGCTCAGCGCGTAGGTGCCGGTGGGCTTGGTCACGCCGTCGGCCTTCCCATCCAGGTCGTCTTGGTCGGCTCCGTCGATGGTGCTGGAGTCGGGCGTGGTCTCGTCGGCGCTCGAGCAGCCGAGGAAGGGGAGCGAAACCAAGGCAACGAAACCCAAAGTGGCGAGCCGAATAGTCATTTGGGGCCTCCAGAGACGATGTAGGTGCGAGTCGTCCTTTGACGCACCTGTAACTACTGTTCGGCACACATTCGGTCAACCAGAAAATGTAGGTGCATGTCGTTTTTCTTGGCCCGTCGAGGTCTTTCCGGCGTCGTGGCAGGGTCACCCCATGGGTGAGCTGCTCGAGGCACTCGGTAGGGAGCGGGCGGTCGCCATTCTCCGGACGCCGGACGAGACGGCGGTGCGACCTGCCCTCGAGGCCGTGGTCGAGGCAGGCTTCCGGTTCGTCGAGATCACCCTCAACACGCCGCGAGCGCTGGAGGCTGCGCGCTGGCTCGCCTCGCTGCCGGACGTCGTCGCGGGCATGGGCACCGTGCTCGAGCCCGACGACGTCCGCCGGGCTCACGACGCGGGTGTTCGCTTCGTCGTGTCGCCGGTGTTCGATCCGCGAGTCGTCTCGACCGCGCTGGAGCTCGGGCTCGTGCCGATCCCCGGGACGTTCTCGCCGACCGAGATGCTGGCGGCGTTTCGCGCGGGTGCGCCGATCCAAAAGCTGTTCCCTGCGCCCTCCGAGGGTCCGGAGTTCGTGCGCGCTCTGCTCGGCCCGATGCCGTTTCTCCGCATCTTGCCGACGAGTGGCGTGACACTCGAGAACGCTCCGGCCTTCCTCGAAGGAGGTGCGTTCGCGGTCGGGTTCGTGCGGGCGCTCTTCGTTCCCGAGGAGCTCGAGGCCCGCGCGTTCTCGCGCGTGGGCCAGCGCGCGCGCGAGGCTCTCGCTCGGGTTCGTGCCACGCGTGTCAGTCGAAATCAGGCGCCGTAGGTTGTTCCTAGCTTCGGCTGGGCGACACTGGCGGGCGAGAGAGGTCTGCCATGCCGAAGTGTTTCGCCTGCCTGACGAATCTTGGCGTGCTTGCCGTGTTCGGTTGCGCGACTCCCGTGGGGCTCGATGATGTCGGGCCGGCCGGAGGCAGCTTCGGATACGGCGGCGGGGCTCCCAGCGGAAGCGGCGGCAAGTCGGCGTCCGGCGGAAAGTCCGGGGCGGGGGGGGGCGGCGCTTCGGGCGGAAACGCCGGAATTGCGGGCGGGACCGGCGGCGGCGGTAGCGGTGGCAGCGGCGGGACCAGCGGTGCGAGCAGCGGCGGTGCGAGCAGCGGCGGTGCGAGCAGCGGCGGCGGCGGTAGCGGTAGCAGCGGCGGGACCGGTGGTGCGAGCAGCGGCGGTGCGAGCAGCGGCGGTGCGAGCAGCGGGGGCGCTGGCGGAACGGGGGGCAGCGGCGGGGCCGGCGGAGGCAGCGGCGGCGCGAGCAGCGGTGGCGCTGGGGGAACGGGGGGCAGCGGGGTCTGCACGCCACCGGTTCCCGGTGGGTTGTGCGATCCGCTGAGCCAGTGCGGCTGCGGCGCTCAACAGAACTGCGACGTCGCGGGGCCGAGCGGCTTCACCTCGTGCTTCCCCGCGGGTCCGAAGAGCGCGTACCAAGCGTGTACGACGCAGACCGACTGCGCCAAGGGAACGAGCTGCGTCTCCTTCGCATGCAAGCCGTTCTGCAAGCAGGATTCCGACTGCGCGTTGCCCACGGCGCGTTGCGTCCAGGTCTACATGGGCAACCCGGTGCCCGGATGGAAGTCCTGCGCAGCGGGTTGCCCGCTCCAAGATCCGGGGTCCGTCTGCGGAGCAGGCGCCGCGTGCTTGGTCGTCCTCCCGGACATCACCGACTGCGTGGGAGGTGCCGGCACCGGCGTCGGGCCCGGGAGCTGCGTTCCCGGTAACGACCTCGGCTGCGCGCCAGGTCATGCCTGCCGACCGGACGGAAGCTGCGCCAAGTGGTGTCGAGTCGGGAAGAGCGATTGCCCCGGTGGGCAGAATTGCGCGACCTCCCCCGTGAGCGTCGCGGTGGGCGGCGTCGCCTACGGGACCTGTTCATGAGGGCCGAAACCATGTCGACCACACTGAAGCTCGGCCTTCGATCGGGCCCAATCTCCCGCTGATTTGCCGCGGCGAAGCGCCCAGCTTTTCGCGCGCGCTCGCCGGGCGCTCGTCGTTATACTCCGCCGGTGGAGCCGGCGAAGGAGCGAGCAGAGCGCCGCGTGGGGGCGCTGGTCCGAGGGAAGTGGCGCCTGGACCGGCTATTGGGCCTCGGCGGCATGGCAGCGGTGTACGCCGCGACTCACCGCAACCAGAGTCGTGCCGCTCTGAAGCTCCTGCTCCCCGAGCTCGCTCCCGACGAAGAGATTCGCAAGCGCTTCCTGCGCGAGGGCTACGCGGCGAACACCATCGGGCATCCGGGGGTCGTCCTCATCTACGACGATGACGAGGACGTGGATGGCACCGCGTTCCTGGTCATGGAGCTCCTCGAAGGCGGGACGCTGAACGACCTGCGTCGGCACGCGGGCGGCAGGCTGCCCGTGCCGGTTGCGCTGTCCATCGCCGAACAAACCCTGGATGTGCTGGCTGCCGCGCACGACAAGGGCGTGGTGCACCGAGACTTGAAACCCACGAACCTGTTCGCGCTGCGAGACGGTCGCATCAAAGTGCTCGACTTCGGCATCGCCAGCGTCCGCGGAGCGGCCGTCGGCGAAGACGCCGGGCTTCAGCTCGGTTCGTTCGCCTACATGGCGCCCGAGCAGGCTCGCTCCGAGTGGGACCGGGTCGATGGCAGAAGCGATCTCTTCGCCGTGGCCGCCACGCTCTACCGATTGCTTTCCGGCGAGTACATCCATGCGGCCAAGAGCGATCGAGAGCTTCGAGAGCTCGCGGTCGCGGGCAGGGCGAGGCCCCTCGCTGCCGTGGCGCCGGAGCTCCCGAGCGCCGTGTGCGCCGAGATCGATCGAGCTCTCTCCCCCTCGCCCGACGACCGTCACCCCGACGCGCGGACCTTCTGGCGTTCGCTGGCGCGCGTTGCCGGAGCCGGCGCCGGACCCACGCTGGCCGAGCTCGTCGCTCAGCTGCCGGAGAGCGCACCGGAGAGCCTGCCACTCAGCGCCGGGGCCGAGCAGAACGCGAGCGCCACGGTCGTCGCCTCGCCCCAGGGCCTCGCGCGACCGCCGGCGCTCGCCATGTCGCGCCGCGACGCCTTGGATCGCCTGGCCGCCTTCGGAATCGCCGGGAGCGACGTCTACTTCGTGGACACCATTCCGCTGCTCGAGATGATCTGGGCCGACGGTGTGGTGCAGCGCGAGGAGATCGACTTGCTCGAGAGGTTCTTGCGCGCCCACGTGCAGAACGTGAACGCGCTGGCTGGGGGCGACGTCGTCAGCTACGAGGCAGCGCGCAAGTTCGTCTCGCGCTTCTTGGACGAGCGTCCCGATCCGGCGCTGCTCACGCTGCTACGCAAGCTCCTCCCGGAGACCGGACTCGGCGGCGACGAGCCGCAGAGCATCGCTCGCCGCCGTGCCATCTTGGGCTTCTGTCTGGACATCGGCTCCGCCTGCATCGCTGCCTATCCCGACGGCGATCGCGGCCGCTTCTCCCACGAAGAGCAGCGCGCATTCGAGGAGATCTTCCGCACACTGGGCTGAGCGTCCGGGGTTCGCTGCGCGATGGACCGCGGTCGGCGGGGCGTGGCCTCAGGGCTGCTTCTTCAACACGCCACGCACGATCTGGTAGCCGATGCTGAGCGCGAGGTCGGAGCCACCGGTCGGGTTCTTCGGCACGTCGCGCACCACGCCGAGGTGCGTGTCGGCGCCGCCGTCCCCCGCGCCGCCATCCGCGGCGCCCGCTGGACTCGGCGTCCCGGCGTCCTCCGAGCCCGTCCCGCGACCTTCCGCCGGCAGGTGGTTCTCCAGGTCCGACTCTCGGATCACACCGAAGCTCTTGTCGGCGACGTAGGCGGCTTCCACTCGCACGTCGGGGTCGATGCCTTGTGCCTGGATGGCTCGACCGCTCGGCGTGTAGTAGCGCATCGTGGTCAGCCTGAGCCCGGCCTGTCCCGGCAGGTCGAGCAACGTCTGCACCGAGCCCTTGCCGAAGGTCTTGGCGCCGACGACCGTGCCGCGCTTCTGGTCCTGGAGCGAGCCGGCGACGAGCTCGGCGGCGCTGGCGCTGTATTCGTTCACCAACACGACGAGGGGCCCGCGCCGGAAGACGCCGCCCTTGCCGGCGCGCACTTCGTCCACCACGCGCTCGCGGTGCCGCGTGCTGTAGATGACGCCGCCGACTAGGAATTCGTCGGCCACCGCCGCCGCTTCGTCGACCAGGCCTCCAGGGTTGTTGCGGAGGTCCAGGATCACTCCCGAGAGCTCGCCCTGGTTTTCCTTGCGGAGCTTGCCCGCCGCGTCCAAGAGCTCGTCGTGGGTCCCCGCCTGAAACTGCTTCACCCGAACGTACCCCACGCCCCCTTCCATCAACTTCTGTGCAACGCTCGCCACGGCGATGACTTCGCGTGTCAGCGTGAAGTGCAAGAGATCGTCCTTGCCGGCGCGCTTGACGCTGATCACCACCTTGGTGCCCGGCGCGCCCCGCATCGCGCGGATCAAGTCGTCCGGCGTCTTGTCACGCACGCTCTTGTTGTCGATGGCGACGATGCGGTCGCCCGATCGGACGCCGGCGCGTTCGGCGGGTGAACCCTCGATGGGTGCAATGACCATCACGTAGTCGTCTCGAAAGTCCACCTCGACACCGACGCCCCCGAACTTTCCTTCGGTGTCGGACTGGAAGATGGCCCAGTCGCGGGGCGGCAAGTAGCCCGAGTGAGGGTCGAGCTCCGCCACCATCCCTTTGATGGCGCCCTCGACCAGGCGCTGGCGATCCACGGGCTCGACGTACTCGTTCTCGATGAGGACCAGCACCCTGCCGAGCTGTTCGAGCATCTCGTAGGGGCCTTCCCGAGCCGGCGTCGCGCCGGCGAGGTGGGCGGAAAGTGCCCCGCCCGCGAAGGCGGCGAGGACGGTGAGGGCGTGGCGGGCGTGGCGGGCGGGCCTCGGTGGGCGCATGGGACGGTGAGAATAGCCGGCTCGGGAACGTGCCCGCCTTCCGAACCCTGCGTTTTGGTGGAAGTTCATTGATTTTATTGGCCTGTGGGTGCTACTCCCCAAATGGCGTGCTTCTGGTGACACCCTCTTACAGGGCGCCCGAAGCACCAACCGAACCCCCGATGAGGTCCGAGCGTGGCTGACGAGAACAAGGGCGGCAGCGACAAGCGCAAACAAAGTCTCTACTTCCCGGAGGCAATGCTGCAGGAAATCAAGGACGAAGCGGCGCGGCTCGACCGCTCCCTGTCCTGGGTGGTGCAGCGCGCTTGGAAGATGGCTCGCCTCGAGATCAAGAAGATCCCGAGCGTCAACGACATCGGGGACGACGAAGACGGCGACTCCGGCTGAGCCTCCGGTCACCGAGTCGGTCGCTCTCGGAACCGACGGCACGCGTCTGTACGTGCGCCAGCGTCGAGGTCCGTCGGAGACGACGCTGCTCCTGACCGACGGGATCTGCTGCGACGGCTTCATCTACAAATACCTGTGGGACGACCTGGCGCGCTTCGCTTCGGTGGCGCACTGGAATTACCGAGGCCACGGCCGAAGCGCGAACCCGGTGGATCCGGAGAGCATCGGCGTCGACGCTCATGCCGCCGATCTCGACAGCGTTCGCAAACACCTCGGCGACCCCCCGGTGGTGCTCGTAGGGCACTCCTTCGGCACCCAAGTCTCCCTCGAGGCGTACCGCCTGCGGCGTGAGAACGTACGTGGCTTGGTGCTGCTGTGCGGAAGCTACGGGCGGGTCACGCACACGTTCAAGAACAGCGAGGTCCTCGCCAACGTATTGCCGCGGCTGAGTCAGCTGGCCACGGAGCATCCGCGCCTGACCCGCGCGCTCTGGTCGCGCGTGCCAGCCAAGACGGCCCTGCGCATCGCGCTCTTCATGGGAGAAATCGACCCGAACACCGTCCACCCGGAAGACGTGGAGCCCTACTTCCACCACGTCGCTCACGTCGACTTTCCCATGTTCGCCAAGATGCTGACCCTGGCGGGTGAACACTCTGCGGAGGACCTGTTGCCGGACATCGGCGTTCCGGTGCTGGTCTTCGCCGGCGATCGAGATTCCTTCACTCCGCCCGCTCTCTCCCAGCACATGGCCGATGCGATCCCGGGCAGCGAGCTCGTGCTGCTCTCGGGCGGAACCCACGTGGCTCCGCTCGAACACCACGAGCTCCTCAGCCTGCGGGTCGAGAAGTTCTTTCGGGAGCACGGGCTCGGATGAAATGCTCGATCGCGCCACTGGCGATCGGGTTCGGGGTGCTCTCCGCGGCGTGCGACCAGGACCGCTCGGCGCCCGCCGCGAGCGCGAGCGCAGCCGCTGCGGCGCCCACTGCTTCCGCGTCGGGTGCCAAGCACGCCGTGCCACCGAGCGCCTCGAGCGAGCCGAGTGGCCCGCCGAGCGCCGCGCCGAGCGCTGTCTCGGCCCGCTGGACGCCGCGCGAGATCGCGGAAAACGCTGCGCTCGAGAAGCTCGTCCTGGAGCGGGGCACCTGGGTGGCCGAGCTCGATCACAAGCCCGCGACTCGCGCCTGGCTCACCCTCGCCACCAAGGCCGAACCGCTCTCGCCGCGGGCACGCGCGGCCTACTTCGTCATCGCCGAGCGCGTCGCGCCCGGCATCGCAGCACCCACGTCGCTGCGCGCGTTTCGCGTCTCCGAGCTGGCAGCAGCGGCTGAGCCGTCGTTGCAGAAGAAGCTCACGGCGGAAGCGCGCGTGCTCGGCAACGGTACGGTGGAGGGCGCCCTCACGCTGGCACCGTCCCCGGCGCTCACCCGCGTCGAGATCGTGAACCTCGCCGAGGATCGACCGGCGTTCGCCTGGGAGTCTCGCCTCGGTTCCAAAGAAGCGGTGCCCGAGCACGAAGCCCCCGGACTCGCGGCGTATCAGTCGCTCTTGGCGGCGGACTACGTCGCCGGCAACGAGATCCGAGTGGCCGTCTACCGACAAGACAAGACCGGGCGCATCACTGCCGCCGACGGCAACGAGGCGTTCAGCCCGAAGCCCAAGGACGGCGCGCTGCACGACGCCCTCTCGCGGCTGTCGCGTCACATGGTCTTTTCCAAAGCGCTGGACGAGAGGCTCGCGAAGCTCGAACGGAGCGAGCTCGAGCGTGCGCTCACGTCGGGCGACCCCAAGACCCTGCTCGTCACCCCGAAGCAGGTCGAGGAGTGCGTCGAGCGCGCGCGCAGCATTCGGCGCATCATCGCCGAACGCGTCAAGCAGCGTGGCGCCGAGCATGCGCTCGTGTTGCCGTGAGCGGCTACGGCTGCACGATCACCACCGAGTCGGGCTCGCGGTGCAGGATTTTCCCGGTCTCTCCCGGGCAGCCCCAGCAGGTGCTGAAGTGCAGCCGCGGTCGGATGTAGCCGCTGTAGGCGAGGGCCACGGGCCCGACCTCGTTCTTCATGACGAAGCTCGACGCCAAGCGATATTCGCCGTCGCCGAGCACGTGGAAGGCCACGACGAACGAGGTGCTCTCTCCCGAGCGCGCGCTCACCACCAAGTACTCCGCCCCCGCCACCGGGTTCCAGATCAGCGGAGCGACGGTGAACAAGAACCCTTTCTTGTCCCCGGTTCCGCGTTCGACCACCGTGTTCGCAGCCTCCGGTTCGCGGAAAAGCTTCACGTCTTTGGCCAGGGCCTCGGTGCGGGGATCCGCGCGCAGTGCTTTCTCGAGCTCCTCGGCGCCGATCTTGGCGCGCTCGAACGTCTGGCCCAAGGCCGGCTCTTTCACCACGGCAGCATTCGGGGGGCCTGCGCAGCAGCGGAAGCCGAGGTCTTCGCCCTTGGTGTCGCCGTCGATGCCGTTTCGTCCGGCGCAGCGGTGCTCGTGCTCGGGCGCCTGCCGGCTGCCGCCGCGGACTGCCGCGCGGCGCGCCGCGTCCTTGTCCGTGGGGATTACGTCGCTCGCGGTCCATTCCCGGAGCGCGGCTCCCATGCCGAGGACGTCGAAGCCCGACGCGCAGACTTGCGGATCGTCGCCGCAGCGTCGGTCCCAGCTCGCGCCCGTGGGAAACGCCTCGCTCGCGGGGCCGCGGCACGCGCGCTCCCATTCGAGCTCGGTGCACAGGCGCGCTCCGGCCTCGGCACAGCGACGCTTGGCCTCTTCACGACTCACTCCGGTGAGTGCGGGCTTGCCCGGATCGTTGGGGAACGGCAAGCGATCGATCTGGTACGGTCCGAGCTCGACCTCCTGCTCCTTGGGTTCGAGCTCGGGACGTCGGCCGGCGTCTCCCGGGCGGCTTCCGCTCCGGAACTTGCCGCCCGGAATGCTGACGCGCGCGTTCACCTCGGCCGCTCGATTGGGTGGGCGCACCGAGCCCGCGGCGGGCGCGCTCGCGGCGGCCGCGGCCGTGGAGGCGCTCGGCGAACCGGTCGGAGCCCTTCCACACGCCAACGCCAGCGCCGAACCGGCCATTTGGAGCCAGAGCGTGCGGCAGGAAAAAAAATCGTGCGGCATCGACTTGCGCCAGCGACCTTGACGAAGGATGCCTTGTTCTGCAACCCCTTTGCTCGGGGACACCGCCATGACGCACCCACTCGCCCAAAGCCTCGCCCCCCTGATGGATCGCGACCTCGAAGAGCTTCACTGCATCGTCGCGGAGTGGGTGGTGAAGGCCACGGACGACCGGGAACGTGCACGCTATCGCGTGTTCGGCTCCGAGCTCGCTGCGGTGAAGCGACGCATCTCGAAGCGGCAGAGTCCGCCCACGCGTGAAGAGATCGAGATTGCCCTCACTGCCGTGCTCGCCCTCTCCGGACGTCGCGTCCGGGGCATTGCGTGACGAGCTTCGGCGAGCGCGCTCTGGCCGCGCTTCCGCCCGGGGCGGTGTCGCTCTACACGCCGGCTCCGGTGCGGCGTGCCCAGTCGGCGCTCGAGCTCTGCCGGGCCGCGCTCCGCGAACCCGTCGACGGATTGCCTCTCGAGTCATTGGCGGCCGCGGCTCGGCGCATCGTGGTCATCGTGAGCGACGCCACTCGAGAAGAGCCGCGCGCGGAAATGCTGACCGCGCTCCGGGAATCGCTCGCGTGGCAACGCGTCACGTTGGTCGTCGCGAGCGGGACGCACCAGGCCAGCGATGCGGTGATCCCGGCGGAGTTTCGCCGATGCCCCGTGGTCGTGTTCGGAGCGGACACCGAGTGCGTCGAGCTCGGCGTCACGCTGCGCGGAACTCCCGTCGCGCTGGCGCGCGTGCTCGTAGAGGCGGACCTGGTGGTCGCGACGGGTCGGCTTCGGCCCCACTACTTCGCGGGCTATTCCGCCGGGGCCAAGAGCGTGTTTCCGGGCTGCGCGCGCCCCTCCGGCGTGCTCGTCAATCACCTTCTGAAAGCGGAGCCCAGCGCGCGGCTCGGGCGCGTGGAGGACAACGTCTGCCGGCTCGACATGGAGGAGGCCGCGGGCTTCCTGCCGCCGCCGCTCTTCGTCCTCAACGTTCTGGCCGACGTCGACGGGAACCCCGTGGCCGCCGCGGCGGGTTCGGCGCGCGGCGCGCACCGGGCCCTCGTACCGAGGGCGCGCGAGCTGTTCGAGGTGCAGGCTCCGAGATCTTCGGTGGTCGTCGTCTCGGATCGACCGCCGGTGAGCGAGTCGCTCTACCAAGCATCCAAGCTCTTGCCACCGGCAGGCGCTCTGCTCGAGCCCGGTGGCGTCGTGATCTTGTGCGCGGATCTTCGCCACGGCATCGGCCCGCTCGAACGGGTGAACCGCGGCATCTACGAGCTCGGCGTGCGACCGCAGCTGCCGCCGGGCCACGCCGTTTGGGTGGTCTCGGAGCGGACGGCCGAGGAGCTTCACCCCACCTACGCCGAGCCACGACCGAGCCTCGGGGCGGCCCTGGCCGAGGCGAAGTCCCGGTTTCCAGGCGCAGAGCCCGTGGCGCTCTGGCGAGCCGGTGAAATGGTCGTGCGCGCGGGATGACGCGCCGCGGTGCGCGGGGCAACGAAGGGGAGGCGTCGCGCTTCGACGTCGCCGGCGTGGGCGCCCTGAGGTAGCGTTCCGCCGGCCTCGGAGGCCGCGCCGCATGAGCACGCAAAGCGTCCGCATCACCGGAAAGATCCTGTACCTGACCGAAGACCTCGAGCTGCTCGAGCGACAGCTCGCCGGTGAGAAGCTCTCTCACGAGCCCGGTCGAAAGCTCATCGACAACATCTCCACCGACGAGATTACTCCCGGTTGGGTCTGTTACTACTTCGACCAAACGCTCGCTCGCTATTGCCTGGTCGGATTGCGTGGCGGCAAGATCCAGAAAGACGCCATCAAGAGCGGCGGCTTCGGCGTGATCGTCAGCGGTCGCAGCAAAGGCTGCGGTTCCTCGCGAGAGACGGCCCCGTATTCCGAGCTCGAGGCCGGCGTGAAGCTGGTCATCGCCGAGAACATCGAGAAGATCTACCGTCAGAATGCCCAGAACATCGGGCTCCTCACTTCGACGGACTTCTCGCTCATCGAGCGCATCGAACGCGGCGATCCCATCCCCATCAGCGAGTTCACCAAGGGCCTCGACCCCATCAGCGCACAGATCGTCGAATGTGGAGGGCTCTTCGCCTACAACAAGAAGCGCATGGCGGGCGAAATCGCGCCGCCCGCCGTCGACACCGCGCGTCGGCCCATGACCGTGTGCGAGAAGATCATTGCGGCTCGCGCCATCGCCGACGCCCGCGCCGGCACGCTGGGCGTCCCTGCCGTGCAGCCCGGCGACGCTCTGTTCGTGCGGACCGACGTGCGCTTCAGCCACGAATACGTCACGCCCATGGCCGATTCGCTGTTCCGGGCGGGCTTCGGCGAGGGCGTCAACGTCACCGAGCCCGAGAGCGTGTTCACGTTCCGCGACCACCTCACGTTCCTGGACGTCGTGATGCCCGACGCTCACAAGCAGATGGGGCTCGACGCGCAAGCTGCGTCCCTGGCCACGGTGCAAGACAGCTTCAGCAAGCGTCACGGCATCCGCCTGTATGGCGAGGTGTCCCGCGAAGGGAAGACGGTCGGCAGCGAAGCGATCTGCCACAACATGGTGATCGAAGAGTTGGCGTTGCCGGGGCAGGTCGTCGCGGGGACCGATTCGCACACCTGCATGGCCGGTGCCCTCGGTTGCTTCGCGTTCGGCGTCGGCAGCACCGACATGGCCAACGCTTGGTTCACTCGTGACGTGCGCGTCAAGGTGCCCGAGAGCGTGCGTTTCGTACTCGAAGGGGAGCTCGGCCGCGGCGTCTCTGCCAAAGACGTGATGCTCCACATCCTCGCCCTCGATCACTTCAAGACCGGCAAGGGCATCGGTCAAGTCCTGGAGTTCGCGGGCGACGGCGTGAAGAAGCTGTCCTTGGACGAGCGCGCGACGCTCACCAACATGGCGGTGGAGGCCGGGAGCTTCACGGGCATCATCGAGGCCGACGACGTGGTCGTGGGATATCTCGCGGAAAAGCGTGGCCTCGACCCGGAGGCCGTTCGCGCGCGCATCGTGCGCGCCGACGCGGGCGCGAGCTACGCGGCCACGTTCCACATCGATCTCGGCAGCGTGGTGCCCATGGTCGCGACGCCGGGGGACCCCCGGAACGGCGTGCCCCTGACCGAGCTCGCGGCGCGCGGCGACGTCAAGATCGACATCGCTTACGGCGGCTCGTGCACCGGCGGCAAGAAGGCGGACATGGATATGTATGCCGCCGTTCTGAAGCGCGCGCTGGAGAAGAACCTGCGTGTGGCCGAGGGCGTGCAGCTCTACATCCAATTCGGCTCTCAACACATTCGCGACTACGCCGTCGCGCAGGGCTACGTCGACATCTTCCAGCGAGTGGGCGCGAACTTGGTCGATCCTTCGTGCGGCGCTTGCATTCGCGCGGGTCCGGGCGTGTCCTTCGGTCCGAATGAGGTCACCGTGAGCGCCATCAACCGGAACTTCCCGGGGCGAAGCGGTCCGGGCCAGGTCTACCTGGCGAGTCCCTGGGTCGTGGCGGCCAGCGCCATCGCGGGCAAGATCGTCTCGCCGGACGGATTCTGACCAGGTTCAGATGAACCCGGAAACTCGGAATCGCGCGCGGAGCTCGGTGCGTGGAGCGCCGGCGAGCACCCGCATCCGGTCGGTTTTACCCAGGGGTGTCGGGTGTCGCGCGAGCTAGACCCCGCTCCGTATCAGGTCGGACCCGACATTTGCGTCAGCCTGAGCTACGAGGTCTTCGACGCGGACGGCGAGCTCGTCGGCGGCAGCCGCGGTCCCGTCGAAGTGGTGTTCGGCTTCGGCGAGATCCTCCCGGGCATCGAGCGCGCCATCGACGGGACGCTCCCGGGCCAGACCAAGACCGTGCGGCTCAAGGCCAAAGACGCCTTCGGCGAGCGCGATCCCAAGGCCGTCCTCGAGGTCGACCGCAGCGAGTTTCCGGACGACGTCGCGCCGGGAGACACCTTCGAGGCCGAAGGCGAGGGGGGCGAGGTCGTAGTGCTTCGCGTCCTCGACGTGCTGGAGGACGCCGTGATTCTCGACCAGAACCATCCGCTGGCGGGCCAAGCGTTGCGGGTCGAGGTGCGCATCCTCGCGACCCGGCCGGCGACCGCGGCAGAGCTCGAACGCGCGGGAGCGGAGCTCACGGACCCCGGAGAGGAGCCCGACTCTCCGCTGATTGCCGCGGAGCGCTTGCTTCGCGGCCCCTCTCGGCGCTAGGTACCGTGCGCCGGCGCCGTCCGGAACTGGTCCTCGATGCCCTTGTCCACCAGAGAGTCGTGCCGTCCCGGGTCCTGCGCCCGGGCGCTCGTCGTGGTGGGTCGAGTGCGCGGGGACCGCGGCTGCCGCGCGTTGCTCGCGAGAGCTCATGGAGACTGAAATGGGTGCGGACCTCTTCAAATACGACGTGCGTGTGCGGGAACGAATGATTCGGCGCGGCCTCCTGAACGAGGCGGACGTCAAACGTCACGTCGACGCGCTGGTCGACGCCGAAGGCATGAGCGAAAACGTGGACCAGCCTCAGCCCGCCCTGGCGGGTGGCGAGCGCGGCCGCGCGAGCGAAGACGACGGAGAGGCTTCATGAGCGGTTCGGGGGCGGACGCACCGAGCAGCGGTCAGCAGCGCAACGCTCAAGAAGCGTTCGACGCCGCCAACCAGGACAGTTCGCGGGAGGCAGAGCGGCTGCCTCCGATGGACTTCGTCACGTTCGTGCTGTCGCTCCACCACTCTGCGCGGATGCACCTCGGCGACGCGCCAGACCCGACCAGCGGCGCAACCTCCGTGGAGTTGGGCCTCGCTCGACAGTCCATCGACCTCATCACGCTCATCCAGGAGAAGACCCGCGGCAATTTGAGCGGCGAGGAGGAGCGCATTCTCGAACAGGCGCTATATGATCTGAGAATGCGTTACGTGGAGGTCGCGAAGTCCCAGTGAGAAAGGCCGCGTTCCTCGCTCTCTCCTTGCTCGCGTTCGGGTGCCGCCACCCGGCTACGGGTGCGCCCGACGCCGGTGCGATGAGCGCCGCCCCCTTGGTCTCCGTGGCGCCCACCGCGCCTGCGCCGCCTCCGCCCCCCGCGGACACGCCCCGGAGCTTCGCCGATTTGGCGGCAAAAGCCGACCCAGCGGTGGCGTTCGTGAAGACCCTGCAAGAACAGCGCGGCAGGACGGGGCGCCGGCGCGTCATCGGGGAAGGGCTCGGCAGCGCGTTCGTCTACGACGCGAGCGGGCTCGTGCTCACGAACAACCACGTGATCAAAGACGCCACCGACATTCGCGTGATCATCCAGAAGAAAGAGCTCAAGGCGAACGTGGTCGGGCGCGACGCCCCCACCGACATTGCGGTGCTCAGGGTCGAAGCCAAAGAGCTCTCGCACCTCCCGCTCGGCGACTCGGACGCGATTCGCGTGGGCGACTGGGTGGTGGCCATCGGCAATCCGTTCGGCCTCTCGCACACCGTTTCTGCCGGGATCATTTCGGCCAAAGGGCGCACGGGACAGGACGTTCGCGGCCTCGGCGACGGAACCGGCTACTACAACTTCGTCCAAACCGACGCGAGCATCAACCCTGGCAACAGCGGCGGGCCGCTCATCGACACCGCGGGTCGCGTGGTGGGGATCAACACTGCGATCCGAGCCAACGCGAACAACATCGGCTTCGCCATCCCCATCAACATGGTGAAGGAGCTCCTCCCCCGCTTGATCAAGGACGGCAAGATCCAGAGGAGTGCCATCGGGATCCGGGTTTCGTCTCTGGTCGAGGAGGACGCTACGCGGCTCGGCGGCGGCGACACCGGCGCGCTCGTGCGGTCGGTGCTGCCCGGTGGTCCGGCGGACAAGGCGGGCGTCCAGGTCGACGACGTCATCACGGCTTTCGACGGCGACCCGATTCCGGGTCCCGAGAAATTGCGCTGGGTCGCGAGCCTCGCCGGGGTGGGGAAGAGCGCGACGCTGCGCATCACCCGCGGCAAGCGCACCTTCGACCTGAAAGTGAGCCTGGGAGAGCTTCCGGAGCAGCCCGAAGGCGCGCAGCCCGAAGAGGAGTCGGACGAGCCGCCGGCCCTGCCCCCTGGACACCCGTGAGGCGTTTCCCAGCCGATCCGGGGGCACTGGGTTTGCATTGGGCGTAGAGTGTCTTCGAATGGCGAACGGCTCCCGGCCAGAACCCGCCTCGGCACGGAACGAGGCCGTAAGCGTGGACAGGACCGCCCGTTCCCCCAGCATGAAGGGCAATGGAGCCTCCGCGCCGCCTGGCCCGGACGCCAGCCCGGGGACTGATCCCGGTGTCGCGGCCGGCGTGAATAGCAGTGCGCGGGTGGCGTCCAACCGGTTGGTAAGACAGGCAGAAGCCGAGGAAGACCGTGCCCTCATCGAGCGCGCCCGTTCAGGCGACAAGAAGGCTTTCCGACAGCTGGTGGAGCGCCACCAGCGGCGTGCCTTCGCCATCGCGCTCGCCCTCGTCCGCGACGAAAACGATGCCCGCGAGATCGTTCAAGAGGCCTTCCTGCGGGTGTTCCGGGGCATCGATTCCTTCCATGGCGGCTCGAGCTTCTTCACCTGGCTCTATCGAATCGTCACCAACCTGGCCATCGACCTCATGCGAAAGCCGGCCCGCCGCGACCAAGAGCTGGACGAATCGCGCGAGATCAAGGACGAGTTCGACATCCCGCTGCTGGCGCGCATCGATGGGGCGGATCCGGCAGACGTCGTACGCCGCGGAGAGATCGCCGAGCGCATCCAGTCCGCCCTCGACGCGCTGCCTCCCTACCATCGGGGGGTCATCGTGATGCGCGAGGTGGAGGGCATGAGCTACGAGGAGATGGCCGAGGCCATGGGCGTCTCCAAGGGCACCATCATGAGCCGCTTGTTCCACGCTCGGCAGAAGCTCCAGCGCGCGCTCCGTGATTGTTACGAGGAGCAGCTCGGCGCTCGGCCAGGGCAGGGGAGTGAAGCATGACCCGATCGCGCGAACTCATGCTGCTCCACGACCAGGAGCTGTCCGCCGAAGAAGCCCTCGACATCGAAGCGAGCCTCAGCGACGAAGAGCGCGAGCTCTTGGCTGGCTTGGAGCAGGTCGGGGATTTCGTGCGCGCCGCCGACCAGGAGAAAGTCGACGCGTTTTCGGGAGTTGCGGACAGCGTCATGGCGGCCATCGAAGCCGACACGGCTCGCGCCGCCGAGCCACCTGGGCTCCGCATGCCCAAGCTGGAGGCGGCCAACGACCAGGTTCCGGTGCGCGCTCGCCGCAACTCGAACGTGGTCTGGGTCGGCGTGGGCCTCGCGGCTGCGGCCGCGGCGGCCGTGTGGATCTCGACGCCCGCCCGCGAGCCCCCAGCGCCGCTGCCGGTGGCCGCACCGGTGGCGACGCCGGTTCCGAGCGCCACGGCGCCCGAACCCGCGCCCGAGCTGGCGGCCGAGGCGACGGAAGACGACGGTGCGCCCGCGGCCTCCATCGAAGCCGTGGACTTCGGCAATCAACCGGGCTCGATCTTCATGGTTCCGGCGGGCGAGGAAACGACCCCAGTCGTTTGGTTGGTGGATGAACCGGCTGCCGGTAGGATTGAACCGCTATGAGGGCTCGCGCGCTGTTCTTGGTCGCTCCGCTGCTACTGCTTTCACTGCCTGCAGCGGCCGGTGACGACAATGCGCCCCAAAAGGCGCCGGCCCCGGCGAAGCCCAAAGACCCGAAGGCGAAGGACGACAAGAAGCCAGCCGCCGAGTCCGAGCTCGCCACCGAAGTCATCGTGCTTCACGCGACCAACAGCGGCAAAGGCATCGATTCGCGCATCGGCAACATGCCAGAGCTGAAGAAGCCTCCGTTTTCCTCCTACGACAGCTACGAGCTGCTCTCGAAGACGCGCCTGCCCCTCTCCAAAGACGACAAGACCATGAACCTGCCCAACGGGCGGGTGCTCAAGACCAAGTTGCTCGAGGTGATGCCGGACAAAGAGCACCTTCGCATCAGTGCCAGCATCAACCAGCCTCGCGGCAAGACTTTCCTCCCGCTCCTGGAGGTGAAGGCCAAGGTCGGTCAGTCGTTCATCGTCGCAGGCCAGAGCTATCGCCGCGGCATCCTGGTGTTGGTCTTCCGCGTCGTGAAGTGAGCCTGAGGGCCCTCACTCGCTCGGTGGACGGGTCGAGACTCGGCGCGCCGCCGCCGGAAGCTCCAGCGTGAACCGCGCGCCCTGATCCAGGGTGCTCTCGACCCGCACGCTGCCCTGATGTGCGGTGACGATGTCGCGCACGATGCTGAGTCCGAGCCCCGTGCCGCGGCCTTCGGTCTTGGTGCTGAAAAAGGGCTCGAACACGCGATCGAGGTGGGCCGCGTCGATGCCCACGCCGTCGTCGATGACCGTGATCAGCACCCGATCTCGGTCGTCGTCCAGGGTGGTGGTGATGGTCAGGCGGCCACCGCGTGCCGCCATGGCATGAGCGGCGTTGGTGAACAAGTTCACGAACACCTGCGTGAGCTGCCCGCTGATGCCGAGTACCAGCGGGAGCTCGACGTTCCACTCGCGAGCGACCACCACGCCGGCGCGCTCGAGCTCGTGCTCGCAGAACACCAGCGCCTTGTCGATGACCTCGTGGATGGGCACGGGGCCAGGCACGTCCGCCGAGGGGCGCGCGTACGCCACGAGGTCGCGGGAGAAGCGCAGGATGCGCTCCGCAGCCTCTCCGATGCGTTCGGCGCGTGCGACGTCGTCGGGGTTCCCCTGGGCGGCGAGCCGCCGTTCGAGGTAGGTGGCGTAGGCGATGATGCTCGTGAGCGGGTTCTGGAGCTCGTGGACGACACCCGCCACGATCTGCCCGAGCGAAGCCAGCTTCTCGGCTTGGATCACCTGCGTACGGAGCTCGCGCAGCGCCTCTTCTGCGCGCGCGCCGCGGTCGAATTCCTGTGCCCGCAGAATCGCCCGCTCGACCAGCGGAACCAGGCGGTCCACGATGGCGCGCGCACGTTCATCGAAGCTCTGCGGATCCTCCGCGCCCACGTGCAAGCTCGTGCCCGCGAGCTCGTCGCCGAGCGGCACGCTCTGCTCGAACGCGAGCCCGGGGAAGAGCCGGCTCGGATCGTGCTCGGTGCTCGGCGGGAAGTCGGGGGGGACCCGGAGCTCGACCAGTTGCCCGCCGCGCACCGGATCGATCACGCACAGGCCGAGGGCGAGCCCGGGACAGAGCTCGCTCGCCCGCTCGACTGCCATGCGCGCCACTGCCTGCGTTCCGGCCTCGAAGGGTAGTTCCACCGCGAGCTGATAGAGCCGCTCGAGCGCGGCCGAATCCAGCGGCGTTCGCAGTCCCGAAGCGACCGGTCCGATCTCTCTCAGGTCCGACACCTGTCCCGCCGGACGCTCGGTGTTCCGATCGTTGTGCGAGCTCACCGTCGCACCCCCCCGGACTCCGACTCTTCCGCCGCTTTCTCCAGGTCGAGGATCTTCGCCCCTCCGACGTAGCTCTTGGTCTCGTATTTGGTGATCTTGCCGATCTTGCGCACGATCTCCGCCATACGCTCGGCCTCCGAAACGATCACCTCGGCTGCTTTCAGGAGGTTCGGTTCCTTACCCAGGCCGCGGCGCAGGAGTTCGGCGTAACCGATCACGCTGGTGAGCGGTTGGTTCAGCTCGTGGGCCGCCGCACCGGCGAGCTCGGCGACCACCGACATCTTCTCTCGGGCGCGGAGCTCCTCTTGGGCGCGCGAGAGCCGCGCCTCCATGCGCAAACGATCGCGAATGTCGGTGAAAATGCCCACCGAACCCACGGGCCGGCCGCTCTCGAGGATCAAGGCCGCTGAAAGCGTGACCGGGATGAGCTCGCCCGCCGCGCTGATCATGTCCACGCGGCAGTCTTCCAGGCGACCCGGTCCGCCCACGTTCGGGTCGCGGATGCGTCGCATGATCTCCCGTGCGACTCCCGGCGGGTACAGCGACTCGACGTTCTTCTTGCCGACCACCTCGTCGCGGGCGTAGCCGAAGATGCGTGAGGCAGCGCGGTTGAACAAGAGGACCGTGCCCGAGAGATCGGCGCTCACGATGCCGTCCACGGAGCTTTCGATGACCCGCTCCAAGAACTCCTTCGTCTGCTTGAGCTCGACCGCCGTACGCCGCTCTTCGGTGACGTCCCGGAACGAAAACAGGATCGAGTCGTCCTCGTGGAGCACCGAGCTGAAGCTCAAGCTGGCGACGATGATCCTGCCCCCGCTGGTCGAGAGGCGCACGTCGACGCCCCGCGGGAACTGTCCGCTGCCGAAGCCTTCGAGCAGCGCGTCGGCCGTCTCGGCGCCGTCGGCGAAGAGCTCGCGAAACGGGCGACGCAGCAGGTCATTTTCCTCGTAGCCGAGCAGCTGGCGGGCGCGCGGATTGGCGAACAGGACGTGTCCGCCCCGATCGATCACCACCATGCCGTCGGCCGCGCTCTCGAAGATGTCTGCATAGCGCTGGAACAGGCGGACCCGGCGCTCGGCCTCCACCCGCGCAAAAGCACTCTGCATGGACTCGTCCCGTAGCAGCTTCAGGATCCGCGCATTTCTGAGGGCGATGGCCGTGGCGTTGGCCACGGTGTGGACCAGGGCAATTTCGTGATCGGCGAACGCAGCCACCCCGCGCGAGCGCAAGAAGATGACGCCCATGGGGCGCTGCTCGTGGGAGATGGGAACCAGAGCGAGCGATGTGAACCCGAGACCGGTCTCCGCCTGCCGCACGGCTTCGAGTAAAGCGTGGCGCGTGGCGTCGCGGATCACCAGCGTGCTCGCCGTGCGCAGCACTTCGCGGATCTCCGGGTACTTGTGCAAGTCGATGGTCAGGTCGCGCATCTGCTCGTCGTCGCTGGTGGCGACGACATGTCCGATCTGCTCGTCGTCACCCACCAGGACGATGGAGCAGCGGTCGACGTTGGCGACCTCCGCCACACGTCGCACGACCGTGAAGAGGATGTGACGGATGTTGAGCGTCGAGGCCAGCGCCTGGGTCAACTCGAGCACCGTCTGAGAGTCGCGCTCGCGCCGACTCAAACGCTCGACGTATTCCCGCATCCGAAGCTGCCCACGGATGCGCGCGACCAGCTCGGCGGGGCGGAAGGGCTTGTGGACGTAGTCGTCGGCGCCGGAAGCGAACACGGCTTGGATCTCCTGATCCGAGTCGAGGGCAGTGAGGACCACCACCGGCGTGTCGGCGATTTCGGGGCGCGCCCGGATCGCCCGGAGCACTTCGAACCCGTCCGGGGCCGGCATCACCAGGTCGAGCAAGACCAGCGCCGGCTGCCCCGTTTCGAGCCAGGTCATGGCCTCGCGTCCGGAGCCGAGGCAAACGCTCCCGAGTCCGGCGTCTTTCAGGGCCTCGCTGAGCACCCGCCGACTGACCGCGTCGTCGTCGACCACGAGAATCGGGGCAGGCTCGGCCACTTCGAGGCGAATGTACCACGCGTGCACTTCCCCTCTCGGAAAAGCGCGCGCTCTTTCGCTATAGTGTGGCGCATGCCGCCGGGCGTTCCGGACGACGAAGACCTCGAAGAGATCGACGACGAGGCCATCGTCGCGCAGCAAGCAGCCGCGCACGCACCTGCACCCCGCGCTCAGGTGACCGAAGAGGCGCGGACCATCGTCGTCGAGGAGCCGCCACCTGCGCCCGGCGACACTGCGAGGCTCCGCGCCATTCGCGCGCGCGGCGACCCGACCATGGTCGTCCGGGCAGTCCGCGCTCCGTATCCCTACCCACCCTCGATTCCGCCGATGGTGCCCTACGCTGCGCCGCGATCGGTGCTCCCGTCGTGGCTCCCTTGGGTGATCTGGGCAGTGGCGGGCCTCATCGCGTTCGCCATCGGCGGCGTGCTCGCCGTGATGGTCGCGCGGCGCGATCGACCGCCCCCGGCGCCCGATCCCGGACGCCCGCCCGCCACGGCCCGGCCCAGCGAGTAGCGTGGAGCCGCTTGCCGCTCACAGTGTCAGGTCGGGGTTCGCGTCCACGGGTGAGAAGCCAGCGGCCTGGAGTTGGGGCAAGACGGCGGACTTGTCACCGACGACGACCACGACGAGCTTCTGCGGCTCGATGCGTTGGCTCTCTCTGCCGACTTCGCTCAACGTGCGCTGGCGCAAGACCTCGGCGAAGTCGGCGTAGTAGCGCGGCCCGAGCCCCTGCACGAAGCTCGTCTCGACGTCACCGGCAATGCGGCTGACTTCGCCCAGGTGCGCGCCGAGCGAGCTCAGAAGATCCGCGCGGGCGCGCCCCACTTCTTCTTCGCGAATCGGCGCGCCGCGCTTGGGATCTCTGACCGCCTCTAGCTCGCCCACGAGCTCCTTCAGCGCCGGGCCGGTGACTCCGGCCTCGACGCGGGTGCTCACGATGAATGCGCCGAAGTGGCGGGTCGCGATGGCGTCGGAGCGCGCGCCGTAGGTGTAGGCGTGCTTCTCGCGGAGGTTCTGGTTGATGCGCGATGTGAACAGACCTCCGACGAGTCCATTCAGGAGCTGTCGCGCTTCGTGCCCTGCCTCGCTTCGCTTGGGGAATGGCTGCGCGACGAAGACGGCGCTCTGAACGGCGCCGGGCCGGTCCACCAGCACGAGCTCGGTGCGCTCGCGCGCGGCCGGCAAGGGCGGGACGCTGGGCGCGGGCGCACTGCCGGCCTTCCAGCCGCCGAACGCCTTGGCGGCGGCGGACTTCACGGCGCCGAGCTCGACGTCGCCCACCACGACCAGCGCACACTCCTGGGGTTGGTAGTACGCGCGGTGGAATGCAGTGAGGTCGGCCACGGTGAGCTTTTTCACGTCCGGGATGCTGCCGCCGACCGGCGCGCCGTGGTTCGGACCGAGCAGCAGCCGAAGTCCGGCGAGCGATGCCAGGCGTTCGGGGGTCTGGCGCTCTTGGGTCAGCCCGTCGAGCCATTCGGAGCGGACGCGCTCGAACTCGGCCCGCGCGAACGCCGGTGAGGTGACGACTTCGGACAGGAGCTCGAGCCCGGCTGCGTAGTCCGCGCGCAGCGTGTCGATGCCGATGCTCGAGTAGTCTCGCCCCGCGTCGTCCTCCAAGGTCGAACCCAGAGATTCGGCTGCCTCCGCCAGCGCGCCGCTGCTCCGCTTCTTGGTCCCTTCGGTCAGCATGCGCGCGGTCAGCGCTGCGAGCCCGCTCTTGCCGGCGCTCACCGAACTTTGGCCATGGCGGACGACGACCGACAAGCTCACCACTTCGGCGCGCCGCGGCACGACGTAGAGCGCGAGGCCGTTCTCGAGTCGCTCGCTCTCGATGGCCGGGTAGCTCAAGCTCCCTGCCTTGCCCGGGCGCGGGGTCTGGTCTCGGAAGTCTGCCTGGGGCGTGGCACTCGCGCTCGCCGATGGCGCGGGCGCTGTAGTGCGAGGCGCGGTCGGCGGTGGGGCGCCCGCGCAGGCCACGGAAACCAGGAGGAGGAACGGGCTCGTGCGGCGCATCACTTTTTCCCCCCCGCTTTCTTCTCACTGGGTTTCGGCAGCGTGGTCACGACCACGCGCCGATTCGGAGCCAGCTGTTCGCGGACGACCCGAGCGACGTCGGCTGCGGTCACGGCTTGGAGCCCCGCATGGTACTTCTCGAGCTGACCCGGATCGCCCAGGTAGTGATTGAAGCGCTGCAAGAGGCCCGCGCGCCCAGACTCTCCGTCGCCGCCGTTGAGGCGTTGGAGCGACGAGAGCAGGCCGAGTGATAGGCGGCGCTTGGCACGCGAGAGCTCGGCGGCGGTGGGGCCCGATTTCCCGAGCTTGTCCAGCACGGTGTCGAGCTCGCTCTCCACCGCTTTCGGGGTCTTGCCGCTCGCGCTGACGGCGCTGACGCTGAAGATCCCGGCCAGCGCGTTTTCGTCGTAGTCGGCCTCGACTTCGCTGGCGACCTTCTTTTCCACGACGAGCTTCTGGTAGAGCCGCGTGGCTTTGCCGCCGGCCAACACGTGAGCCGCCACCTCGAGCGCGGCCGCGTCCTTGGAGTAGGCGGGCGAGGTGATGAAGCCCATGCTCACCTTGGCGAGCTCCACCGACTCGACCACATCGTGCCGCTGCTCCTGCGAGAGGGGTGGGGTCACCGTGCGCGAAGCCTGCGGTTTGGGTCGCTTGGGGAGGCTGGCGAAGTAACGGGTGATCCAGGTCTTCACCTGCGCCGGCTCGAAATCGCCGGCCAGCGTCAGGGTCGCATTGGCGGGCGCGTAGTACGAACGGAAGAAGGCCTCGGCGTCGCCCAGCTTGGCCGCGTCCAGGTCTTTCATCGAGCCGATCACTGCGCCGTGATACGGGTGCCCTTCGGGGAAGAGCGAGTCCAAGAGCGTGAGGCTGCTCGGGCCGTACGGAGTGTCTTCGTACGACTGGCGTCGTTCGTTTTTCACGACGCCACGTTGCACCTCCAAACGATCGACGGAGAGCGTGTCGAGGAAGTATCCCATGCGGTCGCTTTCGATCCACAGCGCCAGCTCGAGGTGCTCGCGCGGGACGGTCTCGAAGTAGTTCGTGCGGTCCCAATTCGTGGTGCCGTTGACGTTGGTCGCGCCCGCTCCCTCGAGCAGCGTGTCGAAGCGCGTGCCGACGTGCTTCGAGCCGGTGAACATCAGGTGCTCGAACAAGTGAGCGAACCCCGAACGGCCCGGCGGCTCGTTCACCGGCCCCACGTGGTACCAAATG
>Ga0268298_10001898_pt1 | contig 23711 bp, 16 predicted proteins | sample WWTPWeurt_MetaG_FD_194462 | JGI IMG/M metagenome (GOLD analysis project Ga0268298, IMG submission 194462) | Activated sludge microbial communities from WWTP in Nijmegen, Gelderland, Netherland - WWTP Weurt | ecosystem: Engineered > WWTP > Aerobic digester > Activated sludge | place...
AAGCGCGGCTGGACCACCTGGCTGACGGCGGCGGTGGACCCGCGCATCAAGGCCATCGCCCCGGTGTCCATCGACATGCTGAATCTGGGCCGGCAGTTTGTTCATCAATGGGAGGCCTACGGTTTCTATTCCTCCGCCGTGGAGGATTACGTGGCCTTCGATCTTCCCTGCCGGATGCAGTCGGTCGAGGGGCAGAAGCTGCTGTCCATCATCGATCCCTACGCCTATCGGGATCGCTACACCATGCCCAAGCTCATCGTCAACTCGGCGGGCGACCAGTTCTTCCTGCCGGATTCCTCGCGGTTTTATTTCGCCGACCTGCCGGAACCCAAACTCCTGCGCTATACCCCGAATACCGATCACTCCCAGGGCGACGACCCGGTGGAGCTGGGCGTTGCGGCCTTGCTCTGGGTGGACGATATCAATAACGGGCAGGAGAGCCCGAAATATACCTGGACTTTCGAGCCGGACGGCTCGATCCGGGTGCAGATCATCAAGAACCACCCCGAGCATGTCTATCTCTGGCAGGCGACCAATCCTGACGCTCGGGACTTTCGTCTGGAGACCATCGGCGAGGCTTGGACCAAGAAATCCCTCTCCGATAGCGGCGGCGGTGTCTACATAGGCAAGGTCGATCCGCCGGCCCAGGGGTTCACCGCCTACATGATCGAGCTGGTGTACGATGAGCGGGTCCTCGGCGGCCTCATCAAGGCCAACCAGGCCTACACCACCGACGTGCGGGTGACCCCGGACGTCCTGCCCTTTGCTGGTACCTCCTGCCCCGCCACCACCCAGGGCTATCTGGACAATCCCCAGCCCGGTTCCTATCAGAGCGGTATCGCGGTGATCTCGGGCTGGGTCTGCGCGGCCCAGCATGTGGATGTCCAATTCGACGGCGGCCAGATCCTGCGCACCGGTTACGGCACCCAGCGGCTGGATACCCAGGGCATCTGCGGCGACGGCAACAACGGCTTCGGTCTGCTCTACAACATGAATAAGCTGGGAGACGGCGAGCACAGCCTGCGCCTGCTGGCGGATGGCTATCAGGTGGCGGCGGCCAGGTTCAATGTCAGTACCCTTGGCGGCGAATTTCTCCGGGGTGTGAGTGGGGACTATCTGCTGCAAGACTTCCCCGGTGTCGGCGAAAGCGTGAACGTCCGCTGGCAGGAGGCGCAGCAGAATTTCGCCATCTCGGGCGCCCATCTCATCCAGCCCGCGCCTGCGCCCCAGAATCCTCCCGCCCTGGCGCCACTGGCCCTGGCGACCACCCAGGGCTATCTGGAAAATCCCCAGCCGGATTCTTTCCAGAGCGGCATCGCTGTGATCTCAGGTTGGGCCTGCGACGCGGATCTGGTGGAGATCGAGTTCGACGGCGCCACCCAGGTGACCGCGGCTTACGGCACCTATCGCGGCGATACCAAAGAAATTTGCGGCGACACCGATAACGGTTTTGGTCTGCTCTACAACTTCAACAAGCTCGGCGACGGCGTTCACAGCCTCCGTGTCCTGGCGGACAACAAGGAACTGGGACGGGCCAACTTCACCCTGACCACCTTGGGCGGCGATTTTCTCTCCGGAGTGAGCGGGAGTTACCCGATCCAGGATTTCCCCTTCCCTGGCGAAAACATCATCCTAGAATGGCAGGAGGCGCAGCAGAATTTCGCCATCCGCCGTTGAAATCCGCAGGCTGAGGATGAGGGACCCGCTCAGCGGGTCCCGAACACCACTATGGTCTTGCCGCGGACGAAGACCAATCCCTGCTCTTCCAGGCTCTTCAACACCCGCCCCGCCATCTCCCGGGAGCAGCCGACGATGCGTCCCAGTTCCTGACGGGTCACGCGGATCTGCATGCCGTCCGGATGGGTCATAGCGTCCGGTTGCTTGCAAAGATCCAACAGGGCGCGGGCGATGCGGCCGGTGACGTCGAGAAAGGCGAGGTGACCGACCTTGCGGCTGGTATTGAGCAGCCGTTGGGAGAGCTGGCGGCCGAAGGCGTAGAGGATGTCCTTGGTGTAGTCCTTGAGTTCGGTATCGAACAGATGCTCCAAGCGACTGTAGCTGATCTCCGCCATCTGGCAGGGGGTGCGGGTGCGCACCATGACGCTACGGGTGGGTTCGGGCGTGAATAACCCCATCTCGCCGACGAACTCACCTTTGTTGAGATAGGTGAGCACCACCTCGCGGCCTTCTTCATCTTCGATCAGCACCGCCACCGAGCCCTCGATGATATAGAAGAGCACATCCGCCGGATCACCGGTACGGACTACATCGGTTCGGTTGGGATAGAACTTACGATGGCAATGGCCGAGGAGCTGTTGCATATAGGGGGGATACTTGGGGGGTGGCCTGGTGATGGTCATTACTGGGGCTAAATTCCTGGAATCGATGGTTATTGGAGAATAATACTCAGGTAGATTCTAGCAAGCTCCTGGGTAATGTCGAACTATGTTAGGCTGAGGACATGGCGATGGGTTGGCAACGAAACGGGTACAGGTGATGAAGGCGCGAGTGAAACTGTTGGAAGGGTTCGTCATGGTCGGGGAATCGGAAAGCGGTCATGCCGTGGTCATGGATGGACCACCCGAGCATGGCGGCCGCAACCTGGGCATCCGTCCCATGGAGTTGGTATTGATCGGCATGGGCGGCTGCACCCAGTTCGACGTGCTGCACATCCTCCGCAAGGCCAGACAGGAAGTTACGGATTGCACGATCGAACTGGAAGCCGAACGGGCCGGCGAGGACCCCAAGGTGTTTACCCGCATCCATGTGCATTACCTCGTTTCCGGCCGCCAGTTGAATCCCCAGCAGGTCGAGCGGGCGATCCGCCTCAGTGCGGAGAAGTATTGTTCCGCCTCGATCATGCTCGGAGCCACGGCCAAGATCAGCCATGACTATGAAATTCGCGATCTCTGAGGCCGGCGCCTTCGATGCCCTGATCGATGAATTCTATCGGGTCTGGTTGCGTTACCATCCGGATCTGAGCCTCCATCTCGGTATCGAGGACTACGCCGGACTCCTGCCGGCCATCGACGAGGACGATGTCGGCGCGCTCCTGTCTTGGCTGGAGTCCTTTCTTGTCGCCTTGGAAGAGCTGGATTTCGCCTCCCTGGACGAGGATCGCCAGCTCGATTGGCAAGTCGCCTGCGGGGCCGTTCAGACCGAGCATTACGAATGGCTGGAACACGATTGGCGGCGGCGGGACCCGGGCCGTTTTCTGCCCCTGCCCTTGATTCGACAGTTGTCGCTCCGTACCGATAGCGCCAGCGAGCACGCCCTGAGCGAGTTGCTGCATTGGCTCCCCGAGCATCTCCGCCACGCCCGGACCCTGCTGGCCCAGGTCCCTGAACTGGTGTCCCGCCTGGCCCTGGCCGCGGCTTTGGAGCAAGTGCAGATTGGGGAGTCTTTTCTTCGCCAGCTTGGCAGCATTCCCCGTCAGGATCGTCCCCCGAGCTTCAAATCCCGCCATCAACGCCTCTGTGCCACCGCTGAGGAAGCCGTGAAAAGCTATCGGGATTTCCTCAGCCGGGAGCTGGCTCCCCAGGCCTCGGGTACCACCGGCGTGGGCGAGGCCTGTTACCGGCGGCGGTGGACGCGCCAACAGCAACTCCCCTTCGATCCCGGCAAACTGGCCGGCTGGCTTGAGGCACAGCGAGGTTCGGCGGAACAAAGACCTCAGCCCCATGGCGGACGGACGGAGCCGAAACCGGGGTTTCCCGCTACCGAGGCCTTTGTTGTGGAAGGCGAGCAGCTCGGCCTCGCCAACGCCATCTGCCAGCGTCTGCGCCAGGGGATTCTGGAGGCGGATCTCTATTCCCTGCCCGATCGTTCCCTGGGGTTCAGACTGGGGTTTCTCGGTCCACCCCCACTAGCGGCGGAGCGATGCTATTGGGCGCCAAAACCGCCTACTGAAGCCGCCATCCTTTTTCTCCCTCAGGAAGGCTCCGGGGCGGACGACTTGTTCCGACTCTTGCTGGATACGGGCTGGACCGGCACCCATCTGCTGGTGAATGCCGTGGAAGAGGCCGGAAGGAGCCTGCCAAGGCGTGCCCATGTTCCCCCGGGATTGATGGATGGCTGGCGACTCTATCTGCGGCGTCTGTTGTGGCAGGCGGGGGTGTTTGCGGAGGGGAGGGAAGCCGATCTGGTCCTGGAGGAGGATCTGGCCGCCAGGGTCGAAGCCTGGGTGGATCTGGGTCTGCATAGCGGACAACTCTGTTATCGCGCCGCCATCGAGGTGCTATGCGGCAAGCTGGGCTGGGAGCGACCACGGGCCGATCGCCGGCTGACGGCGATCCTCGCCGAGCCTACCCGGGCCGCGGCCACCCTGGTCACCGCGGACCTGATCCAGCACGGGGCCGAGGAGCTGGTGTCCACCGGGATACTCAGCGCCCGTCGCTATCATGATGATCTGTTGCAACAGGGGCCGATCGCCCTGCCGCTCGCTCTGAGGCGGATCTACGGCGAGGAGACCTGGAGCAACATCTTCGGGAGGCTCGAATATTGAAGACTCCACCACCCACCCTGGGTTTGCGCCATCTGGCCCTCTGCGTCCAGGAACTGGAAGCCTGCGAGCGCTTCTATGTCGACCGGCTCGGCATGCGGGTGGAGTGGCGGCCGGATGCCGACAATCTCTATCTGACCTCCGGCGTGGACAATCTCGCCTTGCATCGCCAGACCCGGGGCCAGCCTCGGGAGCCCCAGCGGCTGGATCATCTGGGGTTCCTTCTCGCCACCCCCGAGGCGGTGGATGACTGGTATCTCTATCTCCAGAAGCATGGGGTCAGGATGCGGAATCCGCCCCGGGATCATCGCGACGGGGCGCGGAGCTTTTACTGCTACGATCCCGATGGGACCCTGGTGCAGTTTATCCATCATCCTCCCTTGGCCGGTGTCGCGCTCCATCCCCCTCGGACCTGACCTCTCGCCAAGGGCGCCCAGCTTGGCCCTCCGGCGAAAATCGGCATAAAAAACCTCGGCTTTTATCCTCAAGGGGAAGGAATCTTTTGAGACCAATACTTGACTATAATACTAGGAAAAGCTATAAAACCATCCCGACAGCTTTTCCCCCTCAGCTTGTAATCCACCATCTTCCCTGAACCCTTGAAGCAGTAATGAGGTGATTTCTATGCCATTACCCGAGCGCGACGGCGACGGATACCTGATCAACATGAACGATTGGACCCCGGAGATCGGTCAGGCCATGGCCGATAACGACGGTATTTCCCTGGACGAGGTCAAGTGGAGTCATATCCTCAAGGCCCGGGATTACTATGCCGATCATGCCGTGGTACCGCCGATCCGTAAGTTCGCCAAATATGTCGGCGAAGACCAGAAGGATATGTTCAAGACCTGGATGACCGGCCCAATGAAGCCCATCAGCAAATACGGTGGTTTGCCGAAGCCGACGGGCTGTGTCTGACAGACGCTGGATATGAGAGGGGAGGGGCGGTTGATCCGCCCCTTTTCTTTTCCGCGGGAGAAATGCGGGCCAATTCCGGCATCATGTATGATGTAAGGCTCTTGCCCGGCAGCGGGGCGATACTCCCCGAGACGGGCACCATCCAGTTCCAGAACCTGTTCGAGACCCAGGCTTGTCATTGTCCGTCACGCCATCCCGGGGATTCCCAGCCGCCCTGACGCCGGTCGGCGAGCCGCTGTCCCAACGCCTGCCGGAGGCCGTCCAGGCCTATCCGGAGTTCCGTTACATGGGCTCCAAGCGGCGGCTGCTGCCCTGGATTTATCAGGTGTTGAGCCGTCTGGAGTTCCGCTCCGCCCTCGATCCTTTCTCCGGTAGCGGTTGCGTGGCCTATCTGCTCAAGGCCATGGGCAAGCGGGTGGTGGCCTGCGACTTCCTGCGTTTCTCGACCCTGCTGGCCAAGGCCACCATCGAGAACAGCCGCCATCGTCTGGATGGTCCGGCGATCAAAAGGTTATTGGACCCCGCCCTGGGGGCGCCGGACTTCATCCAGCGCACCTTCACGGGTATTTTCTACACCCCCGAGGACCTGCGATTTCTCGATCGGGTCTCGGCCAATATCCGCTCATTGGAGAATCCCTATCAAGGCGCCCTGGCGATGTCGGCGCTCATCCGCTCCTGTCTCAAGCGCCAGCCCCGGGGGGTGTTCACGGTCTCGGGGGATCTGAGCAAATACGATGACGGCCGCCGCGATCTCCGACTCTCCCTGGAGGAACACTTTCTCGAACAGATCGACCTCTTCAACCGCTTGGTGTTCGACAACGGGCAACGCCACCGGGCCTGCCAGCGCGATGTGTTCGATCCGCGCCCGCCCCAGGTCGATCTGGTCTATCTGGACCCGCCCTATGTCCCCAGGTCGGACGACAACTGTTACATCAAGCGCTACCACTTTCTCGAAGGGCTGTCCTGCTATTGGGAGGGACTGGAGATCGACTATGCCACCAAGGTACACAAGATCCCCAAGCGCTATACCCCCTTCAGCTATCGCTCGACCGCCCTGGACGCCTTCGACCGGCTGTTCTCCCGCTTCCGCCGTAGCCTGATCCTGCTGTCCTACAGCTCCAACGGCTATCCCGACCTCGAACACCTGGAGCGGCTGATGCGAAAGTACAAAGGCGAGGTCCGGGTATACGAGCACCCCCATCGCTATCACTTCGGCACCCACAGCGCCGTGACCCGGGCCGAGGTCAAAGAGTATCTGCTGTTGGGTCTCTGATGGAATGCGTCCGCCAAACCCTGGAAGACCTCCTGGAGGGTCTGAGTTCACTGGAAGTGGACTGGAAGGACGATATGGCCCGGCGGGTGATCGCTCGTATCGAGCACCTGCCGACCCAGCGACCACTGGCGGAACAGGATATCCATGACCTCTTCGGCGGGGATTTCGAGGAGGGAAAACTCATCTGTCGGCTGTTTCTCGGTCTCTCCAAGGATGCCTTCGCGGCTATCCTCGACGAGGCCCTGGGGGCGGGCGGGCAGGGGGTCACGCGCTATGCCAGGGACCCCGAGGGCTATGTGCGTGTCCTGGTCGACCTGGGTCTCCTGGAGGCGATGCACCGGCATATCCAGTGTCAACCCAAGTGGAGCGATGTCCTGGTGGAGCGACTGCGCAGCGGTCGCGGTAGCGCCATCAGCGGTCAGCGCCGGGGGCGCGGGCTGGAGGACCATGCCGAGGGAATCATCCGACGGGTCTTCGGTAGCGCCTACGCGGCCCGCTGCCAGTTCATCGGCAAACGCAACCAGAGCGCCAAGTGCGATTTCGCCATCCCCTCCCGGGAGAACCCCCGCATCCTCGTCGAGGCCAAGGGCTATGGCGCCACCGGCTCCAAGATGTCCGATGTGGTGGGGGACATCAACGCCATCATCGAGGCCAAACGACCGGACACCCTACTCCTGCTCTTCACCGACGGCCTGACCTGGAGACAGCGGCAGAGCGATCTGCGCAAGCTGCTGGAGCGCCAGCATGAGGGCGAGATCACCCGCATCTACACCACCAGGATGAGTGAACAGTTCGAGGCGGATCTCCGCACCCTGAAGTCGGAGCAAGGGCTCTACGACGGCCAATTGAACTTCGATCTCGACTGAAGCCCGCCCAGGGGCGGGAAGCCGAGCCGTTTTTTTTGTTCTTCCAAGGAGAACAATAACTGCCTGATTGTTCTTTATAGGAGAACAAAAAGGCGCGTTTTCAGCCGAGGCCCGGACCCCTCAGGGTTACACCTTGAGCGCCGCGTGGGCCCAGTACAGAGGATGTGGTGAACGAAGCGAACCGCATCCAGGCTTTATGTATAGCAATATTGCGATATATAAAGTCTGCCATATATAATCCTCGCAACACCCACGGCCTTCGGAGTCCCCATGGCCAAGCCCCCCAACGCTCCCCGCTTCGGAACCGCCGTCGAAGGCGAGGCCCGCTTTCCCCGTCCGGTACTCGAAGCAGAATTCGATCACCTCATGGCCCACACCAACGGCACCCGCATCTTCGGCCTGAGGCGCACCGGCAAGTCCACCGAAGGCCGCGCGCTGTGCGACCGTCTCCACCGCGCCGACCCGGAGGCGCTGGTCATCTACATCGACGCCCAGGGCATGGAGAGCGAGGCCTCGCTGCTGGTGGACTTGCTCAAGGCCCTGCCGGCGCGTGCCAAGGGCTGGCACACCCGTTTCTTCGAACTCTTGACCGACGACCAGGGCATCTCGCACCTGGCGCGTGAGGCCCTGAAGAAATTCACGGGGGCGTCGGCAGATATCCAAGCCTACTTTGGTCCCGTCACCCAGTTGCTCGAACGTGCCTTGCAGCCGGAGGACCGGGTAACCCTGGTGATCGACGAATTCCCCTGGCTGTGCCGCAGCATCCTGGAGCACGACCCGCAGCGCGGGCGGGCCCGGGTCGATATCCTGCTGGCCAGCCTGCGCCGCCTGCGCGACCGCCGCGTGCGCATGGTGCTGATGGGCTCCATCGGCATGACGGCCCTGCTGCGCGAGCACCGGGTGTATACCGAGCACCTCAACGACCTGCATCTGCTGGAGATCCCGCCGCTGGGGCCGGAAGACGCCAAGGCATTCCTCGCTTGGCTGGTGGCGTCTCACAACATAAAAGACTGGACCGAGGCCCATACCCAGGGCTGCCTGGACGAATCCGGCGCCTTCTATCCATCCATCCTGCATATCGCCTTCCTCCAGCTCACGGTCGGGGGCCGGGCCGCCGCCCTTGCCAACATCCCCGACATCTTCGCCGACAAGGTGCGGCCGGACTTCGACGCTACCCTGTACGCTCAATTCGACCGGCGTTTGGCCCACTACCGCGGTCTGCCCGAGCCGTTGCCGAGCCTGACCCGGGCCCTGCTGGACCGGGTGTTGAACGCCCCGGCCAGACCGCCACGCTGTCGGAGCTGCGCGGGGTCCTGCCGACCGGGGCAGACGACTCCGACCTGCGCGATGCCCTCAGCATCCTGCGCGAGGACGGTTTCTTGAGCCTGCGGGTGCCCCGGGGCCAACCCGAGCAATGGCGCGCCGCTTCGCCCCTGGTGCCGTCCTGGTGGCAACAGGGCCACGGCGGGTTCCGTCCATGACACCCCAACGCCGCCTGGTCGAGACCTTCAACACCCACCGCATGAGCGACGCGGTGGTACGGGAGCTGGCGAGCGGGCGCGACCAGGAGATGGCGGAGATCATGCCCGCCATCCGCCAGGCCGCCGCCGACCCCCAGACCCCGCCGCCCGCCCTGATCGTCTATGGCGAGCGCGGATCGGGCAAATCCTTTCTGCTGCGCATGGTGCAGATCGAATGCGCCGCCATCGCGGGCCTGGCCTGCGTGCTGTTGCCGGAGGAGCAATACAACCTGCGCGCCCCCCAGCAGTTGCTCCAGGTGGTCACCGCCCAGCTGCGCGGGCAGGACTGGTCCACCCTGGGCTGGCGGATTTCCTTCAGCCAGAGCGACGAGGCCGCCTGGAACGAGGCCCTACAGGGGTTCCACGCGGCACTGGATGCCCGCTTCGGCCCGGGCCGGGGCCTGGCGGTGGTGCTGCTGGAGAACTTCGATGCCCTGGTGGAGACCCTGTTCGGCGCCAAGCCGGGCGCCCCGGCCCGACGCCAGGCGGAGGAGCGCCTGCGCAAGCTGATGAATGCCCGGGGCGGGCGCTTCATGCTGGTGGCCAGCGCCACCGGCACCGTGGACATGGACTACGAGCGGCCCCTGTTCCAGGCCTTCCACCCGGTGGACCTGCGCGGCTGGCCGGCCGACACCGCCATCGACTACTTCAACAAGCGCCGCCAGTTGGACGGCCTGGCCCCCTTGACCCCGGCGGAGCAGGCGCGCGCCCGGGCCATCGTCCTGTTCATCGGCGGCAACCCGCGCCTGGCCCAGCTCCTGGGGACCGTGCTCGCCACCCCCGACGCCCACAGCATCGCCCAGACCCTGGACGCCCTGGTGGATCACCTGGCCGACTATTACCGCCAGCGCATGGACAGCCTGCCCCTGGCCGCCGCCTCGGTGCTGGACGAGATGATCCGCGGCGGCGAGCCGGTGTCCCAGACCGCCCTGGGCCAGCGCATGGGCGGCGAGCAACGCCACATCGCCGACGCCTTCAACTATCTGGTGCGCGGCCGGGTGGTGCAGGCCATACGCGCCGGACAGGCCCAGCTCTACCAGGTGCGCGACCGCCTGTTCGTCCACTTCTACCATCGCCGCTATGGCAACGCCCAGGGCCTGGCCGCCATTGCCGAATTACTGGAGAGTTTTTTCACCCCGGAGGAGCGGGAGCAGGAGATCCGTCAACGACTGGAGCGGGGCGAATACGACGACGCCCGCGCCTTTGGGCGGCTGCCTCTGGCGGAGGGCGCGCCCGATTATGGCTACAACCATTTCCGGGATGGCGGCGTCAGCGATGGCCCCCCCAGGGTCTGGTTCGCGCTGGCGGGCGTGCCCGAAGCCGAAGTCGAGCCCCGGCGGCGGGAGCTGCGCGACCAGCCCGATCGCGCCTATACCCACTGGCATGGTCTGGCGCGCGGCGCCTCGCCGCTACCGTCCGCCGCTGCCGGGGCCCTGGCCGCGGTAGCCTTGTCGCGCCAAGGACTGGACCAGATGGCGGCCCATGAGCTGGCGGATGCCTTGGCGGCCGCCCGTGCCGCTGGAGACGCCGATGCCTTGATCATCGCCCTCGATGCGTCCGCGTTCTTCGAAGGGAATTGCCAAGGAGAGAAAAGCGGCGGGCAAGCGAAATCTAAAGCCTATGCCGCGGAGGCGGCCGGTTGGTTGGCCCAAGCCACATTGCCCCAGACCCAGGCCATTGCCGCTGTCAATGGTGCCTTTGCGGCCTGGCATCGGGGACAGTTCGAGCAGGCGCGGGAGGCCGCCTTGACCGGCCTGGTCCTGGAGCCGCCGCCAGATCTCAAACTCCGCCTGCTTTATAGACTCGCTTCGGCCCAAGCGTCCCTGGGCTTACATGAGGCGGTCATCGCCACCTGCCTGGACCTTCAAGGGCTTGCCCAGGCCCAGCAGAGCTTGAATAGTCAGATAAACGCCTGCCGCCTACTGGCGCACGCATTGGATCAGTTGAAACGGCCGGAGCAGGCCCTGGAGGCCTATCAGGAGGCGGCCAGGTTGGCGGAGCGGCTAGGGGACCCTTTGCGCCAGGTGCAGTTGATGATTACGGTCGGCTGGAAACAACAGGAACTCAAACAACTGGACCAGGCCTTGGCCAGCGGTCATGACCTGGAAGCCTTGGCCCTCGACCTGGAGCCGCCGTTGTGGCAATACGCCGCTGGGGGCGCCTGGTTGCAATCATCGGTGTTGCAGGACCAGGACGCGCGATCCAACGCCCAACAGGCGGCGGAGCTGCTGCAACGCGCCGCGGGCCGGGCCAGTCAGACCGAGGACCAGGCCCTGTTCGACGCCATCCTGGATGACTGGATCTGGTTCGGACACTTGACACCCCAACCCGCGGCCATCGCAGCTCTCGGCCAGGCCCTGGACCGGCAGCCGGACCTGAAGGCCCCGAACCGCGCGGATTGGCAGGTGCCGACCAACTGGCCCTGGGCCGTAGCCAAGGCCGAGGCCTGGACCGAGGCGGTGGCCCTGGCCCGCCGCCATCCCGGGCTGTTGCGGGAAACCCCCGAGGATTCGTGGGCTGCCGCCACCTGGAATGCCGCCGAGGCCTGGGCCGCGACCGCCGCCGCCGCAGGCCGCGCCGCCGCCTATGCCTTGGCCGCCCGCGCCCTGCCTGAGCTGGCGGCGCTCTGGACCCTGCGGGCGGAGACGTCAGGCCAGGACCCCGTGGCTCTGGCCCGCGCGGAGCTGAATCGGATGACCTCCGTATTCGTGGAAAAAATCCACGACCCCGGTCTGCTGCGTGACCTGGCCGATCTGGCCCAAGACGTCTGCGGCCCGGCCGCGGAGGAGACCGCCCAGCAGTTGCGGGCCTTCGCCGGCGTGCACGAGGCCAAGGACAAGACGGCCTATCTGCAACGCCTCGACCCTGACCTGGCCATCGCCATCCGCGTCATCCTGGACCTGCCCGAACCGCAGGAGTCCTCCGCCACGCGGGGGCGCCAACGCGCGCGCTGACACCGGCGTAGTCGGGTGGGCGTCGTCTACTTATCCTCTCGCCGGTTAGGCTGGGCACCACCCACCTGAACAACAGGGTCTCGGTGTATCGGAATGGTGGGCCAGGCCCGCCCTGCATCTGAAGGCAGGCTCGGACTCCGCAGGCTAATACCATTTCCTATTAGTTTATCCGCCTGAAAGCCATGGGGCAGGCTGGCGATGAGCGAAGCGAATCCCGGCTGCTGAGAAGCTGGGATTCAGCGCTTCGCGCCTCAACACCAGCCTGCGAATATCGATAATACCTATCGAGAAATGGTATTGGCAACACTCCCTACAAGGGGGGTGAGGCTCCATGAACCCTCTCTCCCCAAGAGTGATGGGTGGTGAGCCTCCGGGCATCGGCCTGAATGGCCTTCCAATTGTTGCCATAAGGAGAACAAAGTAGCCATATAAAGCTTATTGTTCTCGTTTCGAGAACAGAAAAAGGTCTTTTTTGGTCCCTGCCCGGAAGGATCACCGCCCGAAGCCTCGATTGGATGATGGCCGAGCCAGGGGAACTCGAGGGTAAACCCCTTTTGAGCGGCTCAGAGATCAGGGAACACCACTTCAGAAGTCTTGGCGGCTCCCGTCCATTCAATGACACTGAACTCGCATCTCGATATCACCTGTCTCCGTGGCCTGAGTTGGTGCCAAGAGGATCTTCAGGGGTGTGAAGCCGTCGGCCCAGGAATAAAGGGTTAGCTGACCAGCTTGGTCGATCGGCACTTGGTCCAGATGGTAATTTCCCGCCCCATCACAACTGAAGGAGTGTTTCCCATTGGCCATCACCAAGGCGCACACCGGAATATCGGTACCCAAGAGCCGCACCTTTCCCGACAGGCTCACCTGGCTCAAGGCACTGGGTTGTGGCGGCTGGTCCGGCTGCGGACCCTGGCCGCAGTTCGGCAGCCGCAGCTCGACATCGATGTACTGGGCGGGGCTGCGCGGATGGATAAGGGTCTTGAAGGGCTCGAAACCTTCGGCCCAGGCGAAGAGGGTTACCTCCTGGTTGGAGTCCAAAGGCACCTCGGTGAGATGAAAACCGCCGTCGCCGTCGCAACTGAATTGGCTCTTGCCGTTGGCCAGCACCAGGGCACAGACCGGGATATCGCTCCCCGCTACCCGCGCCCGACCCGAAACAAGGATGCGGTCCAGGGGTTCCTCATCACAGGTCCCGGTGCAATAACGCGCCAGGGCAAAGAGATTTCGGATCCCGCCAGCGGTCACCAGTTTGCCATTGGCCTGGAGGGCCATGGCGTGAATCGATGCCCCGGTGTCATCGAAGCTGGTCACCAATTGACCGGCGTCGCCAAAGCCCGTATCCAGGCGGCCGTCTGGGTTGTAACGGATGAGAAGAGAACCGATCGGCAGTATATAACCGAAATCATTACTCCTAACCAAGTTTCCCCCGGCGATCAGTTTCCCATCGGCCTCTATGACTAAGCCACTTGCATAGGCATGGAGACTATCGCCGAAGTTGTCTTGATACCGCACCCCCGACAAGAGGATGCCACCGTCACCGAAGCCCGTATCCAGACGGCCATCCGGGTGGTAACGCGCCAAAGCAAAAACGGAAACCCGATCGACCCCTACCAAAGGTTGCCAACCACTCCCGGCCACCACCAATTTTCCATCCTTCTGCACTACCACCGAGGAGGGGGCGTAAATCTCTTTGATCAGCACCAGGCCCTGATCGCCAAAACCTTGGTCGGGACGGCCATCGGGCTTGAAGCGCCGCAGGGCCGACAGCGGATTGCCTTCGATCCGGGTTTGGCCCACTACCACCAACTTGCCATCGGCCTGGACCAGAAGATCACCGGCCCACTCCAAACTCATTGAGGTCACCACCCGGCCATGATCGCCGAAACCCTGGTCGAGACCGCCATCCGGGTTGAAGCGCACCAAGGTCAAGAGGTTGCTGGTACCGTCCCAACCCAGTCCCGCGGCCACCAGTTTCCCCTCCAGTTGTAACCCTAAGACTCTGCCTTGAAAATCGGGCAGCATCACCTTCCCGGCCACACCAAAGCCCGTATCGAGACTACCCTCGGGAGTGTACCGCACTAGGGTGGTCAGCCCCTGAGGCAGGCCGTCACCGGACAGGTGGGCACCGATGGCGACCAATTTACCATCGGCCTGGATGAGGAGATCGCTGACACCGGTGTTCAGGTCCTCTGCCGCGGTCAACACCTGACCATCCAGGCCGAAGGAAGGGTCCAGTGTCCCATCCGACAGCAGGCGCACCAAGGCCATGGACCATCGATCACCCTCATATACCCAGCCCCCGGATACCAATTTGCCGTCGGTCTGGAGCAGGATGGAAGTCGCCGAAGACCTGGCCATTCCGACATCGGTTTTCACCCGTCCACCGTTGCCGAAGCCCGAGTCCAGGCTTCCATCGAGGTTAAAGCGGCTGAGGGCGAATCCATTGTTGTCGACGGCAACCCTATCACCTACGCCAATCAGCTTATCGTCCAGTTGCCTGACCAGCGAGTTGGCGGAAGTTGTGATCCTGCCCTGGTCGCCAAAGCTGGTATCGAGTGTGCCGTTGGGATCGAAACGTAATAAGGCCCTTCTGGCGACGGCGGCTTGCAGGTCAATAAAATCGCCGATGGCCGCCAATTGGCCGTCACTGAGTGCGAGTAGAGTCAGGGCCGCGGAAGATTCGTTGGGTCGGCTGAGGATGACCTGGCCATCGACACCGAAACTCCGGTCAAGGTTGCCGTCCGCGTCATAGCGAGCCAGGGCGAAGGCCCGGTTTTGGCCGTCGAAGGCGAAACCAGCCGCAACCAGCTTGCCATCCGCTTGGATGACCAGAGCGGACAGGGAGGAGCGATGCGGCTCTCCCAAGGACGAAATGAGGATGCCGCCGGATCCAAAATCCGCGTCCGGCGAGCCATCCGGCTGGTAGCGCATCAGCACGGCGAAACTCACGGCATTCCCCTGGGAATTGATCGAGCTTAGGGTGGCAGCCACCACCAGTTTGCCATCCTGTTGTAACGCCAAGCCGGTCTGCTCGGGCCGCGTGGCTTTCACGGTGGAAAACAGCACTCCCTCTGAGCCGAAGCCCCGATCGATCGCGCCATCCGGCTGGTAGCGCACCAACAGGGTCTCTGCTTGGCCGTTCTCCCAATTCCAGCCGGCTACCACCACTTTGCCGTCGGGCTGGATGACCAGGGCATCGGCCTGGGCAAAAGAATCCCGCACCTTGGTCAAGACCTTCCCGCCGATGCCGAAAGACTCATCCAAGCGGCCATCCGGAAGAAAACGCGCCAAGGCCATAGCTTCCCCGTTCGGATTCTTGATCCCCTGCCCGCCGGCCACCACCAGCTTGCCATCTGGTTGGAGGGCGATCGCCATCCTCAAGAACCCACCCGTCGACGCTTGGCCCTCCTCGCCGAAGCCGGGATCGAGGCGGCCGTCGGCGAGGTAACGCACCAAGGTTAATTGGCCGAAATCAGCCTGACCGGCCACCACCAGCTTCCCGTCCGGCTGCACCACCCCGACCATGGCCTCTCCCGAACCGCAACAGAAGCGACCTGTTTCGAGCACTCCAGCCTCCCCAAAGCTCGGGTCGAGGTCTCCCGGCGCGGACCAGGCCGTCTGGAATGGCCAGTCACCGATCAGAAGTAGAACTATGAAGCCGAGAGAAAAAAGATTGGAAAAGAAGCGTCGCCGTTTATCCGTAATGGAATCCATGGTCATATCCTCGAATGAAGCCCCACAAAGCGCGCAGAAAGAACAAGTCTCGCCTAAGGATCGCCGTTTCACCCCAGCCGTAGCAAGGGATCCTGGCGGTAGAACTTTTTCAGTTGGTCGTAGACCCGGGGATACCAGCCCTGGAGGCGGCGCGGTTCGGTAAAAAAGGCCTCGCTGGTGACGGCGAAAAACTCGGCGGCGTTCTCCGCGCCGTAGGGATCGAGCCAGGTGTCGATGCCGGCGGCGACGCGGGAACTGTGGTCGGCATAGGCCCGGCTCCATGCGGTGCTCCAGTCGTCGAGCCGCATGGTTGAATGCAACGGCGGGTGGCCGTTGGGATCGCCGTTCAAGAGATCGAGTTTGTGGGCGCATTCGTGGATGACAACGTTGCCCCGGTATTCACCGTAAGCGCCGCCGGCACTGTCGTCCCAGGAGAGGACCATGGGGCCGCGGTCCCAGGCTTCCCCCGCCAGTACCCGTTTGCCTTCGTGCACCACCCCGGACGGATCGGCAAAGCTGTGGGGGGCGACGAACTCGGCCGGATAGAGGATCACCGCGTACCAGCCGCGATACCAGCGGATACCCAATTCCAGGATGGGCAAGGCCGCTTGGATGGCGACCAGCATCTCTTGCTCCCGCTTCAGGGTCAGGCCGCCGGCGGGCTCGAAGGTTTTGGCCGCCAGGAATTCCCGGGCACGGTGGAAGAGGCGCTGTCGAAGGTGGTCGTCGAAGCCATGCAGCAGCGGCAAGCTGGGGACGAGCCTGGAGAAGATCGCCCGGTCTTCCTCCTCGCTTGGCTGGCGCTGGTTCCACCAGTGTCGGATCGCTTTGAGCATCTGTGCGACAAGTCTCGCGAAGGTTTTTTCCTACCCGGTTCTCCGGGATAATGCCCGCAGACCCAGCCCCTGACCCTGGAGAGCCTCCATGCCCGAATACCGCTCCCGTACCACCACCCGTGGTCGCAATATGGCCGGCGCCCGTGCCCTCTGGCGGGCGACGGGAATGACCGATGCCGATTTCGACAAGCCCATCATCGCCGTCGCCAACTCCTTCACCCAGTTTGTGCCTGGACACGTCCATCTCAAGGACCTGGGGCAGTTGGTGGCCGGGGAGATCGCCAGGGCCGGCGGGGTGGCCAAGGAGTTCAACACTATCGCGGTCGATGACGGCATCGCCATGGGCCATGGGGGCATGTTGTATTCCTTGCCGTCGCGGGAACTCATCGCGGATGCGGTGGAATACATGGTGAACGCCCACTGCGCCGATGCCCTGGTCTGTATCTCCAACTGCGACAAGATCACCCCCGGCATGTTGATGGCCTCCTTGCGGCTGAACATCCCCACGGTCTTTGTCTCCGGTGGGCCCATGGAGGCGGGCAAGGCGCGATTGCACGGCAAAGAGGTTCATCTGGATCTGGTGGACGCCATGGTGGCGGCGGCCAATCCGGAGGAGAGCGAGGCCGATGTGGCGACCTACGAGCGTTCCGCCTGTCCGACCTGCGGCTCCTGTTCGGGCATGTTCACCGCCAATTCCATGAATTGCCTGACCGAGGCCCTGGGGTTGTCCTTACCCGGCAATGGTTCGCTGTTGGCTACCCATGCGGATCGTCGGGAGCTGTTTCTGGAGGCCGGGCGCTTGAGCGTCGATCTCGCCCGTCGTTATTACGAAGCCGGGGACGAGTCGGTGTTGCCGCGCTCCATCGCCAGTTTCGCCGCCTTCGAAAACGCCATGTCGCTAGACATCGCCATGGGTGGCTCGACCAACACGGTCTTGCATCTGCTGGCCGCGGCCCATGAGGCGGGGGTGGATTTCTCCATGCGCGACATCGACCGCCTGTCCCGTCTGGTGCCCAATCTGTGCAAGGTGGCGCCTTCCAGCCAGTATCACCTGGAGGACGTGCACCGGGCCGGTGGGGTGATGGCGATCCTGGGCGAACTCGAACGCGCCGGTCTGCTCCACGCCGAGGTGCCTACGGTTCACGCCAAGAGCTTCAGCGAGGCCCTGGAGCGCTGGGATATCCGCCGTTCGCCGGAGGAGTCGGTAAAGGTCAGTTATCTGGCCGCCCCCGGCGGGGTTCCCACCCAGACGGCCTTCAGCCAGGCCGCACGCTGGCCGGAACTGGATCTGGATCGGGCCCGGGGCTGTATCCGGGATCTCGAGCATGCCTATTCCCGGGATGGCGGCTTGGCGGTGCTTTACGGCAATCTGGCCGAGCAGGGCTGTATCGTCAAAACCGCCGGCGTCGATGCCTCGATCCTGGTATTCAAGGGCCGGGCGCGGATCTTCGAGAGCCAGGAGGACGCGGTGGAAGGGATCCTGAATGACAGTGTCCTGGCCGGCGATGTGGTCGTCATCCGCTACGAAGGCCCCCGGGGCGGACCCGGGATGCAGGAGATGCTCTATCCGACGAGTTATCTCAAATCCAAGGGGCTCGGCAAGGCCTGTGCCCTGATCACGGATGGGCGCTTCTCGGGCGGCACCTCGGGGCTGTCCATCGGCCATGTTTCGCCCGAGGCGGCGGAAGGCGGGACCATCGCCCTGGTGGAGGAGGGGGATCCGATCGAGATCGACATCCCGCAACGGCGGATCCAATTGCTGGTGTCGGCGGAGGAGCTGGAGCTTCGGCGGCGCTCGATGTCGGAGCGCGGGGATCTGGCCTGGCGACCCAGTCACAGGCAGCGGCCGGTATCCCAGGCGCTGCTGGCCTATGCGGCCATGACCACCTCCGCCGCCCAGGGGGCGGTGCGGGATCTGTCGCGGCTGAACCCGGTCCGTGGCTGAAGCGGAGGGCATCAGAATGCGGCGCGTGGTATTCAATCAGAAGGGTGGGGTCGGCAAATCCACCATCAGTTGTAACCTGGCGGCCATCAGTGCCGCCCGGGGGCGGCGGACCCTGGTGGTCGATCTCGATCCCCAGACCAATTCGACCCAGTATCTGCTGGGAGGCAAGGCGGTGACCGCCAAACCCAGCCTGGCGGATTTTTTCGATGACATGCTGTTTTTCAAGTTCAACAAGCGCGTCGTCCGGGATTACATCCACCCCACGCCCTTCGAGAACCTGGATATCCTGCCGGCCCATCATGACATGGAGACCCTGCACGAGAAGCTGACCGCCAGATACAAGATCTTCAAACTGCGCGACGCCCTTGACCAGTTGATGGAATATACCGAGGTCTTCATCGACACCCCGCCGGCGATGAGCTTCTATACCCGTTCGGCGCTGATCGCCGCGACCAACTGCCTGATCCCCTTCGATTGCGACGACTTCTCGCGCCGGGCGGTGTATCGGCTGCTGGAGGACATCAATGAGATCCGCGACGATCATAACCCCCACCTCAGGGTGGAAGGGATCGTGGTCAATCAATTCCAGCCCCAGGCCAAATTGCCGCAACGCTTGGTGCAGGAACTCATCGACGAGGGGCTGCCCATGTTGGGGACCAGATTGTCGGCCTCGGTCAAGGTCAAGGAATCCCACGAGCAATCCCGGCCCATGATCCATCTGGATCCCAAACACAAGTTGAGCCTCCAGTTCGAGGCCCTCTGGGATGAGTTGCAGGGGCGGGGATCTTCTTAGAACCCAGGCTGGAGCGCGGATTTCGGGTCAGGAAAGAGGTTTTTCAGGCGGGTTCCCAAGCTCCAGCTTGGGAACCCGCGAATGGTGGAGGCTAGATCACTCCCGGGCACGGGCTCTATGGCCAGGTTTTTCGTTCTCTTTAGGAGAACAATACCGATATTAAATGGGTCATTGTTCTCGAAACAAGAACGAGATCCGCCATTTTCAGCCGAGGCCCGGTTCCCCGCAGCTAGCGATCTGTTTGCATCAACCGCCGCCGAAGTTCTTGAAGCTATTCCTCGACCAGGGGTGGGTCCGGCTTCCGCTTCGCCCGGGGATGGGCCTGGTCGTAGACCTGGGCCAGATGCTGGAAATCCAGATGGGTATAGATCTGGGTGGTGCTGATATTGGCATGGCCGAGCAGTTCCTGTACCGCCCGCAGATCGCCGGAGGATTCCAGCAAATGGCTGGCGAAGGAATGGCGCAGTCGGTGGGGATGCAGCTGTTGTCCCTGGCCTTGCTGTAGCGCCCAGCGGGCGAGCCGGAGCTGGATGCTCCGGGGCGTGAGGCGTCGACCGAGACGGCTGACGAAGAGGGCGGGCTGCTCGGGACCCACCATCCGGCGTCTGACCTCGAACCAGCGTCCCAGGGCCTCCAGGGCCTTGCGGCCGATGGGGAGGCGCCTGGCCTTGCTGCCCTTGCCGGTCACCTCCAGGGTGGTGTCCGGCAGATCGAGATCGCCCAGGTCGAGAGAGACCAGTTCGGCCAGCCGCAATCCCGAGGAATAGAAGAGTTCCATCATGGCCAGATCCCGGATCTCCAGGGGATCCGTCACCGGCACATCGAGGAGCTGTTGCACCTGATCGACCTCGATCGGGCTCGGCAGATGGGTGGCCGATTTGGGCGCCCGCACCCCCTGGGCCGGGTTGTTCGGCACCAGATGTTCCCGCAGCAGGAATCTGTACAGGCTGCGCACCGCGGACAACTCCCGTTGCAGGGTACGGCCGGAGAGCCCGGCCCGGCGGCGCGAGGCGGCATAGGCCCGGAGCTGGTTCTGGCTGAGGTGCGCCCAGTCCGGACAACCCTGGCGGCGGGCGAAACGCGCCACCTCCCGCAGGTCCCGTGCATAGGCCTCGGAGGTGTGCGGCGAGAGGCGGCGCTCGAAGCGCAGATGATCGAGGAACTGGCGTACCCCCTGTTCCAAGGGGTCGTCGGGAACCACTTCGGCGGGGGTCTGGGCCTCGCTCATGGGAGCCACCGAGCGCGTCTTCAGGCGCCGGGCACGGCCAGGGCCTGGAGTTTGCGACTGACGAGATCGCCCAGACGGGTCAGAAACTCGGTGCCTTTGGCCGGGTGAAAACGATCTTCGTTGTGACTGCCGATCGCCAACAGGCCGGAGACACCCTTGGTCTGTAGGGGAATGACCGCCGCCGAACGGATCTCTTCCGCCTGGGAACCGAAGATATGCTTCATCTGTTGTCGCTGTAGCCGACCGCAGAGGGGTCGCCCCCGCTCGAAGAGTTCCTGCAGGGTCGAGGCGGCGCCCTCGCCGGTGGAGCGGGCCAGGCGATCATCCAGTTCTTCCTGGCTAAAAAGGCGCAGCTCGACGGCATCGGCGAGGAAATCGTCATGCAGCCCATCCTGAATGATGGTCAGGGCCTCTTCGAGGGTGCCGGCCTCCACCAGGGCCAGGGTGAGACGATGCAGGCGTTGATTGACCTGCTCGTTTTCTATGGCGACGGCGATGAATTCGCTGAGCTGTTTCCGGTAACGGGCCACCTCGGCCCGCAGCAGTTTCTGCTGACGTTCGACCAGGGAGATGGCGCCGCCGCTCGGATGCGGCACTTCCAGCTCCAACAGAAGATCCGGATACCGTTCGAAAAAATCCGGATGCTTCCGCAGGTACTCGATCACGGCTCCATCCTGGATTTCCCCAGGCGCTGATGCAGACTTTTTATTTTTCACACCTCGATACTCCCCTCGAAGACGCCCTCGGCCGGTCCGGTCATCCATACCGGCCAGCCTTCGCCCCGCCACTCTATCACAAGGCGGCCACCGGGAAGATCCACCCCGACCCGCGGCGACAACAGACCCTGGAGCTGACCAACCACCACGGCGGCACAGGCCCCGGTTCCGCAGGCCAGGGTCTCGCCCGCGCCACGTTCATGGACCCGCAGGCGGAGCCGATCCGCCCCCAGGACCTGCATGAAGCCCACATTGACCCGTGCGGGAAAGCGGGGATGGGTTTCTATCGCCGGTCCCAGACGGGCGACCTCGGCCCTGTCCACGTCCGGCACCCTGAGTACCGCATGGGGATTGCCCATGGAGACCGCACCGATGGACACCAGGCTCCCGGCGACTTCAAGGTCATAGCTCAGGGCCCGGGTGGGGGCCAGGAAGGGGATACGCCCGGGCTCCAATTGCGGTTCCCCCATATTGACCCGCACCTGTCCGTCCGACTCGACGAACAAACGGATCGGGCCGGCCAGGGTCCCCACCGCGATCTCGGTCTTGTCGGTCAGGCCCTGGTCGCGCACGAAGCGGGCAAAGCAGCGGGCGCCGTTGCCACATTGCTCGACCTCGCCGCCATCGGCGTTGTAGATGCGGTAATCGAAATCCAACCCCGGCGCCGAGGCGGGCTTGACCAACAACACCTGGTCGCAACCGATACCGAAATGGCGATCGGCGAGGAAACGGATACGCTCCCGCGCGGGGGTGAACGGCTGGTCGAGGGCGTTGATGACGACGAAGTCGTTGCCCAGACCCTGCATTTTGGTGAATTTGAGCTTCATGAGGCTTAGGGCCTGTCATCCGTTGCGCCAAGGCATGGCGGTTGCCGGGGCAATCCCGCCCCAACAGCGGCTGGCCGGTGGCTGGGAAGGAGTAGCCAGCGGGTATTCATTCGCCGCCGATCCTCATCCCACAAGCCAGCCTTTCCTCGAGCCATACTCTACCAAACCTCATCGCCTTCCTTCTTCCCTTTTCGGCCAGACGGACAGCCGGATTCCACCCTGTCGGCATGGACCCCGGCTTTCCAAGAAAGACCCGGTGAATTTTGATTCGTCAATGCGACGACCTTGTCGCAACGCTATGTTGCTTGTTTGTAAAGCCGTTGTTTTACCTCATCCCGCGGCTCGCCGATCGACGGCCGAGGTGAGGCACGCCCAAGCAACAACTTTCTCCGGTCTCGACATCGACAAGGAGGGGAGGGCGACAAACGGCTTTCGGGAACAGAGGCCGCGGAATCGCGCCTCGGGCATCAAGGCTTCTATTCTGGGTGGAGAGTTGTTATGGCACATATCCTCATCATGGGGGCGGGCATCGGCGGTATGCCGATGGCTTACGAGATGCGCGAGAACGCGCGTCCCGAAGACAGGGTGACGGTGATCTCGCGTGAGCCGAAGTTCCACTTCGTACCCTCGAATCCCTGGGTCGCCGTGAACTGGCGCAAGCGCGAGGAGATCGAGATCGATATCGGCAAGGCGCTGGCGAAGAAAAAGATCGATTTCCTGGCCGCGACGGTGAAACGGGTACATCCGGAGCACAGCCAGCTGGAACTGGAGGATGGGAGTCGCATCGACTACGACTTCCTGGTCATCGCGACCGGCCCCAAGCTCGCCTTCGATGAGGTGGATGGTCTCGGCCCGGGAGGCAACACCCACTCGATCTGCCATGTGCAGCATGCCCAGGAGGCGGGCACGGACTGGGATAGGTTCGTCGAAGACCCTGGTCCGATCGTCGTGGGCGCGGTCCAGGGCGCTTCCTGTTACGGTCCGGCCTACGAGTTCGCCATGATCATGGACACCGACCTGCGCCGGCGCAAGATCCGTGACCGCGTGCCCATGACTTTCGTGACCGCCGAGCCCTATGTCGGCCACCTCGGACTCGGGGGGGTGGGTGACTCCAAGGGCCTGCTCGAATCGGCCATGCGTGATCGGCACATCAAATGGATCTGCAACGCCAAGGTCACCAGGATCGAGCCGAACAAGATGTACGTGACCGAGCACGACGAGGATGGGAAGCCCAAGAAAGAGCACGAGCTCCCCTTCAAGTATTCGATGCTGCTGCCGGCCTTCAAGGGGGTGGATGCCGTTTTCGGCATTGAGGGGCTGACCAACCCGCGCGGCTTCATCCTCATCGACGAGCATCAGCGCAACCCCAGGTTCAAGAATATTTACTCGGTCGGTGTCTGTGTCGCCATCCCACCGGTCGAGGCAACCCCGGTGCCCACCGGCGCCCCCAAGACCGGCTACATGATCGAATCCATGGTCACCGCGACGGCGCATAACATCCGCGCCCAGCTCGATGGCCAGGAGCCCCAGGAGAAGGCCACCTGGAACGCGGTCTGCCTCGCCGACTTCGGCGATTCCGGTGCCGCCTTCGTGGCGTTGCCGCAGATCCCGCCGCGCAAC
>Ga0268298_10001899_pt1 | contig 23710 bp, 23 predicted proteins | sample WWTPWeurt_MetaG_FD_194462 | JGI IMG/M metagenome (GOLD analysis project Ga0268298, IMG submission 194462) | Activated sludge microbial communities from WWTP in Nijmegen, Gelderland, Netherland - WWTP Weurt | ecosystem: Engineered > WWTP > Aerobic digester > Activated sludge | place...
GGGTGAAATGTTTATGAAGGAAGAAATTATTCCCAATACAGCCGATAAGTGGTTATTTATCATTGGGCCCGGTATAGCCATGTGCACTGCTTTAATGACCAGTGCCGTGATTCCGTGGGGGAAAAACATTACCATTGGCGGACACGAAATTGTGTTGCAGGTTGCCGATATTAATATTGGTATTCTCTACGTATTTGGTGTGGTTTCACTGGGTGTGTACGGAATAATGATTGGTGGATGGGCCTCTAACAACAAGTTCTCGCTGCTGGGTGCCATTCGTGCCTCTTCGCAAATGATCAGTTATGAACTAGCTATGGGCATGGCATTAATCGCTATTCTGATGTCGACTGGCTCATTAAGTATTCGGGATATTGTAGAAAACCAGCATGGCTGGCACTGGAATGTGCTTTATCAGCCGTTAAGCTGCCTTATCTTTATAGTGTGCGCTTTTGCCGAGTGCAACCGTACTCCGTTCGACTTACCCGAGTGCGAAAGCGAACTGGTAGGCGGATACCATACCGAATACAGCTCGATGAAATTGGGCTTTTACCTGTTTGCCGAATACACCAACATGTTTATCTCATCGGCTATTATTTCCTCCTTGTATTTTGGCGGATATAACTTTCCGGGTATGGATGCATTTAGCGGAAATACTTTAGCTATACTTGGTACTGCTGTTTTCTTCGCTAAAATATTTTTCTTCATCTTCTTCTTCATGTGGATTCGCTGGACATTGCCGCGTTTCCGCTACGACCAGTTGATGAGATTAGGCTGGCAGGTATTAATTCCGCTGGCTATTTTTAATATTCTGGCTACAGGAACCTGGATGACATTTAAAGGATATTTAGGATTTTAAAATTTTGAATGATGAATGACCAATTTTTAAGTAAGGCCAATTAAGCATTAAAAATTAACCATTAAGAAATTTAATTGCATGCAATTAACAAACAGATCAAAAGTAGTATCCAATAAACAGATGACCCTGGCGGAGAAAATGTATCTGCCGGCTATACTGGGTGGCATGTGGATTACCATTCGGCACTTTTTCCGTAAAGGTGCCACCGTTAGGTATCCTGAAGTAAAAAGAGAAGTGAGCACCGTGTACCGGGGCAAGCATGTGTTAAAACGTGACGAACAGGGACGCGAAAATTGCACTGCCTGCGGATTATGTGCCGTAGCCTGCCCTGCCGAAGCCATTACCATGGATGCAGCCGAGCGTAAAAAAGGAGAAGAGCATTTATACCGCGAAGAAAAATATGCGGCCAAATATGAAATAAACATGCTGCGCTGCATTTTTTGCGGACTGTGTGAAGAGGCCTGTCCTAAACAAGCAATCTATCTTACCCCCGAATTTCCGGCAGCCAATTACAACCGCAGCAACTTTATTTTTGGAAAAGATAAATTGGTTGAGCCAATTGATAAACGAATTGATGTATCACTTAAAAAGAAAGTACATACTTCTTAAGTAAATAATAAACTATAAATTAAATTTTATGAAAACAAAACTCTATTATTCTCTCTTTACACTATCAGTTCTTCTACTCATAGTGAGTTGCAAAAAAGATGACAAACTTTTTTTAACCCAATTTAAACCCAAATCATCAAGCTACAGTCAATATTATTTAACTGATAGCTTGGCCTTTGAGAAGATAAAACAGATTTTTCAAGATAAAGAAAGCTTCCTGAAGGAATATATGAAGACTATTGCAATAGCTTCTATGGATTTAGTGAAAGACACAAACTATCTAAATTTAATTGACTCTATTACTAACTCATATGACACAATTGTTGGAGTGGATTATTATGCTTATATATATGACCAAGTTGAAATGGCATATGCTTCAAAATTTGGCCGTTCCTTACTTGATGATTTTAAAACTTCATTAATAAACAATAGTGCGACCTTGTATCAAAGGCAATTACTTGATTCTTTCGGGCTAAATTTCGAGATAGACGGTATTAACTTTTCTCCAAAATACTTTTTGTATTATAAAAACAGCGGTCTTTATACCAGTATTACAAATCGTTTGCCTTCGCTGACTGCAACACTTCAATTTCCTGATGACTCAATTCCATTATGGAGATATGATACTACTTATCACACATTCCTTTATACACTTACTAATTTAAGTTATGTGGATGGAAGTGCGTTGATAGATGTTTCTCTACGCATTTCCTACCAACAAAGTAGCAACTCGGGACCAATTCTATATTTATTTGGTAATCGTTACGAGGCTTTAGGTAGATGTAAATCCGATATGACAGGTTGGTGTACTGTTGCATGTAAATGGTGGCTTGGCTGCTGTAGATGTAACCATCCATTCCCAAGGCCAAGAATTACAGAGTCTGATTATAATCCAGCAGATGAAATATTTTTTTAGTCTCTTATTTACCATATCATTAGTGTCTATGGGTCATGGAGTCAATCCTCCTGATTCAATAGGGAATATAGCACCAATATCTACATTCAGATTAGCTGGGAATTTATACTTTGACAAAAAAGACTTGAGATATTCAGATTGGGTTTCATTTATTTCTAGTCCATTTCTGATTAAATTAAATCTTATTGCCCCTGAATACGATGATTCAACATTTAAGTTCATTTTAACAGAAGGTTATAAACATCCAAACAAAATTATTCATGACCTACCTGTTAAAGAACTAATGCTTTATATCACATGGAGAAATACTGTAGTCAATCATTTTAAAAAACAGTTTACAACAGGTATGGAAGGGTGTAGTGGAAATAAATATTATGAACAATTTCGAATAGCAGATCCTAATAACGAATGGCAGATTTGTTACGAATTGGCTCCGGATTCAATTCTTACCAACTATCATTGTAAAGGAATACGTTGCATAGCTTATTATAAAAAAAATACCTTAATAGCCAAAGACAGCCAATGAGTCAATACGTTTTTTTATTTCTTTCACTGTTATCCGTGCTGTGTGCCCTTTCAGTGATTTGAATAAATTGATAGTAATAATAGTAGATGAAATTATGAGTAGAAAAAGTTTAGTTTTGAGAAATTTGGGGCTTTTATTTATACCATTACTTTTCGGAAACTTTGGTGGGCTTCGACTAAGACCAAAAACGTATAAAACTATACAGTTAAAAATCTTAATGTATGAGCCTGATGCCTGGAGACTTCCTATTTGTCCTCCTCCAATGATTACTGATGTATCAGTTATTGACCAACAGTTTAATCCAACTAACTTACCAAACGCATATTATGGACTAGTTTCAGTTAATGATGGACAAAGTGAAATATTTACCAGAGCAATTGGAAATGGATATTTACCTAAAGTTGGTAGTTACTATCAGGTAACCATTCCCAAAAACTATACTAGCTGGTGTAGAATATCCACTACAATCTATGAACCATGTTCGAACGGGTGTGATCGAATGCCATGGCGAGTCGAGTACATTTTCAATCCAATTGATATGTACGACATGCAGGCAATTACTATTTTCCTGAAAGAGACTATTAGAAATCAGGCTAATGCCAATTATTTAAAGCGTAATTGCTAATAAAAATATGAGAATTTTTTTTAGTTTAATAATCATTCTAACCTTAGCAACCAATCCAGGATGCAGGAAAGGTTCTGACCCCATTATTGGAGAGAAACCATGGGGAAATAAGAAACTTGTTCTACATGGAAGCCAAAATATTATTGATGAGTATACAGATTTTTTTACAGGAATAAACTACTCAAAAATTTCCCTAACCATGAGTGCAACTGTTCCTTTCCAAGATTTGGATGATAGTAGAATTGAATATTCAATTTTGTGTCGAGATTTTAATAATCCTTACAATTCTGATGATGGATTTATTAATAATGGTTCATTAATGATTAATATGGTTCCTGTTCCTTTTGTAAATCAAACTAATTCTTATGAATTAACCACTTCAAGTGTTGTTAAGGAACTATTTGGTCATAGAATTAAACCAACATTTAACAATCCGATTGATACATTATTAACTGACTCGCTTTACGCCCCAAAAGAAATCTTTTTATCTATTGATCCCAAAATCATTAACTCAGATACAGTTTATCTGTACAATACAGGAGATAACATTTCTTTGAAATGGAATGCTGATTTTAACAACACTAAAGGGGTTTTAATAAGCATAGAATATGATGAGGTAATGACAAAACTTACCGGAATATCACCTGAAACAAGTTCAAGCAATAATGAATTAGATTTAATCTTTACAGAAGATGTAGGAAATTTCATCATCCCTAATAGCTATCTATCCAATTTGCCGGCAAATTGTATAGCTAAAGTTAGTATTTTACGGTGCAATTTTGGATTTATTGGATTCATTAGTCCTAACTATTATAAAGGAAGGTACTTACTTCAATCATCTGGTGGAGCATTTATAAAATTCGCTAATTAATGAAAATAAAGTAATGAGCCAATACGTTTTTTTATTCCTTTCACTGTTATCCGTGCTGTGTGCCCTTTCAGTGATTTTTGCAAAGAACCCCATTCACAGTGTCCTTTTTCTGATTCTGTGTTTCTTTTCCATTGCCGGCCACTACGTATTGCTTAATGCGCAGTTTCTGGCTATTGTGCACATTATTGTCTATTCAGGAGCCATTATGGTTTTGTTCCTGTTTACGGTAATGTTGCTCAACCTCAATTCAACCACCGAATCGCATAAGCCCATTGCCGTAAAATTTGCAGCCGTACTTTCGGGCGGAGCGCTTATGCTGGTGCTGCTGGCTTCATTTAAAACAGCCGAAGTACATGTGGCCACCGGTGCAGCCGACATGAAAATGGGATTGGTGAAAAACCTGGGACAGGTGTTGTTTAAAGAATTTGTATTGCCATTTGAAATCTCCTCCATCCTGTTTATTGCAGCCATGGTGGGAGCAGTTATATTAGCTAAAAAGGAATTAAACTAATGGAAGCAGTAAGTGAAACCATGCGCACAGTGCCGTTAAACTGGTATTTATACCTGAGCACTGTTTTATTCTCTATTGGCGTGGCCGGAGTGTTACTTCGCAGAAACGCCATTGTTATCTTTATGTCAATTGAGTTGATGCTGAATTCTGTGAACTTATTGCTCGCAGCATTTTCGGCCTACTCCAATAACCCAACCGGACAGGTTTTCGTGTTCTTTATTATGGTGGTAGCCGCTGCCGAAGTAGCTGTGGGGCTTGCCATTTTAGTAATGATATACCGCAACAGCAAAACAACGGATATAAATAGCCTGAATAACCTGAAATGGTAATTTTTTAACAACTGAAGCAAACGAAGTGATGATACAATTGGCCTGGTTAATTCCCGTTTTACCTCTGATAGGTTTTCTGATAAACGCTTTCTTTGGTAAAAAACTATCTAAATCTGTTGCCGGAGGAATAGGAAGTTTAGTGATTCTCTCCTCCTTCATTATTGTGCTAAGCATTTTCTTCTCGTCATTGGGCGAAGGTTTTAAACCTGTAACCGTTAAATTATTCGACTGGATAAATGCAGGCTCTCTCCATATTCCTTTTGAGTTTCTCATCGATCAGTTTTCATTAATGATGATGCTGATTGTAACCGGGGTGGGCTTTTTAATTCACCTGTACAGCATAGGTTACATGCATGATGATGACGGATTTCAACGGTTCTTTTGCTACCTGAATCTTTTTATCTTTTTTATGCTGCTCCTGGTTATGGGCAACAACTACCTCATCATGTTTATCGGATGGGAAGGCGTGGGATTATGTTCCTATTTACTCATTGGTTTCTGGTTCAAAAATCAGGAATACAACAACGCTGCTAAAAAAGCTTTTATCATGAACCGTATTGGAGATTTGGGCTTTTTACTTGGCCTTTTCCTTATGGTAACCAATTTTCATTCGCTCACTTTTAGCGATGTGTTTGCTTCTTCTAACGGATTTTCAACCGATAGTTCGCTGATGATTGCCATTACGGTTTGCCTGTTCATTGGAGCTATTGGTAAAAGTGCGCAGCTGCCTTTGTTTACCTGGCTGCCCGATGCCATGGCAGGTCCCACTCCTGTTTCGGCACTGATTCACGCAGCTACTATGGTTACTGCAGGTATTTATTTAATTGCTCGCTCAAACCCGTTGTTCAGTTCGGCTCCGTTCACCTTAAATATTATTCTTATTGTAGGAACCGTAACCGCATTGTTTGCCGCCACCATCGGACTAAAACAAAACGATATTAAAAAAGTACTGGCCTACTCAACCGTGAGCCAACTGGGTTTTATGTTTATTGCGCTGGGTTTGGGTGCCTACACCACTGCCTTTTTCCATGTTACCACTCACGCCTTTTTTAAAGCACTTCTTTTCCTTGGTGCCGGCAGTGTAATTCATGCCATGGGTGGCGAGCAGGATATTCGCTATATGGGCGGTTTGAAAAATAAAATCCCGACTACTTTTAAAACATTTTTAATAGGTACCATTGCTATTTCAGGAATTCCTCCTTTTGCAGGTTTCTTCTCAAAAGATGAAATACTTGCTCATGCCTTTGAAAAAAATCCGATGATTTGGGCTTTGGGAACTATTGGCTCGGCCATTACCGCGTTTTATATGTTCCGTTTATTGTTCCTTACTTTTTACGGAGAATTCAGAGGTACCAAACACCAGTTGGAGCATTTGCACGAATCACCTTCAAACATGACCATTCCGTTAATTGTGCTGGCAGCTTTATCAATAGTTGGAGGCTTTATCGGTTTACCTGAATTTATGGGTATGGGACATTGGTTAAACGAATACCTCTCTCCTGTTTTCCGAACCGAAGCTTCGTTACCCGACCATACTACCGAAATGGTGCTTATGGCTATTGCAGTTGGTGTGGCTGTAACCATGTTTCTGTTTGCCAAAAATCTATACCTCAACAAAGGTGTATTGCCCGAAGAAAGTGAAGATGACATAAAAGGATTTGCCAAGGTACTCTACCATAAATATTATATTGACGAGATTTACGAAACATTCATTGTAAAGCCATTCTCTTCGCTTTCTACCTGGTTTTATAAATTTTTCGAACTCAAATTGGTTGATGCCACCGTAAATGGAATTGGGAAACTGGCTATGTATGGTTCGCAAACACTGCGACTGGTGCAAAGCGGAAGCACCGGTTTTTACATATTTGTGATGGTGATAAGCATTATTGTTTTACTGTTTTTACAAGGTTTTTAAACGAGGGATTTAGCATAACATGATAACATTATTTCTCATAGCGTGGCCATTGATTACCGGAGGAATTTTATTCCTGTCCGGAACAGAATCGGCCAAAAAACTGGCACTGGTGTTTTCCCTGATTCAACTGGTTGTTACCGGCTACCTTTTCTGCACCTTTCAGCGCACAGCCGAAACCCAGTTTCTGGTAAACTATAACTGGATTCCTTCGCTGGGAATAAGCTTTAAAATTGGCATCGATGGCATCAGTCTTATTCTGGTATTGCTTACCAATTTACTCATGCCTTTTATCATTCTCTCCTCTTCATTCAACACGTATAAAAGAGAAAACGCATTTTATGGGTTAATACTCATTATGCAGGCTGCCTTAATAGGAGTATTTATTTCTCTCGATGCGTTTTTATTCTACATATTCTGGGAACTGGCATTATTGCCCATTTATTTCATTCTTTTTATATGGGGCGGAGACCGCAGAGTAACAATTAAGTTTTTTATTTATACACTGGCAGGCAGCTTATTTATGCTGGCCGGACTTATTTACCTGTACCTTCAAACACCAAATGGCAGTTTTGATATCGATGCATTTTATGCATTAAAACTTTCGGCCGCATCACAGCAAAAAGTATTCTGGCTCATATTTATTGCGTTCGCCATTAAAATTCCGGTATTCCCTTTTCATAGCTGGCAACCGCAAACATACACACAGGCACCGGTAGCCGGAACCATGCTCTTGTCGGGCATTATGCTTAAAATGGGTTTGTATGCCGTTATTCGATGGCTATTACCCGTTATTCCTGAAGGGGTGGCTTACTGGAGCAATACCGTAATGATACTGGCCATTATCGGGGTGATTTACGGTGCTTGGATAGCCATTAATCAAAAAGATATTAAAACATTATTTGCATTTTCGTCCATGAGCCACGTAGGATTGATTGCTGCCGGAATTTTTGCCGCCAATATGCAGGGCGTTCAGGGCGGAGTAATTCAAATGCTTACTCACGGTATAAATGTGGTAGGGTTGTTTTTTATTGCCGAAATTATTTTTAACCGGCTTAAAACCCGCGAAGTTGAATCAATGGGAGGAATCAGATTAAAAGCTCCGGTATTTGCAACACTGTTTATCATTATCCTGTTAGGCTCGGTTGCCTTACCTCTTACCAATGGTTTTGTGGGAGAGTTTTTATTGTTATCCGGTATTTTTCAAAGCAACCCCTGGTTTGCCGCTTTAGCGGGAATAAGTGTAATATTGGGAGCAGTGTATATGCTGAAACTGTTTCAGCATACGGTGTTGGGCGATCATCATCCAAACACTGATGCTTTCACCGAAGCCACCTCAAAAGAAAAACTTATTCTGATACCCATTTGTATTCTGGTTATTCTTATAGGGGTTTACCCCAAACCATTATTGGATATTTCGGAACCTGCCGTAAATAAACTATTGCAGGAAATGAGTTCATACACCACATTATTGAAGTAAGATACATGAACGCACTTATACTTGTTTCGTTAGTTGGAATTGCTGCTTTGTTTGGCGGAGTTTTCAATTTTAAAGGGCAAACCACTTTATGGATTGCTATTACCGGGTTAATAGCCGCCATGGTTTTAAATTTTATGGATTGGGGTACCAATACACCGTGGTTTAATAATATGGCGAAGTTTGATAACTTTTCACTCGCCTTCAACGGGGTTATTATGCTCTCTACGCTGCTGGTACTGTTATTATGCAGCCACCATTACCGCCATGTAGCTCAAAATATGATTGCTGATGTTTACGGTTTAATTCTGTTTACACTTAGCGGTGGAATGATAATGACCAGTTACAGCAACCTTACCATGCTTTTTCTGGGAATAGAAATTTTGTCGATCTCCCTTTACATTCTGGCCGGAAGTAACCGTGCCGATAAAAACTCAAACGAATCGGCCATGAAATATTTTCTGATGGGCTCGTTTGCCAGCGGGTTTTTATTATTCGGAATAGCACTCATATTTGGAGTTACCGGTTCGTTCCATTTGGATGCTATAAAAAGTTATTTAGAAACCAACCCTGCCGCTGTTGGTAACAGCATGCTGGGTGTAGGTTTGTTAATGATGCTGGTTGGATTTTTATTTAAAGTGGCAGCCGTTCCCTTCCACTTTTGGGCACCCGATGTATATCAGGGCGCTCCCACCCTTATCACCGGATTTATGGCTACGGTGGTAAAAACTGCCGGTTTCGCTGCTTTCTTTCGTTTATTCTTTACCTGCTTTAGTAATGTAGAAGGCTTGTGGGTACCTGTACTTACCATTGCCGCAGTAATGACTTTGTTTGTTGGAAATATTACGGCTTTATATCAAAAAGGCATTAAACGTTTATTGGCTTACTCAAGCATCTCGCATGCCGGTTACCTTATTCTGGGAGTTTTGGCCATGAAACAAGGCTCGGCCAATGCACTGCTATTTTACACCGCTGTTTATTCGGTAGCTACCATTTGCGCTTTTGCTGTATTAATTGCAGTAAAAGAAATTACCGGAACCGATGATATTAACTCGTTAAACGGCCTGGCTAAAACCAATCCGTTATTGGCATTTGCCATGACCGTTGCTTTTCTTTCTCTTGCTGGCATCCCTCCGCTGGCCGGCTTTTTTGCCAAATATTACCTGTTTACCATGGCCATGAAAGCCGGATATGGCTGGCTGGTAATTATTGCCCTTATCAATTCGCTCATTGCGGCCTATTACTACCTTAAAGTAATTAACGCATTATACACCTCCAGCAAAGACAGCAAAAAAGTAGAGGTTAACTGGGCTTATAATCTGGTATTGGGGGTTGCTGCCCTGCTTACTATTGCCCTCGGAATTCTTCCAGGACTTATTGCTGATTTAATCTGATATTTTTTAATATTTGTATCTTGAACCAGCCACACCATAAAAAGGGACATAACCAGTTCTTAACCCGGTTTTCATTTGCCGGGTTTTTAATCACACTCGGAATTGTATTTGGAGATATTGGAACCTCGCCTTTGTATGTGATGAAGGAAATTATGTTCAATAAAACACTTAGCGAACAATTGATTTATGGTGCCATTTCCTGTGTGTTTTGGACACTTACTTTTCAAACAACATTCAAATACGTTTTCCTTACTTTAAATGCAGACAATAAAGGAGAAGGAGGAATTTTTTCTTTATTCGCGCTAGTAAGAAGAAAGGGCAAGTGGCTAATGATACCAGCGATAATAGGTGGCAGTTCGTTGCTTGCCGATGGCATTATTACCCCTCCCATTTCAGTTACTGCTGCCATCGAAGGATTGCAACTCATCAATCCTCACATACCGGTTGTCCCAATTGTTATCATCATCATCACCGCCTTATTTATTTTTCAGCAATTTGGAACCAAAGTGGTGGGTGTTGCCTTTGGCCCTATGATGATGATCTGGTTCGCTATGCTGGGTATTGTAGGAACAGTTCAACTCTTTGCACATCCAAAAATCTTATTGGCCCTTAATCCTTATTATGCATATGATCTGCTAACCAACTATCCGCAGGGGTTTTGGTTGCTTGGTGCCGTGTTTCTATGTACTACCGGAGCTGAAGCACTGTATTCCGACCTTGGCCATTGCGGACGCACCAACATACGCATTAGCTGGATTTTTGTAAAAATTTGCCTGCTCCTGAATTATTTCGGTCAGGGAGCATGGCTCATGGAACGATTAGGTCAGACATTGGGTGACCTCAATCCATTTTATCATATTATCCCGGTAAATTTCCTTATACCGGGCATTATCATCGCTACCATCGCTGCCATTATAGCAAGTCAGGCTTTAATAAGTGGATCATTTACCTTAATCAGTGAAGCCATCCGATTAAATTTCTGGCCAAAAATTGATCTTGATTATCCATCGGATATGAAAGGACAGTTGTATGTACCTTCCCTTAACTGGATATTATATGGAGGTTGTGTTGCCATTGTATTGCTTTTCCGCGAGTCAAGTAATATGGGAGCAGCTTATGGACTTGCCATTACCCTTACAATGATGATGACAACCATCCTGCTCTTTTACTTCCTCAAAAAACATAAAGTAAACACAATCCTTACCTGGCTTTTTCTGTTGGCATTTATGAGCATTGAATTATCTTTCTTCATAGCCAATATTATCAAATTTGAACACGGAGGATGGGTAACCATTCTAATTAGCTCGTTTTTAATTTTCATTATGTGGGTATGGTGGAAGGCCCGCAAAGTGAAGAATAAATTTACCGAATTTGAAAAATTTGACAAGTACCTTCCTATGCTCAGTGACCTGTGTGAAGATAAAACGGTACCCAAATTTGCCACTAACCTTGTTTACCTTACCAGTGCCGATAAAAAGAATGAAATAGAAACTAAAATTGTTTATTCCATTTTTAACAAACAACCCAAGCGTGCCGATGTGTACTGGTTTATTCATGTTCACCTAACTGATGAACCGTATACCATGCAATACTCGGTTGATATTCTCGTACCGCAAAAAGTGGTGCGCGTGGAGTTTCGTTTAGGTTTCCGTATTGAGCCGCGCATCAATGTGTACCTGCGCAAAGTGATTGAAGAAATGGTGGAGCGGGATGAGGTAAATGTAATGAGCAGGTATGATTCGCTGAAGAAATACAATATCATGGGCGATTTCCGCTTTGTGGTGATTGACCGTATTTTTAACTACGATGTAGAGCAATCGGCCTGGGAAAAATTTATTATGCGGTTCTACTTCCTGCTCAAAGAACTGGGACTGTCGGAAGAAAAAGCCTTTGGGCTTGATACCAGTAACGTAAAAGTGGAGAAAGTTCCGCTTACCATACCACGACCACGAAATTTAGCCATTAAACGGGTAATTGAACAGCCGCCTCATCATAGCTAATCAATAAAAAAGGCCCCCGCAGATACGAGAGCCATTTTTATTGAATTCACAATACTATTTATTTAAGATTTGCCATGGCAGCCTTCGCATCTTTATTTTGCGGATCGAGTTCCAATACTTTGCCGAGGTAGATTTTTGCATTGGCCTTATCATTATTTGTGTAATAATACAAGCCTAAGTATCTGTTGGCTTCAATCAGTTCCTTTTTATATTTAACTACATCGGTAGCAAGTTCAATTACCTTTTCAAAATAGGGTTTAGCTAAACCTTCACCCTGTTTTTTCTCCTGCCCCTGTACGCTTCGTGCTTTATATACATGTCCGGGTACATAAGTGGGCGACAACTCAATCAGTTTGCTAAAGGCAGTATCAGCTTTTACATAGTCTTTCATATTGTAACAGGCGCGTCCCATCAAAAAATAATCTATCGCATTGTTTGATGTTTTTACCACAAGCAATTTCTCACTTGCATTTACACACAACCGATACTTTTTAGCTTTAAAATAATAATCGGCCATCAGGCTGTAGGTTTCAATAGCTAAATCGGCATCCATACCAATAGCCTTGTCAAACTGAATTTGGGCCGATGAGTCATTGCCCGATTTCATTAATAATCGGCCGTAGTACTGAAAATCGCGGGCATTAATTTTTTTCTCAGGAGCTTTTGCCATAAATTCAATCATAGCTTTCAGTCCTTCGTTTACACTGTCAATTTCAGCAGCAGCTTGCCCTAAAATACGGTTCAGGTAAACATTTTTATAATTCTGTTCCTGTAGTTTTTTAGCCTCCTGATAAGCCGGCCCGTATTGTTTATTGATTAATAAAAATGAAGCATACTTTAATCGGGCGTCATTATTATTTTCAATTAATGAAAGGTACTTTTGATACGACTCAATGGCTTTTTGAGTTTGGTTGGAAAGAAAATAAAAATCGCCCATATCGCGGTAAATGGGTGCCAGTGCGGGATCCATTTGCAATGCTTTTTCGTAAAAGGGTTGCGCAACCGAGGCCGCCCGCGAACGGGTGTAGAGGTAACCTAATTTCCAAAAGGGCTTGGCCGAGGTTTTATCTTTATCACTGCTGTGCTCAAATGCTCTTACCGCCTCACCCCCGTTTCCAAGTTCAAGGTGTATTATTCCAAGCAGAAAATCGGCATCGGCCATATTTCCTTTTTTATCCAGGTTAATTACGCGGTTAATAATTCTAAGTGCATTGTCGGCACTTTTTACTTCGGCAATCATCATGGCACGGGCCGTGTACATCAATACCACCGCATCGTTTACAGTAGCACACATGGCAAATGCTTTATCGTAAGCCGCTTTGGCTTCTTCGGTTTTTCCCTGCTCGGCCAATACGGCTCCGCTGGCAGCTGTAAACACCGGACTGGTCGCATCGGCACTCAAGCCTTTTGTAAAATACACATTTGCCTGTTCAATATTGCCCGACAGCAACTGAGCTTCGCCCGCCAGATAAAGATATAATGTTACCGTTGGCTGGGCATCAATTTTACTCTGAAACCATGTGGTGGCTTCGTTGTACTTTTCTATGTCAATTAAACGGAGACCATCTTTCATGTCCTGTGCAAATGCAACTGCCGAAATCATTAAAATGGATAGGAATGCAAAAAATCGTTTCATCTTATATCAATCAATTGGGGTGCAAAAATTCAAAAATAAAGCCAAATCATCACTATGGCTCAATCTTTACCAAACGAAGAGGCATGGTGGCAGGAATTAATCCTTCCTTTAAAACCACTCGCTGACCTTTATCGTTGGTAAGGTAATTACCAAACGGAAACCGAACCGTATTACCGAGTGTAATCACAAAAACTTCGCGAATAAGCGCATATTCTCTGGTAGCGATATACCCTTGCAAAGGCAAATAATACTCGTGGTTATAAGGGTTTTCCAGTTCAAGTACTTTTATCCGGTCTAAAAAACTTCCGGCTGTAGTATCGTTATGCTCACTAATCCAGCTCATCCCAATCAGGCCGATGCTGTTTTCATTTTTTTCTACATAATTCACCACCTCATCGGGCGAGCCAAGGGCAAAAAAAGTAGCCGGACGCTTACCTCCTTTTAAGAGTGAATCATCCAGTTGGCGAATTATAGACGAATGCGGGTGGTCAAACACTACTTTAAGTCCGCTGGCCGATAATTTAGAAGTAAGTTGCTGTCCATTTGTTATACTTCCCATTACAATATCAAGCAATTGAGAGTAGGATAAATTATCAACAGGGAATTTTTTACCAACTATGAGCGCAATGGCATCAGTGGCTATTTTGGTTTCGTTAAAAACCAACTGACGCTGTTTCAAACTTTTTCTTTCCGTTTCATTCAGTTTGCGCGAAGCCACAATTAGGCGAACCGAATCGAGCATAAAAGCCTTAAACAATTCGTCTTCCGACAAAACGCGCAGGTTTATTTTTTCCTTATCACTCAACCCTTCAAAGGCAAGCTGCTCGGCTTCGAGCAAAGGTTTTAACGTCATATCGCCATAAATACGATTAGACGGAGGTTGATGCGGCTGTACGGTGGTTGGTGAACCGCAGGAGGCTGCCAAAACACTAAAAAATATTCCTGCTGCTACAATGTAATTAGTCCTCATCAGCGTACTTGTTTTTAATTCGCGCAAAGCGGTAAACCCCATAAGATACACAAATAACACCGGTAAGAATTCGCTGCCATCCGCTTAAAAAGAAAAACACAGCCGGATTAAAAATAATATATCCGCCAAGAACCGTGTACACAAGTATCATTAAATAATTGAAATACCTGAGTACGTCTGGATTTTTGGCGGACATACTTTTTATTTTATTAAAGGAATTACTGTAACACAAACTGAATTGGCAACGTAAGCTTTACTTTCACCGGCTTTCCGTTTTGTAATCCAGGCTTGTATGGAGGAAGTTTTTTAATTACACGTTCGGCTTCTTCACGCAAGCCATATTGCGGGCCTTTTACTGCCTGCACATCAGAAATGCTACCGTCTTTGTTTACCACAAACTCCACAAACACCCGTCCTTCTACTTCGGCTGTTTTAGCGAGGGGAGGGTACTGAAGGTTTTTTTGTACAAAGGCATAGAATGCTTCTTCTCCTCCCGGAAACTCGGGCATTACCGGTGCAAACAGCACAGGGGCTTCATCTTCTTCTATCACTTCATTTACCTGAGGAGGTGCTTCTATGGCATTTGTATCTCCGTCTAAATTGTTTTCATCGCCAATTACCGCATTGTCCATTTCCTTAATGTCAACAATTTGTTCTACCACTTCTTCTTCTACAATTACCGGAGGGGTAAATTTTACCTCTTTCAAATCGGGTAACTTAATTTCGGGCGGTGGCGGTGGCGGTGGTTTGTTCTCGTCCATATCGGGCGGAGGTGCCAGCTCGGTAATTTTAACTTCTACCTTTTTCTTTCCTAATTCTTCTGCTGCTCCCGAAATTAACCGGATAATGGCAGGAAGGTAAAATGCAAAAACAAAAGCAGTAATAGCAATTACAAATGCTTTTAAAACCACTTTTTCGTACTCTTTTCGAATAACGAAAGCACCATACGCTTTGTTCCGGTTTTCAAATACCAGATCAATACGTTCGGGGGCGGTGGCGTTGTTCCAGGATAATTTAAACATACTCATTTCCTCCTAATTATAATCCTGATATCATTTCAATTTCCTTGTCCGTAATATCAACAATGGCATACACGGGCACTTCGTTAATATTCATCTCATCCAGCACATCTATCATATTTTTGTATTTAGCATCCTTATCGGCTTTAATAAGAATAACCACTTTATGGCGTTCGTTGGTAGTGCTTCCTGCTTTTAATCTCGATTCGCACTCTTTCTTCTTTTCAATAATGGCCTTGCGCAAACTATTTGGTTTGGTGGCATCAAAACTGGCTTGCTCTACTTTTGGCTCTTTAATTCCAAAATAATAGAATACGCGGTTGTTTTTACTCAGAATAATGGTCATCGCATCCTCATCGTCAACTTTCGTTTCTTTAGCCGGATCTGGAACTTCGTTCTTATCAGGCATAATCAACGGCATTGCCTTTGGTTTGCTTAATGTGGTGGTAAAAAGGAAAAACGTAAGGAGCAGAAACGCCAAATCCACCATGGGGGTCATATCAATATGGGTCGAATGTTTTTTCGCCCGTATTTTTTTACCCTTCTTTTTTTCTCCACCGGAGTCTTGTACTTCTGACATAGTTATTTTTTCGTTTCAAGATTGGTGATCAAATTGAACTTATTTAATTTAAGTTCTTTGCTTTGTAAGGTTGTAATAACCTGTGCTACGGCCGTGTAATCAGCATTCTGATCTCCTTTAATGGCATACACATATTTATTACTCATGAAGCGAAGTGCAATAAGCCATTCTTTCAATTCATTATTTAACGAATCGGTAGGAATGCCCGGTTGCTTTATCGATTTACGGTCTTCGGGCGATGCAGCCAGAAAACCTTTTAACTGGTTAAACGGTACACCTACTGCCGCCATTACGGAGTAAGCTTTCTTTTCGTCCTCGGTAAGGTTGAGGCCTTTTGACTCTGATATCTTGTTGATGAGTTCATACCTGGCATTCTTGTTATCTACAGCAAGAAATACCTGTTTTTCTTTACCAACCTGAACTTCGATCAGATTTTCTGTTTTCACGGGCGTATCATACGTGGCCTTTGGTGAGTCTACCACCAATGGTTCATCGGGTTTGAATTTTGCCGTGAGCATAAAAAAAGTTACAAGCAAAAAGGCCAGATCCACCACCGGTGTCATATCAAGCGTGGGCTTTTTACGATGTGGTTTTACTTTTGCCATTTCTTAATTCTCTTTTAGTTGAAGTGAATACTTATTTGCTTGCAGCAAAAGTTTGTACAATACTAAACCCGGCTTCGTCAATACCGTGAGTCAGGGTATCAATTTTATTGGTGAAGTAGTTATAGTAAATAATGGCCAGAGCCGATGTACCGATACCAAGAGCGGTATTGATCAACGCTTCGGAAATACCCAAAGCAAGTGCATTGGCATCGCCACCGCCACTGGCAGCCAAAGCGGCAAATGAACGAATCATGCCCAGTACCGTTCCAAACAATCCCATGAGGGTAGCAATAGAAGCAATGGTAGAAAGTACCACTAAGTTGCGTTCCATCATTGGCATTTCAAGTTGGGTAGCTTCTTCAATATCTTTTTGAATAGCAATAATTTTTTTCTCTTTATCCAAAGCCTGGTCTTTCTCCATTTCCTGGTATTTAACCAATCCGGCTCTGATTACGTTGGCCACTGAACCTTGTTGCTTATCGCACTCGGCAATGGCAGTGCTTATTTCGCGACCGGCCAGCAGAGTCTTTATTTTTCTAACAAAAGCGCTCACATTTCCTTTTCCCGAAGCTTTACCCAAAGTAATGATTCTTTCAAAAAAGAAAATCCAAACCATTAAGAACAATGAAATAAGCACCGGTACTACCAAACCGCCTGTATAAATCATACCAAGGAAGTTTCCGGTTTTAGGGGTGTGCTTTTCGAGATCAACAAAGTTGCCTGATGCTCCTAAAATGAACTTGTAAATAAGAATAGCCACCAAAACGGTAGCAGGAATTACGATAGCTGCAAAACCAGCTCCGTTAGAATTTTTTGCGTTGCTCATATGTTATTTTTCTCTATTTAAATACAGTTTAATTTTTGCAATTATAACAAAGGTTTGGAAACAATCTAAGAAAATAAATTGTTAAATCGTATCCCTTTTCAGTTTAATTCAGCCAAAGCCCTAACGGATTTTCTTTTTAGCATAGTATTTAGCTGCTTGTGAATTAGCTTTGCACAAATTTTTTTTGACACATTGCTGACACTAAACAACATCACTTTTGAATTTGGCAGCCGGGCCTTGTACAAAGACGCCAGCTGGCATATTAAGCCGGGAGAGCGTATTGGTTTAATAGGCCGCAACGGAACCGGAAAATCAACACTACTACGCATCATTTCAGGAGAATACAGTATTTCTGCCGGGAATATTTCTAAGGTTACCGGAATGACCATTGGCTTTTTTAATCAGGACCTTTTATCGCTGGAAGTCAATGAGCCTGTACTAAAAGTTGCTTTAAGTGCCTTTGAACGGCAGTTAATTCTTCAGGATGAAATTGAAGAGATTATTAAAAAGCTTGAGTACGACCACTCGGATAAAATTATTCAACAACTTACTGACAAACAGCATGAGTTTGAGCAATTGGACGGATACAGGATTCAATCAAAGGCCGAAGAGATACTTGAAGGGCTTGGTTTTAAAACAGCCGACCTGCAAAAACCGTATAAAGAATTTTCGGGCGGTTGGCGCATGCGGGCCATGCTGGCCAAACTGATTTTGCAAAATCCCGACCTCCTCATGCTGGACGAACCTACCAACCACCTTGACCTCCCTTCCATTGAATGGCTCGAGGATTACCTGGAGGATTATGAGGGAACCGTGATTATTGTGTCGCACGACAGGTATTTTTTAGATCGCATGGTAACAAAAATTGCTGAGGTTGAAAATGCGCGCATCACTTTGTACTCCGGAAATTACACCGATTACTTGGAGCAAAAGGAAGAACGAAGCGAATTGCAGCAGGCTCAGTATGAAAACCAGCAAAAAGTACTGAAACAACAGGAAAGATTTATTGAGCGCTTTCGATCCAAGGCATCAAAAGCTACGGCTGTGCAAAGCCGTATAAAAATGCTTGAAAAAATTAAACGGGTAGAGGCCGTTCAGGAAAATAAAAGCCGGATAACGGTTAACTTTTCGTTCTCTACTTCGTCAGGGAAAATTGTGGAGGAATTCAGAGATGTAAGTAAAGCATACCCCGATTTGGAAATTGTAAAAGATGCCAATATTCAAATTGAACGGGGAGATAAAATTGCCCTTATCGGAGCCAATGGATTGGGGAAATCTACCGTGTTGCGCATGATAGCCGGAACCGAATCGTATACCGGAATTATTGAGGACGGGTATAATGTAAAAAAAGCTTTTTTCGCCCAGCATCAGCTTGAATCGTTAAGGCTAAGTAATAATTTGCTTGACGAATTGCTTGACCATGCCCCATTAAAAACCGAAAATGAACTGCGAACCGTTTTGGGCTGCTTTCTGTTTACTGGGGAAGATGTTTTCAAAAAAATAAAAGTGCTTTCGGGCGGAGAAAAAAGCCGGGTGGCATTAGCCAAGGTTTTATTGTCGGATGCAAATTTTTTGCTGCTGGACGAACCAAGTAACCACCTCGACATGCAGGCGGTAAATGTGCTCATACAGGCGCTTAAGTCGTACAAAGGTTCCCTGATTATGGTATCTCATGACCGCTTTTTTATCTCTGAAATTGCAAACAAAATCTGGTATATCGAAAACAAAGAACTGAAAGAATATCCCGGCACTTATATTGAATATGAAGAGTGGCATTTAAAACGTAAACTGGGTTTGGAACAGGAAGAGAAATTGCAGAAAAGTGCTCCTAAGCCTGAAATAAAACCAAAAACAGACGAATCGGAAAACAAACAGAAACAAAAAGAGTTGAAAAAACTTCACAACGAGCTTAGCTCGATAGAGAGTGAAATAGAACAACTGAAAAAAGAAAAAACCGATACTGAAGTGTTATTTACCAATGAAACCATAACGGCAGATGCCGTAAAAATGAAAGCACTGCAGGAAAAATACCTGGAACTTAGCACGCAAATAGAGAAAAAGAACGTTAACTACGAGAATTTATTCAATCAAATTGTAGATTTGGAAAATAGCATAAATTAAAAATTACTGAGATGCGTATTAAATTAATTCTTTTACTTCTTACAGTCCCGTTCATATTAAAGGCACAGGACGATGCAAAACAAATGAGGTATGGGAATTATGTGTATGAAGATAATTTTAAAACGGTTTTACTCTACAAAAGCGGTGGAGTTGACCCCTACCCTGTTATTAACCTTGCAACCGGTGAAACCCTTGAACTTAGTTTCGATCAGTTGGGTTCACAAAACGACTATTACCAATACACGCTCATTCATTGCGATGCCTCATGGCGCCCCACCAATATGAACCAAAATGAATACCTCACAGGTATGAATATGGATAATATCAACAATTTTAAATTTGCCACCAATACCTACGTAAGGTATGTACACTACAGCGTTACACTTCCGAATGAAAACATGAAACCGCGTCTGGCCGGAAATTACCTGATAAAAGTATTCAGGAATTACGATGAAAGCGATGTGGTAATTACCCGCAGATGTTATGTGTTAAATACTAAGGTAACCATTGCTTCATCAGTGAAACCGGCTACACTGGCTCAGTACCGCTTTACAAAGCAGGAAGTTGATTTTGAAATTAATTACAAAGGGTATTCTATACCCCAGCCATTTCAGGATTTAAAGGTGGTTATTATGCAAAACAACAGGGCAGATAATGCTATCACCGATTTAAAACCTCAGTTTATGACCGGTGAGGTATTGCAATATGATTACCAGCAAGGAAACCTTTTTGACGGTGGCAATGAATTCAGGTGGTTTGATATTCGTGCCTTAAGAGGTGTGAGTATGAATGTACGCAGTAAAACAAAAGATACTGCATCTGTATATCATTGTATGTTAAATTTTGATGAAGGGAGGGCATCAACCGCTTATTTAAACTGGCAGGACTTTAACGGAAGGCGTGTAATTGATAACAGAGACATGAGCGGAAGCAATGCCGGTATTACAGGAGATTATGCCTGGGTTAATTTCTACCTGAATAGTTTATATAAAATGCAGGAAGGCGATGTATATATTTTTGGTGAGTTTACCGACTGGCAATTGAAAGATGAATTCAAGATGCGGTATAACAAAACAAAGCTCAGGTACGAAGCCGAAGTTTTTCTGAAACAGGGAAGATATGAATATATTTATGTTGTACCCGGCCCCGATGGTAAACCCAATGAAGCTGCTATTGAAGGCATACATTACGAAACAGAAAATGACTACCTGATACTTGTTTATCATCGTAATCAGCAATTCAACTACGATGAACTGATAGGTTACAAAATGGGTACTTCAGGCGTATTAAAAAAATAATGAACCCACAGAAAAACGATCCGCGGTCTCTTCGTATTTCAGACTTTTCCTATAACCTTCCCGAATCAAAAATTGCCATTTTCCCCTTAGAAAAACGTGGAAATTCCAGACTGCTCGTTTTCAAAAATGCAGAAATATCCGATCATGTGTTTCATGAACTTCCCTCATTGCTTACCGAAAATCATTTTCTGGTTTTTAACACTACCCGGGTGGTGCACGCGCGCCTGTTGTTTGAGCGAAACAGTGGAAGTTATATCGAGATTTTATGTCTTGAACCCATCAAGCCGTTTACTACTTTTGAACAAGCCTTCTCTGTTAAAAATTCGTGTACGTGGAAATGCATGGTTGGAAATGTCAAACGATGGAAAGAAGAATGGCTTACTATGCCGTTTACCCGCAACGGACAGCCACAACTTTTAAGAGCTAAACTGGCATGCCGGGCGAATGACGTATTTGAAATTAATTTTGAATGGGAAACTAACGAATTAACCTTTGGTGAAGTGCTGGCTGCTGCCGGAAATCTGCCGCTTCCTCCTTATTTAAACCGTGCTGCAAACGTAAACGACAACCTATCCTATCAAACAGTTTTTGCCAGTGAACAGGGCTCGGTGGCTGCCCCAACAGCGGGGCTGCATTTTACCAATGAACTCTTAGAGGAATTAACTTCAAGAGGTATCCCATCGTGCAGCGTTACTCTTCATGTGGGAGCCGGAACTTTTAAACCGGTAAAATCTACCACTATGCAGGAACATGATATGCATGCGGAAAGTATTTATGTAAACCGTAAAAGCATTGTTGCACTAAAAGAAGCCGTTGAGGCCGGTAAAATCATAACGCCAGTTGGTACTACTTCCACCCGAACTATTGAAAGCCTGTATTGGTTTGGGAATAATTTGCTTAATAACCCTAAGTTTGTTATTGAAAGGTTTACTGTGTCCCAGTGGCAGCCGTATGAAAATAGTTTTCAGCACCCTGTGAAAGATGCATTGCAGGAAGTACTGAACTGGATGCACAAAAACGAAACAGATGTACTTAGCGGATACACCCAAATTTTAATTGCTCCGGGATATTCCTTTAAATTAGCCAGCGCATTAATTACCAATTTTCATCAGCCGCAAAGCACCTTATTGCTTTTGATTGCAGCATTTACCAGAGAAAACTGGAAAAAGATATATGATTATGCTTTATTAAACGATTACCGTTTTTTAAGCTATGGCGACAGTTCGTTGCTTTACAATCCCACAAAATAAAACTTACATACTCTCGATATCGTAGGCCTTCATAAAGTCAAAAAGTTCTTTATTGCCTGACGAGCGAATATCCTTTCTGGTTCCCTCCCACCATTTTTTCCCCTGCCAGATAAAAATAATATTATCTCCCATATCAAACACACTTTTCATATCGTGGGTATTGATAATGGTGGTGATATTAAACTCAATGGTAATTTCTTTAATAAGCTCATCAATTACTCTCGAAGTAAGCGGGTCTAATCCGGAGTTTGGTTCATCGCAAAACAAATATTGCGGATTTAAAGCAATGGCACGGGCAATACCCACCCTCTTTTTCATTCCACCACTCAAAGCAGAAGGATAAAGATGATTCACCTTACTCAAATTAACCCGCTGAAGACAGAAATTTACCCGGTCTAACCGCTCGGCCGGAGTCATTTTGGAAAACATTTTTATTGGAAACTCTACATTTTGTTCCACCGTTAATGAATCGAACAAAGCCGTTCCCTGAAAAAGCATTCCTATTTCTTTCCTTATTTCCTTTTTAGCATTATAATCTAAATGGGTAAAGTCGCGGTTCTCATATAAAATACTACCATCCGTTACCTGTTCCAGGCCCACCATACATTTCATCAGCACACTCTTACCACTACCGCTGGAACCAATAATAAAATTGCTTTTCCCCCTGTAAAAACTGGCACTTACATCCACGAGTACCTTTTTATCGCCAAATGATTTGTAAACATTTTTAACTTCAATCATAACAGCAACTGGGCAAGAATATAATCGGAAAATAAAATAAGAACTGCACTATACACCACCGCTCTGGTACTTGACTGCCCCACTTCGAGCGCCCCGCCATGCGTATAAAATCCCTGAAAAGCCGAAACCGAAGTAATGATAAAAGCAAACGTGACGGCCTTGGTGCACGAAAAGAAAACAGTAAAACCCTTAAACGTACTCCTTGCCCCTTTCATAAATTCTTCCACCGGTAAAATACCAGCCATTTTCCCTGCTATAATGCCTCCGGATATTCCAAGAAAAATAGCGATTATAATAAGCAAGGGTATTACAATCATTCCGGCTAAAATTTTAGGAAGTACTAAATAATTGGCCGAATTAATTCCCATAATTTCTAAAGCATCTATTTGTTCGGTTACACGCATGGTACCAATTTCGGAGGCGATACTTGAACCTATTTTTCCGGCAAGCACTAAGCAGGTAATGGTAGGTGCAAGTTCGAGCATGGTAGAATCACTTACAATGGTTCCTATAATGGATTTAGCTACTAAACCCGATACCAGCTGATAAGCGGTTTGTACGGTAGTTACCGCGCCCACAAAAACTGAAATGATGGTTACAATTCCTATAGAGCCTACTCCAATGCTTTGCATTTCTTG
>Ga0268298_10001900_pt1 | contig 23709 bp, 21 predicted proteins | sample WWTPWeurt_MetaG_FD_194462 | JGI IMG/M metagenome (GOLD analysis project Ga0268298, IMG submission 194462) | Activated sludge microbial communities from WWTP in Nijmegen, Gelderland, Netherland - WWTP Weurt | ecosystem: Engineered > WWTP > Aerobic digester > Activated sludge | place...
TAGCCTCAGTTGGTCTCTGTGCAGCCCGAAATTGCGATCGCCGCTTTCGATAAATCCGTGATCCGGAGTCCATATCAGGTCTTTGGCGGCAGCCAGATTTAAGTCTCTAACGGCATTTTCCAGCGTTTGCTCGGCGTTTTGCTTTTCCAGGCGCTCATGCTTTTGCACGTTTTTCTTAAAGGCGCGATCCAGCGCCAGCCCGATCTCTTTATATTGGGGCTCGTGGAATTCCACCAGGTTCCAGAAATGCTTATTGTGAGAGGCTTCCAACACATGGGCCAGCTCGTGCAGCACTAGATAACGCCGGCCGCGCTCCGGCACATTTTCGATGGCGTAGCGCGAGAAAGTGATGATGCGACTTTTTAGATTGATCTGGGCCAGTCTGGAATATTTTGCATTGCCGATTCTGACGCCGCCGATAGTTACTTTGAAAGTGCTCTCGTTTATGCTTCTGACATAGGATTGCATAAACGATCGATATAATTCGTTTATCTTGCCTGCGATCTTGTCCGCTTCCGCCTTCGCTTGCCTTTTCTTTGACGGCGAGCCGGTGTTGCCTCTATCATTGAGGAAATACAGACCTTCAGTTTTTCCAGTTAAGCCGGACACGCAAATACCATTAGTAGTGGCGCCACCCATAGCTTAAGGGGTTTACTATCTTAAGGCAACAGGCAAGAGCGCATATTTTTCCGGGAGAGAATCAGTGGACACCTCTATAAATAAACGACTGACGTTCATCACCGGTGGTGCACGTTCGGGGAAGTCCAGGTTGGCTGAAAAGCTTGCCATAGAAAGTGGTATGGCAGTTACTTACCTGGCGACGATGGGAGTCGATGAGAGTGATGAGGAATTATTGTTGAGAGTTGGCGCTCACCGGCGCAGGCGCCCGGATGTATGGCGGACCATTGAGGAACCATTGATGGTGGCCCAGGCTATCGAGAGTTTGCCCGCGGCGACAAGTGGCGGCGCCCTCTGTCTGATCGACTGCCTGTCGCTTTTTGTCTCTAACTTACTTCTGTCCATGCCCTCGGGGCTTTCCTCTCTAGAGGTTCTCAACTGTCTGGAGGAGAATGTTCTCAAGGAAGTGGACAATTTGTTGGCTAAAGCGAAGGGGCGAGAGGACTATCACTTCCTTCTGGTTTCCAATGAAGTCGGTATGGCCGTGGTGCCGGAAATTCAACTGGCTAGAATTTATCGAGACCTTCTCGGCCTGGCCAATCAGCGCGCAGCGGCCTGGGCTGATGCCGTTTATATTTGCTTTTGCGGCTTGCCTCAGCGTCTTAAGTAAGCAATTTTTCTTGTGAGGCATACTTGCCCTTATAATGGGGGCATGGTCAACACTACCCCCAAGTCAAGTAATTCTTCCGCCTATATCAAGCTCCTGCGTCCCCGCCAGTGGACCAAGAATTTCATCGCATTTGCGCCGGCCTTGTTTGCCGGTCAGCTGAATCGCCCTGATGTGCTGCTCAATGTTTCCTTTTGCGTACTCGCACTTTGCTGTGTGTCCGGGTCGGTTTATGTCTTTAATGACATCCTTGATGTAGAGGCTGATAAACACCATCCGACCAAGTGCAAGCGACCGATTGCATCCGGGCAGGTTTCGGTGCCTGCCGCTCTCACGGTGGGTTTGCTCTCTCTCTTTACCAGCTTCTTGCTTGCTTATCTGGTGAGACCGGCCCTTTGCCTGGTCATACTTGCTTATATTCTTTTGCAGGCCGCATATGTTACCAGGCTCAAACATAGGGTCATTCTTGATGTATTCAGCATCGCCAGCGGCTTTGTTCTAAGAGCGGTAGCGGGAGCGGCAGCCGCTTCGGCGCAGGCTTCCGTATTGTGTGATATGGCTTGCGCTCTCGGCTTGAAAATATTTGCCTCTGCCGGTGCCAGCCTCGGGCATGAAATTTATCTTTCGCCCTGGTTCTTAATATGTACTTCCATGGGTGCTCTTTTCCTGGCTCTGGAGAAGCGCCGGCAGGAGTATCGTACACTTGGTGATGAAGCAGCTCAACATCGTAAGGTGCTCGGTAAATATTCGCTGGCTCTAATTGGGCGCATGGAAAGCGTGATAGTACCTTCGCTGGTGACTGCCTATTGTCTCTATTGTTTCAACTCCGCTTACGGGCAGTGGATGATGATCACCATTCCGCCTGTGCTTTATGGCATTTTGCGTTATATGGTGCTTTCCGAGAAAGACACATCCACCGGATCACCGGAGGAAGTGTTACTCAAGGATAGACCCATTCAAAACACGGTTCTAATCTGGGTTGTCTGTTGCTTGCTGGTAGTTTACGGACATCTTTCAGACAACTGTCGCTGGCTCATCCATGCAATTGATTCCTGGCGACTGCGCTGAACTGGTCTTTATTTCGCGGCAGTGCGGGTCTTAGCCAGACCCTCGGCCCAGGGTCCTTTACTGAAAAGATTGAGAATGGTTTGATTGGTGAGCGCGGCTGTAGAGTCGCCACTGGAGGCTTTGACCGGAGCGCTCACCGTTATGCTCATACGCTCCTTCTCGGCCGGCGACGAATCGAGATAGCGGCAGCGAAAGGATGCCCAGGTCAGATCGAAATTACTCATGGCCAGCTTGGCCTGAGCGGATGGAGCATTTATGAACTTGTCTCTCACCACACCGGCAAAAATCAGGCGGTTATCATCCTGGTCTACGGATTTATCCGGATGCTTCTTGGCATAAAGGAAGCAAGTCATATCGCTGTAGGCCTTGATGGCATCATCCGTGAGGGGTGGATTGCCGGGTTCGGCGATGCGGGAAGGACCAATCAGTTCGGTGAATAATTCTTCGCTTTCGCCCGTCGCATCAAGTTTAGGTGCCGGTGCCTGCGGCTTTGCGGGGGGTGTTGCGTTCTTCTGGCTGTCTTCCAGGGTGAGAGCCAGGGCGGTGGCCGTTTTGCCGTCAAAGCTTGCTGCTTTGTCGGTTTTGAGAAGCCAGTGCCTGGTCAGGGCACGAAAGAGCATGCGATAACTTTCCTTGTAGTCGATGCTGTGGTCTACCTTGGCTCTAATTTCCTGCCAGAGAGGGCTGATGCCCTGGTAAACCGGTACTTTGGCATCTAACTTAGATTTTATAAAGCGGCTCAGGTTCTCTTTCAGTTCCGGGCTCAGGGTTTCCAGTTTGCGCACGGCATTGCGGTCGTCGTCTTCCGGGCTGGAAGCAATGAGGGCGAAGATCTCAAGCCAGCTGTCCAGATCGCTCAAGGCTTTAACAGTTCCGGCTGTTTTCGCTTGAGGCTTGGGCGGTACCGGCTTGCTTTCGACTGGCTTGGTAGGAGCCGTCGGTCTTACCGCTGCCGGTTTTTCGCTGTCTCCCTCGTAACCCCAGTCGGAAGCCGCCGCGCCGGCCCGGCTATTGATCAGTAAAATGCTCACCGCCAGAGGCGCAATCCATGAAATACCGCTCAACTTCATAATTTCTTCCGACCTTAACAATGCTATTAGTGTATAAAAAAATCTCCCGCTTTATGATAACATCGGCTAAAATGCTCATGTAGACGGGGGCTCGGGGCTTTTCCCTGAAATTGACGGAAGAGCCGCGCAATATGTCGCCAGAAGCCCCGGAGGCGGAGAAATGGCCCAACTTAAACTGAGATATTATCCCGATCCTGTCCTTAAACAGAAGGCCAAGAAGATCACCATTGTTGATGGTTCTGTGCGTAAACTCGCCCAGGACATGCTCGATACCATGTACAAAAGTGATGGCGTCGGCCTGGCTGCCCCGCAGATCGGCGTCTCGAAGAGGCTCATGGTCATTGATGTGAGCAGTGAGGATGAACCGGCTAAACCAATAGTCTTTATCAACCCTGAAATAATCGAGCAAGACGGTGAAATGGTCGGGCAAGAGGGCTGTTTGAGCTTCCCCGACGTTTTCTTTGAAGTGAAGCGCTACAGTCGTGTGGTGGTACGCTTTCAGAACCTCAAGGGGCAAACACTCAAGTTGACGGCCGAAAATAACTTGCTGTGCCGCGCTATCCAGCATGAAATAGACCATCTCGACGGGCAGCTCTTCATTGAAAAGGCGGTTTCGCAACTTAAATGCGATCTCGAAATGACTAAAGCCGGTTTGATCGATGGTGATGCAGACGCCTTGAGTCGCGAGCTTTCACAGCAGTCGTCCCAGGTGGCTGCTGCGACCGAAGGTGAAACCATTAAACTCAAGTCCGATAAGAAAGAACACATCCTCAAATAGCGATTTGAGCGCGAGAAATTGATTTAGATGCGAGTTTTTGCATTGTGGAATCTCAAGGAATACCCTGGGGGTATTGGGCATTTCTTCGCCTTCTTGCATCGGCGCCTTGGCAAAGCCGATGTGCTCCACCACTATGAAAGAGTGCGAGCGGACCAGACTTTCGCCCCCATGAGAGAGGTTCTCTCGCTTGTTTATGATGACCTTAACAAGCCCTTAACTTGCCGGTTCTGCGGATTCGCCATAATGTCATATAGTATGAGTGGTGGGTATAGCCTCCACTGCTGCTCCACCCAGGCCGCTAAGTATCTAAAGAGAGCCGGGTCCATTCAGGGTTTTGTTGATGACCTTCCCGAACTGCCCGCTGCCTGTCTGGAGTCTAATTCAATATTACTTAAATGCAGCCAGGACCAGGGTACTGAGGCTGAGGTGAAATAGTTCCAACCCGGAGAATTGCTTTTTGAATCGCCACGAAAACTCTAGCCAATCTCATAGCGCCGCCTCTGGACGGCGATTGGTTCGTGTGGTCTCCTTTGGATTCAAGAGAGCCGCTCCCCCCATTGATGCCAATCTCCTTTTTGATGTGCGCTTCCTCAAGAATCCATATTGGGTGGAGGAGTTGAGACCTTTGACCGGTCTTGATTTGCCTGTACGAAATTATGTGATGGAGCAAGACTTAGCCAGGCAATTCCTTGCCAATCTCTTGCAGATGGTGGAACAGGTGATGCCGTCCATGTTTGAGACCAAGAGTAATGTTTTCACCATTGCCCTTGGTTGCACCGGTGGTCAGCATCGCTCGGTTTCAGTTGCCGAGACTCTGGCACAGGAGTTGCAAAAACGTTATCCTGAAGTCGATCTGGAAGTGCAGCACCGGGAATTGCACCAGCCCATCGATGTCGAGCTGACAGTCAAAAGCGCCTCTTCGGCTGCCGGCGGGGGCCCGTCCCCATGATGAAGTCTTTCATTCTAGTCGTCTTTCTCAGCCTTTGCGCCAGCGTATTTGGTGCATTGTGGATCCTCGATGAGCACCCGGTTTTGCCCATTCAGCTTTCCCTGCACGAGATCGTATCCGACACAGCTGCCGTTTTGCCCAGTAGGGTTAACGGTTTCATCGCCATTTCTGTTGGTTCGACTTGCCTTTTGGGCGCCATGGTGCGCCTCACGCAGATGCTGCGCGAGGCTAACTGATGAAGCGCTCCTTTGACTATCGCGTAAGAAGTCTGATGCTGCCGGGGTTGAAGCGCTACATCCTGGTTATTCTGGTCAGCATTTGTGCCATCGTATTTGGTGTACTTTGGATGCTCGACAAGCACCCGGTATTGCGCATTCAGAAGTTTCTGCACGAAGTGGTTTCTGATACGGCTGCCGTTTTACCCAGTAAGGTTAACGGTATCATCGCCATTTCGGTTGGTTCGATTTGCCTCTTGGGCGCCATGGTGCGCATCACGCAGACTCTATTGGGGGCCTATTTGCCCGAAGACAGAGAGGCTATTCCCGATGTTTTGTATCGGCGGCGCTATCTGGAGCGTGGACCCAAGGTGGTGGTGGTTGGTGGCGGCACCGGCCTTTCCAACTTGCTGAACGGGCTGAAGCGTTACTCGAACAATCTCACTGCCATTGTCACGGTCGGTGATGATGGCGGCAGTTCAGGGCGTCTCAGGCAGGAACTGGGTGTTTTGCCTCCGGGTGACATAAGAAACTGCATTACCGCGCTTGCCGACCAGGACAAGATCGTCACCGAGCTTTTTCGTTATCGGTTTTCTTCAGGCGAGGGGCTGGAAGGGCATAGTTTCGGCAATCTTTTCATCACCGCTCTTTGTGCCGTCACCGGCGGTGATATCATCCAGGCTACACGTACAGCCAGTCGGGTTTTGAATAGTTGCGGGCAGGTCTTGCCTTCCACCCTTTCCAGCTTGACCCTCACTGCCGAATATACAGACGGTAGTAAGGTTGTCGGCGAGTCTTCCATTGTCGAAATGGGTAAGCGCATTCGAGCCATTACCTGTGAACCGGCTCAACCGGAGGCCGTGGCCGAAGCTGTGGAAGCAATCATGGAAGCCGAGCTGATCGTGCTTGGCCCGGGTAGTCTCTACACATCCATAATTCCCAATCTGCTCGTACCCGGTATTGTGTCTGCCATTAGAGAGGCCCAGGCACGGAAGATTTATATCTGCAACGTCATGACGCAGCCGGGTGAGACAACCGGTTACTCCGTCGGAGACCATGTGGAAGCCCTCCTGGCTCATGCCGGACCGGTGAGAACCCCTGCCGGCAGGTTGTTGCACTCGGTACTGGTAAACGAATCCGAGGGCGGCCGCGAAAACGAAGTGCGCTATGACCCGGAGAAGGTCAAGGAACTGGGCTTGACCGTGCTGAGACGTCCTTTGACAAGTGCCACGGCGGTATCCCATCACGACAGTACCCGCTTGGCAAGGGCGATTATTATGTGGCTCTTCCGCACCGGCAGAACTCGCACGACCCGGGTTCGGTCCGGCACGGCTCCCAAGGGCAAGGTCAAACAGGTTGACACGAAAGAGTCTGGGCTCTTGAAATCCGAGGGCGGTACCAACAGCAAAGAAGTTGCCTCCTCAACGAACGCTACTCTATAATTGCCTCTCACTTATGGAGAATGATTATGACAACCGGCGTTGAAATGAAAGAGAAGGTTGGCCCAGCTCTCGGTCGCATTGCCTCAGGCGTCTATATCGTCACTGTAGGTGGAAAGGAAGATCGGGATGGTATGTTGGCCACCTGGATCTGTCAGAGTGGATTCGCGCCACCATCGGTAGTGCTGGTGGTCAATAAAGAGAGAGAAATTCTCAAGCGTCTCGCCATTGGCGCCAACTGTGCCGTCAACGTGCTCTCCAAGAGCAATATGGACATTTTTAAAGCCTTTGCCAAGCCTCACAATGAAGGCAAATTCGATGGTCTTGATTTAGTGGAAGGCACACCCTGTCCTGTGTTTTCTGCTTGCATCAGCTATATGCAGGTGCAGATCAAATCTAGTACCGATGCCGGTGATCATGTGGTGCTGGTTTGTGAAGTGCTGGACGGCGCCGTATTGAACGGCGACAGCGAGCCCATGGTGCACCTGCGCAAGAACGGCTTCCAGTACTAAGCTGTAACCTGCATCTCAACTTCGTTCATGAGCGCCAGCTGTTCGCGGGCGTCGTCATAACCTTGCCGGATCAGTTTGCGTGATAGTTCCGGATTGATTTCCAAAAGGTTGGTATTGACGCCTTTTTTGGGTTGAAAGACTTTGATTTTGACTTGCTTCCGTCCTATGGATTCTTTGGAGCCCGATTCCACCAGGCGGTTGTAAAGCTGGGCTGATTCAATTTCTTTCCGGGCTGAGGCATCAAGGACGATGTCCAGGCAGCGGACCAGCACTTCGAACATGTTGACCGGGCAAACATTGATTTGTTCGGGGTGTAAAAGGACCATATAAACTTCATCGGCCCCGAGATGGATAGCAGTTTCCATGGGCGTATTGCGTACCAGCCCGCCGTCTATCCAGAGCCCTTTACCGTGAATGTGGCGGGGTGGAAAGGCCATGGGAATGGCTGAAGTAGCCATAAGAACGTCGATTAGTTCATTGGTGGACATGATCTCATCGATGGTGATGAGCTTGGTCTGCAAGCTGCACAGATCGGTGGTGCACCAACCTACCTTGGTTTTGCTGGCTTTTAGTTTCTGCAGGTTAATTTCCCGGCGCAAAATTTCTTCCAGCCCCTGGGTGTCCAGGAGACCGAGTTTGTGACCGAGAACCAGTCGCCCAACCTGATGGGCGGACGGCAGGGCAAAGACATCTTTGCTCTTAATGTGGCACCAGAGTTCTTCCAGGCGGGTCTGGTCTCCCTGAGCGTAAATGGCCGCATTGATGCCGCCGATACTGGTTCCGAAGGCCAGGTCGAATTCGAGGCCTGCTTGCTTGAGGGCCTTTATTACTCCCACCTGGTAGGCGCCTCTTCCGCCGCCGCCCGGCAAGACAAGCGCGCGCATGGGTTTATGCGTTCCTTCCCTGGCTGTCATTGGCTACCTTCTTGTTTTAATAAGTGCTGAGTAAAGAGTTTGAACCAGTGCCTGCTCTGCCCCGGCAGGCCTAACCCTATCCTAAGTTATGGCATTTCATCTGGCAATAAGCAATAAGGATGGTCCTGACTGATCTGCCGGAAAAACCATCCTTCGGGCCTCAATCTTGGGAGTTAGTGGGGATTATGAACGGCCGTGCAATCAAGAGTCTATAATTGCCGAATCAGGTTAAGCGGAGCCACCGCTCTTGTTTCAAATTCGTCGGTTCCAAGGAATTAGGGAGGCATTATGACACTGCCAGTTTTGATTGCCGGTGCCGGTCCTACCGGTCTGACCCTGGCATGCGACCTCTTGAGCCGCGGCATTGAGTTTCGCATTATAGACAAGGCTCCTGCAGCCACGGCATTTTCCAAGGCGATTGTGCTTCATGCCCGTACTCTCGAACTTCTCGAGAATATGGGTCTGGTCGAACCTTTTCTTGAGCAGGGCCTGCCCATTCGGGGCAGCAATTTCTATGCCGGCGGCAAGCGCATCGTTCATCTCAATATGGACGAAATTGAGTCACATTACAAATACGCCCTGTCTATCCCGCAGAGTAAAACCGAGGAGATCCTCAGTCGCAAACTGGAGGCGGGGGGCTGCAAAATTGAGCGCAATCTGGAACTGGTAGAGTTGGTTGAGAAGGGTGAACTGGTGGAAGCCAGGCTGCGCCGCAAGAATGATGACGGTAGTGATACCGGTGTGGAGGAAGTCCTTCAGTGCCGCTATCTGGTCGGCGCCGACGGAGCCCATTCGACGGTGCGTAAACAGTTGGGCATTGCTTTTGAGGGTGCCGAGTACGAGGAGGTTTTCGGTGCCGCCGATGTGGCCTGCGACATCCAGGGCGATGAAATGCATGGTTACCTGGCAGAGGAAGGTGCCGTAGTTTTCTTTCCCTTTGGAGAAGGACGATTTCGCATCATATTCAGCACGGGCGATGGTACCGCTGACAGTGCCCATTTCGACACCGAGCAGCCTCTCACAATGGAGACCGTGGAGTCCGTTGTGAAGGTGCGTGGTCCCAAGAACGTCAAAATCGATGATCCGCACTGGCTCAGTTGGTTCCGCATTCACAAACGTTTTGCCGCCTCCTATCGGCGGGGGCGAGTGTTTATCTGCGGGGATGCTGCTCACATTCACAGTCCGGTCGGCGGCGTAGGCATGAACACCGGCATGCAGGACGCCATCAACCTGGGATGGAAGCTGGCTCTTTCCATCAAAGGGCTCTCCGAAGAGGACCTGCTTGATACTTACGAAGAGGAGCGGCGCAAAGTCGGGCAGTCGGTGCTGAAGGGCACCCATATGGCAACCAAATTCGTCACCTTGAGACATCCGGTAGCCCTTAATATTCGCAATTCGCTCATGCACATGCTGGCTTCCCATGAGCTTGTTCAGCAGCGTATTTTGCGCACCGGTAGTTTGACCGGGGTCTCTTACCGCTCCAGTTCACTTTCCTGTGAGTGTCATCCTCCCCTCGACGATTCCCTCGGTCGCACACTGCGACTTTCCGAGGACGACGGGGAAGAGAAGCCCGGGCTTGGCGCCTGGATTGAGTTTGCCCGGGCACCTGTGGCCGGCGACCGAGCCCTGGACGGTGAGTGTCGCGATGAACAGGGCAACGATCGCAGACTCTATCAGTATCTTAATTCAGAGCATTTTCAGTTATTACTCTTTGACGGATTTGTGGCCTCTTCCGACGGGTATTCCGGCTTTACCAAAATTGAAAGCCATATCAATAACTACTTCCCGGACCTGATTGACGTGCATGTGGTGGTGCCGGAGGCTTTCGGGGCACTGACCTTGCCGCCTTACAAGTCGGTTATTTACGACTTTGAAAGAGCGCTGCATAAGACCTATGGCGCCAGTTCCGAGTGTCTTTATTTGCTAAGACCGGACGGCTATATCGGTTTTCGCTCGCAGCCGGCCAATTTAGATGAGCTTGTGAAGTACCTGACCGGTATTTTTCTTATGACCGTAGTCAAGCCTAACTGCTAATCGCTGCGGAAAGGCACAGCCTCGAAGCGACTTTTCTCGAACTTGAGCTGGGCTTCCTTATCCCGGTCGGCCAGCTCTTTATTGCCGATTTTTCTATAAAGTTGCGCTCTTTGCTCGTAAGCGCTGGAGAGGCTGGAGGCGAAGGAGGCCTGGGCGGCGTCGGGCTGGGGCCGGGAGGCGTGACTGATGACCGTGGTGAAATCGGCAATGGCTTCTCTGGGTTTGTCGAGGAAGCGATAGGTGAGACCTCTCATGAAGTAGGCATCGGTGAGAGTGGAATTGATTTTGATGGCCTGGGAATAATCCTGAAGCGCCTCTGGCAATTTACGCAAGCGAGAATAGGTCTCGCCCCTCTGTAAGTAGATGTAAGCCAGTCTGCTCTTGTCTGTCTGCGGAATTTTCAGAGTTTGGTCAAATAAGCTCAGAGCCCGGTCATATTGCTTTAACTCGCGATTGAGAAAGGCTTCTTCCCAGAGGATATTGATTGTCGTATCCTGATTGGCAAATTTTCTAGCCAGGTCTAACTCAGTCAGGGCTGCCAGCCATTTCTGCTCGAATTGATAAAAGCGGCTTTTGCCTATATGGGCCTGTGCGCACTTGGGGTCTAGAGAGAGAGCCCGGTCGAAGTCTTTGCAGGCCAGTTCAAAGTCTCCTTCATTGATGTAGGCATTGCCTCGCCGCACATAAGCGAGCGGGTCGCCTGACCGAGCTTTGACCAGTGCTTCTATTTGCTGGAAGTTGAGACGTTTACCACCACCGGAGAGATCTTCGAATCTCCTTCCCGGTCCGTAAAGCAAACCGAGGTCCGTGGCTTGCTTGACCAGGGCGTTCACGTTCACTTTCGCATTAGTAGTTGCGCTTTTGGGTTTGTCGGCAGCTCGTGCCGGCGCCGGCCAGGCAAGCAAAAGCAGAAGTCCTAGAGAGATGGTGAGGACGGTGGCGTTTGCCTGGAGGAGCATGATCGGGGTCCGGGAGAATTCGACCCTTACATTCTAGCGCCTGAGAAAAGAGAAAGCCCGATACCGTATCAGTATCAGGCTTTCATCTTTCTCTAATCAGTTTATTCAGGCTTTGGCCGGCTGCTTGATAGCTTCAGCTACTTGCTTGGCTACTTCACCGGGGGTCATGGCCACTCTTACACCATTGGCTTTGAAAGCCTCCAGTTTGGATTCAGCCGTTCCTTTGCCACCGGATATGATGGCACCGGCATGGCCCATGCGTTTGCCGGGCGGTGCTGTTTGACCGGCGATATAGCCAATAACCGGCTTCTTAACGTTTTTCTTGATGAAGGCGGCGGCTTCCTCTTCGGCGTTACCGCCGATTTCACCGATCATGACAATCACTTCGGTGGCCGGATCATGCTCGAACATGGAGAGCACTTCCTGGTAGTCGAGACCTTTGATGGGGTCTCCACCGGTGCCGACGCAGGTAGACTGACCGTAACCGCTCTCAGTGAGAGCGAGTGCGATTTCATAGGTGAGGGTGCCGGACTTGCTGACCATGCCCACAGGACCTGATTTGAAAATGGAACCAGGCAAGATTCCGATCAGGGACTGACCGGGGGTGATGATTCCCGGGCAGTTGGGTCCGATCAATTTAGCGCCTTTGGCTTTCACTGCCGCTGCCAACTTGGCTGTATCTTGCGGCGGGATGCCTTCGGTGATGAGCACCAGCAGGCTGATTCCGGCATCAAGTGCTTCATAACCGGCATCGAGGGCCAGGTAGGGCGGCACGAATATTACCGAACAGGTGGCGCCGGTGGTCTTCACCGCTTCCATGACGGTATCGAAGACCGGTACGTTGTGGATTTTTTCTCCACCTTTACCGGGGGTGACGCCGGCAACAATATTGGTGCCGTAGTCAAGCATGCGCTTGGTGTGAGCGGCACCCATTTTGCCGGTGGCGCCCTGCACGACTACTTTTGTGTGTTTATCGACAAGAATCACTTCAATTCTCCTTTAGGCTTTGGCGGCAAGAGCCGGTTTTTTTGTGGCGTTCTTTGAGCGGCTGACCGCCTCTTTCACTGCTTCTTCCAGATCGGGATAGAGCTTCAGTCCGGATGCGGCCAGCATTTTTTCCGCCACATCCTGGTTGTTGCCGCGCAATCTCACTACCATCTGGCGCTCGGGGTATTTTTTCATGAATTCCACGAGCGCTCCGGCTACTTCATCACAGGCTGTGATTCCGCCCAGGATATTGAGAAGAATGACGTCCACGGCAGGGTTCTCATTCACGAGTTCGAGGGCTGCCAGGGTCTTCTTCTGGTCGGAGCCGCCGCCGGCATCGAGGAAGTTACCGGGTTGGCCGCCGAAAGCCTTGACCATATCCATGGTTGCCATGGTCAGACCGGCGCCGTTGCAGAGGATACCGATATTGCCGTCCAACTCCACCAGGTTGAGATCGGTCAATTTGGCGCGGCGCTCCCGGGGGCTCATGTCTACCAGGTGAGCTTCCATCCAGCCTTTGAAAGCCGGTTGGCGTCCGATGGAATCATCGTTGATGATGATTTTGCCATCGAGAGCCAGCACATCGTCGCCCTTGGTGATGACCAGAGGGTTAATCTCAGCCAGATCGAGGTCTTTGCTTTCGAATACTTTATAGAGTTTGTTGGCCAGGTCTGCCACTTTAGCCATGACCGCACCCTTCAAACCAAGTTTGGCAGCCAGGTTGCGGCCGACATAAGGATGATAGGGGAAGGGAATCGGCTCGGTAAGTACGTTGTGGGAGGATTCAATCTCAATGCCGCCTTCAGCGGAGGCAATGAAGATCGGGCAGCCTCTTTCTCTGTCCAGGGTGACGGCCAGATAAAGCTCTTTGGCGATGGACACCATGGGCTCTACCAGAAGGCTCTCGGTTTTGGAGCCCTTGATGACCAACTGAAGCAGGTCTTTGGCCAGGGCCTTACCTTCTTCCAGGTCTTTGGCGAATTTAATGCCGCCGGCCTTACCTCTTCCACCTGACATGACCTGGCATTTCAAGGTGAGTGGATAGCCGAAATGTACTTTAGCTAACTCTTCCGGTTTGGTGATACGTACTGCCGGTGGTACGGGTATGCCGCCAGCTTCAAAGATTCGCTTGGCTTCGTATTCGTAGAGATTCAATTTATTTCGACCCTCACTGGTTACAAGGTGGCCTCAAGGCTTATACAGACCCTTAATGTACGACAGAAAGCTCGGCCGGGCTTTGACCTTTAGGTTTTTATCCATTCCGCCGGGGGATTTTCCAAGGGGTACAGGAATTTCAACCGACTTGGCTTGAGGTTTTCAATATTCCGCTTAATAATCCGACTACAAAGGGAGGCATGAACAGGGCGCTTTCAGGGTCTGCAATTATACTTAGGGCGTTCGGCAAGTATCCGAACCTCTAGTATAGTCCCCGGCTCTTGGCTTCTCGGGCTGAGCCAATCTTGCTCCTGCGTCTGACACTTAATGGTCTTGAGGTTTTTTAGATGCGCATCGGTATCCTTACTGGCGGCGGCGATTGTCCCGGTCTCAACGCCGTATTGAGGGCAGTGGTCAGGCGCTCCGTGAAAGAGTACGGTTCGGAAGTAGTGGGTTACCTCGAGGGCTTCCGAGGCGTCATGGAAGACATGATTATGCCCCTGACCATGCATTCCACCGGTGGTCTGATTCATAGAGGCGGTACCATCTTGCGTACCTCCCGTACCAATCCATTCAAAGTGGAAAGAGGACCGGAGCGAATCAAAGAGAATATGCAGAAGCATCGCCTCGACGCCTTGATTGTAGTGGGCGGCGAGGATACCTGCGGCGTGGCCAATCGCCTCTATAAGGAGCACAATCTCAATCTGGTCTGCGTGCCTAAGACCATAGACAATGACTTGAATGCCACCGATGTCACCTTCGGCTTTGATACGGCCGTCAATATTGTGGCTGAGGCTCTGGACCGGTTGCACACCACGGCCGAGTCTCATAACCGCGTTCTCGTTTGTGAAGTGATGGGACGCAATGCCGGCTGGATAGCTTGTTATGGCGGTATTGCCGGTGGTGCTGATTTTATTCTTGTGCCGGAAAAGCCCATCAATCTTAATGCTGTAGTTTCTTCCATCAAGCAACGCCATGCCCGGGGCAGAGACTTCTCTATCGTTGTAGTGGCTGAAGGTGCCAAGTTCGATAATGAAGAGGCCAATCCGGAGCGTCAGGTAGATGCCTTCGGGCATGTGAAATTAGGCGGTATAGGTGAAGTTCTCGCCAAGCATATCGAGAAGGAAACCGGTTTCGAGACTCGTTCCACCACCCTTGGTCATATTCAAAGAGGCGGTTCTCCCACGGCCTTCGACCGTGTTCTCGCCACCAGATATGGTGTGCTGGCCGCTGATCTTGTTCATCAGAAAAAATTCGGCACCATGGTGGCACTACATGGTAACAGTCTGGTCGATGTACCGATTGAGGATGCGGTCAATAGCCTCAAGACGCTCGATATGGATATCTACAAGGTGGCGGAAGTGTTCTTCGGCTAAGAAGTTTGCTCCTGGTTCGGATTAGAGGCGGATGTAAATTGATGCAAGCCGAGAGTGCCTCCCAGGCGGAACAAGATGAATTCTATATGGGGCGCTGCCTGGAACTGGCCGCCCGGGCTCTCGGTCAGACCTCTCCCAATCCTCTCGTGGGGGCCGTGGTTGTCTCCGCGGACGGCCGCGTGGTGGGGGAGGGTTTCCATAGCCGGGCGGGAGAGCCCCACGCCGAACCGCTGGCCCTGGCTGCTGCCGCTGCCCAGGCTCGGGGCGGTACCCTTTACGTGAATCTGGAACCCTGCAGTCACTTCGGACGCACGCCGCCCTGCGCGGAGGCGGTTGTAAGAGCGGGTCTGAAGCGGGTTGTGGTCGGCACCGTTGATCCCAATGAGAAGGTGGCCGGTGCCGGTCTCAGACTGATTCAGGAAAGCGGCATTGAAGTACTGGCAGGGGTAAGGGTCCGGCAGTGCCGGGAACTCAATCGCGGCTTTCTCAAGTCTATGGAAGCAGGGTTGCCCTGGCTGGACCTGAAGTTGGCTGCTACCCTGGACGGACGCATCGCCGACCGCCGGGGTACAAGTCGCTATGTGACAGGCTCGGCGGCCCTTGAGAGAGTGCAAAACCTGCGCTCTCAGGTGGATGCCATTCTGGTGGGAGCGGCTACGGCCCGTCTAGATGATCCGGCCCTTACCTGGCGCTTGCCGGACGGTCGGGCGGCTGAGAGGCAGCCGGTGCGGGTGGTTTTTGATCCTGCTTTGACTCTTTCGGAATCCTCCAGGCTTTTTCAGAGACCCGGCGGCAAGACTTTTATCTTTTACAGAGATGACTCTCAAACAAAGAGCCGGCTGAAAAACTTCGCCCAGCTGGAGGGAGATCTTGCTGAGTTTGTGGGCGTGGAGGGTGGCGCAGATAATGCCCTCGATTTGCGCCATTGTCTTGAAGTTCTGGGCGGGCGCGGCTTGCGCCGCCTCCTTTGTGAAGGCGGCGGCCGGCTGGCCGGCAGTTTGCTTGCCGCGGATCTGGTTGATGAAGTGCACTGGTTTGTGGCCCCCAAGTTGCTTTGCGATGCTTCGGCACCCCTGGCGGTGGCATCACCGCTTGAGCGACCGCTTTCGGCGGTTTTGCAATTGGAAGAGATGTCTGTGACCGAGGTGCTTCCTGACTTTCTTTTACATGGTTGGATGCCCGGCCGGAGCGCTTTTCTCTCCGGTCGGACTGAGACTTAGGCCTGTCTAACCTTAGAAGCGCCTGACTACTGTTATGATTCCAGTGTCTATATTTGAGCTATGCAATATGTTTATCGGGTGTCAGTTTGATGACGGCTACCACTACTGAAAAGAAAAAGGTCTTTGTTGAAACCTTCGGGTGTCAGATGAATAAATCCGACTCCGAACACATGCTGGGGCTGCTTGATGAGATTGGTTATGAGCCGACCCCGGATATCAAAGGCGCCGATCTGATGATCTTGAATACTTGTGCTATTCGCGAGGGTGCGGAAGACAAGGTTTATAGTTATCTTGGCGCCTGGCGCGGTTACAAGGAAGCGAGACCGGGTTCGCTCATTGCCGTGGGTGGTTGCGTGGCACAGGATGCCGGGGAAGCCATGCGCAAGCGCGCTCCATACGTGGATCTTGTTTTCGGAACCCACAATCTGCACCGACTGCCGGAACTTGTCATGAAAGCTTCCAGCGGCGAGCCGGTGGTGGAAATTTATCAAGAATTGCCTGAAGACTTGCCCGAGACGCCGGTGCATCGTCTCAATGACATAAGCGCCTGGGTTTCCATTATTTATGGCTGCGATTATAACTGCACCTATTGCATCGTTCCTTATGTGCGTGGTCGCGAAAAGAGCCGCTCACCCCAGTCTATTTTTGAAGAAGTGAAGAGTCTGGCTGAAAGCGGTTACAAGGAAGTGACCCTCTTGGGTCAGAACGTAACTGCCTATGGTCACGATTTGGAGCCGAAGCTTCACCTTGGTGATTTGCTTCGGCAACTAGCCGTACCGGAACTTGAGGCCATCAAGCGCTTGCGTTTTGTTACCGGTCATCCCCGTGATCTAAATGTAGAAATTATCGATGCCGTCAGAGATTTGCCTCAGGCCTGCGAGTATTTCCATATTCCTATTCAAGCCGGTGACGATCGTACTTTGCGCCGTATGGCCCGGGGCTACAACGTTGATTTCTATCGTCGTAAAGTCGATGAAATTCGCTCGCGCATACCTGATGCCGCCATCACCACCGATCTGATCGTCGGTTTTCCCGGTGAGAGCGAAGAAGAGTTTATGAACACGGTGCGCCTGGTGGAAGAGATTTGCTTTGACGTGGCCAATACCGCCGCTTACTCTCCCCGGCAGCACACCCCCTCCGCCAACTGGGATGGACAGGTGCCGGAGGCTGAAAAGTACGAACGGCTGCGTTATCTCAACACGGTTGTGGGCGATGTTTCCCACCGTCTCAACAAGAGATTGCTCGGGCGGAAGGTGGAAATTCTCGTAGAAGGCCGTTCCGACCGCGGTATGAACAGGCTTATGGGCCGCACTCGCACCAACAAAATTGTCAATTTCGAAGGCCCGGATGCTTTGATTGGTCAGCTTGTGGATGTAGAGGTGACGGCCGCCAATCCATGGGCTTTGCGCGGTGCTCTTAAGGTTGGTTTGACTGTTTGAACTACAGAAATTCCAAGCGGATTTTTGCTTGCTTTTGTGTGCTGTTTTCGATTTTGCCTGCTCAGGCCGGCGAACCCAGCCCTGCTTTTTTGAAAGGGGAGAGTTTTCTCAAGCAAGGTGATTTTCAGCGCGCACTAACAAAAGCCGAGACCGCCTATCGCAACGCAAAAATCACCAGGCTGGAGTATCTCAAATTAAAAGGGGCGGTCTACAACGGCTTAGAGAACAACACGGCGCTGGCAGAGCTATGCCGGGATGCGCTCACTCTCTATCCGAAGGAAGGCGAGTTTTATTATCTGCGAGCCTGTACCTACAAGGATACTCAAAATCCTAAAGAGGCACTGGCTGACTTGAACAAAGCCATAGCTCTCAGTCCGAATTCGGCAAAAGCCTATCTGAAAAGAGCGCGTATTTTGTTTGTGTTGACCGAGAATCTTAGCGGTGGTGATTATCTGAAACAGGCGCGAGCCGATCTCAAACGATCTATCGAACTGGATGGCACCCAGGCTGAAGCTTTCGATTATCAGGGCATCTGGCTATCCACAGAGGGCAAGTATCAGGAGGCTATAAGTTCCTTCAGCAAAGCCATTTCTTTGAACAATAACGACTATCGTTATTTCTCTCACAGAGCCAGTGCCTATCGCACCGTCAACGAATTAGAAAAGGCGCTCTCTGACATGGATCGCCTTGTGGTCTTGCGTCCTAACGTTAGCCAGGGCTGGATTACCCGGGCTGAAACCCTTGAGCAGATGAAGCGCTATGACGATGCCCTTGCTTCTTATGAGCGGGCAGTTAAGTTGGACCAAAATAAGGGAGACAGTCGAAAAGCGCGAGCGCGGCTAAATTTGCGGCTTGGCAAATACAAAGATGCAATCGTCGACCTCGATTTCCTGGTCAAATTGTCGCCCGCCGATGACGAACACTATTGGAATCGTGGTCTGGCCTGGCAGGGTCTCAAGCAGTATGACCGTGCCCTCAAGGACTTCAACACTGCTATCGATTTTAATCCGCAACTGCCCTCTTACTATGATTCGAGAGCAAAACTGTATAGCCTGCGTGGGGAGAAGAGCCAGGCGGCGCAGGATAAGCGCAGGGCCGATAAGTTGCGCCAGGAAAGAATCTAGGTCAACCTTATTCTGCTCCAAATGAAAAACAGCCCCTGGTGCGAGGGCTGTTTTCCATTTTTGGCTGGGGAAAATTTGGTCGCTAGTTAACCGACACCAGTTGTTTGACCGGTTGCTGGAACTGGTCTTCTTCCGTGGAGCCTTTCAGGGCCTGGGTGGATGCTTCTCCGCCACTGGCTGTGACCAGTACTTTATCAAAGTAGCCGGTGCCAACTTCTCTCTGGTGCCGCACGGCGGTGTAGCCCTCACTCTGGCTGGCGAATTCTTCCTCTTGCAGTCTTACATAGGCAGCCATACCTTCTTTTGCATAGTCTTTAGCCAATTGGAAGGCACTGAGATTGGTGGCATGCCAACCGGCCAGGGTGATGAACTGATATTTGAAACCCATTTTGCCCAGTTCTTCATTGAAGGAGCGGATGGTTTTATCGTCCAGGTGCTGCTTCCAGTTGAAGGATGGTGAGCAGTTGTAGGCTAGCAACTTACCGGGGAAGCGGGCATGAATGGCCTCGGCGAAGACGCGGGCTTCTTCCAGATCTGGTTTGGAGCTTTCGAACCAGAGCACATCGGCATAGGGAGCGTAGGCCAGCCCTCTGGCGATAACCGGCTCGATGCCTTGTTTGACGCGGAAGTAGCCTTCCGGGGTGCGTTCTCCCACGATGAAGGGTTTGTCAATGTCGCAGATGTCGGAAGTAATGAGACTGGCATCCAGGGCATCGGTGCGGGCTGTGATGATGGTCGGCACGCCCAGCACATCGGCCGCCAGGCGGGCGGCGCTCAAGGTGCGGATGAAAGTAGAGGTTGGCACCAGCACCTTGCCTCCCAGGTGACCGCATTTCTTTTCAGAGGCCAACTGGTCTTCGAAGTGTACTCCGGCGGCTCCTGCTTCAATCATGTTCTTCATCAGTTCAAAGGCATGCACCGGTCCGCCGAAACCAGCTTCGGCATCGGCCATGATCGGTACAAACCAGTTCCTTTCGCTTATGCCTTCCGAGACGTCAATCTGATCCTGGCGAAGAAGAGCATTGTTCAGTCGTTTTACCAGCTCCGGGGCGCTGGTTGAGGGATAGAGACTCTGGTCGGGATAGGTCTGACTGGAACTGTTAGCATCGGCCGCCACTTGCCAGCCGCTCAAGTAAATCGACTTGAGTCCGCCCCGCACCATCTGTACGGCCTGGGAGCCGTTCATGGCACCGAGGGCGATCACATAGGGCTCGTTGTGCAGCAGTTCGAAGAAATGCCTGGCTCCTAGATCTGCCAGGGTGTGCTGGATCTGCACGGTAGATCTTAGCTTAACCACGTCCTGGGCGCTGTAGTTGCGCTTTATGCCCTGCCAGCGCTTTTCGCTTGCCCAGGTTTGTTCCAGTTCTTTTACTTGCTCTGCTTGTGATTGACGCATTTTTTCCCTCGCTTATGTCGCTTGCTTTGCTTGAGTTTCCATGGCAGAGAGAGCCGGTTTCGGCGGACTCATCAGGTGGTTCGGATTGAGGCTCAGTTGGAGATGGATTTAGTCAGGTAGGTAGTCGTAAGCTTTGGTGGTGAGGAAGTCGGCGAAAGTTTCACTCAAAACGAGATCGTCCAGAATGAGACCGGCTTCTTTCACATGATTGTCAGTGCTCTCCAGTTTGAACATGGCTTCCTCTTTCAGTTTCTCGTAGAGGTAGCGAGTCATGACGGCACCGTCGGTTTCTTCCAGCGGGGCGCTGAACTTTATCCACTGCCAGAGCTGGGCGCGGGCGATTTCAGCTGTGGCGGCGTCTTCCATAAGGTTGTGGATGGCTGCCGCTCCATTACCGGAAAGCCAGGAATCCAGATAACGCAATGCCACATCTATGTTGTTCTCTACACCGGCTCTTGTCACCGAGCCTGTGATTTTCGTGTTGAGCAGATCTTGGGCGCTTACGGTTATTGCCGGCAGTTCCTTGCCTTTCTGGTGCGGATTTGCACCCAGCGCTTTGTCGAAGACGCGTCTGGCGATGGGCACGAGATCGGGATGTGCCACCCATGTGCCGTCGAAGCCGTCGGCGGCCTCTCTTTCTTTATCTTCGGTTACCTTCTTGATGGCCGTTTCATTGACGGCCTGGTCTTTGCGGCTGGGAATAAAGGCAGCCATGCCGCCGATGGCATGGGCTCCACGCTTATGGCAGGTGGCCACCAGTAGTTGGGCATAGGCTCTCATAAAGGGAACGGCCATGGTCACTTTAGCGCGATCCGGTAAGGTGAAATCATGGTTTCTGGTTTTTTTGATGAGGCTGAAGATATAGTCCCAGCGACCGGCGTTCAGACCGGCGGCGTGCTCTTTTAACTGGTAGAGAATCTCTTCCATTTCAAATGCCGCTAGAATCGTCTCGATTAGGACGGTAGCGCGGATGGTGCCTCTTTCAATCTGTAGATAGTCCTGGGAAAAATTGAAAACATCGTTCCAGAGCCTGGCTTCCTCATGACTTTCCAGTTTGGGCAGGTAGAAGTAGGGAGCGCTGCCCCGTTTGATCAATTCATGGGCATTATGGAAGAAGTAGAGTCCGAAGTCGAAAAGACTGGCTGAAACCGGTTTCTCGTCTATGAGCAGGTGCCTCTCCAGCAGGTGCAGACCGCGCGGTCTTACCACCAGAGTGGCAAGCCTCCGGTCCATCTGCAGTTTGTATTCCTTGCCTTCCGCAGATGTGAAGCTGAGGGTACCTCTCACTGCCTCGATCAGATTGATCTGGGCGGAAATTATGTTAGCCCAGGTGGGAGTGAGGGAGTCTTCCAGATCGGCCATGAAAACTCGGGCGCCCGAGTTCAAGGCATTGATCATCATTTTTCGCTCACAAGGTCCGGTGATTTCTACGCGCCTGTCCTCAAGGTCGGCGGGAACCGGAGCCACCTGCCAGGTGCCGCTTTTAATGTGCTCGGTGTGGGTCAGGAAGTCGGGGAAGATGCCCTGATCAATTTGCTTCTGTCTGTCCTGGCGTTTCTTGAGAAGTTCGTCAAGCTCGGGGCGGAATCGTTGTTCCAGAGCCCGGATGAAGTCCTGGGCGGCCGGATTCAAAATGGTTTCCACGTGCGGCAGGGCCACCTCAATCCGTTGTACTAGATTGTTCATCCAGAAATCCTCCGGGACTTTTGACGGTTTATGTAGAGCTTTGTTATGGTAATTATATTGATATATTGATCGATTGCAATCAATAAATCACTAATTTAATCTTTGCATAATTCGGAGAATTTCCATCTATATAGAAGCGCCCTGCAATTCCTCGGGACAGGTGGCTGGTATCATAGCTTCCATGTCTGGATCTGATGAAAAATACCTTGTCGGTGCCCAAGCGGCGGAGTTTCTCGGCGTTAAGCCGGCCACTCTCTATGCCTATGCCAGCCGCGGGCAAATAGAAAGCGTGCCCGGGGCCACCGGCCGGGAACGTTGTTATCGGCTCAGTGACTTGATTCGTCTCCGGCAGTCAGCCCGAGGCGTAAAGTCGGCCAAAGACTCCGAACCGGCTGTCTGGACCGGTCCGGCCATTAAGTCGGCCATAACTGAAATCAGAGAGGACGGGCATCGTTACCGAGGCCAGAGCGCCATCGAGCTGGCCTTGCAGAGGACCAGTTTTGAGGATACGGCCGAGCTTCTCTGGGATACCGGCGGCAGAGCTGCCCTCTGGGCCGGGCTTGAGCCCTTTGAATGCAATACTTTTAAGGGTCTGGTCTCTCCCGATACGGAATGTCTTGAGCTACTCAAGCTTCTGGTGGTGGGACTGGAGATGTCCGATCCGGTTGCTCGCAAACTCAACCGCGATGATGTTTACGACACGGCCAGGCGTTTGATTCTGACCATGGCTATGAGTATCGGTCTGCCGGCTGGTCGCAGCCAGTTTGTTATAGATGATCGCCTGGATGTGGACAATCTGGTGGGCTGTATCCTGGCGCGGGCTCTGTCCGAATCTCCTTGCCGCGAACAGTCCGAAATGATCAATTTAGCTCTGGTGCTTTGTGCCGATCACGAATTGAATGCCTCGGCACTTGCCTCCCGTATTGCGGCCTCTTGTGATGCCTCCCTCTACAGTTGTCTGTTGAGCGCGCTGGGCTCCTTTAGTGGTAGCTTGCACGGCTCTGCCAGTCGGCGGGCGGAAGACATAGTCACTGCTTCCCTTGGTTTTTCCTCGGCAAGGGCATGGTTGAAGGATTACTTGCGGCAAAATGACACTATTTCTGGCTTCGGTACCGAGCTTTACAGCAAAGGCGATCCCCGGGCCAGAGTCCTGATAGACTGCGCCCTCTCGGCTTCCGCTGCTGACGAAAGGCTTATACGCTTGAAGGAAATAGTGGAATGTGTAGCTGAGGAGCTTTCGCTTTTCCCTAACCTTGATGTCGGTCTTGCTGCTGTGACCTATGCGCTGAACCTGCCTCAGGGCGCCGGTTCTGCTATCTTTGCCGTGAGCCGATCCGCCGGTTGGATTGCCCATGCCATAGAACAGAGACTTTATGGCGGCGTCATTCGTCCGAGGGCTCGATACATAGGTAAGTGTTAGAGACTCGTTCAGTTTGCGTTCACATAGACCATGCTAATCTGCTGACAGTTGAAGTTCTTCGTGAATGAGGCATCGACTTGAACGTCGCCGACCGGATTGATTTTGATGTAGAGACCGAAGCCTCCTCTTCTTGCGGGACTCCCTCTCACTGGGGCTTCGCATTCAAACTGCCGGCCTGGCTGGGTTTCTTAGATAGTGACCACTTTCCGACCGGCCGCAGTGAGGTGTTGAACCTTCCTGTGAACTCGCGGGCCAGCCGCTGGTTCCCCTTCATTTTCCTGCACTTCTTTGCCCTTCTGGCTCTTTTTCATAAGCCCAGTCCCTTTGCTCTTTGTCTGGCGGTTTTTCTTTATTTCTTCCGCATGTTTGCCATAACCGCATTCTTCCATCGCTACTTTTCCCACCGCACTTTTAAGACAAGCCGCGCCGCTCAGTTTCTCTTCGCCTTCTGGGGTGGGTTGGCGGTGCAGCGCGGCGCTTTGTGGTGGGCCAGCCATCATCGCAATCATCACCGCTATTCCGATCGCGACGGCGATATTCATTCACCGGTTAAAAGCGGTTTCATATGGTCCCATATCGGCTGGATCACTGCCGACTGCAACATGCCCACGCGCTATGAAATTATTGGCGACTTCAGCCGTTATCCGGAACTGGTCTTTCTCAATCGCTTCGATTGGCTGCCG
>Ga0268298_10001901_pt1 | contig 23708 bp, 14 predicted proteins | sample WWTPWeurt_MetaG_FD_194462 | JGI IMG/M metagenome (GOLD analysis project Ga0268298, IMG submission 194462) | Activated sludge microbial communities from WWTP in Nijmegen, Gelderland, Netherland - WWTP Weurt | ecosystem: Engineered > WWTP > Aerobic digester > Activated sludge | place...
TCAGGCTGATTATCTATCAGACACGCTGATCAAAGAAGGTTTTGAAATCATTCTTCTGGATAGAAAAGAATATACTGACTCCAGCGGCAAACAAGTGAAAGATTTGATTTTGATTGGTAGAAAAAAATAACACCGAAACACCAATAAGATGGGATGTTCTGCCCAATTTTCAACCTGAAAGACACAACTTCAGAGATATTTCGATAAATTTACCAAACTGAACTGGTTTCAATCTGTATTTTTAGTTATAAAGTCAGATTCTAAAAAGGTTTAGCAACAAAAAGAACATCACCCGATTATGTCAAAAAATTTAAGTGAATTAGCCGGAAGAAAAGGAGTGAACGAAACTCTTTTTGAAGAGTTAGGCATTGCTGCCAAACGCTCAGGCACTGTTTCCAAAGGCAAAATGGAAGAATTGGCTGAAGAATTTTTATTCGGCAAAGGCAATGTATACGGTACGGTAAGTTTTTATGATTTTCTGAAAGAAGAAAACAAAGGAAAACAGGTATATGTCTGCAATGGAAGTTCTTGCCTGACTGCAGGTACGCAAGATGCGGTGCGAGAAAAATTGAGTGGCGCATTTAAACCAGACGAAATTGGAGAAATGTGCTGCATGGGACGTTGTCATGAAAATGCTTCGTTCAATTATAAAGGCAAAAATTATTCAGGTACTGATATTGATTCCATTCACGCAATCAAAGAAGGATCTGGTAAAACAAAAGAAAAATACAACGTGGATTGTTTGGGAACTCAAATTCTCACATCTATGTTTATGGGAGTGGATTATTATTACACTACGCTTGCAGTAGCGCTTAGAAGATCGCGTGAGGATTTGCTGAATGAATTGAAGATTTCAAATTTGCGCGGTCGCGGTGGTGCAGGATTCCCCATTGCGTTTAAAATGCAAACTGCTAAAGACATGGACAACAAAATTAAGTTCATTGTTTGTAATGCAGATGAAGGTGATCCGGGTGCTTATTCTGATCGTTATTTACTGGAAGAACAACCACATTCGGTTTTGTTGGGAATGATGATTGCCGGTTACATCATTGGTGCAGAAACGGGAGTACTTTACATACGTGCCGAGTATCCTGAAGCCATTGACATTGTTCAGAAAGCCATTGATCAACTCAAACAAAAAAAATTACTTGGAAAAAATATTTTAGGTACCGGATTCAATTACGAATTCAAAATTATTAAGGCACAGGGAGCGTATATCTGCGGTGAAGAAACGGCATTGCTTTCATCCATTGAAGGACAAAGACCGGAAGTAAGAGTACGTCCACCCTATCCTGCCCAGCAAGGATTATTCAACAAACCAACCATTGTAAATAACGTTGAAACGCTTGCATGTATTCCTTACATCATTCAAAATGGCGGAGAAAAATTTGCCAGCATCGGTCGTGGAAAATCAACCGGAACCAAATTGGTTTGTCTGGATGGCTTCTTCAATAAACCTGGAATTTATGAAGTGGAAATGGGAACACCACTAGATACCGTAATCAAAAAATTAGGTGGTGGGTATAAGAAAAAAGTAAAAGCACTTCACATTGGCGGACCGCTTGGTGGGCTTGTTCCGGCAAATAAAACCAAAGAACTCACGGTTGATTTTGAATCATTTTCAGAGAATGGATTTTTATTGGGACACGCCTCCGTTGTTTGTGTGCCTGAAGAATTTCCAATTGTAAAATACATAGAACATTTGTTTCAATTTACCGCGCATGAAAGTTGCGGTAAATGTTTCCCTTGCAGATTGGGATCAACACGTGGATCTGAATTATTAAAAAAAGCAACAACAGAAAATTACAAAATTGATCGTGTGCTTTTTAAAGATTTGCTTGACACCTTAGAAACAGGTTCGTTGTGCGCATTAGGCGGTGGATTGCCGCTGCCAGTGAAAAATGCTATGCAATATTTTGACAAAGAATTAAAACAATACTTTACCAAATAGACTTATGAGCAAATCGATAGCCTATATTGATAATAAACCTTACGAAATTGAACAAGGTGACACCATTTTAACTTTCATCAAACGTCAGTTCGGAAATGATTACGTTCCAACCTTGTGTGATGCACCAAACTTAGATCCGTTTGGTGCGTGCCGTGTTTGCAGCGTAGATGTTGCACTAGCAGAAAATGGAAAAACGAAAGCGGTTGCTTCTTGTCACACACCTGTTACTCCAAATTCATATATCTATCCTCATACAGAAAATATCGAGCGACTGAGAAAGAATATTGTTGAACTAGTACTTTCAGATCACCCACTGGATTGTCTTACCTGTGAAGTGAACAACAATTGTGAGCTTCAAACGGTAGCTGCTAAAGTTGGAATCCGTGATGTCAGATATCCGGAAGGAAAAAATCATTTAGACCGCAAAAAAGATCTTAGTCATGCCTACATGACTTCTGATTTTTCAAAATGTATCAATTGTTCGAGATGTGTGAGAGCCTGTGATGAAGTTCAGGGGGAATTTGTGCTGAGTATGGCTGGCAGAGGATTTGATGCTCATATCATCAAAAGTTTAAATACCACTTTTGAAAATTCAGATTGTGTAAGTTGCGGCGCTTGTGCACAGGCTTGTCCAACAAATGCCATTTCGGATATTTTTGAATCCAAATCCATTGCAAATGTTCAAAAAACAAGAACTGTTTGTACTTACTGTGGTGTTGGATGTAATCTGGAAGTTGCAACACTGAACGGAAAAGTAAAATCCATTCAGGCTCCGTATGAAGCAGAAGCAAACAGTGGGCATACTTGTCTCAAAGGACGTTTTGCATTTTCATTTTATAATCACCCGGAAAGATTACGCACGCCACTCATTAAGAAGGATGGTCAATTTGTTGAAGCAACCTGGGATGAAGCGTATGATTTTATTGCATCAAAACTAACTTCAATCAAAGCACAATATGGTGCTGATTCAATTGGAGGAGTTTCATCTGCACGTTGCACAAACGAAGAAAATTATCTGATGCAAAAATTCATCAGAGCAGTTGTAGGAACAAACAATATTGACAGTTGTGCAAGGGTTTGTCACTCTCCTACTGCGCTTGGAATGCAACGCACATTTGGTACCGGAGCAGCAACAAATTCAATTAAAGACATTAAGCTTACAAAATGTCTTTTGGTTATAGGTGCTAATCCTACAGATGCACATCCGGTAACCGGTGCAAAAATTAAACAGGCAGCCATGAAAGGTACGCCGCTTATTTTAATTGATCCAAGAAAAACAACACTTGCCAAATACGCAACCTATCACCTTCAATTAAGACCGGGGACCAATGTTGCCCTGTTGAACATGATGCTTTACTATATCATCAGTGAAGGTTTGGAGGATAAAGATTTTATTGAATCTCGTACTGAAGGGTATGACGATTTTAAACAACAGGTATTGACCCAAAATATCGATGAGTTAGAAGCAATTACCGGCGTACGCAAAGAATTGGTCAGAGATGCAGCGCTAACTTATGCTAAGGCTGAATCAGCAATGGAGTTCCACGGTTTAGGTGTGACTGAACATTCACAAGGAACTTACACCGTGATGTTGCTGGCAGATCTTGCCATGATCACCGGAAATATTGGTAAACGCGGTGCGGGAATTAATCCGCTTCGAGGTCAGAATAATGTTCAGGGAGCTGCAGATATGGGATGTCAGCCACATCAGGGAGCAGGCTATTACGATGTAACTGTTCCTGAATATCATGAGATGTATGAAAAATTCTACAACGCAAAATTGCCAAACTATGCAGGATTGAAAACACCTCAAATGTATGAAGCAGCGTTAGAAGGAAAATTAAAGGCACTTTGGTCAATGGGTGAAGATATGGTTCAAACAGATCCTAACACGCACCATGTGAAAGCAGCGATTGAGAAATTAGATTTGTTTGTTGTACAAGAATTATTTATGACCGAAACGGCAAAAATGGCCGATGTCATTTTACCGGGAGCTTCGTTCCTTGAAAAGAGCGGAACATTTACAAACGGTGAAAGAAGAATTCAGCGTGTTAACAAGGTCGTTGAACCAATTGCAGGCACAAAGTCCGATGGACAAATCATGGTAGATATCATGAATAAAATGGGCTACGCTCAAAAAGAATATGATCCACAATGGGTGCTTGAAGAAATCTCTCAGATTGTTCCGTTTTTTGAAGGAGTTGTATGGAATGAACTTGGCCTAAACGGAAAACAATGGCCGGTTGCAAAAGGAGGAAAAGATTCTGACTTGTTGCATGTAGGTACATTCAAACGCGGAAAAGGAAAATTCATTCACAACGTGTATAAAGAGTCCGTGGAGTTGACACAGCACAAAAACGAATTCCCTTATATCATTACTACCAACAGAGAACTGGAACACTACAATTGTGGCACGATGACCCGTCGCACCAACAACGCAAAAATTCTGAAAGAAGACTGGTTGTTGATCAATCCGGCAGATGCTAAAAAACACAACATCAATCAGGGAGATTTGGTTTGTGTGACTTCAGCCCGTGGTAAAGTAGATGTGCGTGCAAAAATTTCAGATGAAGTTCAGCCGGGTATTTTGAGTTCAACTTTCCATTTTCCAGAAATTGAAATGAACAATATCACATCAAGTGTTGCAGATTCAGAAGCGCTTTGTCCGGAATATAAAGTGGTTGCTGTAAATATCAGAAAAAGCAAAGGTGCTGCCAAAGCTGCAGCGGAGGCAATTATGAAACAACCTGAAATTACTATTGCTTCTTCATCTTCAGAAACCGCAGAGACACATGTTGAACAGCATTCTGAAACAACTGGAATTACAGATGAAATTGAAAAAACGGAAGTAATGAATTCTATTTCTGATACCATTGACTCAACTCAAATAGATCAGGTAGAAACATTGAATGAGCACGTGGTTAATGAATCTGTTACTGTTATTGAATCAAATGATTTAATCGATCAAAACGAACTATGAAACAGATTTTGATTGGGTTATTTTGTTTGAATTTTATCTTATGCAACTCTCAAACAGACAATCAAGAGCCTGAACAAATTATCAGTTTTGATGCAGTTTCTCAAGGCATTCTGAGAGTTTTTCCAGAAGCTTATGAAGATTTTCTTACTATTTGTTTTACTCGTATCAATGAACTGATTGTTCCTGAATCCGCCACATTTTTGATTCCGGACAAATACTTTAAAAAGAAATTAAATCAAAAGACGCTTGAACAACGTGCACAATTATTACTTGACCAGCTTGAGCTGTCTCCTGCCTGCCAATCCATTTCTGTTGGAGAGCCAACCGAATATTCATGGCAAGAGTGGGATGATAAGCATGTCAGAAAAGTGACCATTGTCTTTGGAATCGGTTGTTAGCAATTCACGTTTGATTTAATTCAGCTTAAATAATTAAATTTGAGCGATTTGAAAAGCGCTCTTGCCATATTAATTACTTGTATTTTTCATTTGAGTGGGTTAGCACAATTCACGGATGAAGAATTACATAAGATTGATTCCCTTAAGGCTGTCACTGAAAGTCAAGCGCATGATAGTCTAAAAATAGATGCACTCATCGAATGGGACGACATCATTTATTTGTACGATTCTGATCTTGACCTTTGGTTAAATGAGCAAATTCTCGAATTAACAAAGCCCGCCCTCAATAATCCACACTTATCAAATCGTGAAGTGGAAATTTACTTAGGTGCAAGAGGAATGGCATACAATAATCTGGGATTGGTGCTGGTTGACAAAGGCAAATACAAAGAGGCGCTTGAATACTTCCAAAACTCTCTGCGAATTGCAGATTATTTCAATGATGATATAAAAAGAGCTAATGCCTACAACAATATTGGAATGATTTATGACCGGATGTCTTCACCCGAAAAAGCACTGGAATTTTTTAATAAGAGTTTTTCGCTTGACAGCAGTGATGCTTTTTCCAAAGGAACGTATTACAATAATTCCGGTCTTTGCTATTTCGCTCTGGGGGACACAAACAAAGCACTGGAATCATACAAATTAAGTCTAAAATACTCTGCTTCGATTGAAGACTATAATGGAATGGGAAACACCTATTCAAACATGGCGCTGATTCTTTTTAACCGCAATTTATTTGAAGAAGCGCTCCAGAATTACGACAGCGCCATAGCGGCGTATCAGAAAGTAGGTGTCGATGAAGGAATTGCTCTCGCATACAATGGCAAAGGAGATGTTTACCTCGAACTCAACCAATCTCAACCTGCAAAGGAGAACTGTGAAATGGGGTATCTGCTGGCCAAAGAATCCGGCTCACTCTCTGGTCTCAAAGCAAATTGTAACTGCCTCTATTTTGTCTACAAAAATACAGGCAACGTTCAAAAAGCACTCGAATTTCATGAGCTTTATGTTGGGTACAGAGATTCCCTTGAAAAAACAGAAAAGAAACAGGAAGTACTTAAGCTTGATTTTCAGTTCAACCTGAATCAGCAAAAAAGTCAGGACAGTATTGAATTTGCACACCAGCAAAAAATGGAAAGGATTTCGTATGAAACCAGCCTTGAACGTAAACAGAATTTTCAGTATTTTTTATTCGCAGGAATTGCCGTTTGTGTCATTGTGGGATTGCTGCTGTTGAGAGGTTTTCTTCAGAAAAAAAGAGATCATGAAATTATAGCGCAGCAAAAGAAAGAAGTAGAACTGCAGAAACACATTGTTGAAGAAAAAAACAAAGAAATTACGGATTCCATTAATTACGCCAAACGTATTCAGGAAGCAATTCTTCCCGGTGAGTCATTATTGAAAAAAGCATTGCCGGAAAATTTCGTTTATTATAAACCAAAAGATATTGTTGCCGGAGATTTTTACTGGCTGGAAGAAAAAGAAAACCTGATATTATTTGCGGTAGCTGATTGCACGGGGCATGGTGTTCCAGGCGCCATGGTGAGCGTTGTTTGTCACAATGCCTTGAACAGATCTGTCAATGAATTCAATCTCTTAGATCCAGGTAAAATTTTGGACAAAACCAGAGAACTGGTTATCGAAACTTTTGAAAATGAAACATCCGCCGACCTCAAAAGCGCGCCAACCATTCGTGATGGTATGGATATTTCTTTGTGTGTTCTGGACAAGTCAAAAAAACAACTTCATTTTTCAGGAGCAAACAATCACCTCTATCTGGTCAGAAACAATCAACTATCAGAATTAACAGCAGATAAACAACCCGTTGGCAAGTATGCTGATGAAAAACCATTTAAAACAACAACGCTTTCGTTAGAAACCAATGACATTCTGTATCTTTACACAGATGGATACGCAGATCAGTTCGGTGGTCCGGAAGGAAAAAAATTCAAATACAAACAATTTAAAGAACTGCTCATCCGAAATCATAAACTAGCATTGTCTGAACAACTAGATATCATTTCCTCCACGTTTGAAAACTGGAGAGGAAATCTGGAGCAAATCGACGATGTCTGCGTAATGGGAGTTCAACTCTGAATCAAATGAAATTTACTGAATTCAATTTAGATCAATCAATACTTGAGGCCATCTCTTACATGGGATTTGAAAATGCTACACCCGTGCAGGAGTTCGCAATTCCTGTTATTTTAAATAATCGTGATTTAATAGCATGTGCGCAAACCGGAACTGGAAAAACTGCCGCTTTTGTTTTACCAATTCTGAATAAATTAATTGATAAAAAAGATACTTCCATTAACACGCTTATTATTGTTCCAACCAGAGAGTTGGCGGTGCAGATTGAACAACAAATTCAGGGCCTCTCCTACTTCGTTTCGGTGGGCTCAATTGCTATTTATGGAGGTGGAGATGGAAAAGGATGGGATGTACAAAAAGAAGCATTGGTTAATGGAACTGACATCATCGTAGCAACACCTGGCAAATTACTCTCTCACTTAAAAATGGGGTATGTTGACTTCAGTAAAGTTAAACACCTCGTTCTGGATGAGGCTGACAGAATGCTTGACATGGGGTTCAGTGATGATTTAAATAAAATATTTTCTCATCTACCAAAAGAAAGGCAGACGCTCATGTTTAGCGCTACCATGCCGCCACAAATCAGAAATCTCGCAAAGAAAATTTTGAATGATCCCGCTGAAATTTCTCTTTCTATTTCCAAACCGGCAGAAGGTGTGTCTCAATTCGTATACGCTGCACATGAAGATCAGAAAGACAAAGTTGTCAAGTTAATTTTAGACAGCAGAAAAGAATACGACAGCATTATCATATTTACATCTGCCAAGATGAAAGTAAATTCAATTGTCAGAGCTTTGAGAAAAAATGGATACAATGCAAAAGGAATATCATCTGATTTAGAACAGGATCAGCGTGAAGAAGTATTGCAGGAATTCCGTTCAAAAAGATTAAAAGTGCTTGTAGCGACGGATGTTATGAGCAGAGGGATTGACATCAAGGAAATCAACATGGTAATCAATTACGATGTGCCGCATGATGCTGAGGATTATGTTCACCGCATTGGAAGAACCGCAAGAGCAAATACAAAAGGAGAAGCTTATACTTTAGTTAGCGGAAACGATATTCCAAAAATGAAACGCATTGAACGACTGATTGAAATGGAAGTTCCGCGGTTGGTGTTGCCTGAAGAATTTGGTACAACTCCTGTGATGCCTGCTTTTGGAGAAGAAGCTCCTGATAAACCAAAATCAAAAAAGAAGAAATTTTTCAAAAAGAAAAAGAATACTGGTAATACTTCAAATCAACCAGCAAAACCAACTCATTAACCTGGGTTCACCAAATCTTTGACAATTTCATGAATGGGTCTTATTGAAGTTACATTTTCAATACTCGGCCCTGCGCACCAAACCGTTTTATAGGTAGCACCAAAGGCAGATTTCTCTAAAGATTTCATGCCTTTTACAAAAGTCAGCATCTTCACCCATTTCTTCAATCTTTTGTTTTTACTTAAAATTCTTTCAAACCAGTTTTGTTTGGTTCCGATTTTTTGGACGTAAGGTGTATTGATTACTGTGCACGGAGTACCTGAAACTTTTGTACTCATAACAATATCGTTGGCACCATAATTTACACAGGCTTCTTTATATTCTTTCGAGACATCTGATTCTTCACTTGCAATAAATAAACTACCAACTGAAACACCGCAAGCCCCTAATGCAAGTACTTTTTTTAACTCAGCATTATTCCCTACTCCACCTGCAGAAATAACTGGAATCGAACAGTTTTTTACTAACAGAGGAATTAATTCTTCAGGCGATAAATTTCCTGCATGTCCACCCGCTTTGTTATTAACGGCAATCACTGCATCAGCACCAAGCGATTCTACTTTTTTTGCATAGGCAAGATCAACCACATCACAAAATACTTTTATGCCGTGTGGTTTACATTTTTTTATTACTTCTTCAGGAGAACCCAATGATGTAATGATGTAGTCTATTTTAAGATCGACGCATGTTTGAAGATGTTGCGCAGCTTTTGGATTGGATTTATTTACAATGATATTGACGCCAATTGGAGCAGTGGTTTCTTTTCTGATTTCTGCAATCGCTTTTCTGAATTCTTCATCGGTTCGATAATTTAGCGCAGGTACAGCTCCAGAGATACCGGACTTTCCCGCCGCAATTAACATTTTCGAATTAGACACCAAAAACATCGGCGCCATAATCACCGGATATTGAATGTTCAGAATTTCAGTAAGTGATTTAGACATAATGCAAAAGTAGGAATCATAAATGAACAAGTGTTGAAATTCATTCACTCAAGACATTAACCTCAGTGAAACAGCATAAAAAAAAGCCGTCTCAAATGAAACGGCTTTCTCCTTTTTTTTACCAGATTATTGTCCGGCTTTTATTTCTTCAATTTTCTTTTTGATCTCCAGGAACTTCTCAGTGTTTCCGACTTTACCGTAAGCCTGTTTCAACGCTTCTAACACAATCAGATCTTTCGGATTTTCAACGGCTGCCTGCTCAAGATAGGGCAATGCTTTGTTGAAATATTCTTTCGACTGAGCAACCATTGGCTCATATTTTTCATTGTATTCTGGTGTTCCAAATGGAATTTTATTGGCTTCAGTAACTAAATCAGCACCTTTGTTGAAGTACAAACTCCCTAAAGCAAATCCGGCGTTTTTATCCCCTAATTCTTTTGCTTTTAAATAATTTTTTTCAGCATTAGCAAAATCACTCATGTTTTCATAAATGGTTCCAGCTGTGTAAATCAATATCGGATTTGACTGGTCTAATGCAATGGCGGCATTCAATACTTCAATGGCCTCTGGTTTACGGTCTGAATCAATATAAAAATTGATTAACTCAATCATGATGTCTTTGTCTTTTGGATATTTAGCTACCTGTGCCTTTAACATGGTTTCAGTTTCAGTTTTTTTATCCTGTTTTAACATCGACTGAGACAGGTAATAAACACTTGATCCAGGCTGATAACCCCACTCTACTGTTTTTGTGAACGCTTCTTCAGCTTCTTTCCATTTTTCTATTTTAAATGCGGCAATACCACCATAAAAATAGTATGCTGAGTCTTTAATACCCATTGCTTCTCCAAAAGTAGCAGCGCCTAGTAATCCGCCCATTGCCTCTTCATATTTACCCTCTTCATAACTGGTGATTCCCATATTGGCAAAATTGCTGCGGTAGAAATTGCAGTAATCATCAATCTGATCAGTGTAGGTTTCTTTCGTATCTACTTCGCGTGAACGTTTCAAAGCATCAAATCCTTTTTCAACGGATACTTCCGGATCAATCGCTTTTAAATCCGCATCACCTGACATCGCTGCGCAAATCGGAATTTCGATGTAGATAAATCCAAGATACATCAATGTTTTCGGATCATTTTTGGTATCCACATGTTCAGCTGAAAGATCAATGTATTGTTTAGCTTCTTTCAAATCTTTAGCAGCCTGTTCAGCATCTGTATATTTCGCTGATTCGTATGACTTATAAGCCATCGCCGCATTAGTGGTGTTTGTTTTTTGAGCAAAGGTTGCTACTGAGATCACCATTGCTGCCAAAGAGAAAATCTTTTTCATGCTTTTATTTTTATTCGTTAACTTCTGTTTTAGATGCGGATCATTGAATAAATCCATAAAAAAACGGATTCAATTATTGTGCCATACCATTTTGTACCGCAAAAATAATCGAATCCGTCTGATGTGCAAGTCCGTTCAATAAATGAAAGACTATTCTTCCTCGTTTTTAGATGGATCTGGTTCAACAGGTGCTACTGCATCATCACCCATTGCTGCTTCTTCATCTCGGTCACGGAACACTTTAGCAACAGCGGCAATCTGATCATCTCCTCTTAGACTGATCAATTTTACGCCTTGAGTTGCTCTTCCCATAACCCGCAATGAGTCCACGTGCATTCTGATGGTGATACCATTTTTTGTTATGATCATCAAATCATCATCATCTGTAACATCTTTTATTGCAATGAGTGCACCCGTTTTTTCTGTGACTTTTACGGTTTTAACACCTTTACCGCCTCTGTTAGTCACACGGTAATCAGCTGCTGCCGAACGTTTTCCGTTTCCTTTTTCAGTTACTATCAATACTTGTGCACCTTCGTTCTCAACACAAATCATTCCTATCACCTCGTCTTTTTCATGTGCTAGTCTAACACCTCTAACTCCTGAAGCAGTTCGTCCCATTGGTCTGCATTTGATTTCATTGAAGCGAATTGCTTTTCCTGAACTCAACGCCATCATGATTTCATAATTACCCTTCGTCATTTTAGCTTCAAGCAATGTGTCGCCTTCCTTGATGTTGATGGCGTTGATACCATTTGTTCTTGGTCTTGAATACGCTTCAAGTTTTGTCTTTTTAATGGTTCCTTTTTTGGTACACATGATAATGTACTTATCTTTCACATATTCAGGATCTTTAATATCCTCAACATTAATGAAAGCTTTAATTGAATCATCTGGCTCAATATTGATCAGATTTTGAAGCGCTCTACCTTTGGCATTTTTAGCACCTTCAGGAACTTCAAATACGCGCATCCAGAAACATTTTCCTTTTTCAGTGAAGATCAATAACCAATTGTGGTTCGTTGCAACAAACAAATGTTCAAGAAAATCCTTGTCTCTGGTTGCTGATCCTTTTGATCCTACACCACCTCGTGATTGCACACGGTATTCACTTAATGAAGTACGTTTGATATACCCTGCATGCGAAATAGTAACAACTACCTGCTCGTTCGGAATCAAATCTTCTATCTTCATTTCATTTGCAGAATACTCAATGACCGATTTTCTTTCGTCGCCGTATTTTTCTCTTACATACAGCAACTCTTCTTTAATAATCTGCATTCTGCGTGGTTCACTTGCCAGAATATCTTTCAAATCGGCAATTCTTGCAAGCAACTCCTGATATTCTGCACGAAGTTTATCTTGTTCAAGACCAGTGAGCTGACGCAAACGCATCTCAACAATAGCGCGTGACTGCAGATCACTCAGTTTAAAGCGAACCATCAGGTTTTCACGAGCTTCGTCTGGAGATTTTGAAGCGCGAATGATTGCGATTACTTCATCAATATTATCTGAAGCAATAATTAATCCTTCTAATATATGTGCGCGTTCTTCTGCTTTACGCAATTCAAATTTCGTTCTTCTGGTAACAACCTCGTGTCTGTGCTCAACAAAATGATGAATCAGATCTTTCAAATTAAGCATCATTGGCCTGCCACCTACCAAAGCAATGTTATTAACTGAAAACGAGGTTTGTAACGATGTGTATTTAAACAACTTATTTAATACTACGTTTGGAATTGCATCTCTTCTTAATTCATAAACAATGCGCATTCCATTTCTGTCTGACTCATCTCTGATATCAGTAATTCCGTCTATCTTTTTATCATTAACCAGTTCAGCAGTTTTTTTGATCATTTCTGCTTTGTTGATCTGATAAGGAATTTCGGTAACAATGATGGCTTCTTTTCCTTCACGAATTTCTTCAGTGGTTGCTTTAGCTCTCAGAACTACTCTTCCTCTTCCTGTTTCAAATGCTTCTTTAACACCCTCATAACCGTAAATAATTCCACCGGTTGGAAAGTCAGGCGCCTTAATAAACTGCATTAATTCAGCAATTTCAATATCACGATTGTCAATGTATGCAACAATTCCGTCAACCACCTCTTTCAGGTTATGCGGAGGCATATTGGTAGCCATACCAACCGCAATTCCACTTGCACCATTTACAAGAAGGTTAGGAATTTTAGTAGGAAGAACGGTAGGTTCCTGCAAAGAATCGTCAAAATTAGGAGCGAAGTCAACGGTTTCTTTATCAAGATCCTCCAGCATTTCTTCAGCAATTTTGAGAAGACGCGACTCCGTGTAACGCATTGCAGCGGGACTGTCACCATCAATAGAGCCGAAGTTACCTTGTCCGTCAACCAAAGGATAACGCAATGACCAGGGTTGTGCCATACGTACCATGGTATCATAAACTGAAGCATCACCGTGCGGGTGATATTTTCCTAATACATCCCCAACAATACGGGCTGATTTTTTATACGGGCGATTTGAGAATACTCCCAGATCCTGCATTCCAAACAAAACTCTTCTGTGAACTGGTTTAAAACCATCTCTTACATCGGGTAATGCACGCGAAACGATAACGGACATTGAATAGTCAATGTACGCTGATCTCATTTCTTCATCAATGCTAATTTTGATAATTTTTTCGCCGTCTGCCATAAGTGTGTAGTCCTTTTAAATTACAAGCGCCGAAAGTACTTAATATCTGACGAAGCCACCTAATGACAAAGTGGCTACTTATTAACAAAAACAGGGGGGAATTTTCACATTATTAACAATGGGAATAAAAATTGATTCAAGTACATTTGAAAAAGCAAGAATATTCGAATATTTGACGAAAGAAAATTCACCGGAATGCTACTTTTTACTAACTTTCAGAACATCCCGTCTGAAAATCAGAAAAAGAAAAGGAATCGGTAATCTTTTTTTGAAGTTGGAATAGACGGGCAAAACAGACAGATAAAAAGTAACAAAATGGCATATAAAGTTGTTATATGTCATACAAGACAAAGAATATGGATGCAAATTTTTCAGCACGCGCTAAAGACGTACTTACTTTCAGCAGAGAAGAAGCATTGCGTTTAGGCAACGATTATCTAGGTGTAGAACATTTACTTTTGGGTATTTTGCGAGAAGGTGAAGGTCTTGCAATTAAATTGCTTCAGGAGTTTCAGGTGGATCTCTCCCAGTTACGAACAGAAATAGAAAAAGCGCTAAAAGAAACGCGCGTTAAAAGTATTTCAGGTAATAATATCCCTTTGGTTAGACAAGCTGAAAAAGTTTTAAAAATAACCTATCTGGAAGCAAAACTTTTTAAGAGTGCAAAAGTAGGTACAGAGCATATTCTGCTGGCAATTTTAAGAGAAGAAAATAATATAGCTACACGCATTTTAAACAAGTACGGCGTGATTTATGAAAATGTAAAAGAAGAACTAGAAGCAATGATCGAAGAACAAAACTACCCAAAGTCCGAATTTCCTGGCGGTTCATCAGAAGGTGATGGTGAAAATGAAGGCGGCGGCGGAACAAATTATGGAAGCGGCGCTAGAAAAGCCGGAGATTCCAAGTCAAAAACTCCTGTACTGGATAATTTCGGAAGAGATTTAACGGCAATGGCTGAGCAAAATAAGCTTGACCCTATCGTTGGTCGCCAGAACGAAATTGAACGTGTATCACAGATACTTTCCAGAAGAAAGAAAAACAATCCAATTCTTATTGGAGAACCTGGGGTTGGAAAATCGGCCATTGCGGAAGGTTTGGCCTTGCGTATAGTACAACGTAAAGTATCCAGAGTTCTTTTTGGAAAGAGAATTATTTCTCTGGATCTTGCATCGCTGGTTGCGGGAACAAAATATCGTGGTCAGTTTGAAGAAAGGATGAAAGCGGTAATGAATGAACTGGAGAAATCTCGTGATATCATTTTATTCATTGATGAGATTCATACAATTATAGGAGCAGGTGGAGCAAGTGGTTCACTGGATGCTTCAAACATGTTCAAACCAGCGCTGGCCCGTGGAGAAATTCAGGTAATTGGTGCAACAACACTGGATGAGTTCAGACAATACGTTGAAAAAGATGGCGCTCTCGAACGCAGGTTCCAAAAAGTACTTGTTGAACCTACAACAATTGCTGAGTCTATTGAGATTCTGAATAACATCAAAGAACGTTATGAAGAACACCACAGTGTAAACTATACTCCCGAAGCAATAGAAGCATGTGTAAAACTGACTGAGCGCTATATGTCAGACCGCAATCTGCCTGACAAAGCTATTGACGCAATGGACGAAGTTGGTTCTCGCGTTCACATCACAAATATCACAGTGCCAAAAGAAATTCTTGAACTGGAGAAAAAGATTGAAGAAGTAAAAGGAGAAAAAGGCGATGTGATAAAATCACAGCAGTACGAAAAAGCAGCTGAATTGCGTGACCGTGAAAAACATTTACAGGATGATCTGGAAGCGGCACAAAAGCGCTGGGAAGAAAATACAAAAGCGCACCGCATTACTGTGACTGAAGACCATGTTGCAGAAGTGGTATCTATGATGACCGGTATTCCATTGCAAAAGGTTTCTGAAAGTGAAACCGGACGTATCATGCACATGGGCGATGCCATCAAAGGAAAAGTAATAGGCCAGGATGAAGCAGTTGCGAAAGTGGTGAAAGCAATTCAGCGTAACCGCGCCGGATTAAAGGATCCAAATAAACCAATTGGTTCTTTCTTTTTCCTGGGGCCAACAGGAGTTGGAAAAACGCAACTTGCAAAAATTCTTGCAAAAACCATGTTTGATTCTGAAGAAGCACTTGTCAGAATTGATATGAGTGAATATATGGAGAAATTCTCTGTGTCGCGTTTGGTTGGAGCGCCTCCGGGATATGTTGGATATGAAGAAGGTGGTCAGCTTACTGAGAAAGTCAGACGTAAACCATACAGCATCATCTTGCTGGATGAAATTGAGAAAGCGCATCCGGATGTATTCAATATGTTATTGCAGGTGCTTGATGATGGTCACATGACCGATGGATTGGGAAGAAAAATTGATTTCAAAAACACCATCATCATCATGACATCCAATATTGGTGTGCGCCAGTTGCAGGACTTTGGAACAGGAGTAGGTTTTGGTACTTCTGCTAAAAAGGAACAAACTTCAGATGATTCGCAGAAAGTGATTCACAATGCTTTGAAAAAAGCTTTTTCACCTGAGTTCTTGAACCGTATTGATGATATGATCATCTTTAATTCACTGACAAAAGAAAACATTCATTCAATTATTGATATTGAATTACAGAAACTTCAGTCAAGAATCAAAGATCTTGGATACGAGTTCAAAATTTCTGATGAAGCAAAAGATTACATTGCTGAAAAAGGCTACGATGAAAAATTTGGTGCAAGACCATTAAATCGTGCTATTCAGAAATATATTGAAGATCCGCTGGCTGAAGAGATTATCAATGCCAGTCTAGAAAGCGGAGATACTATTGCCATCAATTTTGACAAAGAAAAACAAGAGGTTAAAATTGGAATTGAAAAAGGTAAGCCGTCTAAAAAGAAAGAGAAAAAATCAGAATAAGAAAGAAGCCGCAGTGATGCGGCTTTTTTTTTGCTTAATAAGAATATCTCAGAATCTCAAGGATTCCATCCCTGCCACTGAAAGCTACAAAATCCTGATTTAAAACAATACTATAATATCTCCTGTCAAAAAGTAAATTCCAGTTCTGCCCTTTATCTAATGAATAGTAAGTTCCTTGATCACCAGTTGCAAAAAGACAAGAGCCATCCGGATTTCCTGCAATACAAGAAGAATAACCTCCCAAACCTTTACTACGATTAATCCAGGTTTCACCACCATCAGCGGTGTAATAACATATTTTTTTGTTGTAATCCGTTTCTTCCCAGCTCCCTCCTATTATCATACCTTCATTCAGACTCCAGAAATAAATTGAATAGATACCGTAGCTATCACCCGATTTCAAGGGTGTATTTTTTGCAATCCAGTTCTTACCGCGGTCATAACTACAGAAAAGTCTTGAAGTATCAGCCATGCCTGTAGCAAAATAAACAACTGAATCTCCGATACACTGAATTCCGGTTCCGCTTGCGGCAAAGCCGGCTTCGTTTTTAAGAATTGGTGGTAATGACTCTGTTTTAACTGGTTTCCAAATTCGTCCGGCGGTGGAAGTTTCAATTAAAAAAAATGAAGAATCCTTTGGGTCTCCATAAGCAATTCCGTTTTGTTCATCCCAAAAATCAAAACCATCTAAAAAAACGCCGGCAGAATCATATACAGTGCCTTGTTCTCCATTAAATCCAATGACATAAATCTTTGCAGTATCTCCAGAATTTAGCATAGCAATTGTACCATTGTTGAAGAGATGAATATCCCGAATATCTTCTGCTCCTTTAAGAGCAGGTTGTTCAATCAAATCTCCGCCAAAAAAACGACCGCAGAATACACCTTTTGGCCCGGCCACAATAACAGCATCAGAATTTACAAATGTTATTGCGCGGGCATGCAATCCTTCAACGGAATGACCATGATAGATGGTCGCGTATTTAAAATTGTCCGCTGTACGGCAAGAAGAGAATGCAAATAAAAGTAATGCAACTAGACTAAAACAATTTGGTTTGCCGGTCATCTTTCTTGCCTTTTTTACCCAAATCTTTTAACCTTTTATCAAGCGGAACTGCACTTAACGATTTGCCAACCGGTTTTTTTGCAGGTGTATCTTTTTTCGACGCTTTTTTCGCTGGCTTCAATGTTTTTTCATCCACTTCTTCTTCCTCTACATCAAACAGAATTCCTTCAGTTTCCAGAATTTCCTCAGCCTCATCTTCAGGCCATGGTTCATCGCCGCCAATTGGATGCGTCAGTGTCACTTCTTTTACTTTGAATTTTGTCAGATGATTGCCTACAGCCTTCATTCCCTTCACTTCAATAAACTTATCGAGTTTTATTTTCTTATCTGCCAGATCTTTTGTCTCTTTCAGACGTTTATTAAAACTAATAAGTACTTGAGGTTTGAATGCTGTTGTGACCACGTCTAATCGAGCACCTTCTGTTTCTGAAATGAATGAAGTCTTTTTATCTGATTTTACTTCAACCAGGAATCTTTTTACAAAATGACTGTCTTTATCTGGGTCGTAATAGACACATGAAATCGGATGTTCAGGATGCCATTTTTCTATGTGAATCAAATGATCACCGAAACGCGTTTCAATGTCAAAATTGGACAGCTGCAATTCGCCTGTAGAATAGATAGTAAGAATCTTATCGTCTCCTTTGAAAGAACCAAGAAACGTTCCCCGTCCATCAACATTTAATCGCTGCACTACTTCATCCCACCATATTTTTCTGGCAGCCAGCGTTGACTCGCCAACTTCTTTCTGTGATACTTTTTGAATAATCTCTTTGGTCACTCTATTACCAGCTGATGATCTGTTTTTAATAATCAGCGATCCAAAATCCACATCAAATTTAGCGCGTTTCAAGTGTGGACGAGGTTTTAAATGTACAGTGACGATTTCACGCTCACCATTCGGATGATGAGAAAAATAATACACTTCTGAATTTTTTGTCCCTTTCGTGACGAAATATTCTTTATCACGTGTTATACTGTTTACAAAGAATCTTTTCATCATGGTCGGTCCGTCTTTTCCATCACGATACATCAGGTGATAGATTGTACGTTTGTCACCGCTTTTCCATATTGCCGCGTGAATAATATCTTTTCCAACAAATTTTTTCTCGGCAATTTTACTCACCATCATGGTGCCGTTTTTGAAAAACACAATCACATCATCAATGTCACTGCATTCTGCAACCGGTTCTTTACCTTTTAGTCCCCAACCAACAAATCCCTCTTCAATATCAACATAAAGTTTACGGTTGGCAACGATTACTTTTTTAGCAGAAATGACATCAAATATTTTGATTTCTGTTTTTCTTTCTTTGCCTTCACCAAAGCGCTTTTTTAAATCTTTGAAATAATCAATTGCGTATTCAACAAGATTTGCCAGGTGATATTTAATCTGCTTTAATTCTGCTTCAAGTTGTTTTATTAACTCATCTGCTTTGTCAGCGTCATGTTTGGTTATTCTGCGCATTCTAAGCTCCATGAGTTTTTTCACATCATCATCTGTCACTTTTCGTTTCAGTTTCTTGATGTGAGGCTGCAGAAGTTTATGCGTAACTTCAATTGCCTGCTCATAAGTTTTACCGTCAAACTTTACGTAGATTTTGTTTTCAATAAATATTTTTTCCAGGGAGGCAAAATGCCATTCTTCTTCCAATTCCGCTTTTCTGATTTCGAGCTCACGTTTAAGCAATTCAAGCGTGTGATTGGTATTAATTTTCAGAATTTCATTGACGGAAAGAAATGCTGGTTTATTATCGATGATTACAGATGTGTTGGGTGAAATTGACATTTCACAATCTGTAAAAGCAAAAAGCGCATCTATAGTTTTATCTGGAGACACACCCGGTGCCAGTGAGATCATAATTTCAACCTCTGCAGCTGTATTATCTTCAATTTTTTTAATCTTGATTTTACCTTTGTCGTTGGCCTTAAGAATTGAATCAATCAGGGAAGAAGTAGTGGTTCCAAAAGGAATTTCTGTTATTTTTAATGTCTTATTGTCTTCTTTAATAATCTTTGCCCTTACACGAACTTTACCACCGCGTTGACCTTCATTATAATGGCTGAAATCAGCCAGTCCGCCATTGGGAAAATCAGGTAAAATATTTGTCTTTTTGCCTCTTAGAACATCAACAGAAGCATCAATCAGTTCAATGAAATTATGCGGTAATACCTTACACGCCATTCCAACTGCAATTCCTTCAGCGCCCTGAGCGAGCAACAAAGGGAATTTAACCGGCAACATGACAGGCTCACGATTTCTCCCATCATAAGACGGAATCCATTCTGTTGTCTTAGGATTAAAAACTACGTGACTGGCAAATTTTGATAAACGAGCTTCAATGTATCGCGGCGCAGCTGCAGAATCTCCTGTTAATGTGTTTCCCCAGTTACCTTGGGTATCAATGAGCAAATCCTTTTGACCTAACTGAACAAGCGCATCACCAATCGATGAATCACCGTGCGGGTGATACTTCATAGTATTACCGATCACGTTAGCCACTTTATTGTAGCGACCGTCATCGAGCTCCTTCATGGAGTGAAGAATTCGGCGCTGAACGGGTTTTAAACCGTCAATCAAAGCAGGCACTGCTCTTTCGAGAATTACATAGGACGCATAATCCAGAAACCACTCCCGGTACATACCAGAGAGCGGAATAATATTTCCGTCTTTATCATTTTCTGGATTTAATCCGGCGTTGGGATCAAAGGCGGAATTTTCTGTGCTGTCTTCTATTTCGTCTGACATAATTCTTGTGAGCAAAATTAATCAGAACTTCACGATTTATAAGCCTTTAGAACGATGATTTTTATTAACATCAGGTTATTATTAACCCAAAATAACATTTGATCAGAAAAAATAAGAGAATTACGCCTTTTTGCGGGAAGGCATTCCTGATAGAACCACTAGCAATATGACAGGAATAAGAATTATAATCGATTGCAAAAATCCGTTCATTTTCGATTTAACTTCAGCAACAGCATTTTCCTTTTTTTCTTCAGCCGTCACAGGAAGAGAAGATACCGGATTCAACATTGATTGCATCGAGTCGTATTTTGCTTTGTATTCTTCAGCCTTTGCCGTGCTATCCATTGCTGTATAAACCTCGTAAAGCACCAGGTAGTTGTCTCCAATTTCTTTATTGAATTGAAATTGCTGAGCTATTTCCAATCCTTTGAACGCATGACGTTCAGCGCGCTCATAGTCCTTTTTGGCAATGTGGAGTCGTCCCATTTCAGCGTGAGTATAAGAAACCCAGCGCTGATCATCCATGCGCTCGAAATTTTTCAATGCAATTCGGTAATATTTCAACGATTGCCCATAATCATCAATGAGAAGATAATAACGGGCAATCACAATCATTGATGCATTGCTGGTTTCTCTGAATTCATTTTTACGTTCGATGGCCAAAACTTCAGCATAATGATCTATTGCAGAAATAGTATCACCAGACTCTTCACAAAGCCCCCCCATGTAAGCGTGAACATCTGAAATGTCTTTATCACTTTGAAGTTCTTCAGCAATTTCCAGAGCCTTTTCATTGTAATTGATTGCAGCACCAAACATTTCCTGCGCTCCGTATATATAACCCAACCATTTGTAAATGACCATTTCAGACTTACGGTCTTTCAGTTCTTTTGCCAAAGGCAATGCATCATTATAGATTTTTCTGGACTTTTCATAATTGAGCATATAAGCCATTTCAAGATGCGCAAGGGCTAGTTGTGCTCTCAATAAACCACTTTTAAAATTCAATTCTTTTGCCAGTTCAGTTGCAAGTTTGGAATATTCAAGAGATTTTCTGTAATCCAGATTTAAATATTCATCTGAAAGGTTGTTATAAGTATTAACCCGATTGGTATCTTCTTCATCGGTCATCAAACTCATGATGAGAGAATCTATTGTTGCATTTGTTGTATCCTGACCAATTGCAGTCTTCATCCCTGTAAAAAAGGAAAAAAAAGAAATAAACAAAACTACGACTGCTATTCTACGGTTTGTTATGTGCATTACCCGCAAATTTAGCTTATTATTCTTTGTTTTTCAGGTGACTGTTAAAAAAAAAAGCGAATGTGGATAAACAGAGGATATGTGCTGGCTGCAACGAATTCGGAAGCGTTAAGACTATTTGGAATAATATTTGTATTTTTAGACTCAGACAAAAAATCAAAAACTATGAAAAAGATTATATTCCTTTTTACTATCATCCTTTCTTTTAATTTATCTGCTCAGGTTAAGTTTAACACAGGTGATACCGAAATGGATAATGACCTTATATCGATCAACGCCGATGCAAAGTTGAACTTAGATGCCTTTAAGGCCGATTTGACAACGACTTTTGGTGTTTCTGCCAAAAATCTGGATTATATGGTTTCAATCAATATGGAGCCGGCAGAAATGTATCTGGCACTGGAAATATCTTCCAGCGTAAATAAACCTGTTGAATCGGTAATTGACATGTATGAAGCAAATCGTGATAAAGGATGGGGCTACGTTGCACAACAAATGGGAATAAAACCTGGTTCACCGGAGTTTCAAGCTTTGAAAGGAAAATCGAAAACCAAAAAAGAAAACGCATCCAAAAATGGAAACGCAGGAAATGGCAATGGAAATTCAAATAAATCAACGGTACCCGTTAATGGAAATTCAACACCAACAGTTCATAAAAAGAAATAATCTGAATTATATTTTCCTGGCAATAACGAAGTTTAAAACGGCTGTCCTTCTGGCGGCTGTTTTTTTTTCTGCTCATTCGTCTGCTCAAGATAAATCTGCGATTCAATTGATTAATAACGAATGTGACTGGAACGATAAATATCTACAAAATTCAATTCCGGAAACGCTTTTTGTTCAATCAGAAAATAGTGACATCGTTGAATGTAAAATCCGGGCTCCAAAATGTTCGGTAGAGTCTGTTTTTTCTGAGAATAAATTTCAAATTACGCCTCGTAAAACAGGCGTGATTAAGGTTAAAGCACGTGTTGAATTCAAAAATGGGAGAAGAGAAAAAATCAAACGCGAATTTATTTCAGTTGACCTTCCCGATCTTTGTCTTGAATTATCACATTCAACACCAGATCACCAATTCATTTGGCTCGAATTAAGAAATGTTCTCAGCAATGAAATTGTAAATGAATTGTATGAAATATGTCTTATGAAATTCACTTTACGCAATTCAAAAGGTGAACAGAAAACAACAGGAATAGTTCAAACCGAAGTTGATTTTTTTCCAAGTATTTCTCTCAAAGATTTTAATACCACGTTTGAATTAGGTGACGAATTAACGATCCAAATGATCATTATCCACAAGGAATACAAACTGATTCAAGGAGTAGAATCAAGTACACTAATTATTGACAAACTATGGAATTAACGTACTATCTGCACCCAACTGGAATATGATACTGAAAGATCTGTGGTTTGAAAAATATAATAATACGTTCCTTCAGTCAGATTTTCACCATCTGATCTGGTTCCTTCCCAACGTACATTTACATTGTCATAATTGGTAAATGAATTTACCAGATCACCCCAACGGTTAAATATCTTGACTTCATTTTCCATTGCAGGAATGTCACCAAGTTCCAGGTAATCATTTATTCCGTCACCATTTGGGGAAATAGCAGTAACTAATTCACTGCAATCATTTACGCTGACAATTACTGTATCGATATAATTGCAATAATTGCTTTTGATTCCCACATAATAATTTTGTGTTTCAGAAGGATAAACTACTTGTTCAGCAGCGGTTGAATCTGACACATCCATCATCCAAATATAACTGTCAGCACCCTGCACTGAAATAGCAACCGAATCTCCGGCACATATCGAATGCGGTCCGCTTACCTCACCCGGAGGATCTATTACTGTAATGATCTTTGTATACATGTTATTTGAATCCACAGTATCTCCCGAAATCATACAATAAAAAGTTCCGGAAGTTTCGGTCATTACTGAACCCAGATTCCAAACATCGCTTGCACCGGCAGGTAAATAACCATCCCATTGGGTAACAAATAAAATATCTAACCCATCAGATACTACAAAGTAAAGCGAATCAATTGGTGCAGGACCTTCATTGTAAATTTCAACAA
>Ga0268298_10001902_pt1 | contig 23703 bp, 25 predicted proteins | sample WWTPWeurt_MetaG_FD_194462 | JGI IMG/M metagenome (GOLD analysis project Ga0268298, IMG submission 194462) | Activated sludge microbial communities from WWTP in Nijmegen, Gelderland, Netherland - WWTP Weurt | ecosystem: Engineered > WWTP > Aerobic digester > Activated sludge | place...
TGCTGCTCGGCACCAGACTCCAACAACCAACGAGATCCAGTAACCTTCAAACCCAGGACTCCTGACGAATCACTGGTACGGCTACAGGGGGCAGGTCACTTGCACTAGTGGGGTACGCCCTTCCGGAGTGCGCTGTGATTGGCGGACCAAGTGGGCAGCGCTCCCGGATTCATGTCCAAATGAAAACGCCTGGCAGCTGCCAGGCGTTTTGCTGTGGGCAGATGAACCGCCCTGCGAGATGAGTCGCTTACTTCTTGGCGGCAGAAGCAGCAGCAGCCGGCTTGGCTTCGGCCTTGGCGCCGGAGGCGGCGGCCTTGGCAGGAGCAGCCTTGGCGCCGGAGGCGGCAGCCTTGGCGGGAGCAGCCTTGGCGCCAGAGGCGGCAGCGGCAGGCTTGTCAGCGGCGAAGGCGCCAGCGGTCGAGAAGGCGGCGACGATCAGGGCGGCCAGGATCTTTTGCATGGGAGTTTCCTTTCGAAAGTTGACTTAGGCCCACCTCCGGTAGGCAGGCAGGTGGAAGAACGCAGGGGCACTTCACTCGGTTGACACCGAGTGACACCTTTTGGCATGACGGTGAACCTGACCGGCCGGGCACGGACTTCGGACTGCCCATCAAGCGAGGCCGCACCACGCAGCGACTCGCATCCAGACGCCATGCCCGAGCGCCCAGGAAGCAGATCCGATCAACATGAGGCCCGAGAACCTCACGATCCATCGGCTTGCGGCACCCGCGGATTTGCCTGGGCCGACGAAGCGTCGCCACAGTTCGCTTCCAGCAGCCAGCCCGCCCGCCGATGCGACGGCGAAGCTGGTCATCACCGCAGCTCCTCCGAGTGCAGAGTTCGCCATCGAGGCGACCAGCAGGGCGGATTGGAGAAGCCCGCACGGCCATGCGGCCCATGCAAGTCCCGCGAGGCCAGACTGCGCGGCCCACTGAACGGGCTTCCAAGTGGCTCTGGTCGGCCCAGCCGTCGAAACCGTCCGCGATCTGCCCAGACGCTCCAGCCAACCCGGTTGTCTCCCGTACCACACCAGCCAGACGCCGAGGCCGAGCGCAGCAGCGTGCAGCAACGTCCAGAACGGGCGCAGGACCGATACCGCCTGGCCCAGCGAGGCCAAAGTGCCCACCGCGGCAGCCACCACGGCACCAGCCGTCGCGTAGGAGGCCACGCGTGCGATGTGAAACGACCACATGGGCCCCGATTGCCCCCCCGCGGTCAGGGCGACACAGGTGGGGCCGCACATCGCGACGCAATGAGGCATTCCTGCAAGGCCCATCAGGGCGGCACTCAGGGCCAGCGCCCAGTCCATGGACCAAGCCGCCAGACAACCGGATCAGATGATCCGCGAGAAGCGCTCTCGAACCTGGTCCACCCGCAGATGTCGATCAAAGACCATTGCAACAGCGCGGACGAAGTACCAGCCCATTGCTGTCACCTGGATCGAGTCGTCACCAAGTTCCACCAAGCCAAGTGCCTGCAGTTCAACCATGTCGGCGAGTTCCTGCCTGAAGTACTCCTTCATACGGATCAAGTGGGCCAGTTCGATGCTCTCGAACACAACCCGTCCCTGGCACATCAGGGCCATGATCACTGCACGACGAACAAGGTCATCTCGATCCAGGGACAGCCCTCGAACCGTCGGGAACGATCGATGATCGAGCGCGTCGTAGTACTCCTCGAGGGTCTTGGCATTCTGGCTGTATGTAGGCCCCATCTTGCCGATGGCTGACACCCCCAGCCCGATCAAGTCGCAATCCGGCTGCGTGCTGTAGCCCTGGAAGTTTCGGTGCAGTCGCCCCTGGCGCTTTGCGGCGGCGAGGGAATCCCCGGGCATGGCGAAGTGGTCCATCCCGATATACGTGTAGCCATGCGAGATGAACCCGGCGATGGCCCCTCCCAGCATCTTGATGCGGTGATCGGGCGGAGGCAGGTGCTCGACAGCAATCCTGCGCTGCGGCTTGAATCGCTGAGGCAGATGCGCATACGAATACAGCGCGATGCGATCCGGCCTCAGTTCGGCAATCTGGGCGACGGTGTTCTGGAACGACTCGGGCGTCTGCTTCGGAAGGCCGTAGATCAGATCTGCATTGATGGACTCGAACCCGATCTTGCGCGCCGCGTCCATCAACTCACGAACCGACTCGAACGACTGGATCCGATGCACAGCCTTCTGCACCTCGGGGTCAAAGTCCTGGACTCCGAAGCTGATTCGATTGAACCCCAACGAGGCGAGCACGGCCAGTCGCTGTGGACTGGCAGTACGTGGGTCGACCTCAATCGAGACTTCGGCGTCGGGCGCGATCTTGAACTTGGACCGAAGGTCGGCAATCAGCCGGGCCAACTCGTCATCGGTCAGAAACGTCGGAGTGCCTCCGCCCAGGTGGAGCTGAGACACGGGCTTGCCGGCCCCCAGTACATCTGCATGCAGGCCGATCTCGACGGACAACGCCTCAAGGTACTGAGCCGCCTTGTCGTGATGACGGGTGATGACCTTGTTGCACGCGCAGTAGTAGCACACCGACTCGCAGAACGGAATGTGCACATAAATCGATAGCGGAGGCACCCCGCCAACAACCGCTCCGCTGGCGCGCTGCTGCAAGGCCTGAGCGTACTCAGCTGGGCCGAATGCCTCCACAAACCGATCTGCGGTCGGATACGATGTGTACCGTGGCCCTGGCCGATCGAGACGACGAAGCATCTCCTCGGTCAGGACTGGGATCTCTTCTTGATTGGCATTCGACATGGTCGCACTGTGCCAAAGTGCGGAGTTGCAGGATTGACATGCCTCAAGTTGCGATGCCTGCACGACCGAACAAAGATCAAGCAGAATCTCGTGCGCTGTACCCCACGGAGGGTGGCCGAGACGGTCCGGCCCTTCACTCGGATCAAGAGGAACGATAATGCCCGTCATGACACATGAAGCGCCCAAGCTCCGGCTGGAGCCGTTCAAGGTGGCCTGTTCCAGTTGCAACCTGCGGGAACTGTGCCTTCCGGTCGGCCTGTCGAGCGAAAACCTGGATCGCCTCGACAGCATGGTCGCCACGCGTCGCGCGGTATCCCGTGGAGACACCCTGTTTCGGGCAGGCGATGAGTTTCAGTCGCTTTATGCGGTACGGACGGGGTTCTTCAAGACCTGTGTGTCGTCTGAGGATGGTCGTGACCAGGTGACTGGCTTTCAGATGGCCGGTGAACTGCTGGGCCTTGATGGGATCAGCACCGACAGCCACACCTGCGATGCCGTCGCGCTCGAGGATTCACAAGTCTGCGTGATTCCCTACAGCCAATTGGAAGGCCTGTCCCGCGAGTTCACTGAACTGCAACATCAGTTCCACAAGATCATGAGCCGCGAGATCGTTCGCGACCACGGGGTGATGCTCCTGCTCGGCAGCATGCGCGCCGAGGAGCGGCTGGCAGCATTTCTGCTCAACCTCACGCAGCGGCTTCAGGCGCGCGGGTTCTCTGCGTCCGCACTCATTCTCCGAATGACCCGCGAGGAAATTGGAAGCTACCTGGGCCTGAAGTTGGAGACGGTGAGTCGTACGTTCTCCAAGTTTCAGGACGAAGGCATCCTGGAGGTCAAGCAGCGCCAGATCCGCATTCTGGCGCAGGACAAGCTTCAAAGTCTGGTCAACGGCGCCAGTTGCTGACCATTCAGGCGAACGCGGCCGCCCCTCAACCGACGGCGTGGCGCGTGCAAGGCGCGCTCATGGACGAGCGCCCCGCGCAGTGATGGCTACTTTGGGGCCGACGCCGTGGCAGCGTGGTTTCGCGCCTGAATCGCCGGTGTGTTCGACGTCGGCTGTGTGGCTGCGTGTCGCGCAGACGGCGTCTCAACCAGAACTTCATCCGCTCCGCGATACGCGATGACTGCGGTCGCGATGGCTGCGACCACCACGATCGCGGGGCCACCGATCACCAGCCAGACCATCGGATGCGTCCACCACGGTCGAACGTTGGGCGACACTCCGCCATTGGCATTGGGATCTGGGTTGTGCATCGGGGTGGCCTTCACTCGCTTCGGGTGGTGGATTGTCCGTGATCCAGAAGAAAGACCCAGGCGCGCAGGACATGCGCGGTCTGGGTCTTCTGGGGTGGCCCGGCTGACTCGCCAGGACACCCTGCGCCCACAGAAGGGGCGTTACTTGGTCGCGACGCGCGGGCCTTGCGAGAGGCTCCAGACATAAGCCGCCAAGACATGAATCTGCTCGGGGCTGAGGCGCTTCTCGTGGGCAGGCATGACGTTCGACTTGCCGCCGTTGACCATGGCCAGGATGGCTTCTTCGCCAAATCCATGCAACCACGTCTTGTCGGTCAGGTTGGGGGCGCCAAGCGCGGGATTTCCCTTGCCGTCCGGGCCGTGGCAGGCCGCGCACACCACGAACTTCGCCTTGCCCGCCTCGGCGGCGACGGCATTGTGGTTGCTGCCTGACAGGCTGAGAACATAGTTCGCGACGTTCTTGACATCGTCTGGCGTGCCCACTGCACCGGCCATCACAGGCATCACACCATTGCGACCCTTCGCGATCGTCTCTTCGATGCGGGCGGGCTCGCCACCCCAGAGCCAATCGTTGTCGGTCAGGTTGGGAAAGCCCTTGCTTCCACGCGCATCCGAACCATGGCAGCCGGCGCAGTTGTTGACGAACAGGCGTTCGCCAATGCCCATGGCTTGCGCGTCCTTGGCCAGTTCAGCCGCCTGCATGTCCTTGAACTTGGCGTAGACGGGGGCCATGGCAGCTCGAGCCTTTTCCTGCTCGTTCTCCCACTGTCCGACGCTGGACCACTTGAAGGTGCCAGGATTCGTGCCCAAGCCCGGATAGAAGGTCAGGTAGGCGGCCGCGAAGACCAGCGTGATCACGAACAGCCACATCCACCACCTGGGCAGCGGGTTGTTCAGTTCACGCAGGTCTTCGTCCCAGACGTGACCCGTCGTGTTGTCGTTGGCCATGACCTTGCGCTTGCTGGCAACCACCAGCAAGAGCAGGCAGGCAATGAGAGAGACGATGGTGACCGCTGCGACAAACAGCCCCCAGCCCCCAGAGATGAAATCGCTCATTGGTGTGCTCCGTTCGAACGCTGCGCAGCGCCATCAGCCCCCGACCCGTCATCCTGCAGCGGCAGCGAAGCTGCCACGTCGAATGACCCGCGTCTGCGGCGACTGAACGCCCAGACGATGATGCCGAGGAAGACGATGAAGGAGATCACCGTCATCACGCTGCGCAGATCGTTCAATTCCATGGTTGATGTCCGAGGCCCGATTACTTGCGCGCGGTGCCGAGCACCTGCAAGTAGGCGATGACGGCTTCCATCTCCGTCTTGCCCTTCACTTCGTCGCCAGCCTTGGCGATTTCGGCGTCGGTGTACGGCACGCCGACCACGCGCAGCGCCTTCATGCGCGGCGCCATGTCAGCAGGATTGACCGAGTTGCGAGCCAGCCAGGGGTAGGCGGGCATGTTCGACTCCGGCACCAGGTCGCGAGGATTCACCAGGTGCAGGCGGTGCCACTCGTCGCTGTACTTGCCGCCCACGCGATGCAGATCCGGGCCGGTGCGCTTGCTGCCCCACTGGAATGGATGGTCGTAGACGAATTCACCCGCCACCGACAACGGGCCATAGCGCAGGGTCTCGGCCCGGAACGGGCGGACCATCTGCGAGTGGCAGTTGTAGCAACCTTCGCGGATGTACACGTCGCGACCCGCCAGCTGCAGCGCGGTATAGGGCTTCAGGCCCTCGACCGGCTGCGTGGTGGAGCGCTGGAAGAACAACGGGACGATCTCGACGATGCCGCCCACCGCGACGGTGAGCAGGATCAGCACGATCATCAGGAAGTTGCTGGTCTCGATCTTCTCGTGACCTACGGGCGCATGATTTGCTGCCATGACATGTTCTCCTTTTCGTGGTCAGGCGTGTGCGACGACGGCCGGAATCGGCGCGGCGACAGCCTTGCCATTGGCCACGGTCTTGATCACGTTCCAACCCATGATCAACATGCCCGTCAGGTAGAGAAGACCGCCACCGAGACGAATCACGTAGAACGGATAGGTGGCCTTCACGCTTTCGACGAAGCTGTAGACCAAGGTTCCGTCAGGGTTCACCGCGCGCCACATCAGGCCCTGCATCACGCCGGCGATCCACATCGCAGCGATGTACAGCACGATGCCGATGGTGGCGATCCAGAAGTGCAGTTCGACAGCCTTGTTGCTGAACATCTGCTTCTGGCCGAACATGCGCGGAATGATGTGGTACAGGCAGCCCATCGAGATCAGGCCCACCCAACCCAGCGCGCCGGAGTGCACGTGGCCCACCGTCCAGTCCGTGTAGTGCGACAGGGCGTTCACGGTCTTGATGGACATCATCGGGCCCTCGAACGTCGACATGCCGTAGAACGACAGCGAGACGATGAGGAACTTCAGCACCGGGTCATCGCGCAGCTTGTGCCAGGCACCCGAGAGCGTCATGATGCCGTTGATCATGCCGCCCCAGCTGGGAGCCAGCAGCACCAGCGAGAACAGCATGCCGATCGACTGTGCCCAATCGGGCAGCGCGGTGTAGTGCAGGTGGTGCGGGCCGGCCCACATGTACGTGAAGATCAGGGCCCAGAAGTGCACGATCGACAGGCGGTACGAGTACACCGGACGACCGGCCTGCTTCGGGATGTAGTAATACATCATCCCAAGGAAGCCCGCGGTCAGGAAGAAGCCCACCGCATTGTGGCCATACCACCACTGCACCATCGCGTCCTGCACGCCGGCATAGGCCGAGTAGCTCTTGGTCAACGACACCGGGATCTCGGCGGAGTTGACGATGTGCAGCAGCGCAACGGCGATGATGAAGGCGCCGAAGAACCAGTTCGCCACGTAGATGTGGCGCACCTTGCGGGTGCCGACGGTGCCGAAGAACACCACGGCGAAGGCCACCCACACGACGGCGATCAGGATGTCGATGGGCCACTCGAGCTCAGCGTACTCCTTGCCGGTGGTAATGCCCAGCGGCAACGTGATCACCGCCAGCACGATGATCAGGTTCCAGCCGATGAACGTGAACATCGCCAGGCCAGGCGCGAACAGGCGCGTCTGGCAGGTGCGCTGGACCACGTGGTAGCACGTGGCAAACAGGACACTGCCGCCGAACGCGAAGATCACCGCGTTGGTGTGCAATGGCCGCAGGCGGCCGTAGCTGATGTACGGGATCCCGAAGTTCAATTCGGGCCAAGCCAATTGGGCGGCAATGATGACGCCGACCAACATGCCCACGATCCCGTAGACCACGGCGACGAGTGCGAAAGCTCGCACCACGGTGTCGCTGTAGACGGGCGAGGCCGATGTGGACTGATTTGCCATTCGTACTCCTCCTTCCAAGGTTCAAGACTGACCAGACTGACGATCGCGGAATTGTTTACGCGGTGAACTGATCGCCGATTGATCGTCATCAACCGGCTCGGATCCGTCCAGGAGAACGCGTTCGCCCTCTCGTTCCACGTCCTCGAACTGGCCCTTGTGAACGGCCCATCCGAACACCGCCAGGATCAGCAGAACGAGCACCGCTGAGAGCGGAATGAGAAGGAAAAGGATGTCCATCAACGGTTCACTTGGCGAGTCGCATGGCGTTGAGGATGACGAACACCGAACTGCTGGCCATCCCCAGCCCGGCAGCCCATGGGGGCAACCATCCAACCAGAGCAAGCGGGATGCATGTCAGGTTGTAGACAGCCGCCCATGCGAGGTTCTGCCGCACGATCCGCATGGTTCGGATGGACACGTCGCGCATGTGGACAAGGTCGACCAGGCGGTTCGATGCCACCACGGCATCCGCGTGCGCCTTGGCCACGAGCGCGCCCTGCCCCATCGCGAACGACACGTCGGCCTGAGCCAGAACGGGCGCGTCGTTGATCCCGTCGCCCACCATGGCCACGCGCCAGCCCTCTGCCTGAGCCTGCCCGATCTCAGCCAGCTTCGATTCCGGCGTGGCGCCAGCGATCACCCGATCGAATTCGATCCGAGCCGCGAGCCGGGCGGCCCGGGCCTCACGGTCACCCGACAAGAGCACGACCTCCATTCCGCGCTGACGCAATCCCCTGACGGCCAATGAGGCGTCGTCTCGCAAGGTCTCGTCGAATTCAAGACGAATGAACGGCCCGTCGTCCGGGCCGAACCAGGTCGCACCGGTGGGTTCGCTTCCGGTCATCCGTTCGTTCGACATCCCAGGCTGGACTGCATGGGCGTCGCCTGAGCGGTCGCGGGCAACAAGCGAGCCGCCTCGCACAAAGGCCTCCTGACCCAGCCGCCACAGCCTTCCTTCAGCGGTGCGGCCTTCGATTCCGATGCCTGGATGCTCCAACACCTCGGCCAGTGCCGGCCGCGAAGTGGCGCCGCCAAGATTCGCCACCGCACGCGAGACGGGATGGACCGAGTGCGCGCCCAGGGCTGCTGCGACCTGCAGCCATCGATCCACCGTCGTCTGGTCGACGGCGGGATCGTCCGATGCCCACCTCCGGAAGGCCAGCGCCTCGTCGGTGAGCGTGCCGGTCTTGTCGAAGTAGACACGCCGGACGTGAGCCCACCGCTCCAGCGCGTCCAGCCGGTGCAGCAGCACACCACGCCGGGCCAGCGCGCTGGCAGCCGAAAGCAGTGCCGCTGGAACGGCCAGTGACAGCGCACACGGACAGGTGACGATGAGCACCGACACCGCCACCCAGATGGCTCTGGAAGGGTCGATCAGGCTCCAGGCCGCGGCCGCTCCCGCAGAGAGCACCAACACCGCCCAAAGGAAGGGCCCAGCCCAGCGATCTGCGGCCAGCGCCGCCGAGGGGCGCTGTGTCATCGCGCCCTGCATCAGCTCGATGATCCCTTGCAGGCGCGTGTCTGCACCAACCCGGTCGACCCTCACCGTGACGGGGGCGCCCAGATTCAGGCTTCCACCTACCACCTCGGAGCCAATGGCCTTTGGCACAGGCCGCGATTCACCGGTCAGCAAGGCCTCATCCGCCTGCGTCGTACCTTCGACGACGTGGCCATCGGCCGGAAAGGCCTGACCCAGCGCCACCTGGACCCGGTCGCCAGGCACGAGCCTCATCACGCTGACGACCTCGGTTCGACCATCGGGGCCCCACCGCGTGGCGGTTTCCGGCATGCCATCCAGGGCGGTCTCGAGCACTTGCGCCACACGATGTCGTGCACGCACCTCCAGCCATCGGCCGGCCAGCAGGAAGCTGACGAACATCGTGAGCGAATCGAAATACACCTCGCTGCCGAACACGCCGCCTGGGTCGAAGGTCGCGCCGGTGCTGGCGACAAAGGTAACGGCCAGGCCGAGAGACACGGGCACGTCCATGCCGATGCGACGCTGCTTCAGGCTGTTCCAGGCTCCACGAAAGAACGGCCCCGAGGCAAAGGCCAGCACGGGCAGGCTGAGCAGCCAACTCCCCCAGTTCAGAAGCTGCCGCATGTCGGGGGCAAGGTCATCGCCATGCGCCACGTAGCTGGGCGTGGCCAGCATCATGACCTGCATGGCACAGAACGACGCCACGAACAATCGCCAGAGCGCGGCCCGCTGCTCCAGCTTGCGGGCCTGTCGCGCCTGCATGGCTGAATCCGGCACTGCTCCATATCCGGCGGCCTGGATGGCAGCGACCAGCGCGGAAGGTCCGGTCCGGTCAGGCAGCCACTGAACCTGCGCGCGCTCACCGGCGGAACTGACCGTTGCCTTCAGGACACCGTCCACGCCCGACAACGCCTGCTCGATGATGCCGGAGCATGCGGCGCAGTGCATGCCGCTGATCCTGAACGACGACTCCCCTACGCGCTGTCCGTCGGCTCCCAGCGTGAACCGGGTGAATCGCGCCAGTTCCAGCGGATCGTCCAGCACGGCCAACTCTCGCGTCGGAGCGCTGGCAGTGTCGGCAATCGGAGACGTCATTGGGGGGGCGGTGGCGAGGACCCGATAATCTAGTGGTCCACTCAGAGGCGCCGAATGATACAAGTCAAGACCGCCGGCCGGCTCGCGGCCGCCTGCATGGCCTGCGTGATCGGGCTGGCCTGGGCACAGGGGCAGCCCCAGTCGCTCTCGACCGTCCAGCTCAATGCAGGCATGCACAACATTCGGGCCCAGGTCGCTGCCACGCCGGATCAGCGACAGATCGGACTGATGTTTCGCACCGACATGCCCGCCCACGAAGGCATGTTGTTCGTGTTCGAACAGCCCCAGCCTCAGTGCTTTTGGATGCGCAACACACGACTCCCGCTGTCGATCGCCTTCCTGGGTGACGATGGCACCATCGTGAACATCGCCGACATGGAGCCGATGACCGAGGAGTCGCACTGCTCGACACGGCCCGTCCGGTTTGCGCTCGAGATGAACAAGGGGTGGTTCGCCAAGCGCGGGCTGAAGGCCGGCATGCGCATCAGCGGCACGCCATTCGCCAAGTAGGACCGCAACGGGACATTGAGACCAGACCCACCCGCCGAAACGAAAAAGCCGGTCGACTGACCGGCTTTGCATGGTTGCGGCGGCGCCTCAGGCGAAATTGGCTTCGGCGAAATCCCAGTTGGCCAGCGAAGCCAGGAAGGTCTCGACGAACTTCGGGCGCGCGTTCCGATAGTCGACGTAATACGCGTGCTCCCAGACGTCGATGGTCAGCAGAGCCTTGTCGGCCGTCGTCAGCGGCGTGCCCGCGTTGCTGGTGTTGACGATGTCGACCGAGCCGTCGGCCTTCTTGACCAGCCAGGTCCAACCCGATCCGAAGTTGCCGACCGCGCTCTTGGTGAACGCTTCCTTGAACGCGGCAAAGCTGCCCCACTTGGCCTGGATGGCAGTGGCCAATGCGCCCTTGGGCTCGCCGCCCCCGTTGGGCTTCATGCTCTGCCAGAAGAAGGTGTGGTTCCACACCTGGGCGGCGTTGTTGAACACCGGCCCCGACGACTTGCGAACGATGTCCTCCAGGCTCAGCCCGGCGAACTCGGTGCCCGGAACCAGGTTGTTCAGGTTGGTGACGTAGGCCTGGTGGTGCTTGCCGTGGTGGAACTCGAAGGTCTCCTTCGAGATGTGGGGCTGCAGGGCGTCACTGGCGTAGGGCAATGCGGGCAGGGTGAAGGTCGACATCAGGCGAGTCCTTGGCAGAGCGCTGGCAGCGCATGGTTGGAATCCCGGGATTGTAGGCAGGCCGGAATCCCACTGCAGCGCAGGGGCGCCGCTCTCCGTCGTTGCCTCCGCTACTCGAACGGCAGCCCGGGCATGACGCCGGTCACGTCGAGGTCTGCACGACCATCCACCCATTGGGCATGCAGCCGTCGGCCCTCGACAAGCCCCGTCGAGCGGGTCACCGCGCGCCCCGCTTCGTCGGTCACCCACACATAGCCCCGTGACAAGGCCGAGCGGGGATCGACTGCGGCGACTCGGCCTGCCAGGCGCTCCAGCCCCAACGAGATGGTTGCCAACGCTGACGCGCCTGATCGGTTCCGCCGTTGCTCGAGCCCTTGGATCCGCTGCCGATGACGACCAAGCGATTCAAGCGACGCCAAGGCAAGCCGTCGTCGGTGCCCTTGCAGCAGTTGCTGCTGGGCCGCAAGCCACCTCGCTGGGCGGCCAAACCTCAAAGCAACGACGTCCAGCCGCTGCCCGCCCTGCTCGATCCGGCGCTGCGCGGCCGCCGCAAGCCGCACCGACAGGGCCCGGAGGTTGCTCAACTCATCTGCAGTCACGGGGCTGGAGAGTTCTGCAGCGGCGGTCGGCGTGGGGGCACGAAGGTCTGCCGCCAGGTCGGCCAGCGTGAAGTCGGTCTCATGCCCGATCCCGGACACCACCGGGAGCGCGGAGTTCGCCACCGCACGGACCACCGCTTCGTCATTGAAGGACCAGAGGTCCTCGAGCGATCCGCCGCCACGGCACAGCAGCAAGGTGTCGACCTCACGGCGCTGGTTGGCCAAGGCCAACGCTGAAACGATCTGTGCGGGGGCATCGTTGCCCTGAACCGCGGTCGGGTAGATCACCACCCGGACATGCGGCGACCGGCGCCGAAGCGCTGTGAGCACATCGTGCAAGGCCGCCGCCTGTGGCGAGGTGACCACCCCGATGCACTGCGGATACCTCGCGATCGGCCGCTTTCGATCGGCCGAGAACAGGCCCTCGCCCTCGAGTCGGGCCTTCTGCCGCATGAACTGCTCGAACAGGGAGCCCGCGCCCAGCGGCCGCATCGACTCGACCACGCACTGCAACTCGCCACGGGCTTCGTACACCGACACGCGCCCACGAACCTCGACCTTCAGACCATCCGCGGGCCTGAAGTCCAGCAGGCTGGCGGCCCGGCGAAACATCGCACAGCGCACCATCGCGGCCTGCCCGTCGGCATCCTTGAGTTGGAAGTAGCAATGACCACTGCCCGCCCGGCTGAAACCCGAGAGCTCGCCGTGGACGGTGACCGAACCCAGCCGGGCCTGCATCGCATCGCTGATGGCCAGCAGCAATGCGGCGACCCCCATGCTGCGTGGAGAGGCTGGATCGATGCGCGTGTTGTCGGATGCCATGATGGCGAGTGCCCTGGGTGTCCCTGGCGCAGGCGCAAGGCCATAATCGCGCCTCGCAGTGGTGCCGGCAGGGGCCGGCCGCTCTTCCCGCCTGAAGGTCTCAATTGATTTCGATCATACAAGCGGCCGGCTGGCCGATCTGGCCCTTGATCGCCTGCTCGATCGTGGCGCTGGCGCTGATCATCGAGCGGCTGCTCAGCCTGCGCAGCAAGCGGATCATTCCGCCCTCGTTGCTCGATGAGGCGCTGACCGTCACGCGGCAAGGCCTGCCCTCGACCGATGTGGTCAACAAGCTGCACGACAACTCCATCCTGGGCCAGGTGCTCGCGGCAGGGATGCGTGCAGCCATCAGCGATCCGAAGATCGCCGAGCCTGCGCTCAGGCAGGCCTTCGAGACGGCCGGCCGATCGGCCGCACATCGCCTGGAGCGCTACCTGAACACGCTGGGCACGATTGCCGCGGCAGCTCCGCTGCTGGGGCTGTTCGGCACGGTGGTCGGCATGATCGAGATCTTCGGATCGCAGGCCCCCACCGGGGCATCGAATCCAGCACAGCTCGCGCACGGCATCTCGGTGGCGCTGTACAACACCGCATTCGGCTTGATCATCGCCATCCCGTCACTGATGTTCTATCGCTACTTCCGTGGACTGGTGGATCAGATGACGCTGTCACTCGAGCTGTCTGCGGAGCGCATGGTGCCCCACCTGCTGCGGGTGGCGGCGCGGCCGTCGCGGTCGTCCAAGGCAGACGACGCGAGCAAGTGACATGCGGTTCAGCCGACGCACCCGCGAAGAGCCCGAGATCAACCTGATCCCGTTCATCGACGTGCTCCTGGTGGTGCTGATCTTCCTGATGCTGTCCACCACCTACAGCCGCTACTCCGAGCTGCAGATCAACCTGCCCGTGGCCGATGCCGAGCGCCTGAAGGAACGGCCGGCCGAAGTGCTGGTCTCGGTCACCGCGGATGGGCGGTACCTGGTCAACCACAAGCCCCTTGAGGGGCGCAGTGTCGAGTTGCTGGCCGCTGAGCTGCGCATGGCTGCCGGGTCCGGCGAATCCACCGTGGTGATCGTCTCGGCCGATGCGTTGGCCGCCCACCAGTCGGTGGTGAACGTGCTGGATGCGTCGCGTAGGGCCGGTCTCCCGCGGCTCACATTTGCCACGCAGCTCGGCGGCGGCGCCGCACGCTGAGCCGGATCGATGCGCTGGCCCTCGGCCTGGCACGACTGGCTGACCGCGCAGTGGCAGGCCCCCCGCCCCGCCGCCGCACTGCAGGTGCTGGCCCCTCTGTCCTGGCTCTACGCCGGCCTGGCCTGGGTTCATCGTTCGCTCTACCGAATGCAGCTGTTGCGTGCGGCCCGGGCGCCAGTGCCGGTGGTCGTCATCGGCAATCTGGTCGTCGGCGGTGCCGGCAAGACCCCTACTGTCATCGCGCTGGTCCAATGGCTGCAACAAGACGGCTGGACACCCGGCGTGATCTCGCGCGGTTATGGTCGCCAGGGTCATGACACCCTGGAAGTCCACGCAAGGTCGTCATCGGCGGCCAGCGGTGACGAGCCACTGCTGATTCACCTCAGAACCCATGCGCCGGTCGTGGTCGGCCGCGATCGGGTCGCCGCGGCCAGGGCGCTGTGCGAGCGACATCCCGAAGTGAACGTGCTGGTCGCTGACGACGGCCTGCAGCACCTGCGGCTGCATCGGGACGTCGAGATCCTGGTGTTCGACGACCGGGGCATCGGCAATGGTCGGCTGTTGCCCTGCGGGCCGCTGCGATCACCGGCGCCAGTTCGCGCCAACGCACGCAGCCTGGTGCTCTACACCGCCGGCCGAGTCACCACACACCTGAAGGGCTTTGTCGGTCGCCGTCACCTCGTCGGTCTGTTGCCCCTCACCCAGTGGTGGACCACACCCGGCGCGCCAGCCATCCCGATGCAGCATCTGGCCGACCGAACAGTGCATGCGGCGGCCGGCATCGCACGCCCCGAAGCCTTCTTCAGGATGCTGGAAGTCGAGGGCCTGCGACTGGTGCGGCATCCGCTGCCGGACCACCACGCCTTCGACGAGACGCCCTGGCCCCGCGATGCGCAGGCCATCGTGGTCACCGAGAAGGACGCCGCCAAGTTGCCGCCGCATCGCATCGACGCCGACCGCATCTGGGTGGCCCGGCTAGACTTCACGCCCGAAGACTCCTTTCTTGCCGCAGTTCGGTCGCTGCTGCCCACCACGCCATGAGCCTCGATCACCGTCTTGTCGACCTTCTGATCTGTCCGGTCTGCCGCGGCCCCCTGACCCTGGCCCGCGATGCCGAGCAACGCCCGATCGAGTTGTGTTGCGCCGCCGATCGGCTGGCGTTTCCGATCCGGGACGGCATTCCGGTCATGCTGGAATCCGAGGCGCGCCCGCTGGCAGGCCCGGAAGACGTCGCCTCGTGACCTACACCGTCCTGATTCCGGCCCGGCTGGCCAGCACCCGACTGCCGGACAAGCCGCTGGCCGACATCGACGGCAAGCCCATGGTGGTGCGCGTGGCTGAGGCGGCGGTACGCTCCCGGGCCGTACGGGTGGTGGTTGCCACCGATGCCTTGCCCATCCTCGAAGCCTGCCGGGCCCATCGGATCGACGCCCTCATGACGAGGCCGGATCACCCGAGCGGCAGCGATCGCCTGGCCGAAGCGTGCGAGCAGCTTGGTCTCGATGGAGACCAGTTGGTGGTCAATCTTCAGGGCGACGAGCCGCTCGTCGACCCGGACCTCATCGATGCATGCGCCGGCCTGCTGGCCGGGCGGCCCGACTGTGTCATGTCGACCGTGGCCCACCCGATCGACGATCCCGCCGAATTCACCAACCCCAATGTCGTCAAGGTGGTCACCGATTCAGCAGGGCGCGCGCTGTACTTCTCGCGCGCGCCCATCGCCTGGTGGCGTGACGGTTTCGCGGCCGGCATTGCGCGGCTGCCCTCTCCAGCCCCTCTCCGGCATGTGGGGCTTTACGCCTACCGCGCCGCATTCCTGCGCCGCTTTCCCGCGATGCCGCCGGCGCCACTCGAGCAGATCGAGGCCCTCGAACAGCTTCGCGTGCTGTGGCACGGCGAGCGCATTGCCGTGCACCTCACCACGCAGCGGCCGGGCCCGGGGGTGGACACGCCAGACGACCTGGAGCGCGTTCGCGCCATCGTCGCTCGCCGACGCTGACCCACTGCTGCCCGACGTCAGTCTGGCGCAGGGGTGCCCATGCTATCCTGCCGCGCCGCCCATGCGGCCGACGGATCGGAGCTGTCCGGTGCTCGTCCCGAGAAACACAAGAGGAACAGATGCGACTCATTCTTTTGGGGCCCCCAGGGGCAGGCAAGGGAACCCAGGCCGCCTTCATCTGCAACAAGTACAGCATTCCGCAGATCTCGACCGGCGACATGCTGCGTGCAGCGATCAAGGCAGGCACCGAAGTCGGCATGGCCGCCAAGCGGGTGATGGACGCAGGTGGACTGGTCAGCGACGACATCATCATCGCCCTGGTGAAGGACCGCATCGCGCAGCCCGATTGCGCGGCCGGGTTCCTGTTCGACGGCTTCCCGCGAACGATTCCGCAAGCCGAGGCCATGAAGGCGGCCGGCGTCAAGCTCGACCACGTCCTTGAAATCGACGTGCCGGATTCGTCCATCATCGAGCGCATGAGTGGTCGGCGCGTGCACCTGGCCTCTGGCCGGACGTACCACGTGACCTTCAATCCGCCGAAGGTGCCCGGCAAGGACGACATCACCGGAGAAGCACTGATCCAGCGCGACGACGATGCCGAGGCCACCGTGCGCAAGCGGCTCGACGTCTACCAGGCGCAGACCCGTCCACTCGTCGAGTTCTACGGCCAATGGGCAACCAGCGGCGACGCCATGGCGCCGAAGTACCACAAGGTGTCCGGCATCGGTTCGGTCGACGAAATCGCTTCGCGGGTCCTTTCCGCCTTGGAGTCCTGAGATGCAGATCGCAGGCAAGGCCTTCATCGTGACCGGCGGCGCCTCCGGCCTCGGCGAAGGAACGGTGCGGATGCTCGCTGGCGAAGGCGGCAAGGTGGTGATCGCCGACCTGCAGGTCGAGCGGGGACAGGCTCTCGCAGCCGAGGTGGGTGGCAAGTTTGTTCGCTGCGATGTCAGCCAGGAGGCAGACGGCCGCGCGGCCATCGCCCAAGCGCAGGCGCTGGGCCCGCTGTTGGGGTTGGTCAATTGCGCGGGCATCGCGCCTGCCGTCAAGACCGTGGGCAAGGATGGCGCGCATTCGCTCGAGGTGTTCTCGAAGGTTATCCAGGTCAATCTGATCGGCACCTTCAACATGATCCGGTTGGCGGCCGAGGCCATGTGTGGCAACGCACCAGAGCCGACTGGCGAGCGCGGGGTGCTGATCAACACGGCCAGTGTCGCTGCCTTCGACGGCCAGATCGGCCAGGCCGCCTACTCGGCGTCCAAGGGCGGCGTGGTGGGCATGACCTTGCCGATCGCGCGCGATCTGGCACGCAACGGCATCCGGGTCATGACCATCGCCCCGGGCATCTTCGGCACGCCGATGCTCTTCACGATGCCGCAATCGGTTCAGGATGCGCTGGCGGCCAGCGTGCCGTTTCCGTCGCGCCTGGGTCGCCCGGAAGATTACGCCAAGCTGGTGCACCAGATCATCACCAATGACATGCTCAACGGCGAGGTGATCCGCCTGGATGGTGCCATTCGAATGGCGCCAAAGTGAGTCTCGCCACCTGCTGACCATGGCCGAACCTGGTCGGACGCCCGATCCTCGCTGGATCCAGTTGCAGGCGCTTGCGTCCCGAGGCGAAGTGCTTCAGGCCGAAGTGCTGGGGCGCCAGCTGGTACGCGACCATCCCGATTTCGTGCCGGCGCTGGGCCTGCTGGCCGAGTTGGCGGCCCAACGGAACGACCTGGACACCGCCCTCGCGTGGATCGAGCGCGCCATCCACCTGGCGCCCGAGGATCCCGAGTTGCGTACGGCGCTGGCCGAGGTGCAGGCGGCAAACGGCCAGCTGCCCGCTGCCCGGGTCACCCTCGATGCCTTGCTGAAGGAGCGGCCGTCGCACCTGGTGGCGTGGCTCCTGCTGGCCGATGCCTGCGCAGCGTCCGGCGACGAGATGGCTGCATTGCGGGCGCGCTACCAGGGGGTGACTCGCGCACACAAGGCCGGGCGCTGGCTCGGCCCGGAAACCACCGAGCCCCACCTGGTCGACCTGGTCAAGCACCATGTCGCGCACCTGCGGCAGGCACGGCGAGATGTGCTGCACGCTGCGATTGCACCGGTGCGTCGCCGCCATGGCGAGCGCAGCATCCTGCGCATCGAGCGCGCCCTGGCCGGCTACCTGGGCGAAGCCGACGCCACGCCACCCGATCCGCGCCAGCGGCCCAAGTTCCTGTTCATCCCTGACCTGCCGCCCGGCCCCTATCACGACCCGTGGCTGCAACCCTGGGCGGCCACCTTGCGCGATGCCTGGCGCGACATCCGGGACGAGGCCCTGGGCCTGCTCACCGAGGACCGCGACTTCGAGAGCTTCCTCGGCCTGAAGCCGGGCGAGCGCGCCCCTGAATACGTGGGCGGAACGAACCCGGCTGCCTCATGGGATGCGTTCTTCTTCTATCGACACGGTCGGCGCTTCGACGACCACCATCTGCGCTGCCCGCGCACCAGTGCGCTGCTCGAATCGATCGACCTGTGCCGAATCGAGCACCAGGCGCCTGAAGTGTGCTTCTCGCTCATCCGGCCCCAGTCGACCATCATGCCGCACTATGGCGTGACGAATGCGAGGCTGGTGTTCCACCTGCCCCTGCTCGTGCCGCCCGATTGCGCGCTCAACGTGATCGATGGCGGCTCGCATCACTGGCGTGAGGGCGAGCCGATGCTGTTCGACGACACGTTCCAGCACGAAGCCTGGAACCGATCAGACAAGCCTCGCCTGATCCTGTTGATGGACTGCTGGAACCCTCACCTCACCCCGGCTGAGCGCGAGGCAGTGAAGCACCTGGTGGAAGCCATCGACGACATCGAGCAGCCCTCGCCTCGCGCCTAGCCTACCGGGCTGCTGCCGGCGCTACTGCACCCGGCGCACGCGCGGCGAGTTGTTCTGCCCTTCGATCTCGAGGTAATAGGCGCCGAACGCACCGGTCCGGATGGTCACCTTCACATCCTGCAGCCCCGGAAACCAGGCACGGCTTCCATCCACGACCTGCCACACCTGACCGTTGGCCAGGGTGATGCGGCCGCCAGGATCCCAGCCATCGAAGCGCCCGGGAACGATGCTCTGGAGGCTCGTGACGCGGGTGGGATCGGCCGAGGCCGGCAACCCGAATGACGACTGGGCAGCGGATGCCGGCGAAGGCCCAACGGTCGCGACGGCCGGGGCGGTCGTGCCGGGCAGCGCCGGCGGCGTGCCAGGTGCCGAGGCCATGGCCATGGCCGCCAGCCGGTCATAACACGCAAGGCGGGCGACCTGATCCTGCACGGCCCGGCAGCGCTGAAGGGATTCCGCCACGGTCTGGGCCGAGGCCGATCCCGCGCAGGCCAGGCCCACGATCATCCAAGCACTCATCTGCACTGTCACGCCCTGTCTCCCCGACATGCCACGAATCATCCCGGCCCCATGCACCTACTTGCCCGCCTGGATGGCCTGCTCGTCTTCCTCCCGGAAGCGTCGGCCCGCGCAATCGGCGGCCCATGACTCACGTTCATCCGCGAGACGGCGGGATGCATCGGACACCTCGGCGTTGCGCTTGTTCCAGGCCTGAACCCGGCCATCGCGCTCAGCGGCGCGGGCATTGAATCGCTTCACCAGCGCCTCGTAGGCCGCGCCACGCTCGTTCAGTTCGGTTCCGACGGCGATCGACTTGGCGCGCAGTTCCTTCTGCTCATCCATCAGGTCGTACTTGCGTCGCTCGAGATTGCGCACCCCGGTGGCTTCTTCGAGCTCCTGCATCCGCCGATTCCAATCCTGGATGGCCGCGTTGCTCTCGCGCACCTTGGCCTCTGCTGCACGAACCGCGGCGAGTGCCTGGGCGATCTCCGCCTTCAGAGCCGCAGATTCGTCGGCCCCGTCCGACAGCGACTTGCGAGACTCGGTGAGTTCGGCCTGCCGCGCCTCGACGGACTCCCGCTCGCGGTTGATCGTCGCCTGCCGGCTCATGCAGGCCCGCAGTTCATCCCGGGTCATCAGTCGTCCGCCCTTGGCAGCGGTGGTACCGAGGGTGCCCGTCTTCTCGGCGGCTGCCGAGGCCGCCGGGGCCTTGGGCTTTGCGGTCTGCGCGTGCGCTGTGCCGCCCACGAGCAGACCCAGGCAGATGAGCACGGGCCAGGGCTTGCGGCAGCCCCTCTTGCTTGGAGCGCTCATGGTCATCACTTCAGGTGGGTGCCGAGGAACCGCTCGATCCGGCTCCACAGGTCGACATTGTTCTTCAAGAGCATGAAGCCGTGGCCCTCATTGGCGTACTGAATCCACTCGACTTGCCGGTTGCCACTCTGGATCAAGGCATCCCGCATCCGGGTGCCATGGGGCAGCGGCACGCGCAGGTCCTGCTCGCCATAGGCCATCAGCACGGGCTGCTTGATGCGCGCAGCATTCTTCAATGGGGACGTGGCGGTGAGCTGGGCCTCGTCCTTCTTCGGATCGCCGATCATTCTGGGCATGCCAAAGCGCATCCAGTCGTTGCCGATGAAGTCGCTCCAGCCCACCTCGTACATCAGCGCGATGTCGGTCACGCCCACGAGGTTGATGCCGGCGCGATAGAGCTCCGGCTCCTTGAGCAGGCCCATCATCGCCGCGTAGCCGCCATAGCTGCCGCCGGCGATCGCCATCCGCTTGGCGTCGGCCAGCCCTTGCTGAACGGCCCACTTGGTGGTGTCGGTCACGTCGTCCTGCATGGTCAGGCCCCACTGCTTCCAGCCGGCGCGAAAGAGCTTGCTGCCGTAGCCCCGCGAGCCGCGGAACTCGACCTCGACCACCAGGTATCCGCGCGAGGCCAGGAACTGGTTGTCCGGGTGGAAACCCCACTCGTGGCCCCGAACGAACGGGCCACCATGAACCATCACCACGGTCGGCCAAGGTCCTTTGCCCTTGGGCTTGGTGACGTACACCGGCAGTTCCATCCCGTCGCGCGCCTTGATGCGCACCATGTCCTGCTCAGCCATGCGGGCGGAGTCGAGCCAGGGCCGGGACGCCCCGACAAGCCGCAGCTTGCCCGCGCCGCGATCGAACAGGAAGTAGACCGGACTCTGCCGGTCGGACATCGCCGTCACGATCAAGTGCGTTGACTTCGCGCAGTTGCGGCACTGGATGATGTTCACCGTGCCGGGAAGCAGCTTGTCGATTTGGTCCTGCGCCGACTTCAAGCCGGCATCGAACCAGACCGTGCCCGGCGCATCGGAGGTGAACTGGACGCCAAGGGTCGTGCGCGTCGTCCGGTCGAACACGAACTGCCCTTCGAAGTCGAAGCCCTTGACCGACACCAGGGGCTTCGGATCGATGGCCTTCTTGACGGGGTCGTACTTGTAGAGCGCCGACGTGCCTTCAGGGTTCGCGCCCGGAACCACCGCGCTCACGAACAACTGCCCATCGAAGTCGAGCGCCACCGGCGTAAAGGAGCCGGCCTCCGGATTGAAGACGTCGAAGGTGAACAGCTTGACCCAGTCATCGCTGCCATCGGGCCGCCAATGCACGGCCGCAATGCCGTTCTCCTCGTACGAGGTTGCCACCCGCGGCCTGATCTGCCGGTCCAGCACCCATCCCTGTGCGCCACTGGGCTTTTCGCCGACGTTCAACGGGCGAACCGTCAGATCCCTGGTGTTGAGCCTGAGCAGCGTGCTGCTCGCGACGCGCACGTTGTCGAAGTAGTCCAAGCGCTCGACGATGACGTCGTCGCCGGCCCCATCGATCACGCCAAACAGCCGATGGCGGGCGCTCAAGGGCCGGGTGGCGGGCACGCCCACCGGTCGGTACTTGCTGTTCTGCTCGATCAGCCAGAGAAAGTCTGATCCATCGGCGTTCACGGCATACAGCCCCGACCCGCGCTGCTCCGCCACCGGGGCTTGGTAGTCGATGGCGGTGAAGACCAGGCGATCGTCGTTGACCCAGTTGATCGATCCGACATCGGCGTCCTCGAACTTGGCGATGCCGACGAACTTGTCCGGCGTGTCGATGCTGGCGACGCCAAGGCCAAGTCGATCGTTACCGGCCGGCACGATCATCGCGATCTTCTTGCCGGACGGCGACAGCATCGGCGATCGAACCGCCGGCAACTTGAAGAAGTCCACCACCGGGATCGCCGACGCGGGCGCCGCCGCCTGCGCATGGACCTCGGAAGTTGCCACAATGGACATCGCCAGCGCCGCCAGGGCGCTGCAAACAAGGGTTCTCAATCCGGACATGAAACGCTCATCCCACGCTGTGCCCCTGGTCGAGGCTGAAGATGCGGAGTGTAGCAATGCAGCCTCTCAGGGCGAGCCCATGGGCCAGGCCTCCCGACGCCAGTCATGGTCGCGCTATTGGGCCAGCGGCGCACTGCACTCATGCGTCACCAGCTACCACGAGAACTACGCGGGTACCTTGGGGCAAGGGTGGCTGGACGCGATGGGACGCCTGACCCGGGGCGCCAGGGTGCTGGACCTGGCGACGGGCAACGGATCATTGCCAAAGCTCGCGGTCGACCACTTGAGTGAGCTCGAGCTCGAGTTCGACGCGGTCGACCTCGCGGAGCTTCGCCCGACCTGGTGCCAGGCCCTGGGGGCCGAGCAGCGGGCGCGTCTGAGGTTCCATTCCGGCATCGCGGCCGAGCAGCTGCCGTTTCCGGCAGAGTGCTTCGACATGGTCATCAGCCAGTTCGGCATCGAGTACTCGAACCGCAGGCAGTCGCACCCGGAGTCGGTGCGTGTCCTCAAGTCCGGCGGGAAGTGGTCGGCAGTGGTCCACCATGCCCAGTCGATCATCGTCCACAACGCGCGCGACGAACTGCGCCACGGCGAGTGGCTGTTCCAGCCCAATGGCCTCCTTGCCACCGTGCATGACCTGTCACCGTTGTTTGAGCGCGCCCGAACCGCCGAGGGCCGCATCGGGCTTGATCGGGACCCTGCTGCCCATGAGCTGCGCGACCGTTTCAATGGGCTGCAGGAGGAACTGGAGCGCAGGGCGGATCGGTCGGTCTGCCCAGACCTGCTGCACGAGGCGCGGCGGCTGACCGGCCAGGTGTTGATGGCGGCCGGCTCGGGCGACTCGCGTTCCGGCCAGAACCAGCTGGCGCAGTTCCGCGAAGCCTGGGTCGATTCGTGCCTGCGCCTGACCGACCTCGTTCGGTGCGCGCTGGACATCGCCGAGTTGTCGGACTGGCAGCGGCAGCTTGGTTTGCTCGGCGTGCAGACCGAGGCCGCCGCTGTCCATGAAGGGTCGCACCTGTTGGCCTGGCGTCTGGCCGGAGCGAAAGTGTTGTAGCGCCGGTCTGGACGCGGTCTGAGCCGGGCCGGAAACGACGAAGGGGCCCGTGTGGGCCCCTTCTGCTTGCCGAAACGCGGCCGCATGCGGCCGCTGTCTCTCAAGTCATCAGAACTTCTGCTCGAAGCGGACGTACGGCTGGCGGCCGTACCCGTCGTACAGGTAGAAGTTGAAGTTGCGGCCGTCGTAGGCCACCAGCTCAGGCATCTTGCCACCGACGTTCACGATGCCGGCCACCAGGCGACCCTTCATCGGGGTCGTCCAGGCGAACTGCAGGTCGTGCGTGATGTACTGGGCCGCGGTACGGCCTTCGGCCGTGCCGTTCTTGCCGATCACGTTGATGTTCCAGGAGGCGCTGAACGGGCCGCGATTCCAGTTGTTGGTCAGCGTGGCACGGACGCGCGGCAGGCCGAGCGATCCGGCGAACTCGCTGCCATCGTCGTCCCAGCTCTGGATATAGGACAAGCGCAGCTCGTTGTTGATGTTGCCGACGTTGGCGAACTTCCAGTGTGTCTGGAAGCTCAGGTCCAGACCCTTGGTCGTCAACGTGCCTTCGTTGGCCCAGCCTTGCTGCACCCGCTCGATCGCGCCCTGGGCATCACGCCTGACGTACAGACCCGCCGGGATCGGACGTGGATCGTCGCCGTTGCTGCGGTCGATCAGGTCTTGCGCGCCAACCAGCGAGATCTTGTCGTTGATGCGGATGTTGTAGTAATCGGCCTTGATGCTCA
>Ga0268298_10001903_pt1 | contig 23695 bp, 17 predicted proteins | sample WWTPWeurt_MetaG_FD_194462 | JGI IMG/M metagenome (GOLD analysis project Ga0268298, IMG submission 194462) | Activated sludge microbial communities from WWTP in Nijmegen, Gelderland, Netherland - WWTP Weurt | ecosystem: Engineered > WWTP > Aerobic digester > Activated sludge | place...
CGACCGCAAATTCTTCTTTTCTCACCACGAACGGCTCCGGCGTTCCGGGCATGACCCTTATCACCGCCGACACCTTCACCCAGTACGCGCTCCTCGCGGGAAGAAATGGGGGGCAAATCTTGATTGGTGGGACGGGAGCAGGGGATGACCTCACGTTCCAAACAACGTCCAATGTCACTAAGGGTTCCTACATCTTCTCCGAACTCGGAAGCGGACTCGTTCTCTCGACAACGGGAACGCTTTCCGTCGTTTCGAATACGCTCCACACCCAGAATACCGATACGGGTACCGACGGCACTGCCTTCACGATCGGTGACGGTACCACGGTCTTTACCATCAACACGGGCGCGACCGATGATACTATTACTATCGAGCAGGGCACCTACGATTCCGTTCTCTCTTTCACTCAGCCCGGCGCCGCAACGCAGACGTATACGTTTGCAACGGGTGGCACGGTGTGGACGAGCGGGAATGACGGGACAACCTCGACGCTTGACGCGGATCTCCTCGACAATGTTGACTCGCTTTCCTTTCTTCGATCCGATACGAGTGATTCCTTTACGAGTGGGACGCTTTCATTTTCCGATGGTACCGTTCTCGATCTTTCGGCAATTGTCCATGATGACAGCGCGGTGCAGGGACTGAAGCTTCCGCAGAATACGACGCTTACGAGTATTACCGGCGGGACGGAAGGGTATATCGCGTACGACAGCGATGACAATAAAGTGAAGGTGTTTGATGGGAGCAATTGGGTGGATATTTCCGGCACCGGCGCCTCGACGACATTGCAGGAAGCGTATGGGAACGACGTGAATGGTTCCGATACTATCCTTTCCCTCACGGCTGACGACGACTCGCTCATTTTCACAAACCCTTCTTCAAGCGGAACCGATTCGGCATTTCTTCTTCAATTGAATCAAGCGAATACGACTGGCGGAGTCGTCGCGCTCGATTTGGTTCAAGCCTCCAACAATGCGAATGCCATGAATATCACCGCCAACTCTATCGATACCGAAACCGGACTCTCGATGACGGCGAACGCGCTCACGACAGGGAATGGTATCTCCATTTCGTCGACTTCGACCGCAGGGAACGGTTCCAAACTCTTGAACCTCACGCGTTCAGGAACGAATGGCACTGGGGGTATGACCAATTACGGGTTGTACTCCACTATTACCAATGCCGGCGCTACCTCAACGAATGTTGCGGGATACTTCAGTGCCTCCGGTGGGACGACGGCGAATTACGGTCTCTTGGTTGCGGCGGGGAGTGTCGGGATTGGTGATACGACACCTGACAGTATTCTCGACATTCTTGCGACCGATGCTGCAAATACGTATCTCACCATTGGCAATACGAATGCCGGAGACTACAATCCGACGATTCGTTTTGAACTGACCGAGAACAGCTCACTCTACTCTCTCGGTATTGATGATTCCGACTCCGATACGTTCAAGATCTATTCCGGTTCGGATATTGCCGGAACGAGCGAGTTCATGATTGACTCAACCGGTGTGACCACCATCAGCCAACTCAAAGTTGGTGCACAGAGCTTTGAGGACGACGCGGGCGCGGTGGTGTGGACCGATATGAATGTGACGAGCGCCTCTTCGGACAATACGGTGGAGAGCTATGTTGCGCGAATAGACGGTACCGACATGCTCACTATCTACGCTCTCGTCAATGGCTCAAGCGGCGCGATCGACAACAAACGAGTCTTCATTGGCACCAGCGGCGCCGGCTCCACCACCCCCGCGCTCTTCGGTCTCGACGTGAAGAGTGACACCGGAGATCCCACGGAAAACTTCGAAGGCGCGATGTACTACAACACCGCTGACAACAAATTCCGCTGCTATCAGGGAAGCGCGTGGACGGATTGCATTGCCTCTATTGCCGCCGACTCTCTCGACTTTGTGGATTTTCAAGACACACTCGATCTTGACGCGAACCTCACGTTGAATCAGACGACGTACACCTGGACGCAGAACTTTACGGGTACCACAACGACCGGTCTTACTTACAATGCCGACTCACTTACTTCCGGAAGCGGTATGACAGTCGCTTCGACCGCTGCCGCAAACTTCACCGGATCGCTCGTCAATATCAATCTCTCCGCGGCAACTGGCGCCGCGTCCAATACCGGCAGCCTCCTTATGCTCACCAATTCCGGTACGAGCAATGCCAATACCGCTCTCTATGTGAAGCACTATGCGACCGGTACTAACAATCTCGCCTTCCGCATCGATGACGAATCGGGAGACACGACGCCCTTCGTGGTGACGGGGACGGGAGCGGTTGGGATCGGAACGACGGCGCCGGTTACCGCGCTCGAACTCTATAGCGCCGCCGCGGCAGACAATATCTTTACCCTGACGGCAAATACAATTGCAAACGATCCTCTTATCAAATTGCGAAGCGCGGCGACGACGCTCGGCGTGAAATTCTCGCTCGGTATCGACACAAGCGATTCCGAAAAATTCAAGATTGATTCCGGCGACGGGCTTGGCACGACCGCTGACTTCGTGATTAGTTCGCTTGGAGAAACAACGATCGCCAATGCCAGACTCGGTGCACAGAGCTTCCCGGAGGATGGGGGTATCCTCTCGTGGGTGGATATGGATGTGACGAGTAGCGCCGCGGACAATACGGTGGAGAGTTACAGTGCGCAGATTGATGGACAGAGTCTCCTCACGATCTACGCGCTCTCCGATGGATCGGGGAGTATCGATAACAAAAAAGTGCAAGTCGGCGCGGGGACCGACACCTCGCTTCCGGTACTTTTCGGCCTCGATGTGCGAGCGACGACGGGAGACGGCGCGGAGGGTTTTGAAGGCGCGATGTACTACAACACAACCGACAACAAATTCCGGTGCTATCAGGGAAGCGCGTGGACGGATTGTATCGGTGGATCCGGATCGGTCGCGGATGACTCTCTTGACTTCAACAAGTTCGAAGATACGCTCGATCTCGATGCCGCCAATCTTACTCTCAACCAAACGACGTATACGTGGACGCAGAACTTTACCGGTACGACGACGACTGGGTATACCTACAATGCGGATTCGCTCACCACGGGAACGGGTATGGCGATTGCTTCCACTTCTACCGCCGGTGACGGGTCCAAACTTCTTTCTCTCACTCGCACGGGCACGAACGGAACTTCGGCAAAAACGAATTACGGTCTCTACTCCACCATTGCCAATACCAATGGTACGTCCGGCACCAACTATGCCGGATACTTCGGTGCTTCCGGCGCCAATATGACCAATATCGGCGGCTACTTCACCGCAAGTGGCGGCACGAACAACTACGGCCTTCTCGTTGCCGCGGGGAGCGTCGGGATCGGAACGACGGCGCCGGTTACCGCCTTCGAACTCTACAGCGCGACGGCGGCGGATAACATTTTTACCCTGACGGCAAATACAACCGCAAACGATCCTCTTATCAAATTGCGAAGCGCGGCGACGACGCTCGGCGTGAAATTCTCGCTCGGTATCGACACGAGCGATTCCGAAAAATTCAAGATTGACTCCGGCGACGGGCTTGGCACGACGGCTGACTTTGTGATCGATTCGACCGGAGTGACCACAATCGCGAGTGCCAAGCTCGGCGCGCAAAGTTTCCCCGGGGACGGCGGTATCCTTTCGTGGGTAGATATGAGTGTGACGAGTGATTCGGTGGATAATACCGTGATGAGTTACTCGGCGCAGGTGGATAGCAATGTGATGCTTACTGTCTCGGCACTCTCCAACGGATCGGGAGGTATCGATAACAAAAAGGTGCAGATTGGCGCGGGGACTGATACGACGCTTCCGGTTCTTCTCGGTCTCGATGTGCGGAATACGACCGGCGATCCGTCGGAAGGATTTGAAGGCGCGATGTATTACAACACGTTTGATAACGCGTTTCGCTGTTATGTGAATGCTGCGTGGACAAGTTGCGGAGGTTCAGCGCTTACGCCATGGACGAGCGACATTGACGCGGACGGCTACGATTTGAATGACCTTTCCAATATTCTCTTTCGCGAAACAACCGGCGCGCCGACGGGGACGGATGTGGGATTGTACCGTGACAACGCGGGCGATCTTTCGCTCAATGTACTGACCGGGAAGACGTTGAACATCGCGGTCAACGGTACGGATGAATACAGTTTTTCTTCGACGGGCATCGGATTTAATTCCAACAACATCACGGGTCTCGGGACGGGTATCACGGCGACCGCGGGACTTACGATTACAAGTACGACGAATACACTCACGCTTGATTCCGGAAACAATATCTTGACACTCGCCGCGGGTGACACGACGCTCCAGCGAACCGCCGCGGGAACCTATACGTTTGATTTGGTTGATGGATCCAATACGGTGTTGGCGCTGACCAATTCCGGCGCCGGAACCGCCGGTCTTCGCGTTGACGGACTCGTGTCATGCGATTCGATCGATACGGATGGTTCCGGGAATCTCATCTGCGGCACGGACGCTGGCGCCAGCTCGTCGCCTTTTGGAACGAGTGGCGGCGTGATTACCAAGTCGACCGCGGGCGACTTTCTCTCGCTTCGCTATGGTGACGCGGGCGACACCCAGCTCATTATTGAGAATACGACGAGTACAACGATTCCGACCGTCGACGCGATGCAGATTGATTTGACGGGAAACACGACGGGTATCGTGACGGATGGCGCGGACGGTCTTCAGATTGCCATGGAAGTGGGCAATGGCACGACCAATACGAATAGCGGTATCAACATCTCGTTTACTCCGGTGAATACGCCGTCGGGCGATGAGATTTTTAACGCCATAAATATCGGGAACCTCACCGCTTCCGCTGCCGCGGAAACGGGACTCAATGTGGGAACCGGGTGGGACTATGATATTCAGTTTGTCGACGCGACACCGACCATTCGTCTCGGAGCGACGGACAATACCGGAATTTTTCGAATCGTTGACAGCAATGCGACGCCTCAAACATTGTTTGAAGTGCGAGACTACGCGACCAATGTCGGGAGCTTGGCGACGGCCGGCGGATTCTTGGGGACGATGTCATACTTTCGAGAAGAATTTAACAATGATGCAACCGCCGCGCTCACGAGTGATAACGCGCTCCAAATTGGAGACAATGGCGGGACGGCGGGAGGTGCGTGGTATTTTGACACGACGACCGCGGCGGGGACGCTTTCTTATAGTGTGCAGGATAATATCGGAGGATTTGCTCGCATCGCGACCGGCACAACGAATCCCGCCGCCGGACTCGTTGGTTTCGGATCGGCACAAAACAACTTAAGCCTTATTTTCTCAAAGGCGAATCTTCCCGTTTTGCAAATGAAGGTTCGTGAAGGTTCGACGGCCGCCACGAACGATTTGATTTGGGGTTTTGCCGGGACGGCCGCGGCGACCGCGGTTGCCACTAATGATACGCTTCCGGCGGAAGGCATTTTCTTTTGGGGAAACAACGCGAACACGGGATGGGTTGGCGTCGTGCGAAGTGGCGGTGCCAATGTGGGGACGGTGACGTGTCCGGGAACGATCAGTACGACGCAATTCGCCGTCGGGCGTATTCAGGTTGAGAGCACAACGTCGGTTCGATTCCTTATGGATTCGGACGCGTCGAATGGTGTGCAGCTTGCCGATTGTGGAACGGTGTCCGGCGCCAACCCGACCGCCGCGCTCGGTATTATTTTTCACGCGATACAAACATCGACATCATCAGTCAACAATGACGTTGACTATGTCCGCGTCTGGCAGGATGACACCGGTGACGCCTCCGTGACTGCCGGCAATACGCCTCCTCTTCGTGTTGAGGCTGATGCGTCTACATACAACGCGAATGTTCTTTTGGCGGATATAATGACTGCCGAAGAAAATGCTCGGTATGATCCCAGTGAGCGTCTTGATATTGAAGTGCTTGTAGCGAGTAGGGGTGTGGTTACGTCGGAAGTGATGACTCAGAAACTTTCGACCGACACGATTGCGAGTGGGCTCTCATCGGATATCGCGATCGTACTTGCGAAAGATGGGAAGCTCACGCTCGGATCCGATCCGAAGCGACCGTCTCTCAGCTTCGATACGGCGGGGAACGCCACCTTTGCCGGGACGCTTCGCGCGGGGAAGATCGAGGGGCTCGATGTGATCGGGGATCGAGTGACGTCGCTCGAGCAAACGGTTGAGGGGTTGCAGGGGCAAGTGACGTCGCTCGCATCTTTGAATACTCTTCCCGTTCAAGCAGAATCAGTCTCGGAGACTGGTGACGCGTCGATTGCTTCAACAGAATCCGATGTGGTTCCTTCTTCTGAAAATACCAGTGCCGATGCGACGGTGATCGATGCAGACGCATTGGAAATCCTCGTCGCCAAGGGCGGGCTTGTGGTGGAGGGCGACGCGGAGTTTCTCGGGAAAACGACCTTTGCGAAGACGGCGATCTTCAATCGCGATGCCGCCGGATTTGCAGTTGTTGAGAAAGGCGCGAAGCGTGTCGATATTGTCTTCGAGACGCCGTATGAGAAGCGACCGATTGTGAATGCAACACTCTCCGGTGTCGCGAGTATCGCGCTCGAAGGCGCGGACAGTGAGACGCTCGCGGCGTTTGCCGGCGTCGAACAAGAATTCGCGAGTGCGTATTTCGCGGGCGACGTGAAATACTTGGTCGTCAATCGAAGCGAGCGCGGGTTCACGATACTCCTTAACGCGCCGGCGCCGGACGATCTCGAATTCAGCTGGAGCGCGACGGCGATTCTCGGCGCGACGATATCGCGCGGAACGCCGGAAGTTGTTTCGGTGAATCCTCTCGAAGAGGGAATACATGCTGAAGAACCGTCTCCCGATACATCGATATCCGCGACCCCGACAGCGGGGAATTCCATTCAATCTCAATCCATTGAGATACCTAACCCTTAAAACAAAAAAACACAATGAAATAAAAACACCGAGTCAAAAAACCGTTCTTTCCGGGGGCGGTTTTTTGATTTTGGGCGCCCCTACAATATAGGGCGATTCTTTGCTAGAATAGGGGCATACAATTTTTGACACTATTACTATGGCTGAAGAAATAACGCTTCCCGAGACGAAGAAGAGAAAGTTTCGGGTGACAGAGAGCGCGTGGTTTCGATTGGGGATCGCGGCGGTCGTGGTGGGGCTCCTTGTGGGGGCGGTGGGCGCGTCGGGATATTTTTATCGCGCGTACAAGAAAACATTGTCCGAGAAGGATTCGCTCCTCTCGCAAATGACGGGGAAGACCGAGGTGCCGGAAGTGGAATCGGTGGTCGCGTCGATTTCAAAACTCATTGAGCTTCCGCAAGGCGAGACGCCAACTCTCGCGACCGTGTCGGATAAATCGAAATTGGAAAGTCAGGCGTTTTTCAAGCGCGCGGAAAATGGCGACAAGGTGCTTATCTATACGAATGCCGGGAAGGCGATTCTCTATCGACCGTCGACGGGAAGGGTGGTGGATATGACGGCGGTCAATATGACGCCCGAGAAAAAATCGGAAGAGACGACGCCGACGCCGCCCGACGCGGGAGCGGTTGCCGGAGAGCAGGACGAAGCGAATACGGACACGCAAACGGAAACGCAGAACGTCGAGGTGAAGACGGATGACGCGAGCGCGAACGGATCAAGCGACGTTTCTGAGAAACCGTTTTCCGTCGCGATCGTAAACGGCACGACGACTTCGGGACTTGCCAAGAAAACCGGGGAGACGATACGGGGCGCGTTTTCTTCCGCGACGATAATGAAGACATCGGATGCCAAGAAAAAAGAATATTCGAAAACGGTAATCGTCGACGTTTCGGGGAAATTTTCGGAGGAGGCGAAGCGCCTCGCTGAGCTTTTGAACGGGGACGTCGGAGTACTGCCCGATGGTGAGGCGGTACCCGACGGCGCGGATATTTTTGTAGTGGTGGGAGGCATGACGGAATGATACTAGCTTACTTTAATCTCTGCTATCTTGTGAGTTGCCGAGACTGCAAAAAATTATTTTTTGCAGTCTCGGCGTGCATGTTAGAAGTCTTCAGAGTAATTTGGTATGAATGCAAATTTTTGAGGAATGATACGTACTTCTTGTGACAGGTTTTTTTGCACTTTATTATGAAACGAAAGAAATGGTGGGTGATTGCGGCGATTGTGGCGGTATGCGGCGGGGGCTCTTATTGGTGGATGAAGAGTCAAACGGGGACGGATGCCGTCCGATATGTTTCAACACCGGTTGAAAAAGGGACGCTCTCCGCGTCCGTTTCCGGAAGTGGAAATGTGATTGTTGATCAAGAGGCGACCATTGATCCGACTATTTCCGGAACGGTTGCGAACCTGTCGGTGCGCGTCGGTGACGCCGTCAAAAAAGGGCAGCTTCTTTTTACGATCGTGAATGATGATTTGGATGTGAATCTCGCAAACGCGCGCGTGTCGCTTCGACAGGCGGAGAGCGCTGTTGTTTCGGCGAATATTTCGAAAGATCAGGCGCGAGATGCCTATGCCACGAGGACCGGAAGCGCGCTCAACAAAAGTATTCTGAAACAGAAAATCGACGTCTCGAGAGAGGCGATCACGATTGCTGAGCAGGATCTCGCGGTATCGCGATTGAGTTACCAGCGAGCGCTCGATGACGCGGCGAAGCGTCGAGTCGTTTCTCCGATTGACGGGACGGTGAATGAAATCAATATCAAAAACGGGGATGACCTCGCGACGATTTCTTCGGGTTCTTCCAAAGTGACGCCGATGATACTCGGCGATCTCAAAACGGTGAAGGCGTCGATCGCGGTGAATGAAGTGGATATTTCCAAGGTGGCTCTCGGTCAAAAGGCGACGCTTCGGTTGAGCGCGTTTGATGGGCTTTCGCTTTCGGGAAAGGTTGAAAAAATGGATTCGCTCGGGACGATTGCTTCGGGGGTTGTCACCTATGCCGTGACGATCGGCTTTGATGTTCCCGACGAGCGTATCAAGCCGAGGATGAGTGTCGCCGCTTCCATTCTTTCCGAGGTGAAATCGGATGTTCTCATGGTGCCCAACAGCGCCGTGAAGTCGGACGCGACGGGGTCGTATGTGCAGGTGATGAGGGGAAGGACGCCGGAGAAGAGGTTGGTGAAAGTGGGGGTATCGAATACGACGGATACGGAAATTGTAGAGGGACTCGATGAGGGCGATCGAGTGGTGACGAAGACGATTGATCCGAATGCGACGACAACCGGTACGACGAGTGGCGGGAGTTTCCGGATCCCGGGAATGGGCGGTGGACGGTGATGTAGGTTTGGGACGAGACTTCCGTATTTGGCACGTTCAAGAAATGCTCCGGGGCTTGGTAGGTTGGTTTATGCGTTTTGGATGGAAATAACCTCCCAAAGAAGCTTTCGTTTGTGATTTTTGTGAGCTTGCTCGCCCCTCCGTTAATTTCTTTCTCTTTGCCAAACACGGAAGTCTCTTCGTTATTGTTTTCTATGATGTATGATCGAGTGTCGGAATTTGACGAAAATTTACCGGAATGGCGATGTGGATACGGTGGCGCTCGATGACGTTTCTTTCGGGATAGAGCGAGGGGAATTTGTGGCGATTATCGGACCCTCCGGATCGGGCAAGTCAACGCTGATGCATATACTGGGCGCGCTTGATATCCCGACATCGGGGGAATATGTTTTTGACGGGAGAGATGTTTCAAAACTGGATGATGACGAACTCTCGGAATTGCGGAGGGACAAAATTGGCTTTGTGTTTCAATCGTTCAATCTTTTGCCGCGAACGACGGTGTTGCGGAACGTGATGTTGCCGCTTCTCTACACGGATACGACGATCGAAGATCGAGAACGGCGCGCGCGCGAGGCGCTTTCTTTTGCCGGTATGGAAGAAGGAAAATTCCGGAACCTTTCCAGTCAACTCTCGGGCGGACAGATGCAGCGGGTGGCGATCGCGCGGGCGCTCATTAATCATCCGGCGATTATTCTCGCGGACGAACCGACGGGCAACCTCGATACCAAGACGAGTCACGTGGTGATGGAGACATTTCGAAGGCTCAATGAACAGGGGAATACGATAGTGCTTATTACCCATGAAATGGAAGTGGCGAATTTTACAAAACGAATCATTTCCATTCGCGATGGTCGCATTGAATCGGATACGCGCGTATGATACAAATCAAATCAATCTCTGTTTCTTTGAAAGTTGCCTCGACCGCGAGAAATAATTTTTCTCACATGCTCCTCTCTATCGGAGCAAACTTGAGAAAAATTATTTCTCGCGGTCTCGGCGTGCATTGCAGAAGACTTTAGGATACTTTCGTATGATACGAGACATTCTCAATGAAACAGTCTGGTCGTTGTCGGCAAACAAAGTGAGGTCGGGGCTCACGATTTTGGGTATTGTGATCGGTATCGCTTCCGTTATTACGATGGTGTCGATCGGGAAGGGAGCGCAGGCGTCCATCGCGGCGAATATCGAGTCAATCGGGTCAAACCTCATTATCGTTCTGCCGGGATCGCAGAGGAGTGGGATGACGAGTGCCGGGCGCGGAAGCGCGCAGACTCTCACGAGAGAGGATGCGGATGCGATTAGAAGTGAGGTTTCGGGAGTGAAAGCGGTTGCGGGGGATGTGTCTCGACGGTATCAGATTACCGCCAAAGGAAGCAATACCAATACCGAAGTGGTGGGAACGGTTGCCGATTATCTCGTGGCGCGCAACATCACTCTGGATACGGGGAATTTTTTTACCGAACGGGAGCAGAAGAGTTCTGCCAAGGTTGCGGTGCTGGGGGCTTCGGCGCGCGATGACCTTTTTGGTGCGGATGCGAATCCGATCGGGCAATTTATTCGTATCAAAAACGTCGATTTCGAAGTGGTCGGCGTGACGCTCCCTAAGGGCGGTTCGGGTTTTAATAATCCCGATGACTGTGTATACGTTCCGATTTCGAGTGCGCAACATTTTCTTTCGGGAGACGATTTCGTGAACACGATCAGCATCGCGGCGGAAAACCAAAACGATATGGCATTGGTTCAACAACAAATCACCGATCTCTTGCTCGCTCGTCATTCCATTCGCGACGCAACACAGGCGGATTTCAGTATCATCAATCAGAATGATATTATTGCGACGGCATCGAATATTACGGGAACCTTCACGATGCTTCTCGCTTCGATCGCGGGTATTTCACTGCTTGTCGGCGGGATTGGCATTATGAATATGATGCTCACAACGGTGACGGAGCGAACGCGCGAGATCGGACTTCGGAAAGCGGTGGGGATTAAGAAGGTGTATATCAATCTTCAATTTTTGACGGAAGCGGTAGTGCTTACGTTTTTGGGTGGAGCAAACGGGATTCTCTTGGGGTGGATGGCGTCGCTTGCCATTTCAAAATTGGCGGGACTTTCAACGGAGGTATCGTTTTCGGCGGTGTTGCTTGCGGTTGGTGTCTCCGCGGGTGTCGGCATTGTTTTTGGATTTTATCCCGCTCGTCGCGCCGCAAACCTCAGTCCCATCGAGGCATTGCGATATGAATAATGTGTCGACTTGACAGGATGCGAAAAAGAATTTTTTTGATTTTGTGCTACAATGGAAAACAATAAACAAAAAGAACCTCTATGGGAGAATCCATGAGTCGTCTTGTTCTTGGGGTGACGGGGGTGGGGAGGGAAGTCCTCTTGTTTGTTCGTGATGCCGAGGGGTCGCCGCGCCGTCCCATTTCCGTTTTGAAGAGCGCGGATGGTATTGACTTCACGGCTTCCGAGGAAGAGCTCATTTTTTCAAAACTTTTGGGGAGTCTTCGGGTTCATCCCGATATTTCCGAAGTGTTTCGCGTCTCCTCGCTTTCCGTATCGGAAGACGCGTTTTTTTTGTCGTACAAGAAACAAGAAAAGGACGGTTCGTATCGGGCGTTTTCCGGAATTTCCTACGACGGTATCGAGTGGAGTCGCGTCGTCCGTATAGACGATGTTCGGGAGCTCGGTGCCGCCGTGTCTCTTGAGGAGGGTGATGCCGGACACGCGCTTTTTTTTGGCGAGCGGACGATCAAGCTCGCGTTCTCGACGGATTTGAAGGCGTGGAATGTTCGGCGCGCCGCACTCCTCAAGCCGCGGGAGGGACACTTTGACGATGAACGACTCATTATGGGTGCGGCGATTCCTGTGGGATCGGGTATCCTTCTCCTCTACGCGTCACACAACAAAGAGGGGTGCTGGGCGGTCGGTTCGGCGCTCGTCGGCAAAGATGATCCCAAGAAGATACTCTGGCGAACGGAAGAAGCGATTTGGGAAGCGCCGGCCGAGTGGCGCGACCGGCACGTTCAGTTTGTCGGCGCCGTTCCTCGGAAGGGGCGAGTACTTCTCTATTGGCAGGTTGACGGGAGATTGTTTGTGGAAGAAATCACGCAGTTTTGGAAGGTATCGCGCGGGAAGACTGTCTCTATTCTTTCCGAGGGCGCGAAGCTCGAACGATTTTCGGGAAATCCCATTTTGGGACCGCGCAAGGAACATGATTGGGAAGCGGGCGAGGTCTTCAATCCAGCGGCGTTTCTCTCGGATGACGGTCAGGTACATATTCTCTATCGCGCGATCGGACGAAACGGACTCTCGACGGTTGGCTATGCCAACAGTCGGGACGGGTTTTCAATCCATGAGCGACTCGATACGCCGATCTATGCTTCATCGGCAACGCTCGATGACGTGAAGATCTCGAGGATTCAGGAGAAATGTTCGACGCCGTACGCTTCGGGCGGCGGGTGGGGCGGGAGCGAGGATCCCAAGATCACGCGCGTCGATGACACGCTCTATATGACCTACACCGCCTTTGACGGGTTCAATTATCCGCGCGTCGCGCTCACTAAAATCGCGCTCGATGATTTTCTCGCGCGCAAATGGAATTGGTCGCGACCGGTGATGATTTCTCCACCCGGGGAAATTCACAAAAACTGGACGATTTTTCCCGAGAAAATAAAAGGCAAGTTCGCCATTTTGCACAGCATCAGTCCGGAGGTGCGCATTGATTATTTTGACAGTCTTGATTTTGACGGGAACACCTTCATCAAAAGCGAACATTCAAAAACGCCCCTCAAGGGACGCTGGGAGCTCTTGGTGCGCGGCGTGGGGCCCTCGCCCATCAAGACCAAGGAAGGTTGGCTCGTCCTCTATCACGCGACGACGCGCGACTGCGGATACAAGTTGGGCGCGATGCTCCTCGACAAGAAGGATCCAACCAAGGTGATTGCCCGATCAAAAGCGCCGCTTCTCGAGCCCGCGGTGTGGTATGAAAATGAGGGGTCGAAGCCGGGAATCGTCTATAGTTGCGGCGCGGTGGTGAAGGATGACGCGCTCTTTGTCTACTATGGTGGCGCCGACACGGTGACGTGTGTCGCGACCGTGCCGATCGACCGCCTTCTCGAGGCGCTCCTCCACGCGAGCAAGGTCGTGCCGACACGATATGTGAAGCTCGGAGATGAGTAGTACGGAAGTGCGAGTTTTTGAGCATTTCTGTATTTGGCACGTTCAAGAAATAGCTCCGGGGCTTGGTAGGTGAGTTTTCGTGTTTTGGAAAGAAATAACCTCCCAAAGAAGCTTTCGTTTGTGGTTTTTGTGAGATTGCCCGCCCCTCCGTGTATTTCTTTCTCCCTGCCTTGCCGGCAGGCAGGTTAGCCAAATACGGAAATGCTCTTTGGTGTGGCTTTAATATAAATGAAACGATATGATTCGAATCGAACGGTCGAGTGAAAATCCGATTTTGGTGGGGGAGAGTGAAAGTTTTTGGGAGCGATCGGCGGCGTTTAACGGGTGTCCGGTGGCGCGCGGGAAGCGCATTGATATCGTGTACCGAGCGCAGTCGTCGCCGGTTTTGCACGAAGGTGTCGTTATGGAAGTTTCGACAATCGGACACGCGACGAGCGCGGACGGCATTCATTTTGAAAAACATCGCCAACTTCTCGTGCCGGAGGAACCGTGGGAACGATATGGATGCGAGGATCCGCGTGTGACTTTTATCGACGGGACGTACTATATTTTTTACACCGCGCTTTCAACCTATCCTTTTTCGGCGGAGGGAATCAAGGTGGCGGTCGCGCTGTCGAAGGATTTGAAGACGATTGACGAACGACATCCGGTGACGCCCTTCAACGCGAAGGCGATGACGATGTTTCCGGAGAAAATTAACGGAAAGTATGCGGCGATTTTGACGGCGAATACGGATCGACCGCCGTCGACAATCGGACTCGCGTTCTTTGAAGGACCGGAAGAAATGTGGTCGGGTGATTTCTGGGAAAAGTGGTACGCGAATCTCTCGTCTCACGAGATTCGACTCCAGCGCGATGATACCGATCACGTGGAAATCGGGGCTCCCCCGATATTGACGCCTCACGGGTGGCTTTTGGTGTACTCGCATATTCGAAATTATTTCACCGAGCGAAAAATTTTCGGTATCGAGGCGGTACTCCTCGATCGGAATGATCCCGCGCGCATTCTCGCTCGGACGGAAGCGCCGCTTCTCGTGCCGGAAGAGGAATATGAATTGTACGGAAAGGTTCCCAATATCGTCTTTCCGTCGGGAGCGATGCTTCGCAAGGGGAAGCTTCATATTTACTACGGCGCGGCGGATTCGACGTGCGCGGTGGCGAGTTGCGACGCGAAGAAATTTTTTCGGAGTATGCTTTCCAAGCAACGGCGGATTTCTTTTGAACGCGTACCGAATAATCCAGTGCTCGCTCCGATTTCCGATCACGCGTGGGAGGCGCGGGGTGTGTTTAATCCCGGGGCGATCCGAGAAGGTGGGAAGACACATATTTTGTATCGCGCGCTTTCAAACAACGACGCGTCGGTTTTGGGGTATGCCGCGAGTCGCGATGGAGTTTCGATTGACGAGCGGGGTATCGAGCCCGCCTATGTGCCGCGAGAGTCGTTTGAAATGCGGGCGGGAGGCGGATATTCCGGGTGCGAGGATCCGCGGCTCACGCGTATTGGAGACGCGATCTATATGTTTTATACGGCGGTTGACGGAATGAATCCGCCTCGAGTGGCGCTCACTTCGATCGCGCGCAAAGATTTCCTCGCCAAGCGATGGAAGGAATGGTCGACTCCGAAACTGATTTCTCCACCCGGAATCGACGATAAGGACGCCTGTGTGTTTCCCGAAAAAATCGGCGGAAGATACGTTGTGCTTCATCGGATACAACCTTCCATAGACATCAATTTTTTTGATGATCTGGATTTTGAAAATGGAAAAATGTTGACGCAGGGACCGTTTATTTTGCCGCGAAAGGGAATGTGGGACGATCAGAAGATCGGACTCAATACCGTGCCATTGCAGACGTCCGCCGGATGGCTTCTTCTCTATCACGGTGTGTCGAGCGACGGATCGGTGTATCGTTTGGGGGCGGCGCTTCTCGATCTCGTCTCTCCGGAGAAGGTTTTGGCGCGGAGCGATAAGCCGCTCTTTGAACCCGAAATGGAATATGAAAAGGTTGGTATCGTTCCGAATGTCGTTTTTCCGTGCGGAGCGACTCTGCAAGGCGGGAAAATTTTTATTTATTACGGTGGCGCGGATCGCGTGGTCGGTATCGCTTCGATTCGGCTGAAGGACGTATTGAAAAATCTTTCGGGGGAGTGAAAAATGAGGTGAAAATCGCTATTGGAACGGGTCTGGGGCTCTGGATCGTGCGGGAGCTTGCTCGGAAAATGAGGGGTGACATCACGGTCGAGAGTATCAAAGGTGTGGGGTCGCACTTTACGGTGCGCGTGCCGCTTGTGTGATTTCTGAGTTCTTTAATAGAGGAGAGAAAAAATGAAAACGCTGTGCGTGGAGCATAGGGGTCCGTACGAAGTAGTCGCTTTTTTGCGGGGCGTGCCAAGTAGGTTTGTTTGCGGAGACTCCTTTTATGAGGTGGTTGCTCGATTCATTTTCTATTATCCGGAGGATGTCGCACTCAACGTTTCGTGGTCCGGTCGAGTATGGTATGTCAGCCGGAAAATATCTCTTGTGAACGGATGTCCGAAGCCGATTTTTGCGTGCGTTATTCGGGATGACGGGAGGATTCGTTCTGTTTTAGAAATGTATAAAATGTTTGGTCGGTATGTATTTGGAATTCAGAAAGAACTGCTTCTTTCTATTCCAATGGAGCGGGACGGGTGCCGTTCTTCCAATGTTGTTCTGTTTCCGAAACGTTGATACTTGTTGAAACTTTCCGCCACGCGTTTTTCCGTGGCGGTTTTTTTACGAGCTGTTTCCCCGTGTTCTGTTATAATGTTCATATGGAGCGAAAGCGACAAAAAATTCAGAGGGAGGCGCGATGGCGACGGGTGAGGTTTTTTGTTCGCGTGCACGCGTGGGTGACGGGAAGTGTGCTGCTTGCGTACGCGCTCCTTGGATTTTTGTGGGGACCCTCATTTTCCATTTCCAATTTTCGCGAAAGGTGGAGTTCGTTTGCGGATGACGTGACGGTGTCGGCGGTGGTGCCACCGCCGCCTTCGGCGCCGGTCGTTGTTGCCGAGGCGATATGTCCTGCAGGCACGCTCTTTGTGTCGCTTGATTGGGGGGATGATAGCGGCGCGACAACGTTTGATGTCTATCGAGACAGCGCGCTTCTGGTTTCGGGGCTTGTTGATTCGGAATATGATGATACGAGTGTCGCCGTGAGTACGAGCTATTCGTATGTGGTTGTCGCGTACGGTCCTATGGATCCGGGTGTCGCTTCATCGGTTGCGGTGTCGGTGACGACACCTTCCGGATGTCTGGAGTTGCTCACTCCGACACTTGATATTGTGACGGTTGCCGATACGAATGTCATGGGTCTCGGGAGTGTGTCCGTGTCGGATACGACACCTGTTATTACGGGAACGAGCAATATGCCGACGGCGAGTGTGTCAATTGCGATTGTGGGGGCGACATCGACCTACGCGTTGCTTTCGACCAATGTGAACGGCTATTGGGAATGGACGCCGGTTTCAGCGCTGCCTCTCGGGACATATACCCTTACCGTGACGGTGACGCATCCCTTGTTTCCACTTCAGACGGCGAGCGATACGCTTTCGCTTACCATTCTTTCCATGGAAGCGGCTGGAGATGATAATGATGATGACGATGGCGGAGGAAGTAAAAAAAAGAAAAAGCGTCCAGTCGCGAGCGCGTCGACGCCAACGTATCGGACACCTCCCGAGCTTCCGCTTCCCGAGTCTCCCGAGCCGCCCCGCCTCATTGAAGGCCTGCCGTCCGCGCCGTTTTTGACTCCGATACTCGATGTTGAGAATACGGGAAACTGGGTGTTTCAGGGGCGAACGCTTCAGACGACACTTTCGATCGAAGCGATACGAGGCGATATCGAAGGGCGAAGCGGTGATATAATCTACATCGTTCGCGATCCCGAGAATGACGAAGTGTACACGGCTTCTCGGTCGGGAATTTTTCGAAAGGGAGTGGTCTTTGCGGAGGAGGTTCCCGTTTCGCGAACGTGGCGTTCGGGAGAATATCATATTTCCGCGACACTTCGCGCGGGCGGGATGAGCGTTGTCGCGGAAGTTCCATTCCGCGTGGTTGAGCTTCCGCTTTTTAACTTGGGTGGAGGTATGCTGGTGACATGGAATGACGCGACGCGATTTTTGGGCTGGGCATCTCTGTGGTCGCTTCTTTTCTCGTTGCTCCTTCTCCTCCTTTTTGCGCGGGAGTATTGGCTCTATTTGCATTCGAGAAAGCATATTACTGAGCGAGACTTCCCGGGGCATGGGCTTCTCCGATCGGAAAAGGGAAAGGAGGTGGACCATGTATGACGATGGATTTCACGCTCGTAACACTCGTTGCTGATCTCGCGACGCTTTTTCTTTTGTTTCTTTCTCTCGTGTTTACCGCGGGCATTGTGTGGCGCGTGGAGAAGGAATTGGATGTTTCGTATAAGTTTTTTTTGGCGGCGCTGGTTGTGTTGCTCCTTGCCGAGTCGCTTGGGAAGTTTTTTTCGGAGACGCAGGTGTATGCGATGATTTCATCGATGCTCAAGGTTGTCTTCGGACTGCTTCTCTTGGTCGGCGTTTGGACGATGCGCGATATCGTGCGCAAACTCGACGGGGAAAAGGACAAAAAAGTTTGACAAAATTGACAATTTGATGTATTCTCAAAATAGTGAAAAAAGAGAACCCCAAGAAAATTCTTCGGATGCTCTTTTTGTTTTTTCAATTTTCTTTACCAATTTAGGAGGAAGGAAACCCATGATCCCTCTCAATGATTCATGTCCACCAGAAGGGATGGAACTTGTCCTATTGGTTTTACGGTTACGAGGAGCTGTTGTTGGAGGCGAGAGCCTTGAGTTTCGAAATGCTCTTGGTGACGAGATTAGGATACTTATCGAGAGATATGAAGCGTCACTTGTAGAAGCTTTTTCATTGGAGAGAATGAGAAATCTCAAAAGGGAATTGAGTCTTCTTGGATCAGGGATTTGTCCCTTGGAAACGTAATGAAAGCGGAGGTGAGTTGTGGAAAGCTCTTTGTACCAGAGGTCACTATCGAGACTTAGAGATGCTCGATCGGCTCATGTAAAGGCTATTTTCGAAAACATTGGACTGGGGGTAGTTTGGTCTGATGACTATCGGATACTTCTCAACAGGGCTGGAAATCAACATGTGGATATTACAGAGAGGATAAATCTCTATAATATCCTATGGGCATGGGAGGTTCAGTTGGGCGCAGAGGCGCGCATTGTCAAAGCGCTTGTTGATGAGGTTGAGCGGCTTCGTCAGGATGCTCAGAGGGCTCTTCGAGAGCGAGATGAGCTTTGTGAGGTTCTGTAAGGATTCGGAAAATTTTGTGAATTACCAACTAGAACGCGTTTTTTAGTTGGTATTTTTTTGCTTCTTTTCTTCTTCTCTTCTACAGTGAAAGAGGTTTTTACTTCCTCCCCACCTTCTATTCCCCTCTTTTTTCTATGGATGGAATCTTTCGATGCAGTCGGTATGCGTTTGGACCCAATCGGCTGCACTACTGCGGACCGGATGCCAATGGGACGATGAAGGAGTACTTGGACGCGGGCGAGAGTGACCCGCGACTTTCGGCGATTCTTCAAAAGTTTCAGAATCTGTATCCATATTTGCTTCACATCGCGGAGGGAAACGGCATTCGTGATCCGTTTGATGATCGAGTGGTCGAGGCGTATTGGTTGGGAAATCGGTTGCTTGATTCGTTCTCGCCCGGGAAATATCTGGGATTGCTCGACGCGCTTGAGGTGAAAAAGAAAACGGGGCGCGAGCGTTTTGATATGATTGGAAAGAAGGTAACGCGCGGCGGATTCCCACATCACTCATTTCACGTACTCAATGTTTGGCGCGAGACGACTCACGAACTCTTGAAGGATGATGACTGGAGCGCGACTGCCGAATGCATCGTGAGCTGGGGGAAGGTCGTCGCGGTTTCGGGTCCCTTTGTCGATGTGTTGACCGAGCCGCTCCTCCGAGATGAGCGGGGAATATTCTCGCTCGGTACGCCTGTTTCTCGTCGCCTCATTCGAGATCTCGCGGCGGATATCGATATCGATCTCCTCGCGCCGGGTAAGTGGATCTCCATCCACTGGGGCGTCCCGTGCGAAGTCCTCTCGGAACGCGCGGCGGTTCATTTGCGCGCCTATACTCTCAAGAGTATCGCCTTTGCCAATCAATCAGCGCACGAAAAATAAAAAATAAAAACGAAGCGAGCGTGTGCGGTCGCGTTCGGAGGTTCCTTTTTCGAATATGGTTATGAAGAATGCAAAGGATTTCGTGAGGAAAAAAGAGGGTACGTTGTCGGTATCGGTGTTTGGGAATCCGGATATGGCGGGGGATTCGCTCCCGGTAAGGCTCGTGCCGAAATTGCGGGAGGCTTTTCCCGAGATCTGCTTTGTGGTGGAGGATCCCAATGAAATAGACTTGCCAAAGCGGGGAAAATGGGTTATCCTCGACACGGTTCGGGGACTCGATGAGGTGGCGTGGATTTCGGTTGATGACGTCGCGCGCTCCCGCAATGCCGGGGTGACGGCGCATGACTACGATCTCTCGACGCTCTTGCTTCTTGCGAAGAAACTCGACCCGTCCTTCGAACCACAAATTCTCGGTGTGCCGGAAGGTATTGCCGAGAAAACGGCGCTTCGGGATATTTCTCTGGGACTGGCAAAGTTCTCTTAAGGAGATATACGGTGAAAATAAATCCTCATACGTTGAAGGCTCTTCGTAAAGAATATCCGAATGAGCCATGGACACTCCTAGCGCTGCTGTATGAGACGTGTGAATTTACAACTCCTGGATGGGGTGACCCACATGATATAGGTGATATATACGATCATATACAGAGCTGTTCCTATTGTGAGGAAAAGGAGTCTCTGATTGTGGATGAGTTGCAAACGCTCCTTGTCTGTTTGCAGTGATTAGAAAGTAAGGAAATTTCAAAACACCCCCTAGCGATGTGAAGAGGGTGTTTTTTCTTGTCCGAATTTGATAGTCCTTATCCGTGATGGTGGTGGGTGTGTTTTCTTGGTGAAGTTTTCTTGATGGGTTTTGAAATTATTTTCTTCAAGGGCTTGCCATTTTTGCTTACCTTGAGTTCGAGGAAGTGGGCGCCGCAACTCATGCAGGGGTCGTAGGCGCGGATGATTTTTTCGCATTCGAGTTTCATCTGTGACTCTTCCATATCCATATGCTCGCCGATGAATTGAATGAGGTCGAGCTCGATCGCGATTTGGTTTTGGCCGGTGGGGACCACGACTTCGCCGCGCTCGACTATCGCCTTGTCGTTGACTTCCAGCTTGTGATAGAGCGCGCCGCGGGGCGCCTCGACGAGGCCGACACCCACTCCCGCTTTGGGGACGAGTTTTTGCGGAGGCTCGGGGACAAACGTTTTTTGTTTCAAGAGATCGATGGACTCGTCGACCGAGTGGAGGATTTCGATCGCTTGGGCGAGATTGTTGTGAAAGATATTGTCGGAAGGGAAAAGCTTCAGCGCGTCTTGGGCATCGTGTTTGGTGCGAGGGTGGAGGCCGGAACTGTTGATATTGAGGCGCGCGATGGAGCCCACGCGATAGGTTTCGCCCTTGAAGGTGTAGGCGGAGGCTTGGGAGTAGGGAAGGACGACGTGTTCGAGGTGGTCGCGATAACCCTTCTCATCTACGACGAAGCCCTTCATATCCCAGAGGTCGCCTTCGAGGTAGGAAAATTTGGGATTCCTGAGGGCGGCGTAGTTGCTCTTTCGAATGAGTGATGACGGATCATCCGTGAAGACTTTGATGAGGCGGAGCACTGCCGGGCGAATATTTTCGAGCTCTATAATTACTTCCGCGATTGCTTTTGCCTCGGGAATTTTTCCGAAGCCGCCCGGCATAGGGAAGGGCGCGTGGACGCTTCGTCCCGCGACGAGGATCGCGAGGTGATTGCCGGCAGCTTTCACGGCGAAGGCGTCGTGGAGGAGCTGGTGTTGTACGGGATCGTCATCGTCGAAGCCAAGGAGGGAGTCCTTACCGAACATATCCGGCAGGCAGAAGAGGTAGAGATGGAGCGCATGATCGCGGATGATGAGTCCGTGATAGGTGAGGGTGCGGAGAATCATCGTTTGCTCGGAGGGTATGATGCCGAGCGTCTTCTCGACCGCTTCGATACTTGCGACCAGGTGCGCGTTGGAGCAGGTGCCGCAAATGCGCGCGAGGAGCTGGGGAATCGCGGCGATGGGTTTTCCCTCCATTGCGTGCGTGTAGAAGCGCTTGAATTCCTTAATGGCAAATTCAACTTTTTTGACGGCGCCGTTTTCGATAAACACGTTCAACCCGGCCGCCCCTTCGACCTTGGTGATTTCTTCGATGCTGAACTGACTGAGTTCGGATATTTGATGCATAGGAGAGAAAATGCAAAATTCAAAATGTAAAATGAAAAGTTTTTGAAATCGGAAACAATCTACTCAAGATTCTTTCGGCACGATTCCAAACTCGACGAGCATTTTGGTGACGACGGTGAGGAAGGCGGCTTCGGTCATAGGACAGCCGGGGACGCGCTCGTCGACGGTGACCACTTCGTCGAGTTTCTTCACCTTTTCGCCCTGATTGAAGCGGTCGAGAAGGAATTTTATTTTGTCTTTGAGTTCCGCGGGAAAGGCGTTTCGTTGGGCGCTCGGCATCCCCGTGCAGGCGCAGGCGCCGATCGCGACGAGCTTTGTGGATTTTTCGCGGATCTCCTTGAGCTTCGCTTCTTGTTCGGCGGAGTTGATGGCGCCCTCGACGAAAGCGACGTCGAGTTCGTCGAGGACGTTTTTGGTTTGGAGGACGCGCGCGTGACGAATGTCGAGGACTTTGCGCCACGTTTCGAAGTGATCGTTCATAATCTCGGTAAAGATCACTGTGCTGTCCTCGCAACAGGTGAAGGTGAACCAACCGATGCGAAGTTTTTTGTTCGTCTGTTCTTGATGTTGCTCCATAGTACCAATATGGTAGCATGATTTTGAGTGGGAGGACAAGCAAGTGACATTTGACCGGTGATATTTGACGTATGATTTTTCTTTTTCGATTCATTCGAAATATATTTCTTTCTCTCGTTGTTTTTCTCTCCGTATTCGCGGTGGTTTTGGCGATGAAGACGGGGAAGGCTCCAACTTTTGAGTCATCGCGTGAGGTGTTGTCGCGGGTGATTCCGGCGCTCGACGATTCGTGTCGGTTCCCGATCGAGTATCGTGTCGGTTCTCTCGATCCGAATTTCCATATGTCGGAAATGGAATTTTTGTCGGCGCTTCGCGAGGCGGAGGCGGTGTGGGAGATGGGACTCGGACGGGACTTGTTTGTGTCGAGTAATAGCGCCGAGAGCGAAGCGCTTCCGGTGAACTTGGTCTTTGACAATCGGCAGGCGCGGACAGACTCCCTCAAGGAGGTATCATCCGATATCGAATCCAAGAAGGCGAGTTACGAGAAGCTTCGGCGCGAATATGAAGCAGCTCAAAAAGAATTCGAGAGAGAAAAAGCGATGTACGAAGCCGATGTGAAGCGGTATGAAAAGCGCCTCGCGGAGTATGAATCCCGCGTGAAGCAATATCATGATCGGCTTGCAACGTATGAGCAGCAAGTCACCGAGTGGAATGCCGAGGGCGGCGCTCCGGCGGACGAATACGAGGAGTTGGAAGATGAGCGGAAGGCTTTGAAGCGGGAAGCCTCCGATCTCGAGGAAAAGCGCGATGATATGAGTGATGAGAAGGCGTCTCTCGAGAAAGAATCCCGTTCTCTCAATATTCTCTCAGGGAAAGTGAATACGCTCGCCGGGAGCCTTAATCGTTTGGGGAGTATGCTCAATATTACGGTAGACTCATACAATCAGGTATTCGGGACGCGCGAAGAATTTACCACCGGACTCTATACTCGGGACGAGGCGGGCGCGCGTATCGACGTGTTTCAATTCTACGATCACGCGGATTTGGTGCTCATTCTCGCTCACGAAATGGGACACGCGCTCGGCGTCGATCACGCGACCGAAATTTCGTCCATTATGTATCCGTCGGTCGGCGAACAACAGTCAGCATTGACGGATGAGGATCGGAGACTCTTTGAGTTGGTGTGTCCGAAATGAAATATTCTCCCCATTTTTGTCAATGTTGACAGGATGTGATCCGAGGAATACGATTGATGTTCAATCGTCTATTTTTCGGGCACGCTGATTTTGTTTCATCCGGGAATGAAAGAGATGGAGGTCTTTCTGTTTTCCTTGTTGTTGAAACGGTTGTCCGCGACAGGTGTTCATGCAACGGGAGCGACTCTCGGTAATTGTACCGA
>Ga0268298_10001904_pt1 | contig 23690 bp, 22 predicted proteins | sample WWTPWeurt_MetaG_FD_194462 | JGI IMG/M metagenome (GOLD analysis project Ga0268298, IMG submission 194462) | Activated sludge microbial communities from WWTP in Nijmegen, Gelderland, Netherland - WWTP Weurt | ecosystem: Engineered > WWTP > Aerobic digester > Activated sludge | place...
GATCTCCACCCTTGAGCCTTACCACCGTGTGATGCTTCGATGCTTCTTCCAGAATCATCTCATTGATCTGGTCCTGCGTGTAACTATGGCTATGCGCTCTCTTACCTACAAATATTCTTCGCGCATTGGGGGAAGCGAACTTGAGAATCTCGGGCCCGATGAGACTGTCGTATAAAATCACATCTGCAGATTGAATGATCTTGCTTGCCTTGATCGTAAGAAGATCTGGATCACCGGGACCGGCGCCCACGAGATAAACCTTTCCCTTTGGATGTTGTCCTTCTTCCAGGCCCACGAGTGTAAACTTTTCCAGAGGATCACACCACGCACTCACTTTTAAGAATCAACCTGATTCACTCTGACTTGACAGGCGGCCCAAACAAGAACGGATGCAAGGATGGGTGAGAACCGCACTCCGTTTTCGGAAGAGCAAATCAAAGGAGTCTATCGCGCCATCCACGAGCGCCGCGATATACGCGCGTATCGCCCTGAGGCAGTCGAAGACGGAGTACTCCAACGCCTTCTAGAAGCGGCTCATCATGCGCCATCGGTTGGCTTCATGCAGCCGTGGAACTTCATACTCATAACAGACAAAGCGAGGAGACGCGCCCTCTATGAACATTTTCTACAGTGCAATGAAGAAGCATCTCAGCACTTTGAAGGAGAACGAAAACTCAAATACGATTCCCTCAAACTTCAGGGGATTCTGGATGCACCGATCAACATAGTATTCACCTGCGATCGATCTCGCGGAGGAAAACACGTACTGGGAAGAAACACGATCCCGGATACGGATATATACAGCACATGCCTTGCCATTGAAAACTTCTGGCTGGCTGCGAGAGCGGAAGGTTTGGGCGTGGGCTGGATGAGCATCCACAAAATCGAAACGCTCCATTCCATTCTAGAAATTCCAGCGCATGTTCTGCCTGTGGCCTATCTCACCCTGGGCTATCCAGTCAGTTTTCCAGATGCACCTTTGCTCGAGTCGACCGGGTGGAGGGCGCGCGAAGACCTGACAAACCTGGTGTACGAAAATGTCTGGGGCCAGCTCAAAGAGTTCGCGCCCAAAGAGCAGCCTCCGAAGGCCGGAGGCCACATTCAGACAAGCACGGAAAGCAGTGCCGGTAGAAGCATCGGGCGCGAGGCAGAAACAGTGCGCCATCGGCTGGACCATTTGACCAAGCCCAGAGGCTCTCTGGGGGATCTCGAAGATTGGATTGTGCACCTTGCCGCGATTCAAAAGAGAAATGTGCCGTTATGCGATCATCCCCACATACTGCTTTTTGCGGGAGATCATGGGATTGCAGCACACCATATCAGCGCCTACGGGCAGCACGTGACCGCACAGATGATGTATCAGTATGTAGCCGGCACAGCTGCTATCAATTCTATCGCGCGTGCAAATGGAATTGCTCTGTCCATATATGACGTCGGAGTGAACCACGATTTTGGAAATGCGGAGGGAATCCAACATCGTAAGGTGAAAATGGGAACGCGCGACTTTCAAATAGATTGTGCTATGACCCCGGATGAATGTAGAGCGGCCTACGAACACGGACGCAGCTCGGTTCTGGAACTACCGGACACATGCTCTATCATTGGCCTGGGTGAAATGGGAATCGGAAATACTACCGCAGCATCTACCATCGCCTGCGCATTGTTAGGTGATTCTGCGGAAAACCTCACGGGCGCTGGCACTGGAATCGGACCAGACACCAGAAAGAGGAAAATCGAAATCATAGAAAAAGGACTCTCACTTCATAGGCAGCAAATTGCCTCCCCGATGGATGCGATTGCCCGCCTCGGAGGTTACGAAATCGCAAGCCTGGCCGGAGCCATAGAGGGCGCCTTCGAAAAGAACATACCCGTGGTCCTGGACGGATTCATCACAGGTGTGGCAGCACTCGCCGCCGTGCGACACAGACCTGAAGTGCATTCTGTTTTGATAGCCGGACATTCTTCAAAGGAAAAGGCACACGCGCAAATTCTCGCAAAACTGAACCTGCGACCCATCTTGAATCTAAACCTGCGGCTCGGCGAAGGCTCAGGAGCAGCCCTGGCCATGGGACTCATCGCAAACGCATGCCGGCTATATTCGGACATGAAAACCTTCGAGGAAGCGAATATTATCTTTGCTGAAAATGAACAGGCGCGACTTTAGAGCGTCAGAGAAATACATGAAATCATTGAGCACCCCCATCCAGTTCGTCGTCGCAGTGCTTTGCGCCGCGTGCGTGACATCTCTCCAGGCTCAATCCGGGCTCAGAATTGAGGCAAGCTATGCGAGCATAGAACACTCGATGGATTCAAATTCAACTCATGAGACGTTCACTCTGGCAGGCAGCAAACTCACCTACAACTACGAATACGGCGGCTATCACCCCGGCCCGAACTTTGAGAGAAAGAGAACGGACAGCAAGAAAGTAAATCCTGAAGATCTGCACAAGTTTGTTATGGAAAAGAAGCTCAATCGATCTCTCAACCGAAAGGTTGTTTCTTCGAGCCCGCATGCCAGGGAGGTTCACCTGCACCTTGACATTCGCATGGGTGCAGAGACATTCGTTTTGAACTTCGACGGAACAAGACCGGATGCGGGGGCAGACAAAGACTTCGACAACGCTCTTGCATTCTGCGATCTAATGCGATCCATCGTATCCAATCCTTAGTATCGAAAAACTATTGCGCGCGAAGACGTGCAAGGAAGCGTCACCCATGCGAATTCTAATCGTGGGCGCCGGAAGTGTATCAGGCAAATCGGCATTGCAGGCAGCAAAAGCGGCCGGGGCCACAGTCATAGCCACCACCAGCAGGAAAGAAAACCTTCCGGGCGCCGATCACACGATTCATGGGATAGACCTGGAAAATCCAGCGGCCGTAGATCTGATTCTCGCAGATCGATTCTTAACCCAACAACCACTCGATTACATTGCCTACATCCCGGCCAGAGGTGCAGTTGGAATTTCTCTGGAAGAAGCGGAAGCGTCTATGGTGGAACCAAGCCTTTCGTATTCTGTGCGTCCCTATCTCAAACTGCACAAGGCCCTTCATCCGAAAAAGACAATTGCGCTTTCCGGTTTCATTACGATGGAACCTTTGCTGAAGATCTACGGAGCCATGTGCTTCACCAAAATTGCCATGGAACAACTTGCAGTGGATCATCCAAAAGATCTTCAGATCATTCGAATTGGAATGTTTCACAGCAATTCAGTCAGAGGCATCATGATTCTCGCACAGAGACGATTTATGCGAGATCCTTCTTACCAGCCTGAATGGCGCGCAGAATGGAAAGCATCCGGAAAGAAATTCCCGGAGTTCTTCTACGCGAAGAACTACAAATGCGAAGAAGAAACGTACAGAATCCACGGACAGGGAAAACCATTTCGCCCCACGGAACCTTCTGATATCGCAGAGGGCTTTCGCCTGGCATTCAGTGGAGAATCTAAACCAATCATCAACGTGCTTGGGCCGTGGCTCTGGACAGAAGACAGCATGCCAGTCCTGCCAGAAAGCATACAGAGCAGGATGCACTTTGTTCCGACAGATTTGAATCTGATCTGAGTCGCAGTCTTACAAAATCAGTCCAGTTCAAGAAGAGAAGCAGTGCGAGCGCGGCTCTTTTTCACAAGTGCGGCATTGCCCGCCAGGTTTTCGCCATAAGTCGGAATCATTTCTTTGAGCTTTTTCTTCCAACCGTTAGACGCCATTTGTGCAGGAAAACATTCTTGGAGTACTTCCAGAATGATAGAAACAGATGTAGACGCGCCAGGGGAAGCTCCGAGCAAAGCGGAAAGGCTACCGTCCTTCGCAGATACGATCTCCGTGCCAAACTCGAGCACTCCACCCTTTTCCTCATCCGCCCGAATCACCTGCACTCTCTGGCCTGCCACAGCAAGCTCCCAGTCTTCTATCTTCGCATCCGGTAGATAGACGCGAAGTTCCTCGATTCTATCTTCTGGCGTCTGCAGAGCTTGCTGGATCAGATACTTCGTCAGCGGAAGATTGTGCATCCCCGCAGAAAGCATGGGGAAAATATTCTCCAGTTCCAGAGACGCGGCCAGATCCAGATAGGATCCCTTTTTCAAAAACTTGGTGGTAAATCCCGCATACGGTCCGAAGAGAAGCGCTTTTTTTCCGCCAATCATCCGAGTGTCCAGATGAGGAACAGACATGGGCGGAGATCCAACAGACGCCTTACCATACACTTTTGCCTGGTGCATATCCACAACGGCCTGATTTGTGCACTTCAGCCATTGTCCGCTGACTGGAAATCCAGCAAAGCCGTCCGCCTCCGGAATATCTGACTTCCCGAGCAACGTGAGCGATCCTCCGCCTGCACCAATGAATACAAAATCTGCTCTTGTTTTGAATTCTTCCTGCGTCGCAAGATCGCATATCGTTAGATTCCATTGCCCGTTCTCATGACGAACAATGTCGCGCACTTCGTGCTCCATATGCAGATCTACTCCTTCCATCAGAAGATGATTCAGCATCGCTCTGGTAAGAGAGCCAAAATCAACATCTGTACCAATGTCCATCCTCGTGGCGGCAACGTTCTCTTTTGCGCGAGACTGCATAACAAGCGGCATCCAGTCCGAAAGGAGAGACCAGTCCTCAGAATAATTCATTCCTGAAAACAGAGGAGAGGCGGACATGGCCGCATAACGTTTCCGCAAAAATGGAACATTTTCTCCCCAGACAAAACTCATATGTGGAATGCGATGAATAAAACGTTTGGGCGAATCTATCCGTCCTTTCTCGATCAGGTGAGACCAGAATTCGCGCGACATTTCGAAAGAAGACGCAACCTTCACTGCCTTGCTCACATCTACACTGCCATCCGCTTTCTGGGGAGTGTAGTTCAGCTCACAAAAGGCAGAATGCCCCGTGCCTGCGTTGTTCCAGGCATCTGAACTTTCGCGCGCAGCCTCCGGAAGTCTCTCAAATACGTGAATTCGAATTCCGGGATCGAGTTCTTTGAGCATCATCCCGAGAGTAGCACTCATGATTCCCGCACCGATCAATACTACTTCAGAATGTTCCGGTTTGCCCATACCTGTTGAAAGCGACGGAATGTAGCGTCGTCAATCCCTTTCCGAAAAGAACTTGCGGCGATGCAGTGCACCGCCATATCGGATGGAATGGCACTTCAAAGACAGCTGGGATTCATAACCGGAGCACTCGTCGTAGTCGCAAGTATGGTTGGATCTGGCGTATTCTATCTTCCCCAAATCATCCTCGGACTGACTCAGAACGGCTGGGTTTTCATGCTGACATTTCTGGTTGGCGGTCTCATTGCAATTACGGGCAGCCTTTCCTACGCGGAAATGGCCACCATGTTTCCAGACGACGGCGGGGAGTACCAGTATCTCAAGAAAACATTCGGATTTTTACCAGCGTTCTTGACCGGTTGGATTTCACTTCTGGTGGGATTCACGGCTTCGATCACCGGTAGCGCACTCGTTCTCAAGATGTATTTTGTTCCATTGATGGACCAGATGCTGGGTGCAGAGAATATTTTTCACAATGCGCTGTTCATGAAATTCTTTCTGGCGTGCATCATCATCACACTGGGGACTCTGCACATCATCGGAGTGAAATTCGGAAGCAGCGTGCAGAATGCTCTCACAGTAATCAAGATGACCATCGTGATCTCATTCATTCTCGCGGGACTTTATGTTCTTAAAGGCGCAGACTTCTCTCAGGCTCTGTCCTGGGTGGGACCAAAGGCGGAAACATCAGGGCTTCTGATTTATTCTGCAGCACTGATCAACGTGATGTACATCTATTCTGGCTGGAATGGCGCCACCTACATTGGCGGGGAAATGAAAGATCCACAGAAAAACCTGCCCAGAGCGCTCTTGTCTGCTGCAGTTCTGACAACCGTTCTCTATTTGCTCTTGAATCTGGTCTTCATCGCGGCGGTAACTCCGGAGAAGATGGCAGGCAACCCTGGATTTGGTGGCATGACGGCCGCGCGTCTATTCAGCCCTGGAGTTTCTACACTCTACGGTGCGTTCATTGTTGTGATTCTTTTGTCTTCCATATCCGTTCAGCTGATGATTGGTCCTCGCGTTTATTTCAAAATGGCGGAAGACGGTGTACTGTTTCGATTCCTTTCCACTGTTCCGGGCAAATCATCTTCTCCGGTTTACGCGATTATAACTCAGATCGCTCTGAGCATTTTCTACGTGTTGGTCTTCGACGATGATGAACTCTTTTCTTATATGGGCTTCGCTCTCAGCGTATTTCCCATTCTCACTGTAATCGGCGTAATGTATCTGCGCCGCACCCAGCCAAACGCTGTAAGACCGTTCAAAGTTCCAGGATACCCCGTGGTTCCGGCCATTTTCATTTTGCTTTCTTCCGCAATGCTCGCACTTTCCCTTGCAAACGCGTTTACCAGCGAAAAGAAATTCGGATACATCATGGCACTCGTTGTGGTTCTCGGTGGCATTCCTATTTACTACGTATGGAAAAAGCTGGCGGCATCGCAGAAAGCCTGATTCTCGAGCGCTGCCTTGCGCCGACTTCATTCCTGGACTCGGATCATCCCGCAGTTCAGGAATATGCGCACACTCATTCTGGAAGTGGATCGGCGCTCGATCGCGCAGTGAAGCTTTACTACAGTGTGCGCGATGGCTGGAAATACAATCCGTACAAAGTAAGCACAGATCCTATCAAATCGAAAGCAAGCTGGGTGTTGACTCAGACGAACGGATATTGCACCACAAAAGCCCTTCTGCTCGCAGCTCTTGGCCGTTCGATTGGAATTCCTACACGGCTTGGTTTTGGAGACGTGCGAAATCACCTTTCGAGTCCCAGGCTGATTGAATATCTAAAGAGCGAAATCTTTGCCTGGCATGGCTTTACTGAATTCTACCTGGAAGGCCACTGGGTTCGCTGCACTCCAGCGTTTGATTCGGCACTGTGCCGCAAGTTTGGTGTAGCAGCTCTTGAATTCGATGGAAGAACAGACAGTCTCTTTCATCCTTTTGACGGCGAAGGCAGAAAGTTTATGGAATATATACAATATAGAGGTGTATACGAAGACCTCCCTCACGAGGAGATGTTTCGGTCTCTTCGCGAAATCTATCCTCACCTATTCTAAATTTTTTGCTTGCAGCCGCCCGTCACCGGGACGGGGTCTTTGCATGGTTCTCCACATCCAGGTAGAAAAGAAAGGGAACGCTTCCATCATTCGCGCGAAAGGACAGGTAGACATGACCACATCCGTGGATCTTGCCACAGCACTCGAAGCCGCGATGGAAACAGACAATCTGATTCTGCTGGATTTTACAGCAGTGCCGGCCATTGACTCATCCGGGATTGGAGCGGTTGTGCGAATCGCTGAAAAAATAAAAATGAGCGGCAAAAAGCTCTGCATCTTTGGTCTTTCTAATCAGCTCAAGAAATTGTTCTGGGTTTTGAAACTCGATAAGAACCTGGCGATTTTTGAAACAGAATCGCAGGCAATGGCGGGACAAACTAAAAAAGCGGCCTCTGTTCAAGACCGCTTTCTGCTTCTCGACGCGGAGATGCTCTTAAGGCGTCCTCAAGGAGTCACATTCATTGCCTTCATGGCGTCCTCATACTGCTTTCTACGAGCATACGCATCTGCCTCTTCCTCTCCCATGTATTGCGAACGCAGCTTCTTGAGGGCGGCTTCCTTTGCGTCCCCGGTCAGATTTGGATTTTCCTTCAAGAACTTTGCTTCCGCAGCTTCGTAATTCTTTTCCGCCTGATCTTCCGCCGCGAGTTGCTTTTCCACTGCAGCCATGCGTGCGGCACCTGCCTCTCCGAAGTAGCGCACTCGAATTGAATTAGTTAAAGCGGCCTGTTCGGAAGAATTCACTTTGCTGAAATCCGTGTCTCTCAATGCAATTTCAGTTTCGTAACGGTCAAACGAAGGCTCATCTTTCACAAACTCATCGTAGTAGCGACCCATCGCTTTCTTGCGCATCTCTTCGTATGCTTTGACCCTTTGATTGCCGGATTGACCGGCAGTTTCTTTGAAAAAGGCGGCAGACTTGTCTGCCAGATCCATTTTCGCTTCTTCCATTCCAAAAACCAGAGCCTCTTCATCTGGCTGAAAAATTTCGTGGCGCTTTTTGCGCATGATGTCGTATCTTTCGCGCATGGTCAGATCGTCTGACATTCGCGTGATGCTCATCACTTCTTCAAACTCAAGATATCTCTTCACAAGGGTGGCCAGCTTTTCTCCGCCAGCGCCCGGATATTTACGCATGAGATACGCGAGAATCCTGCTGTTGCAATTGTAACGATCCATCCCCTGAGGACACTGTCTGCGCAGTTCCCATAGTTTCCAGACCATGTTGATTTTCCCGGATTCGAGACCCTTCAGGAAAACATCAAATGTGGCTGGCATGTCTTCTTCATCGAACATGGCGAATACCTCATCGATCATTTCTTTCGAAGTAGAAAAAGGGGCATCCCAGTTCTCTGGTTTCAGTGCGACGGTCTTTTCGCGCCCTGAGTTTCCAGCTACAAGGAAATATACTATAACACCTATAATAACCACGCCGACTGCGGCGCCCGCGATCATGATTTTCTTTTTGTCCATATGCTTTACGTTTCAGAGTTGTTGGAAGGCCGTGCAAGTAAAAAAGAAAAAGCGGACGCAAGCGCCCGCTTTCCCAAAATGATTCTGGTCTAAAGTCTTACTGATTCGCTTTTGCGTTTTTCGCAACGCCCAGGAAGAATCCAGATACGTCGAACCAGGTTTGTCCAGAATACAGAGTGTTTGAAATCTGCAGGTGGTCTACACCTGTGATGAACCAGCCTACAGAAGGCTCGCCCTTCCATGTTCCCCAATGTGCGGAAGAAACTGGAACCAGTCCGTCGCAATCAGCTCCATAACCGTTGAGCAGACCAACAGCAGAGCAGATTGGCCATGTAAGAGCCATCAGTGGATGCTGGATTGGATCAAGCAGATACATGTGTCCGCTGTAAGAGTAGTATTTTACTCCGGAAGCGTTTGGTGTGGCAGCATTGAATGCAGCGACGCCTGACTTTGTAAGAGAGCTGAGAGCTGCCAGAGCGTTTGCGCTGGTCTTTCCATACACAAGTGGAACGAATGCGTTTACGATGGTTGCAAGCGCGTTCTTAATAGAAGTTGGAAGACCGGCAACCACGTCAGCTACTGGACTGCCACCATGCACGCCAGCAAGTGAAGTGAATGTAGAAGTCTTGGATGCCATTCCCAGGTTTGCGATTGTGTAGCGAGTATCAAGGCCGCCCTGTGAGTGACCGATGAAGTGCACTTTTGTGTAGCCGTTTGCAGCCATCCAGAGTGCAGTTTTGGTTTTGAGTTCTCCAGCGCGAGTCTGGTTAGAAGCAGTCGGGCTCTTTGTTGGAGCATAAACGATGGCGCCCTGAGAACGGAGGTAAGAGTCCATTCCACCCCAGTAACCGATGATATCGATGATACCTGTAGAATCACTTCCCCATCCGAACAGACCGTGCGAAAGTACGATTGGATACATTCCTTGCAGTGGTGGCACAGCGAAAGCCGGTGCCGAGATGCCCATCGCGAGGAAGGCAGAGATTAGCAGTAACTTCTTCTTCATGACTTAATTTCCCCTCTTTTAATTGTTCTTACTGTAATTAGCCGCCCCACGGCATTCACATTACGCTCCCTGTAATGCAGGAGTCGTGCCAGGTCCCTTCCTGGCCTGTATTTGAGATTTTGCGTCGAATGGGCCGAATGGATTAGAATTTTGAAATGCATTCCAACATTTCAGATTCCAAAACCCCGGAAAATCCAGAGTTCTATACACTAAACAATGTTTAGTCGTTGGATCACTTGCAGACGCCGGTGAGCGCATCTACGCTGCAGTCGGCCAGGCGAACCCAGGATCCACCTGTCTTCTTGATCAGGAATCCGCGCTTCGCACCGCCGTGAACATAGCGGCACTCTATGGTGTTGGCATCCTTCCACGCAGCGCGAAATTCGTCCCAGCCGGGCAGATCCTCTTCATGCATCGCAAATACGTTCCGCGGTACGCGGCCGCTTCCGATCTCGTAAACATCCATATGAAAACCAAACATTCCGCCATTCGCGCTTTCGAAATACGCGGTGCCCGCCGCATTGAAAGAAGGAACGTCATATTGCAGGCGGTGAATCTTTCCGGTCGTATAATCTACGAGCGCATAATCAGGTGTATCTTTCTGGCGAAAGGAGATAAAGCCGGCGGCCGGATTGTAGTCGGCTACGTAGTATCCGCCAGAGCCTCCATCCGAACTCCCATTGTTCTTCCATAGAGTGACCACTTTTCCACTCTGCAACTTTAAGGAAACGCTCCAGTGTGTATCGTCTGTTCCCTGGTGCGTCACTACAATGCCATATTGAGCCTTAATGAAATCTTCGCGCAACTCCACAGGGTGCTTGCCTGGTTCGCGAAACAGGAAACCACCAAACGCAAACCCTGAAACGGAAGGTCCACCGGAAGGATCCTGATAAGTCACCTTCATCCAGTTTGCCTGCTTTCCCTGTATGTTTTCAGATTTGGAGAGAACTTCTTCCACTTCGACTTCGCCGCCCGTAACCACAGTCATAAGCACCTTAGATTTAGTGTCTGGCTTTTCCCGAATGTTTAGACCGCTTTTTGCGCTTACGATGGCGGGGTCAGCAAAGAGAGGAGCAGAGGCAAACAATACGATAGCGATGAAAGATAGCTTCAAAACAAAACCTCCGAAGGTAGACGATTCATGCAACTGCTGAGTTCATCGGCTGCAACCGATTTTTTGAGAAGTTTAACCAGGTTTGCGCCAGATTCCTTCCACAAGTCCATCCCTGGACACAAAATGCAGTGACTCAAACCCTCGCGCACGGATTTGCTGGTCCAGGACAGTCGGATCGATTTTCAGCTTTCTGTAGGAGCTTACTTTTTGCTGCCAACCGCTCCCCGATTTCTGGTGAATGAGATCACTCACGATCACATGTTCGACTTCGTGCGTAAGCACACATGTGAAGATTGTATCTTCAGAACTCCGCACCGGGATAAAGCGAATCTCCCCTGGAGTCCCCTTTAAATCGCGAAAGGTCAATATCATCCTACCGCCTGGCCCCAGTTCACCGTAAATGGAATCTAGAAGAGAGCTGACGGCATCCTGTGAAGGCAAGTGAGTGAGAGTGTCCCCCATGCACACAATCAAAGAAGGGGAGCGACCAAACCAGACGTCTTCGAGAATGTCCGCCTGCAATGTCTGGATGTTTCTCTGGCCTGCTCGCTCATGAAGCTCGTCCAGGAGTTTCGCGCTGAAGTCCGCTGCTGTCACTGAAAAACCAAGATCGCACAGTGCGATGGATTGATAACCGGGACCTGCCCCGAGATCTATCGCATTTCCAGGTCCAACGATTCCGTGCATTTCAAAGAAATCATGATTGGCGCGCAACCTCGCATGAAAGTCTCCGTAGATCCAGCTATAAATATCCGCCAGATGATCTTCGTAGTGATTGAGTACATCTCCCATCAAGCTTTTTCCATCACCACGCGATTTCGCCCCGAGTTCTTTGCTTCATAGAGAAGTTCATCCGCACGTTTATAAAGAGACTCGGGAGTATCCGTTGGCCGCGCAAGAGCAACGCCCATTGAAATTGTGATTACCTTTTCACCGTTATTCGGCATTGGTATGGGGTCCATTTGAACAAGTCTACGCAAGTTTTCTGCAGAATGATAGCTATCATCCGGGCTCAGTTCAAGAAGTACAACGCAGAATTCTTCTCCACCAATTCTAAAGACACTGTCATCGCGACTTGAGCGCATGCAATCTTTCAATCTCTGGGCGACAGTGCGAAGAACTGCATCCCCACCATCATGTCCGAACTCAGTATTTACTGTTTTGAAATGATCTACATCAATTCCGATCAGAGTGATCTTACCCCTTTTCTCGCTGGCAAACAAAGTCTCCATGTATTCATTGAAGTACTTCCGTGTGTACACGCCTGTAAGTTCATCGAGAACAGCACGTTCGTTTAACTTTGCAAGAACCTTCACGAACTTTGAGAGCTTCACAAAACCGGTGGCCGGGTCCATTCCGGTGAAACTCTGAAACTCCCCGTCATCCAGAAAGATCCCTCCGCAGCCGGTACAAAGATCGATTTCCACTCCGTCGATGGCGCGTATTTCCATATTGGCAGAACACTTTGGACAATTCATAAAACTCTCCTGAGCGAGCGCACTTACAATAAACGACTAAAGAACCACTGGCATTTCCATCAAGCCAAACAGAACCTTTTGCGCATACTGTGAAGCGTTCAGTCAGCTTCAATTCCAGCCCGGGGTCGATTAATTTGCTTGCGGATCAAGCAGGTGACGTTATGCAATATCAATGCTGCCTGCGCGCCGTTCTCGAGCCTGGTCCGAGTTTCTTGGCGTATTCTTCAGCCTGAGCCTGGTTCTGATAACATGTGCGGTTCAGTGGGCGTTCTGGCAGTACATCCAGCCAACGCGATGGCTTCTCTTCTTTCCTGCCATGCTCTTCTCCGCTCTCAGGTGGAGGGCCGGGGGCTATACTTCTACTCTTGGCGCAGCAACGCTCGTTGCCATTTTCTTCATGCCGCACACGGACACATTTCCATTCATTGGTCCCCATGATCTCTTGCTCTCCGTGATTTTCACAGGAGGAGGTCTGGTTACATCCTACACTCTGAACGCCGCACGCTACATAAGAATGGAGCTCAAGTTTCATAGCGAAGTCTTAACCAATCTGGCGGAAGGAGTCATGATTGTGGACACGCACAATTCTAAGATTCTTTTCACCAATCCCCGCTTTGATGACCTATTCGGATACAGCGCAGGAGAACTGCTCGGCCAGCACGTTAGCATCCTCAACTCGAAAAGCAATGGTGCCCCGCGGGATCGAGCCCAGGAAATAGACGATCAACTGCGAAAAGACGGCAAATGGAGCGGCGAGGTACTGAACGCGAAGAAAGACGGAACGCCCTTCTGGTGTTCTGTTCGCATCACTACATTTTCACCAAACACGGCAGACGAAGTCTGGATCGCAGTCCACGATGACATAACGGCCGCGAAGGCTGCGTCAGAAGCTCTGGCGCTGGCGGAGAGAAAATTTTCGGATCTGGCAGAGACCATCGATGAAGTCTTCTGGATGGTAAACAAAGACAAGACTCAAATGCTATACGTCAGCCCCGCATTCGAACGTATCTTCGAGCGTACATGTGCAAGTCTATATCAGAATCCGTTGGAATGGATAGAGTGCATCCATCCAGATGATCGACGCCGCGTGCTCGAGAGTGCGATGAATCAAGTCTCATCCGGTCACTACGCAGAGGATTACAGAATCGTAAGACCGGACGGACAAATTCGCTGGATCCGCGACACTGGATTTACTCGCAAGAATCGCAACGGAGAAGTGATTGGTTTCGCAGGCGTCGCTCGCGATATCACGGACCAAAAACTCATGGCAGAACAGATTTTACATTCGCAGAAGATGGAAAGCATTGGCACACTTGCAAGCGGAGTAGCTCACGACTTCAACAATCTTCTGGGCATCATCATGGGTCAGACAGCCTGGCTGGAAGAAAATACACAGGGAGAAACCAGAAGGCGAATTGAGTCCATCCAGCAAACTGCGGAAAGAGGCGCAGCGCTGGTCAGACAAATCCTCACCTTTGCACGCAAAGGCGAAACTCTCCGCCGATCTGTGGACATCAATGCTTTGTTGCTCGAGTTTCGGCCGCTTATCAGTCAGCTCTTTCCAAAAAACATTCACACCGAATTCCATCTCGACCAGAACCTGCCTCCTCTCTCGCTCGATTCAACGCAGCTTCACCAGGTAGTCATGAATCTATGCGTCAACGCTCGCGCTGCGATGCCCGAGGGCGGAGATCTCATTGTATCCACTCGCCTTGTGGACCAGAGCGAGGTGCGCACTCACTTCATTCATGCCGAGGCTAAGCAATATGTAGAGGTCTCTGTCAAAGACACGGGGTCTGGAATGAAAGAGGAGATTCGTTCCAGGATCTTTGAGCCCTTCTTCACCACTCGCCCGGGCGGAGAAGGGACCGGACTTGGACTGGCAGTAGCTTCCGGCATCGTTGAATCTCACTCCGGCTTCATACGCGTTGAGAGCGAACCTGGAAAAGGGAGCATCTTCTCTGTGTACCTGCCTGTACCTCTTGCACCTGGAAGACGGGAGAATCCAAACACTGCGCCCGAAAAGGCCACTTCAACAACCGCGAATCATACTATCCTCGTTGTGGAAGACGAGCCTCACCTGCTTGAGATCATGAAGAGTGTGCTTTCATCGCATGGATACGAAGTGATCACGGCTGAAAATGGAAATGCGGGGCTTCAATTGTTTCGGAATGGACAATTTCACGCGGTCGTATCTGATCTCAGTTTGCCTTTGATGGACGGATACGCTCTGGCTCGAGAAATGAAACGAATCGCACCGTCTATTCCCATCATCATTGCAAGCGGATTCTTTGATCCAATCCTGAAACTGGAACTGGAGGGAGCGGGAATCAAGCACTTCTTACAGAAACCTTATCGCGTAACTGACCTCATTGAAACAGTACGATCCGCGATAGAAGCTTCTTGAGAAGTTCTCAGAATCAATTCCGCTGCCACTCTCCGTCTTGGAACCAGACCGGACGCATGATCAGTGATCTCATAGACGTAGACGCTGCCTCCGAATTGATTGACGGCGTTTTGCACAACAGTCAACCCAATGCCCATGCCCAGCTCCTCGGAGCGAAAGCGTTCATCATATGTATTGTGAATGCGAAAGAAGGGTTCGAATACAGCATTTTCCATTTCGCGCGGCACACCGGTGTTTCTGCCCGTGGAAATTCAACATCGTTTAGAACCACTAGCGAAACTGAATTTCCTGTTCTGTAGGAAGTGATGTGGATGTTGCTCCCTTCAGGCGAATACTTAAAAGCGTTGGTCAAAAGCTCGCGAACGCACAGAGCAAGTCCTTTCTCTTCCGCAAGTACGGCCACGGAGGGTGGTGTTTCGCAAAATATATTCTGATTCTTGATCTTTCTCAGTTTTTCCACTTCCTCCAAAGAGCTTTGGACAATGCGGCAAAGTCCTTCGCTTTCCAGTGGTTTTGAATCGTAGCAAGCTCCAAAGGCTTTCGTGATGCTTTCGAGAGAATCGAACCACTCGCGAATCACATCTCCCGTTTGAACCAGTTGATGTCTTCCTTTGAGAAGTGACAGGGAAGCCACGAGTAGACCGTGAGCCAGACGCAGGTCTCCCAGACGAACTACATCCACGCACAGCGCGGCGAGAAACGCGGCGTACAACAAGAATGGCAAACTGAAAAGCCGGGCCATCCCCGGAAGATTATCACATTTGTTTTCCGGGTCAAGGGGTAGACGTACCAGTGTGACCAGGTATTTTTACGGACAAATCCTCATAGAGCAGACAATCTGGCTTCATGCAAACGTACTCCATGGACTTGAAGTTCTTCCTCGCAGGGTTGATCCTTTCGGCCGCACTCATTGCAATCCACGTAGCCGTTCAGTGATCAGACTCTGGCCACTCAGGAAATCCATTCGGGAGCGTAGGCGGATAGCCGGGCCCGAAGCAGAGTTTCTGCATGTCTTTGCAAAATAGAAAGATCATTGCGAGGGAGAGCAGAAAGGCCGGTTGGAATTCGAGAACAGATCTCCGCGTTGTCGCCTTCTCCTTTGCTATCGATAGAAAACCAGATCGCACGTTTTCCCTTTTCCAGATGAGTCAATCTCTGGATCTGCATGCCGCGCATCTGTTCCATCATGATGTCCATCGTGCTTTCAATGGCAAACACACCATCCCCCGGTGTTTCATTTCTTCGAAGAGGAGCGCCCGCATCGCTCACAATCAATAGATCTAGATCTTCCTCGCGAAGAAGAGAATGAATTCCCAGGTTGTCATACACTCCACCATCGACGAGGAAAGTGCGCGCAGGCGAATATTCGCTTGAGGTAAGCTCCAGAGGAGACAGAAATACAGGATACGCTCCGCTTGCAGCCACTGCACGTGCCACAGAAAACGAATCAGCGCTTACAAAACCAGTTTCGTATTCACCCAGCCGCGCCTTTGCATTTCCACCTTCAAAGTAGAAAGGATGACCCGTCGTTGCACTCACAGAATTGATGACTGTTTTGAATCCTTTTAGATCCGAAAGTCTAGCGCCGTGATAGAGTGCCTCATCGTATGAATCAGCCAGTTTGTCTGTACGGGTATGCGAAAAATCAAAGAGGCCACGGAGAAAGGAACTTCCCAGTGGCGAATGATTCATGAGATAGACTTCTAGAAGATCAAGGACCGTGCGATCTTGATTCAGTCCAATCGCCGCGCCTACAATCGCACCTCCGCTTACGCTTGAAACAAATCGAATAGAAGTATAGAGACCAAGATCGTATAACGTTTTGATTACGCCGATATGAAAAGCAGCAGCCCTGAATCCACCGCCAGAAAGTGCCAGGCCTATTCGAGGTTGGGAGCGGGCCATCTAAATTGAGTGAGGAATATCGGAGCGGCAGTCCGCCGCTCCGTGAAACAGTGGTTACGCGAACCAGCGCTTGATTGCCTCTGCCGGCAGAGCCTGACCGGAAAGACGCGCTCTTTGGACAATATTCCAGAATCCGCGGTAGGTAGCGCGGTCATGGAGTTCGCCTTCATGCTGGATTGGCCCCCAGCTTGCGTCTTGAGCCGCGAGAAGCACTGCGCATCCCTTTTCCACTTCTGAATGATCCGGCTGCATTGCCTGAACAATCGCGTCAATTTGAGTAGGGTAAATGGACCACATGCGCATAAAACCAAAGTCATAGCGCGCGCGAGTTGCATCTGATTTCGTTTGCTCAAAGTTCTTGAGATCCAGAGTAACGTTGTGTGCCGGAATGATTCCATTTGCAAGAGCTGCCGCAACTACGTTTGCTTTGGCGCGCGAAATCAATCTGTGATCAAACTGACCGGGGCTTTTCATGTTGGAAAGAGTGATGGCTCCAAAATGGCCTGAGATGAAATCCATCAAACCAAAGTCGAGAACCTGCATCCATGGCATGGCTGCAATCTTATCTGCATCGCGAAGTGCACCATGAGTTTCCACAAGTACGTGAATTGGAATCTCGCGCTTCAGACCCGCTTTGGAGGCGGCGTTGCGAATGTAGTCGATCATCTCTTCCACCTGGGAAGCAGCTGTTGGCTTTGGAATTGTGATGTAAGCGAGTTTGTCTCCTGCACCTGGTACCAGAATATCTACATCCTGTTTCCAGTGTGGATTGGAGTGATCATGGATGCGCACACCTGCCATGCCGAGTTTGTTTTCAGAAGAGTTGGTGATGCGTACGATCATTTTCGCATGTTCCACTTCCTGGCCTTGAGGAGCGCCGTCTTCACAGTCCTGAGTAATATCGAATACTGGTCCTTTCTCCTGCTGCAGCTGGAGAGCCTTGCCGATCATCTTTTCGTTTCCTGCGAAATGTTCGCAACTTGGGATCACTGGAAAGGGCTTTTCGCCCGAAAACAATGCCTGATTGGGGTGAGTCATTTTTGAAGCCTCGATGTTTGTTCTTCCTTCCTGATTTTGGAAAGGAGGGCCCTGTGTCCATAAAAAAGGATTCCAAAGTCCGAGCCACTTCCCATGAGTGCATTCATATGGAGAATTCGGCTGTCAAACCCGACATAATCATGGAAGAGGATGCATTTGCGCATTCTGCGGGGCCAGTGCATGTTTTTTTCGAGCATCTGGCTACCTACACGTATCCCATTGTGTTTACGAGCACTCTTGCTCTTTCGGTGCTTGAGTTTAACAACGCGCGAAATCTCTACTGGCTACTCTTGCTAATGCCTCTGGGATGGCTGGCGGCAGACTGGATCACAGGAATCATCCACTGGTTCTTTGATACATACGGATCTCAGACTATGCCAGTGCTTGGAAGATCGTTCATCAAACCATTTCGCGATCATCACATAGATCCAAAGGGGATTACCACTCACAGCCTTACAGTGACTATTGGCAATACATGCATTGCTGCCGTTCCCATCACATTCTGGATTCTTTATCCGTTGTTATTCGGTGATCCAACAGATGCGTACCGCATGACTGCTTTCTTTTTGAGTTTCACCATTGGCGGGACAGTGCTCACCAATCAGTTTCACAAATGGTCGCACCTGGATACTCCGCCTCTTTGGATTCGCACACTTCAGAAAGGGAAGATTATACTCGGCATTGTCCATCATGACGTTCACCACACAAAGCCGTTTGATACTTTCTATTGCATCACCAACGGATGGATGAATCCGATTCTGGATCGAATCAATTTCTGGCGCGGTATGGAGAAACTTCTCGGATGGTTTGGCGTCAAACCCTATCCCGGAATCGCAGAAGAACGAGCCATAAATGCAGGCGTTGCCGCAAGCAGATAACTCGGTCCAATGGTTCCATCCGGGAACAGATTGATGCTTTTGCTTGTGGTGCGATCAAAGTCCCAGTACGTTACTTCCATTCCGTCCACGTTGTAAACCGGATTGTCCCTGTAATGGGATTCTGGAATGCGATCCTTTAGCACATCCCAGGTTCTGGTTTCCCCAAAAAGCTTTCGCAGAACCAGACGACGAACTCCTATGCTGTGAGCTTCCAGAATGAAATCATCCAATTCGTGCACGTTATGCTCGTTGATGACGCAACTGACCTTCACCGGGATCCGTGATTCCCTGAGAATGGAGCGAAGATCCGGGACAATCCTTGAACCCATCATTTTCTCATATGTATCGGAACGAAAGCTTGGGAAAGAAATGCAGGCTCTGTCATAGGAATTGAACGCTTCGAGTTTACGAAGAGCCAGCACTCCGTTTGTGTGAACAGAGAAACGAGCGTGAGGCAATTGCCTTCGCATCTCAGACAACAGCCTTTCTTCATGACGATAGAGCTGCGGATCTGTAGTGGTCCCAGTCATCACGATTTCTCTAATGTCCAGTCTCTGTACTTCGCGAATGAATGCGTCCTGGTTTCGAAGTGGATACAGATTCAGATTCTCTTCATTGGCCCGATCCGGAAGCTCCTTACCAATGCAGAAAGGACAGAAACGATTGCATGGCCCGGCAAAAAGTATGTTTGCGAAATCGTGGCTCATGCTGCGTCGTTTTTATCCGCCACCAGTTGCGCAGATGCCGCATGACGGTGCATGTCTGCCTGAGACTGACGATGGATCAGATAAGACTGAACGGATGGCGCAAAGAAAAGAGCAATGGTTCCGTTGAAATTTCGGGCACCGTGAGGTGTAAGAGAGAGCGCGCGACGATCCAATTCCGGGATTTCCTGCCCATTTTCGGAAATGCTCCAGTGCATGAGACCTTCTTTCAAAGCAAATTCGATCTCACGCGGAAATGCTTCCTCAAGAGAAACCTTGAACTTTTTCTCAAAAGCGTCCGCGCGAATCTCACCAAAATAGAAACTCACAGCAATCATTTTGGCCATCATATGCTCCAGAGGCAGATGATACAGATCCTGAATCGGCAAACGGCCTTCCGCGATGCTCTTTGCATAAGGAGCAATGGATTTGGAAGCGGCTCCGTCATTGTAGGAAATGGTGGTATCTGTGAATGTCTGTGCGCCAAGCCCCAGGCCAAGGTAGGTAGATCCTTCTATCACGCGACGCGTCAAATACGCGCTGGTCCCCGTGTCTTTTGGAATTCTAGAATACGTGTTCTTGCCCGGATTGGCAATGTAACCCGCAGACCTGAGCATTTCACTGGCGAGTTTTGCCTGACGCAGCACAGGCTCAAGAGTGACATCCGCTGCTTCTGCGGAAATGCGAGTGAGCTTGTATCGCATGCGATAGAGAGTAATGTAATCCGGCTCGAGTGCAATCGCATGACGAAGAGTCGCTTCCCAGGACTGGTCACTTTGCTTTGCGAATCCGTACATCAGATCAATGTTGAATTTCTTGAAGCCTGCCCCTCGAATGTGGTCACACGCTTTTCTATGGTGGTCCAGGCCATTTTCAGATCTTCCCAGATGCTTCAGTAAATCCGGCTGCACCACCTGGATCCCCATGCTAATGCGCTCAATTCCCATGTCCGCGTATGCTTTCATCTTCTCTGGTTCTGTGGACGCAATCCTGGGAGTGGTTTCAATACTGATGGCAAAACCAGGAGCAGTGCGAAAAGCTTTCCGGACCTCATCCACATGCTCTGCCATGAGTGGCGCATTTACAAAAGAAGGAGTTCCGCCGCCTATATCAAAGCCAGATAGACTCCGCTCTCCGAGTAGACTGCGAAACATGGCAAGTTCCCGCGAAAGAAGTTTCATATAGTCAGAGGCGGCATCGAGCTCCTTTTTTCCGACCACGGTATACTCGCAAAAATAACACCTGGTCTCGCAAAATGGAATGTGGGAATAGAGCGAGATCGTCTCCGCGTCCGCAAACGCTGATTCTACCAGGCTGGCGTTAGCATTTCTGTCCACTCGATATGGCTTCCAAGTAACGTTATGCGCTATTGGATAGGCTGTATTGGATATGTGATGATTTCTGGTGCCCGCCGCAAAAACATTTTCCGGATCTTGCCGGTTTACATCCGCTGGCGCGGGCTTATTCCAGGAAGCCATCAAAATTCAGAAAGCCTCGCTCCGCCCAGAATGTTGACGGCCGGGATTTCGTGTGCTGCAAGAATCCTCACAGCCAGATGACCTCGCCTTCCTGTTTCGCTCAGACATGCGATCTGTCTTGCTCCCGATTTAAGAAGTGCGGACCTGATTTCTTCGATTTTGCCGCGCAGCTCTTCTAAAGGGATGTGCAGATGAACACTCCCGCGCGCTTTTTTTCCAGTGTCCACGATGCAGTAGTCCTGGGTGCGGGCCTGGAGATCTGCCGGTTCCACAGTGGCCGTGCGCCCTCGTTCCGCCTGAACTGCCACGGTGGCCGCTACATTGAGAGCGTCTCTGGCTGTTCCCAGCGCCGGACTGTATGCCAGATCAAGTTTCGCAAGCTGCTGGATGGTCAGAGAACCTGCAATCGCCACTGCGGCCGCGTCCAGACGTCTCTCTACGCCTGATCCAGCTGCCTCGAGTGCGAGGACCTTGCCCGATTCCTTTTCATAAAACAGCTCGAGCATCAAAGGCTTTGCATGAGGCATGTATGGCTCCACATCATAGGCATGAACAAACGCGCGACCCAGCCTGTTGCCAGCAGCCAACCCCAGATTTCTAAAAGACGGACCAACTCTTCCCGCGGACATGTTGGGAAGGCGAAGCAAGAGAGACCCAACAAACGATGCGAGCTTTGCATCCCCACCGGCCGCGTTTTCTCCCGCCACCTGCGCGGTCTTATCCGCCACGGAAGCCTGAGGAGTCCAGGAAAAGCTTCCGGAATGCGGAACACTCACACACACTCCGCAGGCATACACGTCCTTTAGAGTTGTGGCGCATGATTCATTGATCACCACTGTGCCATCCGAATGAATGCCGGCGCCCGCCTCTTTCAAGATATCTGTGCGGGGAACGATGCCCATGGCGGAAATCACATAGTCTGCTTCAATTCTGCGGCCGTCCACAGTTACAGACGTTATGCGGCCTTCATGAATCTCAAACGATTCATCTCTCGCAGATGTAATGACATTCGCGGAGGTTTCTAGAATTCCACGCACGACTCTAGAAATCTTATCTCCGAACGTTCCCAGAATCTGTGGACCTTTTTCTACAATAGTAACTTCTGCGCCGGCGCGGATGAGCCCGTCTGCGGCCTCAAGGCCAATTGGCCCTCCTCCAAGAATTACAAATTTCTTTTTTCCCGAATCGAGAGCGGAGCGAATCTTCACCAGATCATCGAGCGTGCGAAATACAGTCTGGTTCTCCACTCCCTGGATTTCCAGAGGTGCAATGCTCGATCCACCCGCGGCAAAGATCAGTGAATCATAGGAAAGATCCATTTCCCCCTTTGATTGTTTGACTGTGAGGATTTTCTTAATGCTGTCGAGACGAATGGCTTCTGTCTCCGTCCACACCTCAATGTTGTATACCTGTCTGAAAAAATCAGAACGCTCGTGATTCAAATCCTCAAGAGATTGAACCTCTCCCGAAAGGTAATAAGAAAGACCGCAGGCCGCATAGCTGACGCGTGTTCCCTGCTCAATCAAGATGATCCGCGCATTTTCATTGATTTCGCGTGCACGGGCAGCCGCAGTTGGACCTGCCATGGCACCACCCAGAATGACAATCGTACCGGACATAGACTCCCCCGAACTATAAACTTTCTTAAAGATTGACTATTTCTTGTGACGCGAGATGAGCTCAGCCTCGATCGCGCTCAGCGGAACTCCCTTTTGCACGAGAGCAACGAGCAAATGAAAGATCAAGTCCGCCGCTTCATGAGTGATTTCCTTCGCATCGCTATTCTTTACTGCGATGATCACTTCCCCGGACTCTTCTGCCACTTTCTTCAGGATGCGATCTTCCCCGCCCTTGAACAGAGTCGTAGTGTAGGAACCGTCCGGCAATTCGTGCTTACGCTGGTAGAGTAATTTCTCAAGATCTTCCAGGAATTTCATACTCTGACCTGCACTCCACGTTCTCTCATGATCTTCTTCACGCTGTCCACTGTTGTTTCTCTAAAGTGAAAAATGGAGGCAGCCAGAACTGCGTCTGCATGGGCGTCTTTTGCTGCTTCCACAAGATGATCTGCGTTCCCGGCGCCGCCGGATGCGATCACCGGAATTCTAACTGCACTACGCACAGCCGCAGTCAGCTCAATGTCAAAGCCGTCTTTTGTGCCATCACGATCCATGCTGGTGAGCAAAATCTCACCGGCTCCGCGATCCTCTGCTTCTTTTGCCCATTCGAGGGCAGACCTGCCTGTTGCTTTTCTACCACCGCTCAAATACACTTCCCAGTCCTGGCCCGACTTTCGCGCGTCAATGGCGCACACAATGCACTGACTACCAAACTTTCGCGCGCCCTGCGAAAGGACTTCTGGATTCAAAAAAGCGGCAGTGTTCAGAGAAACTTTGTCCGCTCCTGAATGAAGGATGCGGTCCATATCCTCAAGAGTGCGCAATCCCCCGCCAACGGTGAACGGAATGAAGATCCTCTCCGCTACGCGACGCACGAGATCGACTATGATATCGCGGTTTTCGTGACTGGCTGTGATGTCCAGAAAACAGAGCTCGTCTGCTCCCGACTTCGCATAGTAGTCTGCCTGCTCCACCGGATCTCCTGCGTCCTTAAGATCTACAAACTGAACACCTTTGACGACTCTGCCGTCTTTGATGTCCAGGCACGGTATGACGCGAACGGTGAGCACACGACTATCTTTACCCGCCTCGATTTGGGGCAAGCAAAACCAGGAACTCGCCGAAATTCTAATCATGGGCTTCGAAATAGATCCTGGGTTTCAGAGAATGATGATTCGCATGTCGCTTGCCGCGCTGTGCGGGCTGGCGATTGGAATGGAGCGCGGTTACCGCGGAAAAGCGGCGGGAGTGCGAACGAATCTGCTCATCTGCCTGGGCGCGGCACTCTTCATGATCGTTTCAGAAGAGGTGGCCTACGAAGCGAAGTCCAATGGATTTCCAGGACCAGACCCTGCACGCATCGCAGCCCAGGTGGTCACTGGCATTGGCTTTCTGGGTGCAGGAGCGATCCTGACCAACCGCGGAACTGTCACCGGTCTCACAACTGCCGCCAGTATCTGGTGTGTTTCTGCGATCGGA
>Ga0268298_10001905_pt1 | contig 23686 bp, 21 predicted proteins | sample WWTPWeurt_MetaG_FD_194462 | JGI IMG/M metagenome (GOLD analysis project Ga0268298, IMG submission 194462) | Activated sludge microbial communities from WWTP in Nijmegen, Gelderland, Netherland - WWTP Weurt | ecosystem: Engineered > WWTP > Aerobic digester > Activated sludge | place...
CGAGACGGCCGCGGAGTTGGCCATGCTGGAGGATTACGACTGCGATTTCGTGCAGGGGTTCCTGCTTGCCCGTCCCATGCCGATCGAAGAACTCGCGACCCTGCTTGCCGGGGAAAGCGCCACACTGGTTTCCTGATTGCGACCGATCATGGCCAAGCTCATTCTCCTTCCCGGCAAGGAACGCTCCGCTCTCCGGCGACACCCCTGGCTATTTGCCGGTTCGGTTGGCCGTTTGGAAGGACGCGCTCGTCCGGGAGATACCGTCGAGGTCCTCGCCGATGATGGGCGTTCGCTGGGGCGGGCTGCCTACAGCCCGAAATCCCAGATCCGGGCTCGCTTCTGGACCTTCTCCCCCGAAGAAACTGTCGATGATGCCTTCTTCAAGCGCCGCGTGGCGGCCGCGGTTGCCCGTCGCGCGACCCTGCCCGAACTGGCGGGCCAGGAGGGGCTGCGGCTGATTCACGGCGAGTCCGACGGCCTGCCTGGCATCATCGCCGATCGCTACGGCGACACGGCGGTATTGCAGCTGACTTCGGCCGGGGCGGACAAGTGGCGAGGAGCTCTGGTGACTGCCCTGGTCCAGGCCACGGGCTGCGAACGCGTCTTCGAGCGATCCGACTCCGACGTGCGGGGACTGGAGGGCCTGGAGCCGACGACGGGTTGGCTGTATGGCGAAGCGCCGAAAACCCTCCTCGCCATTGCCGAACATGGCGTCCGGTTGGGAATCGATATTGCGGGTGGCCATAAGACCGGCTTCTATCTGGACCAGCGCGAAAATCGCTTGCTCTTGAAGGGGCTCGCGGCCGGCAAGGAAGTCCTCAACTGCTTCTGCTATACGGGTGGATTTTCCCTGCAGGCCTTGGCCGGCGGAGCAGCCAACGTGCTTTCCATCGATTCCTCGGGGCCCGCACTGGAGCAGGCCCAGGCCAATCTGGCCCTCAATCCCCAGCTGCCGGCGGCCCGGGCAGAGTGGTTGGAGGCCGACGTCTTCCAGGCCCTGCGCGATTTCAGAAAGGTCGGGAGACAGTTCGACCTCGTCGTCCTCGATCCGCCAAAGTTTGCTCCCTCGGCGGCGCACGCCGAGCGCGCGTCTCGAGCCTACAAGGACATCAATCTCCTGGGTTGCCGCCTGCTGCGGCCCGGCGGGTTGCTCATGACCTACTCCTGCTCCGGGGGCATAGGCCTCGAGCTGTTCCAGAAAATCGTTGCCGGGGCGGCCCTGGACGCCGGCCGCGACGCCCGCATCGTGCGTCGCCTGGCGGGCGCGGCCGATCATCCGGTCGGTTTGAACTTCCCGGAGGGGGAGTATCTCAAAGGGGTGCTGGTGCAGGTCGATTGAGGTCCCGCACCACGCCCCGATCGAATCCAGTCCATGCTTGACCTCCGACGTTTCCTTCTCGTCCTCGTCTTCTTTGCCGCCCAATGGGTGGTGGGGGCGCATGCCTTCGAGCATGGCGCTGACGGGGGCGGGGTCTTGCCTGAACACGCCTGCGAGCTCTGCCTTGCCGCCCACGATCTGGGGGCGGCCATGCCGTCCCTCGAGGCCTTGCCGCCAGTGGCGCCTCCCGGCTGGATCCCCGAGAACTCTCCGGCCAGCGGCCGCTGCTTCCTGCCAGCACCCGGTGCCCGCCAGGGCGCTCCGCCTGACGCCTGAAACGTTCTGATTGATCGGCCGCCTCATCGGAGGGGGCTTTCGTCCGTACATTTCAGGAGATTCCCATGCCCCAGCGAAGCATTGCGCTGGCCGCCGTCCTGGCGCTTACCGGAGGCGCCAGGGCCGCCACCGACGCCGATCTGGCTGCGATCCGTGCCCAGATCGACGATATGAAGAAGACCTACGAGCAGCGCATTGCCGCACTCGAAAAGAAGCTCGCCCAGGCGGAGGCCCAGGTCGAGCAGGTCGGAAACCGGGCGGGCGAGTCGCCTGCGGTGCGACCGGCTGCTGGCCAGAGTGCCTTCAATCCGGAAATATCCGTCATCCTCGACGGAAAATACGCGGCCACTTCCCGCAGTCCCGAGACCTATCGCCTGCGCGGGTTCGTCCCCAGCGGTGGTGAGATCGGGCCCCCGGGGCGCAGTTTCTCTCTGGGCGAGACCGAGTTGGCGATTTCCGCCAATGTCGATCACCTCTTTCGGGGCAATGTCCGCTTTTCGGTTGCCGACGAGGGCGGCGAAAGTCACATCGAGACCGAGGAGGCCAGTGTCGAGACCCTCGCGCTTCCGGCGGGCCTCAAGCTCAAAGGCGGACGCTTCCTCTCCGGCATCGGCTATTTGAACCAGCAGCATCCCCACGGTTGGGATTTCGTCGATGCGCCTCTGGCTTACAAGGCTTTCTGGGGGTCGCGACTCTCGCAGGACGGTCTGCAGTTGAAGTGGGTGGCACCGACGGCATTGTTTTTCGAAGTCGGCGGCGAATTGGCCCGCGGCGGCGGATTCCCGGGCAGCGAACGGGACAGGAACGGCGCCGGCCTGGGGGCGCTGTTTGCCCACCTCGGGGGCGATGTGGGGGAATCCCATGCCTGGCAGGCAGGGGTCTCCTACGTGCGCACCCATGCCCGGGAAAGGAGTTGGGACGACATCGATTCCAGCGGGCTGGCGACGGCTAACAGCTTCACCGGCCGCAGCGTTACCTGGGGGGCGGACTTCGTCTGGAAATGGTCGCCCTACGGCAATTCCACGCGCCAGAACTTCAAGTTCCAGGCGGAATTCTTTCAGCGCCGGGAGGACGGGAGTCTCTCCTACGACGACAGCGCAGGCAGCAATCGGGTGGGCGAGGCCAGCGATCGCTTCCGCAGTCGCCAGACGGGCTGGTACGCCCAGGGGGTGTGGCAGTTCATGCCCCTTTGGCGCGTGGGCTACCGTTACGATGCGCTGGATTCGGGCACCCTACGCCTTGGGCTGGTCGATGCCGGAACGCTTTCGGCCGCCGATTTCCCCAGCCTCGCTCAGTACCGGCCCCGGCGCGACAGCCTGATGGTGGATTGGTCGCCCTCGGAGTTCTCGCGCCTGCGTTTGCAATTCGCCCGTGACGATTCGCGCGGGCCCGGCGAGACGGACAAGCAATTCTTCCTCCAATACATCATGAGCCTGGGCGCCCATGGCGCCCATGCCTTCTAGGAGCGAACCATGGTGAGAACTCTCGCGGCTGGCTTTTTCGCCCTGCTCGCCCTGCCGGCGCTCGCTGCCGTCAATGTCTTCGCGACGGTTCCCGAGTGGGCCGCCTTGGCGCGCGAGCTGGGGGGAGACAAGGTCAAGGTCTACGCCGCCACCCACGCCTTGCAGGACCCCCACCGCATCGAAGCGCGGCCGTCATTGCTGGCCCAGGCGCGTAGCGCCCAGTTGGTCGTCGCAACCGGAGCCGACCTGGAGATCGGCTGGTTGCCCGTCGTCCTGCGCGATTCGGGCAATGCGGCCATCCAGCCCGGGCAGCCCGGATACTTCGAAGCCGCCCGGTGGGTGACCCCGCTCGAGATTCCAGCCAGTCTCGACCGCGCCCAAGGTGACGTGCATCCGGAGGGCAATCCGCACATCCAGCTCGATCCGCGCAACATCCTCAAGGTTGCGGCCGCCCTCACCGCCCGGCTGGCCCAAATCGATCCCGCCAATGCCAAAGCCTACCAAGCCAATGGTCAGGGGTTTGCCGATCGATGGCAGGCAGCCATGGTGCGCTGGGAGAGGCAGGGCGCCGTATTGAAGGGCGTGCCGGTCCTGGTGCACCACCGTTCCTTCAGTTATCTCCTGACCTGGCTAGGCCTGCGGGAAACGGGCACCCTCGAGCCCAAGCCTGGAGTTGAACCCACCAGCGGCCAGTTGAGCGAAATCCTCGCGCGCCAGCAGAGTCAGCCGGCGAAAATGGTCTTGCGCGCCGCCTACCAGAACGACGGGCCGAGCCAGTGGATTGCAGGCCGCGCGAAGATTCCCGCCGTGGTGCTGCCGTTTACGGTGGGCGGATCGAAGGAGGCCCAGGATTTGTTCGCGCTCTACGACGAGACACTGGCCCGATTGCTGGAGGCAGTCCGTTGACCGCGCCGCTGCTCGCCGCCCGGGATCTGGTGGTCGGTTGGGACGGTCCAGTGACCGGTCCCCTCGATCTGACCATAGCACCCGCCGATATCGTCGGACTTGCAGGACCCAACGGGGCTGGCAAATCCACCTTCCTTGCGGCGCTGGCGGGCGGCGCCCGGGTGTTTTCCGGTCGTTTGGAGAAACGGCCCGGACTACGAACGGGATTTCAGACCCAGACCCAGCCCCCGGTCGACGGCCTGCCCCTCAGCGGACGCGAATTGCTGGGACTGACCGCAGCCAGTCCGGATGGCTTGCCCCCGTGGCTTGCCGATTGCCTCGACTGGCGGCTGGATCGGCTTTCCGGCGGTCAGCGCCAGTATCTGGCACTCTGGGCCATCCTCCAGTCTCCGGTGGACCTGCTGCTGCTGGACGAACCCACCAACAATCTGGATGCCGCGGGTTGCGATCATCTGGTGGAGGCATTGCGGCAGCGGGCGGCAGCCGGGTGTGGCGTCGTCCTGGTGAGTCACGATGCGGAATTCGCTGCCGCGGTTTGCCACCGGACCATGCTCCTGGGCGAGGGGCGGCGATGACAGACCTTTCTTATCTTCGCGGCCCGGCGCTTGGGCTCCGGGTCACGGACGTGAGTGTCCTGCCATGAGCGAGCTTCTGTCCGGCCTCTTCGCCATTCCCTTCCTGACCGGGCTCGCCTTGGCCGTTGTTCTGCCCGTTCTCGGCTGTTTTCTCCGGCTGCGTCATGAGTGGATCGCTGCGCTGGCCTACGGCAATGTTGCTGCTGCGGGATCCCTGGCAGCTCTGGCGCTTGGGATGCCCCTCGTCGGCGGAGGGCTCGCCGCCTCGGCGACGGCCGTATTCGTCAAGCGAATGATGGGCACTGGCCGGGTGCGGGCAACCGCCTACGCCTTCTTCCTGGTCGGGGGGTGGGCAGTCGCCGTCCTCCTGGCGGCCAATTTGCCCATGGCGGAACGAATCGGCCACGCCTTGTTCGACGGTCAGCTCTATTTTGCCGAGGTCGGTCACCTCGTCGCCGCCCTGAGCGTGGCGGTTGTGGTCCTGCCCCTCCTGCTCGCGCTGTCGCGCCGATTACTCCTCTGTGAAATATTTCCCCAGCATTTCCGCCTCCAAGGCCTTCCCGATTGGCCCGTCCATGTCGGATTCGACCTCCTGACTGTCGTCGTCCTCGCTGCGGCCACGCTCTCCCTGGGCGTCATGGCCGGGTTCTCGCTAGCCTTCCTGTCCCCGTGGGTCGCTTTTGCACGGGCGCGAAGCTGGCGGCAGGGACTTTTCGTTGCCGTGGCACTGGGCGTGACGGGCTACACCGCCGCCTTCGCCCTTGCCCTGGCCTTCGATCAGCCCTTTGGGCCGATGCTCTGTCTTGTACTCTTGGGCGGCGCCCTGGCAGCAGCAGGGATTTCCGGGCCAAAGCGTACAATCCTCTAGGAAAACCCCGACGCGCCATTGCGCCCCGTTCGGTGGCGTGCTAAAAGTAGATTCCCGACGGTTTGTCCCCCATGGTTTTCTCCCTCTTCAAAAAACCCGCTGAAAAAATGCCGGAACGCAAGGCGGCGCGTCCCAAGCCGCCTCCTGCACCGGCGGTTGAGGATTCAGCGGTCTGGGATCCGGTGGCTGAGCAGAACGCCGCTGCTCCGGCAGTCGCTGCAGCACCCGCGGTTCCGGCGGCTCCGGCGCCGGAACCGAAGAAGGAACTTCCGCCCCTCGAATTCGGCGATTCCCAATTCGACTTTACCGATTCCGCCGTGATGGCGATCGAAGTCGACCAGGACATGGACCCGGTCCAGGCCGACATCGAGCAGGCCGCCGTGCTCTTCGCCAACGGCCAGGATCCTGCCGCCCGGGCGATTCTCGAGGCAGCTGCGCGAGCCCATGGCGGGGGACCGAATGCATTGCGCCTCTGGCGCATGCTCCTCGATCTTGTGCAGGTTCTCGGCGATCGTGCCGCCTTCGAGCGGCTCGGGGAGGAATTCGCCCAGGCCTGCGAGACCTCGCCGCCCACTTGGCGGGCGCTGAGCGAAAAGCCTGCCCCGCCGCCAACCGTGGGGGGCAAAGTCATCGTCTTCCAGGGTGTGCTCAACGGCAGCAGCGCGGGGGAATTTGCGCAGTTGCGGACGGGAATCCAGAAAAAGGAAGCCGCCCGAGTCGATATCGGCAAGCTTGCCGGTTGCGATGAGGAGGCGGCCAAGGCTTTGGTCGAATCTTTCCGACTGGCGCGCAAGCTAGGTGTCGCGGTCACCCTGAGCGGCGCCGAAGGCCTCGCTGGGCGGCTGGAGGGGCGTCTGACGGTCGGTAAGCCGGAATCCCCGGAAAGTTGGCTTCTCTTGTTGGAGCTGCTCCAGTTGCTGGGGCGGCAGGAGGCGTTCGAGGAAAAAGCCGTCGATTACGCGGTGACCTTCGAGGTTTCACCGCCCTCCTGGGAAGTGGTCAAGTCAGCGGGGCCTCGGCCTGGGATTGGCGCCGCGCCGGTGGTCATTCCCGAGAGCGATATCCATTTCCTGTCGGGAGAACTGAAGAACTTCCGATTCGACGACGTGCGTGCCTTTATCGAACTCCACGAGCGACCGGTAATTGACTTCACTGCGGTCAAGCGTCTCGATTTCTTCTCAGCCGGGCTGTTGCGCAATATTCTGGAGCCCATGAAACGTCAGGGCAAGGAAGTCATCATCCGCAACCCCCACCATCTGGTGGCGGAGCTGATGGGCATCGTCGATCTGCCCAGCGTCGCCCGCATCATCGTCCCAAAATATTAGGAATCCCCATGGAGCAATATCACGGCACCACGATCCTGTCGGTGCGTCGGGGCACTCGCGTCGCCATGGGTGGCGACGGTCAGGTGACCCTCGGCAATATCGTCATCAAGGCGACCGCCAAGAAGGTCCGGCGACTCTATCAGAACCGTATCCTGGCCGGCTTCGCCGGCGGGACCGCGGATGCCTTCACGCTGTTCGAACGCTTCGAGGCCAAATTGGAGAAACACCAGGGCAATCTCCTGCGGTCCGCCGTGGAGCTGGCCAAGGATTGGCGTACTGATCGCATGCTGCGCCGCCTGGAAGCCATGCTTGCGGTTGCCGATCCGGACAACTCCCTGGTCATCACCGGGAATGGCGATGTGCTGGAACCCGAGCAAGGCATCGTTGCCATCGGTTCCGGCGGGGCCTACGCGCAGAGTGCAGCGCGGGCGCTGCTCGAGAATACGGACCTCGATCCCGCCGCGATCGTCACTAAATCACTGGAAATCGCCGGAGATCTTTGTATTTACACCAACCGCAATTTCACCCTGGAGGTGTTGGGATGACCACGATGACCCCCCAGGAAATCGTTCATGAACTGGACAAACATATCGTCGGCCAGGGCAGGGCAAAAAAGGCCGTAGCCATCGCGTTGCGCAATCGCTGGCGCCGTTCCCAGGTCGTCGAGCCTTTGCGGCAGGAGATTACGCCCAAAAATATCCTGATGATCGGCCCCACGGGAGTCGGCAAGACCGAGATAGCCCGGCGTCTAGCTCGGTTGGCCAATGCGCCATTCATTAAAATCGAGGCGACGAAATTTACGGAAGTTGGTTATGTCGGTCGTGATGTGGACACGATCGTGCGGGATCTTGTCGAAATTGCCATCAAGGGCCACCGTGAGAAGGCGATGCAGCAGGTTCGTGCCAGGGCTGCGGATGCTGCCGAGGATCGCATCCTCGACGTGCTGCTGCCGCCTGCGCGCAGCCCCGGTTTTTTCGCCGAGAACAACGGCCAGACGGAAGACAATTCGACCCGCCAGAAATTTCGCAAGAAGCTGCGGGAAGGGGAGCTGGACGAGAAGGAGGTGGACATCGAGGTGGCGGCACCCAGCATGCAGGCCGAAATCTTCGCTCCTCCGGGCATGGAGGAACTGACTCAGCAGATTCAGGGCATGTTCCAGAACCTGGGCGGCGGGCGCAAGAAGAACCGCAAGCTGAAAATCAAGGAAGCGATGAAACTGCTCGTTGACGAGGAAGCGGCGCGCCTGGTGAATGACGAGGAGGTGAAGCTGGAAGCCGTAAAGAATGTCGAGCAGAATGGCATCGTCTTCCTCGACGAAATCGACAAGATCGCCAGCCGATCCGACGCGCACGGCGCCGACGTCTCCCGGCAAGGCGTGCAGCGCGATTTGCTTCCACTGGTGGAAGGCACCACGATCTCGACAAAATACGGGATGATCCGCACCGATCATATCTTGTTCATCGCTTCCGGCGCCTTCCATCTGGCCAAGCCTTCGGATCTTATCCCGGAGCTCCAGGGGCGGTTCCCCATCCGGGTCGAACTGGATTCGCTGTCGGTGACCGATTTCGAGTGCATCCTGACCCAGACCGACGCCTGTCTGACCCGCCAATATCAGGCCCTGCTGGCAACGGAGGGGGTCGCACTGGAATTCAAGGAGACGGGAATCCGGCGCCTTGCGGAAATTGCCTACCAGGTCAACGAAAAGACCGAGAACATTGGCGCCCGGAGGCTCTACACGGTGATGGAGAAGCTGCTGGAGGAAGTTTCCTTTGCCGCGGGGAAGGCAGGCAGCGAAGCGCTGAGCGTTGATGGCGCCTATGTCGATGCCCGACTGGGGGATCTGGCGGGTGACGAGGATCTGTCCCGGTACGTGCTGTGAGTGCCGACAGTAGTCTGGCGATACGTATTACTGCGATTCTCTTCCCGATATTCGCCATCGTCGCGGCGGGATTCTTTTACGGCCGACGCCATCGGCCGGAGATGGCGGTGGCGAATCGCCTCAATATGGATGTCTTCGTACCGGCCCTGGTTTTCGCCGCCATGGCCGGCAAGGCCTTCGAACTCACCGCCTTTGGCCCCTTGGCCCTGGGGGCGCTGCTCCTGCTTCTGGGCTGCGGTCTCGTGGCCTGGCCCGTCGCCCGCCTGCTCGGCGTACCGGCAAAGACCTTCGTTCCCCCCATGCTGTTCAATAACTCCGGCAATATCGGCCTGCCGCTTGCGGTGCTGGCATGGGGCGAGGCCGCGCTACCGGCGGCGGTGATCCTGTTCATGGTCGAAAACACTTTGCATTTTTCCCTCGGTGCTCGTCTGCTCGACCCCCGTGCGCGCTTCCTGAGCCTCTGGCGCGTCCCCGTTGTGGCGGCGGCCATGGCCGGATTGGTGGTTGCCGTGGGCAAGATTCCCCTTTGGTCTCCCGCCCTGATGGCCGTCAAGATGTTGGGGGACGTTTCGGTCCCTCTCTTGCTCTTTTCGCTTGGCGTCCGAATGACCGACGTATCTCTTGGGGATTGGAAGATTTCCCTGGTCGGCGCTCTTGGGCGTCCGCTGCTCGGCATGGCCATCGCCTGGGGACTTGTTCTGGCTCTTGGGTTGCAGGGTCAGCAGGCAGCGATGCTGATCGTTTTTGGTGCGCTTCCCCCGGCCGTTCTGAATTTTCTTTTTGCTGAACGCTATCAGCAGGAACCCCAGCGGGTGGCCTCAATCGTTTTGGTCGGCAATCTGGCGGCACTGCTCTTCCTGCCTCTCGCGCTGGCTCTGGTGCTATGAGCCGTTGAGGCGTCCCAATTGGCGGCGGTCTCGTTTGGTGGGGCGGCCCTGGCGATCGGCAGCCGGATCCGCGACGAAGCGGCGGGCTTCGCGCTTGGCCTCCCGCGCCGCTTGGCTGGCCGGAGCCTCTTCGTAGAGTTGCCGCGCCTCCGGTGCAGGCCCGCGCTGGTCGGAGAGGTTTCGTACGGTCACTTCCCATTGCTCGGCGGCGGAGATGGCGATTCGGTCGCCCACTCGCACTTCGCGGGCCGGTTTCGCCCGCTGTCCATTGATCTGGACCTTACCGCCCTCGACCGCAGCGGCAGCCAGACTACGCGTCTTGAAAAAGCGCGCGGCCCAGAGCCATTTGTCGACGCGCAGGCGGCCTTCCGCGTTCGGCCGGTCAGACGGCGGCATGGTGTGTCCTGCGCCGGGCGACGGCGCTTTCCACGAGGGAATAGACGGCAGGAACCACCACCAGGGTCAGGAGGGTCGACGAGACCATGCCGCCAATGACCGCAAGGGCCAGCGGCTGATTGGTCTCGGAGCCGGCGCCCAATCCGAGCGCAGCCGGAGTGAGGGCGAGAATGACGGTGGCCGAGGTCATGAGCACAGGCCGCATTCGAATGGGGCAGGCATCGGTCAGGGCGGCATCGATGGCCAGGCCGGTAGCCCGCCGCTGATTTGTGAGGTCGACGAGGAGGATGGAGTTCTTGGCCACCAGGCCGATGAGCAGGACGAGTCCGATCATGGAATAGATGTTCAGCGTCTGGCCGGTCGCCCACAGCGCCGCGATGCCCCCGATGATGGCCAAGGGCTGGGCGAGCATGACGATGAGCGGTTGCAGGAAGGAGTTGAACTGGCTGGCCAGGACCATGTAGAGCAGAATGAGGGCCAGGCCGAAGGCGAAGGTCATGTACTTGACCGTCTTGGAGAATTCCTCCGCCTGACCGATGAGCTTGACCTGATAGCCGGTGGGAAGGTCGGCGGCGGCTTCGCGGACTCGGGCGACAGCTTCGCCCAAGGGTATGGTCGGGGTCGCGAAGAATGTCGTGGCGTATTGCAGGTCGAAGCGTCCGATCACCGCGGGTCCCAGATTCTCCTGGAAGGTGGCGACGGAGTCGAGGCGGATCATCTTGCCGTCCCGGTTGCGTAGCCAGATCTTGGACAGGTCGCCGGGCTGGGTGAATTCGCCCGAGCGGGCTTTTACCCGGATGTCGTAACGCTGGCCGTCCCCGGGTTCGTCGTTATATTTGGCGATGTCGACGCCGCCGGTCAGCATGTTGATGGCGAGCGCCACATCGCGGGTGGTGAGTCCTGCCGAGGCGATCCGTAGGCGGTCAGGCTGGAAAGCCAACTGCGGCAGGTCAAGCTGGAGGTCGGTGTCGATCCGCCCAAGACCGGGATCGGCCGCCAGTTTTTGCTGCAATTCCCGCGACAGGCGGCCGACTTCGGTCAAATTCTCTCCGGCGAGAACAAACTGCAACGGCTCTCCGCGCTGCCCCTGGACCATGGGATAGGGTGCGGCAAACGCCCGTGCGCCGGGGACCTCCGCCAGCTCGCGGCGCAGGCGGGGGAGAAGCTCCTGCTGGGTGATATTGCGCTGCTCACGGGCGACCATACGGGCGACGACCAGCCCCTGATTGACCTGCCCGGCTGTTCCGAGACCGATGAGGGCAAATTCGGTAAAGATTTCCGGATGGCTGCGCAGGACGGCCTCGACTTCGCGCAAGCGGGAGTCGGTGTAGTCGATCGACGATCCTAGCGGCGTGCGCAGGTAGACCAGGAAGCGACCTTCGTCCTGGTCCGGTGCGAAGGTCTTGCCGACCGAGGTGAAGAAAAAGGCGCTGGAGGCAACTGCGAGGGCCGTCAGCGCGACGACTTTCCAGCGATGGGATAGCGCCCAGGCCAGCGCGCGACGGTAGAAGGCCTCCAGACGCTCGAAGCCGCGCGCAATCCAGGCTTGAAATCCGCTGCGCGCATGGCCCTTTTCCCTGACGGTCAGGAAGCGGGAACACAGCATGGGCGTGAGAGTCAGGGAGACGAAGAGGGAAACCATGACGCCGAAGGTTACGACGACGGCAAAGGATCGGAAGAACTGGCCAATGATGCCGCTCAAGAAAATGACCGGTGCGAAGATCGACACCAGAGAAAGCGTCGCCGCAAGAACGGCGAAAAAGACTTCGTTGGCACCGTTGATGGCCGCTGATACGGGGTCTGCGTCGAGTTCCTCGCGGTGCCGGAAGATGTTCTCGAGCACCACGATGGCATCGTCCACCACGACCCCGATCAGCAGGAGCAAGCCGAGGAGGGTGAGCGAATTCAAGGTGTAGCCGGCGAAATAGATGACGGCGACCGCCCCCATCAGCGAAACCGGGATGGCCAGGGCAACGATCAGGGTCGATCGGACCGACAGAAGGAAGATCCAGACCACCAGGGCGGCGAGGATCGTCCCTTCGAGCAGGTGTTCCTTGAGGGAATTGATGATTTCAAGGATGAAGACGGCGTCATTGGAAACGATATGAAGCTGCAAGCCGGGAGGCAAGAGAGGGCGCAATTCCTGGTCCAGTTTGTCCTTGACCCGCTCGATGATGGCGACCGTGTTGGTATTGGTGATCTTGACGATCCCCAAGCCGATGGTGGGCTCGCCATTGAATCGGGCCAACTGACGGTAGTCGGAGAGGCCATCGACCAGATCGGCCACATCGCCGAGGCGGATCGGTGCACCGCCTTTCCAGGCGACCACCAGGGTTCCCAGTGCTTCGACGCTGTGGAACTCGAGATCGAGTTTGACCAGGCTTTCCGTCTTCTGCCCGACCACGAAGCCGCCCGCCATCTGGACGTGCTCCTTGTCGAAGGCGTCGGTGATGTCCTGAGCGGTGACCCCCAGGGCGGCCATACGATCGGGACGCAGCTCCACCCGGATCGTCCGGTCCCGGCGCCCGCCGAGGCGGATTTCGCCGACGCCGTCGATGGTTTCCAGCCGTTTCTTGAGGACGTTGACCGCGTATTGATTGAGTTGCTGCTGCGTCCGATCGCCCTGCAGTGCCAGCCACATGATCGGTTGGGCGTTGGTTTCGACTTTGGCGACCACCGGTGGATCGACGTCGTCGGGGAGCCGTCGAAGAACCTGGTTAACCTTGGCCTGCACCTCGTTGAAAGCCACGTCGATCTTCTTTTCCAAACCGAAGGTGATGCCGATCACCGACACTCCCGGCGATGACGTCGACTGGATGTGTTCGATCCCCGGCGTCGAATTCACCGCGCTTTCGATGATGTTGGTAATCGAGGCGTCGACGATGTCCGGGTTGGCGCCTTTCAAGGTCGTGGTGACCGACACGACGGGAAATTCGATGTAGGGGAAGCGGTCCATGCCGATCCGCCCGTAGCTGATGACTCCGAACAGCACCAACACGGCATTGATCATCCACGCCAGCACATGGCGCTTGATCGAGATTTCCGGCAGGGTCATGGGGTCCGGGGAGTCCCCGCGCCCGGTGCAGGCGGGGCGCCCTTGACGGTGATGGCGGCACCCTGGGTCAGGAAGCCCGCACCGTCCAGGGCGATGGTTTCGCCCCCTTGCAGCCCTTTGACGATTTCCACCACGCCGCCCTGCTTGCTTCCGGTCTCGACGATCTGCTGCCGGACCTTGCCCTCTTCGACGACATAGACCACCTTGCCTGCCGGACGCAAGACCACCGACTGTTCGGGGACAACCAGGGCGCCTTCGCGGGAGCCGGTGATGATCGCCGCGTCGACCGAGCCGCCGCCACGAAGGGCTCCGGGATTGGTGATGCGGGCAATGACTTCGATTGCGCGGCTGCCTTCAAGAACCGTCGGACGGATATCCTCGATTTCGCCTTCCACCGGGGCATCCGGGGCGAGGGGGCTGGTGAGGCGGACCGGCAGGCCGATCCGCAGGCGGGGACCGATGCTTTCCGGGAAAGGCAGATTGGCTCTCAGCCTAGCATTGGAAATGAGGCGAAAAACGGGATCACCGACCTTGACGTAGTCTCCAACGCTGACGATCTGGACTTCGACATTGCCATCGAAGGGGGCGATGACTTCGGTGCGTCCAAGCCCATGCCGTGATATTTCATTCCGGGCCTGGGCGGCGGCAAGCTGACTGCGCAAGGCGTCCCGCTGGGCGGTGACGTCATCGAGCGCATTGCGGGAGATGAAATTTCGCTCAACCAGCTCCCGTTGCCGGGCCACGAGGCGTTCCTGCTGGGCGAGCAGGGCCTCGAGTCTGGCGCTTTCGGCGCGGTCGGCGGCGACCTGCTGGCTGGCGTCCAGGGGATCGATCCGGGCCATGACCTGCCCTTTCTTGACCGGCTGCCCGCCGTGCACATGGACTGCAATGATGCGGCCGGCAATTTCTGCGCCGACCTTGGGATCTAGGACCGCCTCAAGATTGCCCAGGGTGTGCTCGACCAGTTCCAGCCGCGTGGGTTGAACCTGGGTGACAGTGATGAGAGTGGGCGGGGCGCCCTTCTTTTCGGGCGCCTTCTCCGAGCACCCGGTCAAGACCAGGAGCGCGAGGGCCAGGGCCGGCCAGAGCTTCATCGAGGCAAGACGGTCTCGCCGGCAAAGAGCTCGGCGATCGATTCGCGGCGGCGAACCAAATGGGTCTGGTCGCCATCGACCATCACCTCGGCGGCTCGCGGTCGGGTATTGTAATTGGAGCTCATCGCCATGCCGTAGGCTCCTGCCGACATGACGGCGAGCAGGTCCCCCGCGGCGATGGCCAGGGGACGATCCTGGCCGAGAAAATCCCCGGATTCGCACACCGGCCCGACGATGTCATAGGACCGGATTGCGCCGGAATGCGGCGTCACGGGCAGAATGTCGTGCCAGGCCTCGTAGAGGGCAGGGCGCATCAAATCGTTCATGGCCGCGTCCACAATGGCGAAATTCTTTTCTTCTCCGGGTTTCAGGTATTCGACCTGGGTGAGCAGAACGCCGGCATTACCTACCAATCTGCGGCCGGGTTCAAGGACGACCTTCAGGCCGCGGTCGACCAGGCGGTCGAGGAGCGGGGTCAGGTAGCCGGCCACCGTGGGCTGCTCCTGTTCGTCCCGGTAGCGGATACCAAGGCCACCGCCCATGTCCAGGTGATGAATAGCGATGCCGTCGGCGGCCAGTTGATCGATCAGTGCCAGGATGCGGTCCAGGGCTTCGGAAAAGGGGGCGGGGTCCAGAAGCTGAGAACCGATGTGGCAATCGATACCGACAATGCTGAGGTTGGGGAGGGCTGCAGCACGGCGGTAGAGGGACCGGGCTTGATCATAAGCGACGCCGAATTTGGCTTCCTTGAGGCCGGTGGAAATATAGGGGTGAGTCTTAGGGTCTACATCGGGGTTGACGCGTAGACTCACGGGAGCTCTCCGCCCCAGACTGCCGGCAACGCCATTGAGCCGCTCGAGTTCTGCGGCACTTTCCACGTTGAAACAGAAAATTTCCGCCGCCAAGGCGAGGCGCATTTCTTCAGTGGTCTTGCCGACGCCGGAGAAGACGACCTTGTTGGGGTCGGCTCCGGCCGCCAGAACGCGGGCGAGTTCGCCACCGGAAACGATGTCGAATCCGGCTCCATGTCGAGCGAAGAGATCGAGAATGGCCAAATTGGAATTGGCCTTGACCGCGTAGCACACCAGGGCATCGCTGCCCGCCGGGTGGGCGGCCAGGACATCGGTGAATTCCCGCAGTGAGGATTCCAGGGCGGCCCGGGAATAGACATACAAGGGGGTGCCGTACTGCTGGGCAAGGCTGGCGAAGCTGACGGACTCGACATGGAGTACGCCATCACGACGGGAAAAGGGAGTCATCGGGGTAAGGGAGGTGTCTTGTTGTCCGTGGTAGCATCGACCTCTGCGACTGGCCTCGCCTTGGCCGTGCCGAGCACGGGTTCGGGGGGCGACCCAGGTGGCAGGGAGAGGGGGCCCTTTGTGCCGCAACCGCAGAGGACAAGGCCGGCGAACAGGAGCGCTGCGGCGAATCGGGACATGTTAATGACGGACCGGTCAGTAATTTTTGGATGGTAGCACATCATGGACGACAGAGAATTCGAAACCCGCGCCGAAGCTTTGCTCGCAAGGCTTGAGGCTGCCCTGGAAGCCTCTCCCGCAGACTTGGATTGGGAGAGAGTCGGCAGTGGAATTCTCGAAATCGAATTTGGCGACGGCAGCAAGATGGTCATCAACCGCCATGGGGTAGGCCAAGAAATGTGGGTCGCCGCGCGATCCGGCGGATTTCACTTCCGTTGGGATGGCGGGCGTTGGATCGATACCCGGGACGGCGCTCCCCTCCTGGATCGCGTCAGTGAGTTGCTCAGTGCCCAGGCGGGGGAGACGATTCGGCTTTAGGCTCGGTGGCCGACGGAGCCATCGCCGGTCGGAGCGTCGGAGCCCCGCCAAAGCAGCAGAACGGGTCAATCCGCAGGGGGTTTGTCCAGTTCGGGCTGGGGCAGGGCCGTATCGCTGGTTTCCTCGCGGCTCGCTTCCTTCTCCGCATTCTCCGAATACAGATAGGTGCGTTCCTTGCCGCTGCCGTAGGCCACCAGGCCGGAAGGAGGTTCCGGCAGGCTGACCGGGACATCCCGCAGGGCGCGCGTCATGTAGCCGATCCAGATCGGCAGGGCTGCGGCGCCACCAGTCTCCCGGTCGCCAAGTTTCTTCGGCTGATCAAACCCGATCCACGCGCAGCCCGTGACAGTCATCTGGTAACCGCAGAACCAGGCGTCCACATATTCATTGGTCGTTCCCGTCTTTCCGGCCAGGTCGTGCCGCTTGAGGGCAACCGAGGCCTTGGCTGCCGTACCGTAGATCGTCACGTCGCGCAGCATCGTGTCCATTAAGAATGCATTGCGGGGATCGATCACTCGGCTCGATTCCTCGCCGACGGTCACCGGTGCGGCCGCAGCAATCACTTCGGATTTCTCGTTGCGAATTTCCTTGATGACGTAGGGTTGAACCCGATAACCGCCGTTGGCAAAAACCGAATAGGCGGTGACCATCTGCCAAGGGGTGACCGAACCGGCTCCCAAGGCCATGGTCAAGTAAGGAGGGTGCTTGTCGGCATCGAAGCCGAAGCGGGTGGCGTAATCTTGGGCGTAGGCCGGCGAGATGGCCTGAAGAATACGAATCGACACCATATTTTTCGACTTGGCGAGGGCCGTGCGCATTTTCATCGGCCCTTCGTATTTGCCGTCGTAGTTGTGCGGCTCCCAGGCCTGGGAGCCGGTCTGGCTCGCAGGAATCACGATGGGTTCGTCCTCGATGATGGTCGAAGGGCTGAATCCCTTTTCGAGGGAAGCGGAATAGATGAAGGGTTTGAAGCTCGAACCGGGCTGACGCCAAGCCTGGGTCGCGTGATTGAACTTGTTGCGGTTGAAGTCAAATCCTCCGACCAGGGCGCGAATGCGCCCGTCGCGGGGGTCGGCGGCGACGAAGGCAGATTCCACCTCAGGCAATTGGGCCACTTGCCAACTGTTCTTCTCCAGTTTCTGGAGACGGATCACGGCGCCGCGGCGCAGGCGTTTGAGAGGGGGCGCTTTGTCGTCAAGCATCTTCGCTGCAAACTTGATGGCGTCGCCTGTAAGCGTCAGCGCCTCGCCCCCGCGGCGATAGACTTTCACCTGTGATGGACTTGCGGCCAGCACTATGGCCGGTACCAGATCGCCGGCATCGGGAACGTCCTGGAGTGCCTCGTCGAGATACTCGTCCTGGTCTGACGATGTCGCTGCCAGATCGACGAAGGCTTCCGCACCCCGATAGCCATGGCGTCGATCGTAGTCCATCACGCCCTTGCGCAGACTCTGATACGCCGCTTCCTGCTCGTCCCGGATCAAGGTGGTGACGACTCTGAGGCCGCGGGAATACACGTCATCGGGAAACTGTTCGGCCGCAATCTGGCGGGCCATCTCAGCCACATGCTCGGCATGGACGGGGTAATCCGAGAGGTCTCGCTTGACCACCAGGGTCTCTTTCTGGGCGGCCTCGAACTGCTGATCGGTGATGAAGCCCAACTCGTGCATGCGACGCAGCACATAGTGCTGGCGAATTTTCGCCCGCTTGGGGTTGACTACCGGATTGAAGGCCGAGGGCGCTTTGGGCAGGCCGGCAAGCATGGCGGCTTCGGCGACGGAGATTTCCTTCAGAGGCTTTCCGTAGTAAATCTGTGCAGCGGCAGCGAATCCGTAGGCGCGTTGCCCAAGGAAAATTTGGTTGAGGTACAGCTCGAAAATCTGTTCCTTTGAGAGGTTGTTCTCGATCTTGAACGAGAGCAACATCTCGTACAGCTTGCGGGTATAGGTCTTTTCGCTGGAAAGGAAGAAATTTCGGGCAACCTGCTGGGTGATGGTCGAGGCGCCCTGCTTCTTCCCGCCGCTGGTCAGGTTGGCGAGAGCCGCTCTCAGGACCCCCTGGTAATCGACTCCGCCGTGCTGAAAGAAGCGTTCGTCCTCGGCGGCAAGGATCGCCTGCTTCATGATCTCGGGTACATCTCGATACGCCACGACGGCACGCCGCTCTTCGCCAAATTCGCCGATCAGGAATCCGTCGGAGGTGTAGACCCGCAGAGGAATCTTTGGACGGTAATCGGTCAAGACTTCCAGGGAAGGCAGGTTGGGGTAGGTGAGAACCAGGACGATGAGGGCCAACGCCGAAACGACCGCAGCAAGGCCGAGAACGGCTGCCACCGGGTAGGCGATGAGGCGTAGAATCAGGCGGGAACTGGACAAGATTAGGGGCGGAAATGGGCGTTGCGCGAATTATACGCTGCCCGCAGACCGCTCGAAAAAAGGCTTTACATGACCTATGCTTGTTGCTAGCATCTGAAGTGAATTATTGGTTGTTTGCCTAACTTCGCATTCTGTAAGGTTTTTTTGGGGGTCAGGTGGGTCTCGATCTGTCAGCGTTATTCAATCCCAAGGCGCGCCCCTTATTCGGGCTCGACATCAGCTCGTCCTCGGTCAAGATGGTCGAGCTGTCCGCCAACGGGAAAGAGGGTTACCGCGTCGAGCGTTACACCATTGAGGTGTTACCCAAGGATGCGGTGTCGGACGGCAATATCGTCAATCTGGAAGCGGTGGTCGAGTGCGTGAAGAAGGCCTGGAAGAGGCTCAACACTTCGACTCGCAATGTCGCCCTGGCCTTGCCTGCTTCGGCGGTGATCACCAAGAAGGTCATCATGCCAGCCGGATTGCGGGACGACGAACTGGAGGTTCAGGTCGAGACCGAGGCCAACCAGTACATTCCCTTTTCGATTGAAGAGGTGAATCTCGATTATCAGGTCCTAGGCCCAGCGCCTGCAGTCCCTGACGAGGTCGAAGTGCTGATCGCGGCCTCGAAGAAGGATAGGGTCGAAGACCGGGTTGCGGTTGCGGAAGCAGCGGGTCTGCGGGCCGTGGTCATGGATGTCGAATCCTTTGCCGCACTCGCATCCTTCGAATTGATCGAAAAGCAGCTCCCCGAGGGGGGGCAAAATCAGGTTGTGGCCATCGTGGATGCTGGGGCCAATGCGATGACATTGACCGTGATGCGCAACGGCCAGCAGGTTTATGCCCGCGAACAGGCGTTTGGCGGCGGACAACTGACGCAGGACATCGCTCGCCACTATGGAATGAGCCTAGAGGACGCGGAAGCGGCCAAGCGTACTGGCAATCTGCCCGAGGGATACGAGACCGAACTGCTCAATCCCTTCATGGAAAATCTTGCCCTGGAAGTCTCGCGGGCGCTGCAGTTCTTCTTTACATCAACCCAGTACAACCAAGTTGACCATATCGTTCTTTCGGGCGGTTGTGCGGTAATCCCGGGAATCGACGAGGTCGTCGCCACGCGGACCCAGGTGAATGCGATCGTCGCCAATCCTTTCGCCAATATGGTGCTGTCGGACAAAGTGAAGGCCAAATCCTTGCTGTCCGATTCGTCTTCGTTGATGGTCGCATGCGGTCTCGCCTTGCGGAGGTTTGATCCATCATGATGCGCGTCAACCTCCTTCCGCACCGGGAAGCAGCCCGCAAGGCGCGGCGGCAGCAGTTCTTCAGCCTGATCGCCATGGTGGCCGTGCTAGGCGGCCTGGTCGTTTTCCTGGTCTATTCGATCATCAATGGCTACATCGGCAACCAGGAGGAAAAGAACGATTTTCTCAAGAAGGAGATCGCTATCCTGGACAAACAGATCGATCAGATCAAGCGCTTGAAGGAGCAAACCGACGCATTGCTCAATCGCAAGCGTGCCATCGAGACGCTCCAGCGTGGTCGGGGGGAGACCGTCTATCTGTTGAGCGAATTGGTCAAGCAGGTTCCCGAGGGCGTCTATCTGAAATCCATCAAGCAGGACAATGCGAAGGTCATGCTGGGTGGCTACGTACAGTCCAATGCCCGCGTGTCGACCCTGATGCGCAACCTCGAGGCTTCTCCCTGGCTGGAGCGACCGGAGTTGTTGGAAATCAAGGCAGTCACCGTGGACAAACGTCGGCTCAACGAGTTCAACATGAACGTCTATCTGACCCGACCTAAGGCAGAAGATTCGGGCAAGGCTGGCGCGAAGACAGGTAGTAGTGGCGGAAAGGATCAGAAATGAACAAAGCCGCCAACATTGTTGCTGGACTGAAGGGTTTCGACTTTCGGTCACTGATCGATGATTTTCGCAATCTCAATCCCAACGATCCGGGATCTTGGCCACTGGCACCCAAGATTGCGATCCTCTTCAGTCTCTTTGTCGTGATATTGGCCGCTGGTTGGGGCTTGCTCTGGAACGACCAGTTGTCGGCACTGGAGGGGAAGCGCCAAGAAGAGGAGCAACTGAAACAGCAGTATCTGGACAAGAAGCGCCAGGCGGTCAATCTCGACCTCTATGTTCAGCAGTTGGCCGAAATCGACCGCTCTTTCGGCGCTTTGCTCAAACAGCTCCCCAACAAGTCAGAAATCGATGCGCTCTTGATCGAAGTGAATCAGGCCGGATTGGGGCGTGGGCTTCAGTTCGAGCTGTTCAAACCCGGACAGGAGCAGATGAAAGATTTTTATGCGGAACTGCCCATCGTCGTCAAAATCTATGGCAGCTACCACGATTTTGGCGCCTTCGCGGCGGATATCGCAAAACTCCCGCGGATCGTGACCCTTAATAACATCTCGATTGTTAATGGTCCGGGCGGGCAACTTGTCCTCGATGCCGTCACCAAGACCTTCCGCTATCTCGATGAAGCTGAAGTGGCCAAGCAGAAGAAGGCTGCCCAGGGAGCCAAGAAGTGAAGCGAGCGACCTTAGTCCTGAGTGTTCTCATCGCGGCTGGCTGCTCCAGCGATCACGAAGACTTGCGTCAGTGGATGGCCGAGAACACCAAGGATATGCGGCCGAATATTGCCAAGCTGCCGCCGGCCCAGCCCTACGAACCCGTTCCCTACCCGGTGAACGACCTCCTGGATCCGTTCAAGCCCGCAAAGATCGAACCGGATTCGAAGCGCGGTGCCGGGGCTGGTAAAGGCGGGCTGCAGCCTGATTTCGAGGCACGGGAATTGCGCAATAGCGTTCTCGAGAAATATCCCCTGGAGTCTATGCGCATGATTGGCTATCTCAACGTCAACAAACAGCCGATGGCGGTAATTCAGGCCGATACCAACGTCAAGCAGGTCAGGGTCGGGGAGTACATCGGATTGGATTTTGGCGTGGTGACACAAATTTCCGACAAGGAAGTCAAACTGCGTGAATTGATTCAAGATGCTGCGGGTGACTGGAGCGAACGCGAAAGTTCCCTCTACCTGCAGGCCAAGGAGGGAAGCAAGAAATGAAATTCAATAAATGGTTCGCGGCCGCGCTTGCCGCTACGTGCCTTGCCATCCTGGGGCCTGCTGCTGCCGAGCAGAACAGCATCGAAGGGCTTACCGTTGCCCAGCAGGGTGGCGAGATCATGGTGAAGGTCGACCTCAAGGAATCCCTGACGGCACCGCCGGCCGGATTCGCCGTCGCCAACCCCGTCCGCATCGCTTTCGATTTCCCTTCCACCACGAACGGCCTGGGGCGCAACGCTCAAGCCGTCAATGAAGGCGACCTTAAGAGCCTCAACGTTGTCCAGGCTGGCGATAGAACCCGCTTGGTCCTCAATCTGGTCCGCAACATGAACTACTCCACTCGGGTGGAGGGCAAGTCGCTGCTCGTCACTCTTTCCCCGGTGGTACGGGTGGTCGATTCGAGCGGGCATCAAACGACGCGGTTCGCCGAGGAAAGCCTGGTTGGGAGCAAGCACGCTATCCGCGATATCACTTTCCGCCGCGGCAAGGACGGAGAGGCTCGCATCATCGTCGACCTGAGCGACGCCGGCACCGGAATCGACATCCGCCAACAAGGCTCCAATCTGGTGGTCGATTTTCTCAAGACCAGTGTCCCCGATCATTTGCGGCGCAAGCTGGACGTGGTCGATTTTGCAACTCCGGTCACTAGCGTCACGACTGAATCCAAAGCCGACAACGTGAGGATGACAGTTCAACCGCAAGGGCTGTGGGAGCACAACGCTTATCAGACCGACAACCAGTTCATCGTTGAAGTCAAAAAGATTGTCGAGAACCCGAACAAGCTGGTGCAGGGAAGTAAGATCGGCTACCAGGGACCGCGGGTCAGCATCAATTATCAGAATGGTGATGTCCGCGCGCTCTTACGCCTCATGGCCGAGGAATTGGGCCTGAATGCCGTCATCAGCGAAACGGTCAGCGGGACGACGACCCTCGTCCTTAAGGATGTCCCGGCGGATCAGGTGGTCGATATCATCTTCCAGCAGAAGGGCCTGGACATGCGCAAGAACGGGAACGTGATCCTGATCGCGCCCCGGGATGAACTCGCCACTCGGGAGAAATTGGAGTACGAAGCGCGGCAGCAGATCGGAGACCTGGAGCCCTTGCGTACTGAAACCTTCCAGATCAATTACCACAAGTCCGAGACCATCTTCGCCGCGCTCAAGGACAAGTCCCAGACCCTGCTATCCAAACGGGGTCAGGTGGTGATGGATTCGAGGTCGAACAAGCTCTTCATTACGGACATTCCCTCTCGCTTGGACGATGTCCGGCGGATGCTGACCGAAATCGACATCCCCTCGCGCCAGGTGCTGATCGAGGCCCGAATCGTCGAAGCATCCGACGCCTTCGCGAAAAACCTGGGGGTTCGTCTCGGAGCATTTACCCCGTCAGTCGGAGGCAATCGACCCACTCACAACAACAACCTGGCGATCGCCGGAGGCGATGCGCAAACCACTTCGCAAGCTGTCGGGCTCACCAGCGGAACGCCGGGCTTCCTCAATCAGCAAATGGTCAATCTTCCGGCCACACCCCGATCCGGAACGGCAGGCGCAATGTCCTTCATTCTCTACAACAGCGCGAGGAGCCGTTTTCTCAATCTGGAAATCTCTGCGCTTGAGGCGGATGGTAGGGGCAAGGTCATCTCGAGCCCCAGGGTGATGACAGCGAATCAGGTAGAAGCGCTGGTCGAAGCCGGTGTTGAAATTCCCTACCAACAAGCGACCAGTTCAGGCGCGACCAGCATCTCGTTCAAGAAGGCCAATCTGGCGCTCAAGGTGAAACCGCAAATTACTCCAGACGGAAAGATCACCCTGACGCTCGATGTAAACAAGGACACCCCCTCTACCCTGGTTACCCAGGGGGCAGGTGTGGCGATCGACACTAAGCACGTCAAGACGGAGGTCCTGGTCGAAAATGGCGGAACAGTGGTGATCGGTGGCATCTTCACGCAGAACCTCAAAAACAACACGAACAAGATTCCGGTATTCGGCGATCTTCCTTACGTGGGATGGCTCTTCAAAAACAATGAAGTGATTGACGACAAGACCGAATTGCTCGTGTTCATCACACCGCGGATAGTCAGCGAAAACCTAAATCTGAATTGACGCATACCACTGGGGGCAAAGGGCCGGCAACGCCGGCCCTTTGCCGTTCACACGGTTCGATCAGGTAGAATCGGCCGGTGGATAAGGCTGCGATCAATATTTACCTCGTAGGACTGATGGGGGCGGGGAAAACGACCATAGGACGCCAATTGGCCAGGCGGCTAGGCAGGCGCTTCCTTGATTCCGACCACGAGATCGAGGCACGGACCGGGGTCAGTATTCCCACCATCTTTGAAATCGAGGGAGAAGACGGGTTTCGCCGCC
>Ga0268298_10001906_pt1 | contig 23681 bp, 7 predicted proteins | sample WWTPWeurt_MetaG_FD_194462 | JGI IMG/M metagenome (GOLD analysis project Ga0268298, IMG submission 194462) | Activated sludge microbial communities from WWTP in Nijmegen, Gelderland, Netherland - WWTP Weurt | ecosystem: Engineered > WWTP > Aerobic digester > Activated sludge | place: Netherlands...
TGTCGAGCTCGAGTCGGCGGCCACCCGCGAAAAGACCGAGCTCGGCATCAAGATCGACGAAGCCAAGCGCAAGAAGCCGGGTGACGTCGCGAAGCTGCAAGAGGACTCTGGAAAGGCCGACAAGGTGATCGCCGGCGGGCGCACCAACGCCATCAAGTACTACGGGATGCTGGAGACGCAGTATCCCAAGTGGTGCCAGTCGGTGAACAAGGCCGATCCTTCGAAGAGCTCCGGCTGCACGGACGAGGTGCTCTACTACCTCGCTTATGAGCACGAGCAGGCCAACGATCTCGAGAAGGCTCGGAAGGTCTACCTCAAGCTCATCCAGAACTGGCCGCAGTCGAAGTTCATCGCCAACGCCTATCTCGCGTTCGGCGAGCTCTTCTTCAACGAAGCGCAGGGCGATCCCAGCAAGTGGGCGCTCGCCGAGCAGTCCTACAACGAGGTCATCAAGTACCCGCCGCCGGACAACAAGGTGTTCGGCTATGCGCACTACAAGCTCGCGTATGTCTCCTGGAACAAGGGTGATTTCCAGAAAGCCATCAGCGAGTTCAAGAAGACGATTGACTTTGGCCAGCAGTACTCATCGCTGCCCAACGCCAAGGAGCTCGCGAACTCCGCGCGTCGCGATCTGATCCCCGTCTACGCGCTCGCGGGCGAGCCGAAGAAGGCCCACGACTTCTTCAAGCCCCTCTCTGGAGATGCTGGAGGTCAGACCGAGAAGACGTTCAAGATGATGGACGACCTCGGGCAGAACTACCTCGACACTGGTCACTATCAGCAGGGCATCGATCTCTACACCGACCTCATGACCCGAGATCGGGGGCCGAAGTACTGCATCTACCAGGCGCACATCGCTGAGGCGACGCTCGCGATGAAGTCCGGCAACAAGGACCAGATCATCGGCGAGCTCAACAAGCAGCTCGACACGTATACGAAGTTTCAGAAGGAGAGCCAGCCCGAGGACGCGAAGCTCAAGTGCGCCAACACGACGGCGGAGCTCTTGAGCGAGACGGCGATGGCGTGGCACCTCGAGGCTGTCGGCTCCGGCGGCGTGCGCGGCACCGGCGACAAGAAGACGATGAGCCTCGCCGCGACGCTCTACGAGAAGGTGATCCAGAACTTCAAGGGCGAGCAGTTCGCGAAGTTCGAGTTCCCCCGCATCGTGAAGGAGGATTGGCCGAGCATCTCGAAGATCAAGTACGCGATGGCCGATCTCCTTTATTTCAACAAGGACTGGGCCAAGTGCGGCCCCGCGTTCGACGCTGTCGTCGCGGATGATCCGACCGGCGCCCAGGCCCCTGAGGCCGCGTACGCCGCCGTCCTCTGCTACCAGAACATCTACCAGGAGACCCACAAGGGCGGTCAGGACCGGAAGGGGACTGGCAATCTCCCGGGCGGAGAAGAGAAGAAGAAGGGTGCTAAAGCGGCGCCCGTGAGCAAGGCGAAGGAGCTCGCCCCGAAGGAGTTCACCGAGAACCAGAAGGGCATGCTCAACGCGTTCAACCGCTACATCTGCTACATCAAGCCGCCCGCGAACGACAAAGAGGCGCAAGAGCAGTACGTCGAGGTGAAGTACGCGCGCGCTCGTACCTACTTCGAGTCGCAGCACTGGGAGGAGGCCGCCCTCGGCTTCCGCGACGTCGCGGTCAACCACGCGGACAAGGACGCCGCCATCTACGCGTCGCAGCTCTACCTCGAGTCGCTCAACATCATGGGCGCCAGCCTCGAGCCCGCCCACCCGTCTTGTTATGACGACATGGCGGCCGACGTGCCGAAGTTCATCGAGTCCTTCTGCCAGAAGGGCAAGGAGAAGGACGCCGAGCAGTGCGGCACGCTCATCCGAATTCAGCGCGACATCGAGCGCCTCCGCGCCGAGAAGCTTGTCGAAGCTGCTGGCAAGGGTGGCCCGGACGCGCCGAAGCAGTTCGAGAAGGCCGCGAACGCCTACATGGAGATGTGGAAGAAGTACAGCGAGGACGCTTGCAAGAACAAGCAGCCCGCGTGCGAGCGAGCCGAAGAGATTCTCTACAACGCCGCCCGCGCATTCCAGGCAGCTCGCCTGATCGCGAAGGCGATCGCTGCGAGGAAGATCCTGATCGATCCGCAGTACAACCTGAACCAGACCGAGCCCGCGAAGAAGGCCATTTACGAGATCGGCGGCAACTATCAGGCGATCGCCGTCTACGACGAGGCGGCTCGCTGGTACGAGGATTTCGCGCAAAAGAACCCGAAGATGGAGAAGGCGCCGGACGCCCTCTCGGACGCGGTTGTGCTCCGTCTCGGCCTTGGTCAAGAGGACCAGGCGATCAAGGACGCCGATCTCTTCAACAAGAACTACGGCAGCCAGAAGCCCGGACCGACCGCGGCGATCGCGTTCGCCATCGGAGCGCACTACGCGGAGAAGGAAGACTGGGACAACGCACGAAAGCGCCTCACGGCCGCGATCTCCCTCATCGACAAGAACGCGACGCCCGACGTTCAGATCCAAGCGCACGCGCTCATCGGCCGCGTCTATACGAAGATCAACAACGTCTCTCAGGCCGCGGTGGAATACAACAAGGTCCGCGGCCTCTGGTCGAACCCGGACGTGCAGCTCAAGAAGTTTGAGACCACCTTCGCGGATGAGAACGATCGCTATCGTCGCCTTGCGAAGGCTCTCACGGCGGTGGGTGAGGCTCTCTTCTTCTTCGCCGAGCAAAAGAAAAAGGACGTCGAGAAGATCCGCCTCCCTGAATACAAGGGCTCCGGGGAGCGCGCGGATGTGCTCAAGCACATCAACACCAAGGTCGCCGACTGGGTGAAGAAGAAGCGCGCCGCGATCGAGGACGCCGACAAGGAGTACCAGAAGATCGTCGCGCTCCAGCCGTCGCCTCCGCCGCGCTGGGTCATCGCCGCCGGCTCCCGCGTCGGTCAGATGTGGGGCAAGTTCGTCGCCGAGTTCCGCGCAGCGCCGATCCCGAAGGAATGGAACCAGAAGGGTCCCCACCCGCTCATCCCAGACCTCACCTGGGAGGACATCAAGTTCAACTACTACGCGTCGCTCGACGAGGCGAGCGAGCCGCAGAAGCAGGCCGCGAAGGCCGCGTTCAAGACATGCCTCGACCTGTCGGTGAAGCACCAGTACTTCGACGAGTTCTCTCGCGCCTGCGAGGTGTGGCTCGCCAAGAACTACGGCGCCGAGTACCACCTCATCGACGAATTCCGCGGTTCGCCCACGCGCGTCGCCGCCGGCCTCAGCGACAAGCCGCTGCCTGTCAACATGGACGGGACCTTCTACAAGGTGGACGAGGCGAAGCCGGAAGAGGACACGAAGGCGGACGACAAGGCTGACACCAAGGCGGACGCGAAGGGCGACACGAAGACCGCCGCTCCGGACGCAGCAGGCCAGTCCAAAGAGAAGAGCGCGCTCGACAAGGCCACGACGAAGCCGAAGAAGTGAGGAGAACGTCGATGAATCGCATCACTGCTATTGGCTTGGTTCTCGTCTCGGCCCTCGCGTTTGGCTGCGGGCCGAGCGGCGGCGGTCCGGGCGGTGGCCCCACTGCGAAGGATCCTCACGGGAACGCCCTGACCGACAGCAAGGGCAACCCCATCACCGCGGAGGCTGCGAACAAGTTCAAGTCAGGCTTGGACATGCTCACGCAGCACGACAAGGCGAGGGACTGGGACGAGGCGTCTTGCAACGCGACGGCCCAGGTCTTCATCGATGCCTCGAAGGAGCGTGACAAGCCCTTCGCGGAAGCCCTCTACGACGCCGGTCTCGCTTACCAGCGTTGCAAGAAGACGGCGGACGCGAAGGCGCAATTTCAGAAAGCGCTCGAGGCGGATCCGAAGTTCCACCCGGCCAAGACGCAGCTCGTGATGATGAGCTTCTACGAGGGCGGCGAGAAGAACGTCGATCAAGCCATCTCGGACATGCGGCAGACCGCTGTCGTGGACGCACAGTACAAGAACGTCGAAGCGCTCGTGGCGCTCGCGATGCTCTACATGAAGCGCGGCAACAACGTCGCCGACAACGATGGCCCGAACGACTACCAGCGCGCGAAGCGGTACCTGCAGAGCGCGCTCGCGGTCGACGACGGCTACATGCCTGCGTTCAACCAGCTCGCCTTGTATTACCTCGACTCCGCCAAGCAGGCGGCCGGTCAAGCGAAAGCGGCGAAGACGGCGACGAACATGGGCAAGAAGAAGCGGACGGATTCGCAGGCCATGGAGCTCGCGGACCTCGTCTGCTCGCAGGCCATCCGCAAGAACCCGAACGATCCGATCATCTACAACACCATGGGGATGATCCAAGTCGAGCTCGGCAACCTCAACAAGGCGGTCGAGGCCTTCGACAAGGCTCGGCAGCGCGATCCCAACTTCTACGAAGCGCAGATGAACTTCGCCGCCGTGAACCTGCAGTTCCGCGGCTTCGCGAAGTCCGAAGAGGCGTATCGAGCGGTGCTGAAGAACCGGCCGAACGACTACGACGCGCGCCTCGGGCTCGCTCTGTCGCTTCGTGGACAGATCAACGACTCGAACTTTGATCAGTTCGTGAAAGAGGCGGGCGAGAACCTCGCGAAGGCGAAGGAGATCGCGCCGGATCGGCCGGAGACGTACTACAACGAGGCGATCCTCACGCAGGAGTACCGGACCAAGGGCACGTCGGATCCCACGAAGGCAAAGCCGATCTTGCTCCAAGCGAAGGATCTCTTCGGCCAGTTCGTGTCGAAGGCTGGTGGAGGCGCGGAGTACGCCGACGCCATCAAGCGCGCGAAAGAGCGAATGACCGAGATCGATCAGATCATCGTGTTCAACGAGCAGACGGAGAAGGAGCGCAAGCAAGCCGAAGCCGAGGCCAGGCAGAAGGCCGCTGAAGCGGAGGCGTCGGGCGCGAACGACGAAGCCGGTGGCACCGGCGCCGCGGCTGCTCCCTCGGGTGCGCCTCCGGCGGGTGACAACAAGCCGCCGCCGCAATGAGATACGCGACCGCACAGGCGAATCCTCGGAGGGCTCGCCAGGTCCGGTCGCTGCTCCACTGTAACTTTGCAGTGCAACTGACCCTCTCCTCACCCTTCCAAGTGAAGAGAGGGTTCGTTGTCTTTGTCAGGTCGGGAACCCGCCTCGGATCGTGATGTCGCTGTAAGTGGTTCGGGTTCTCGATTGACGAAAAACGCTTCGGATCGCGTTGACCAAAGACTTCGTCCGACGGTACACTTTCACTGTAATCACGGCGTGACGTCTTCGAGGAGGCCTGCCATGAGAAAATCGACCCGTCTCTCTGCTGCGATTGTTGCTGGTATCTGCATGATGCTGGTTGCTCCCCTTGCTTCGGCGCAGACCAAGGCTGCCGACGCTGGCAAGAAGGACTCAGGCTACGGGTACGAGTTCTCTGACGACCCCCTCAATGCCGGCGGCTTCGGGCCGAACGACGCGACCATCCGCGTTCGCCCCGGTCCGATCCGTACGACGCTCATCCGACCGCGGACCTCGTTCGTTCCGGAGATGCTCAAGTCGGTCGAGAACCTTTAGGATTGTCGAGTGTCGATCGGGCCTGCGGCTCGATCGATTTTGTGTTTCGCGCCGCGCGAGGGTGCTGAAACGGAAGGCTGGCTACGATGGAAGGCAAGCAGAAGGTCGCTCTCACATTCGCGCTCTATCAGAACGGAGCGCTCGTTCGCCGCGAAACAGTCACACAGGACATCGTCAAGGTCGGCAAGGACGCGAAGAGCCACCTTCGCGTTGATGACGAGCTCGCCTCGCGCATGCACGCCGTCATCGAGGTTGCAACCCCCGAAGACATCACGTTGATCGATCTCGGCAATGAGCCGGGGACGCTCGTGAACGGCGCGCGCGTCAACAAGTGCAAGATCAACGCTGGCGATCAGCTTCAGATCGGCGGCACCACGATCGTCTTCGAGAGCGCGCAGCCGGTCGTCGCTGCCGCAGCGGTCGCGAAGGCTCCGGCGAATCCGTTCGCTGCTCCTCCCGCGGCGACCCCCGCGGCGGCTGCGAATCCGTTCGGTGGAGCTCCGGCGAATCCGTTCGGCGCCGTGCCCGCGAATCCGTTCGCCGCTGCGCCGCCCAACCCGTTCGGCGGTGGCGCCGATCCGTTCGGCTTCAACAACCCCTTCGCCGCGCCGCCTCCGTCTCACGACGAGGTCCCCCACGACGCCCCCGAAGGCTCGTACACGTACCAGATCGTGAAGAGCGCGCCCGACGTCCCGGCCGAAGAGACCGAGACCCAGGCGGCGTCCGTCGAGGTGATGATCCTGTGGGACCAGATGGTCCTTCACGTCTCGCACCTCACTCCCCCGCGCTCGTTCTACGTCGGCGAGGAGGAGAGCAAGAACTTCAAGTGCGACTACTTCATCCCCTCGGAGAAGCTCGGGACGACGCGCGCCCCGATCGTCCTCGCGGATCGCAGCGGCTCGATCGCCGTCGTCATTCCGCAGCGTGCGCGCGGCACCATCGAGCTGCCCGGTCAGCCCAAGATGACCGTTCAGCAAGCGATCGAGGGTGGTCGCACGCAGCCGTGCGCGGAGCTCGCGGGCGCGTATCAGCTCGCTCTCCCGGTCGGATCGAAGGCGAAGATCGAGCTTGACAGCCTGGTCTTCCAGATCAGCGCGCAGAACGCAGGGCGCGTCGTGGCTGGCCACTTCCAGCTCGAGACGCAGAGCCTGCTCTACACCGGCCTCTCGATGGCCGTTCACCTCGGCCTCCTCGCTGCGATGGCGTTCTTCATGCCGCCGCTCGGCTCCACCGATGAGGATGGCGTCTCCTCTGACCAGCAGTACCTCATGTCGCAGTACCTGAACGCGGCCGCTGAGAAGGAGATGGAGCAGAAGGAGACGGAGCAGGTCGCCGAGAACAACGCCGACAACAAAGAGGGCGGAACGGGCACTCGCGCGAAGGGCGAAGAGGGCTCGATGGGTAATCCGAACTCGAAGGCCAGCGGCAATCGCTTCGGCATCGCCGGACCCGCTGACAACGCGGATCCGCACGTGGCTCGCGCCGCTGCGCTCCGTGACGCGGCCGAGTTCGGCATGATCGGTCTGCTCAACTCCGGCGCTGGCGGCGATCCGAACGCGCCGACCGCGCCGTGGGGTCGCGATGACTCGCTCGGCAACGATCCGATGAGCGCCCGCGGCAACATGTGGGGTGACTCGATCGGTGACTCGTTCGGCGCTGGCGGCCTCGGCCTCTCCGGCATCGGCGAAGGCGGCGGCGGTCGCGGTGAAGGCATCGGCCTCGGCTCGATCGGCACGATCGGGCACGGCGCTGGCACCGGCACGGGGCAGGGCTTCGGCTCCGGTCACGGGCGTCTCGGCGGTTCGCACCGAACCAAGCCGCCGTCGGTCCGCATGGGCGCGACGAGCGTCAGCGGCCGCCTCCCGCCCGAGGTCATTCAGCGCATCGTTCGCCAGAACTTCGGTCGCTTCCGTCTGTGCTACGAAAACGGGCTCCGCAACAACCCGAACCTGCAGGGTCGCGTCGCGGTTCGGTTCGTCATCGGGCACGACGGAGCGGTCTCGAACGTCGGAAACGGCGGCTCGGACATGCCGGACAGCGGCGTGGTGTCCTGCGTCGTGCGGTCGTTCTACGGTCTCTCGTTCCCGCAGCCCGAAGGCGGCATCGTGACGGTCGTGTACCCGATCATGTTCGCGCCGGGCGGCTGATCTCGATTCGTCCTGTACATCGGGCTGTGAACGCAGCCCGGGCTTGAGCGAGCCCCGCGGTCTTCCAACCGCGGGGCTCGTGGCTTTTCGGGACCCTTCCAGCACGCGTTACCGTCGGGATTTTGCCTAGACACTGGCGCGCCCGTACGCCTATTCTCGCGTCGCCGCCACCGTGTCACAGGCGCTTTTTTCGACGCCAAATTCGCAAGCTCCAGGCGCTTCCGCGGGGGTATTCGCGGGCGCGCCGGTCGGTCACGAATCGCTGTCAGCGCAGAAGGCGAACCTCCGACGATGAGCGGAGCGGTCGAGAAAGAAGAAAGAGCAGGACGATGAAGCTATCGCTCGTATTGGCCCTCGCGACCACGATCGTTTTCGCTGGCACCGGTTGCAGCCGCAATCGACAGGAAGCCGTCATCCTCGCGAATCAGGCCGACAAGGAGGTCCAGCTCAACCCGGAGGGGGCGTCCGCCAAGTACGAACAGGCGACGAAGCTCGACCCCACCAACCACGCGATCTTCTTCAAGCTCTCCACCGCCTACAAGAAGAAGGAAGAGTGGGACAAGATGGCGTCGGCGCTCTCTCGCGCCGCGCAGCTCGCTCCGAAGTTCGCGAACTACTGGTTCTGGCGCGGATGGGCCCTCGAGCAGCAAGCTCGCAAGAAGACGATCCAGTGGGAGGAAGCGAAGGAGCCGTACACGAAGTGCATCGAGAACGATCCGAACTTCGCGGACTGCTACTCGCAGCTCGGCACCGTGATGCTCTTCACGGACGATGAGCAAAAGGCGCTCGAGAACTACACCAAGGCGATCGAGCACGACCCCACGAAGCTCCAGTACTTCGCGCAGCTCGCAGATCTCTACATTCGCTTGGGCCTGCCGAACGAGGCGGAGCAGCTCCTCAAAGAGGCGAAGAACTTCGCGAAGCCGGGCGACAAAGACGTGTTCGACATCCACGTGCTGCTCGCGATGGTCTACCAGGACAAGGGCTCCACTTCGGAGATGGTCGTGGAGCTCGAGGCGGCGAAGGCGGCGGTTCCGGGCGACAGCCCCGAGGGCGTGCAGATCCTCTACAACCTCGGCAGCGCGTACGCGGCCACGGGCCAGAAGAAGCAGGAGGCCATTCAGATGTTGAAGGGCTTCCAAGCGCGCGCCTGCAAGAGCGCGTCGGCGACGAAGTACAAGACGGAGTGCGAGTCGACGCAGGCGTTGATCTCCAAGCTCGGCGGCACTTCGCAGTGAGAGGCTCGCTTCTCTCGAAACGGGCGGGAAGCTTTTCGAGGCAGATCTAGGGCGGTCTGAGGACCGGAAAATTCAATGGATGTTTCGCGTCTTTCGCAACTCGAAGAGGCTCACGACTGGCAGGGGCTCGTCGAGGAGCTGGAAAAGGGACTCGCAGCGGCACAGGACCCGGCGCAGAAGGCCAGCCTCCACTTGCGCCTCGGAACGGTGCTCCTGGACAAGTTCCTCCAGGCCGTCAAAGCGCTGAAGCACTTCCAGGACGCCTTCAAGCTGAACCCCCAGCTCTTCGAGGCCCTCAAGCGCGCCCGCGCCGTCTACTGGGATCTCGGCAAGATCAACATGGTGCAGCGGCTGCTCGAGCTGGAGCTCAAGGCGGCGCAGGACGGTCCCGCGATCGTCGCCGATCTGATCGAGCTCGGCGACGTGCAGCTCGATCACGGCGACATCGAGAAAGCCACGGCCACGTACGCTCGCGCGCTCGGCGCTTCGGGTGGCGCCGATGAGGACGCCCGGGCGAGCCTCGGCGACGTGCAGCTCGACGAGTCGACCTTTGGGCCGCACCTCGAGGCGCTCGTTCAGGACGCCCACGCGACCGGCACCGCGAGGCTCTTTGTTCGCGCGGCGCGCATCGCGAAGCGCTTCTCTCCGGCGGACGTGGAGGCGCTCCTCGCGAACGCCTACGCCGCAGATCCGACAGGGAAGCAACCCGCAGCGACCCTCGAGACGATGCTCGCCGAGCAGGATCGCTTTCAAGGTCTCGCGGAGATGCAGCGCCGCATCCTGGACGCGCTGACGGGGGCCGAGCGAGCGGCGACGGCCTTCAAATTTGGCCTTCGATGGGTGACGCGCCATCAGAACCCGGAGATCGGGAGCGCCTTCCTTCAGGAGGCGATCGTCAATGATCCCTCGATCGAAGGCGCGTTCTATTTCCTCCGCGATCAGTGGGGCGCGAAGGAGAACGACTGGGACAAGGTCGCCAAGCTTGCCGAGAAGATGGCGGACGTCGCGCCGTCTTCGCCGTTCGCTCTTGCGCAAGCGGGCATCGTCGCGTGGAAGCACCAGGGCAACCTGATCCGCGCGCGCTCTTGGTTCGAGCGGCTCGCCAGCGTGGATCCCGAGCATCCGAGCGTCGCGGCGTTCGAGGCGCAGATCGGGGAGAAGCTGGGCGTCGGCGGCGCGACTCATGCCCCGGTCGATGTGGCGGTCGCTGCGTCGTCCGACGAGCCCGAGGTGATAGCTGCGCCGGCCCCGGTGATCCCGGTAGCGTCCGAGGAGCCTTCCGAGCCCGAGGCTCCGCCGCCTGTGGAAGAGGTCGCTCCTCCTGCGGCCCCGGCACCTGTCGCGGTGAGCGCGCCGGTCGCGGCCCCTGCAGCTCCGGTCGTCGCCGCCCCTGCGGCTCCGGTCGTCGCCGCCCCTGCGCCGACCGCGCCGGAGCCGGCGGGCGCCTCGCCGGAGAAGATCGAAGAGCTCAAGCAGAAGGCCGCGAAGCAAGAGCAAGCGAAGCGCTTCAACGAGTACGTGAAGACGCTCGTCGAGCTCGCCGAGGCCGTGCCGGATGCGACCGACAAGGTCGACTACTACATGAAGGCCGCGGACCTCTACGCGACGAAGTTCTCGAACGCGGCAGAGGCGGTGAAGTGCTACGAGGCCGTTCTCCACTTCGACGCCGAGAACGCGACGGCGATCGACTTCCTGCGCCAGAGCTACGAGAAGCGGCGCGACTGGGAGAAGCTGATCGGCCTCATGAAGCGCGAGGCGTCGGCCATGCCCGAGGGCGGCGGTCGCGGCGCGAAGTTCCTCGAGATCGCGAAGCTCGCCACGGAGCGCGTCAAGAAGCCTGAGCTCTGCATCGAGCTGTGGAACGAGGTCGTCGCGAACGACCCCGAGAACGCCGAGGCCCTCAACGCCCTGTCCGGGTTGCACGAGCGGCAGAAGGACTGGGAGGCACTCGCGGACGTGCTCCGCAAGCAGGCCGAGATCACCTTCGATCCCAAGGCGAAGGAGGTCGTCCTCGGCAAGCTCGGCACGCTGTACGGCGAGCGCCTCAACAACGACGAGGCCGCCGTCGAGGCGTGGCAGCAGCTCCTCGCGCTGAACCCGCAAGACCGGAAGGCGCAGGAGGCCCTGAAGAAGAAGTACCTCACGCTCGGCCGCTGGGACGACCTGGAGGTCTTCTACGCCGAGAGCGGCAAGTGGGATGAGTTCATCCGCGTCCTCGAGGCTCAAGAGGCCAAGGAGACGGACGACAAGGCGAAGATCAGCCTCCTCCTCAAGACCGCGGATCTCTGGCTGAACCAGAAGCAGAAGGCCGATCGAGCGGCGCGCGCCTACGAGAAGGTGCTCTCGATCGACGCGATGCACCTCACGGCGGCAGAGTCGCTGATCCCGCTCTACCAGCAGGCGAACAACCCCAAGGGGCTCGCCGGCGCGATCGAGGTGAAGCTGCACCACGAAGAGGAGCCGGAGAAGCGTCTGGCCCTGCTGCGCGAGGTGGCAGGCCTCTATGAGACGCGCCTGAAGGAGCCCGCGAAGGCCTTCGAGAGGTACCTCGCGGCCTTCGAGATCGCGCCCAGCGACGACCAGTGCATCGCCGACGTGGAGCGCGCAGCGCGGCTCACCGGCGAGTGGGACAAGCTCGTGGCGTCGTACAAAGCCACGATCGCGAGCGCGGACGAGCAGGGGGACGCGGTGCTCGCGATCGACCTGCGGCTCCGCCTCGGGCGCGTGCTCGTCGACGAGGTGAAGCGCGTCGACGACGCCCTCGTCGAGTTCCGCGCCGTCTACGAGATCGACGGCGAGAACGCGCAGGCGATCGAGGCGCTCGAGCGTCTCTACCGCGAGACGGGCAGGTACTCCGAGCTCCTCGGCATCTACGAGAAGAAGCGCGATCTAGCTTCGGATCCCGTCGAAAAGAAGCAGATCCTCTACCACATCGCCGAGCTCTACGTGAGCCCGATCAACGACCGGGCGAGCGCGATCCTCACGTACAACAAGGTCCTCGAAGAGGAGCCGATGGACGCGCAGGCGCTCGCCGCGCTCGACGGGCTCTACCTCGCGCAGCAGGACTGGGACAACTACGCCGACGTCCTCCGCAAGCGCATCGAGATCGAAGACGACGAGAAGAACCTCGTCGATCTCAAGTACCGATTGGGCTCGACGCTCGAGAAGCACCTCAACGACGCTGCGGGCGCGCTCGAGAACTACCGAGAGATCCTCCTCATCGATCCGAACAACGATCCGGCGCGCGTCGCGCTGGAGGCGCTGCTCGCGAACGAGGGTCTCCGCGCCGAAGCCGCCGCGATCTTGCAGGAGATCTACGAGGGCCGCGGCGATTGGGAGAAGCTGATCCAGGCCCTCGAGATCCTGGCCGCGGCCGAGGGCGACACGGCGGCGCGCGTCGGCCTGCTCCGAAAGGTGGCCCGCACCGCCGCGGAGAACCTGAACGATCTGGATCGAGCGTTCGACGCGCAGGCTCGCGCGCTCAAGGATGATCCCGCGAACGCGGACACGCGGGCGGAGCTGGAGCAGCTCGCGTCGCAGGCCAGCGCGTGGGGCAAGCTCGACACGATCTTCAGCGAGATCGCAGGCTCCCTCGAGGACGCCAGGCTCGCGCGCGAGTACTGGATGCGCCTCGCGGGCATCGATGAGCGGCTCGGGAAGGTGGACGAGGCCGCGCAGAACTACCAGCGCGTGCTCTCGATCGATCCAGCGGACGACGAGGCGCTCGCGGCCATGGACGCCCTCTACCGGCGCACCGAGCGGTGGACGGATCTCATCAGCGTCTACCGGCGGCGCATCGAGCTCGCGACGGAGCCCCACGATCGCGAGGCGCTCTACGCGCAGATGGCCGAGGTCTACGAGAGCAAGCTCGGTCGACCGGACGAGGCGATCGCGGCGTACCGCGAGGTGCTCGCGCTCGACGACACGTCGAAGGTGGCGCTCACGGCGCTCGACGGCCTCTTCACGCGGCAGAGCATGTGGGATGAGCTCGCGGACAACCTGGAGGCGCAGCTCCGCCTCGCGGGCGACGAGGCCGAGCAGATCCATCTGATGCTCCGGCTCGCCTCGCTGCGCGAGTCGCAGATGAACCAGATCGAGACGGCGATCGACATCTATCGCCAGGTGCTCGAGCGCGAGCCGGACAACGAGGGCGCGCTCGGGGCCCTCGAGCGCCTCGGCACGCTGCCGGCGCACGAGCTCACGATCGCCGAGATCCTGGAGCCCCTCTATCGGCAGTCAGGTGATTTCCAGAAGCTCATCGGCGTCCATGAGGTGCAGGTGCGACGGAGCGACGATCCGGGCCGCCGGGTCGAGCTGCTGCACCAGATCGCCACGCTCTACGAAGACGCCGGCGGCGATCTCGCCTCCGCGTTCGACACGTACGCGCGCGCCCTGGCCGAGGATCCGGGGCTCGACACGACGCAGGAGGGCATCGATCGACTGGCGCGCGCGACCGGGCGCTTCGCGGACCTCGCGAGGGTCTTCGAGACGCTCGCCGCCAAGCAGCAGGAGCCCGCGCTCGCGAGCAGCCTCTACACGATGAGCGCGCGCGTCTACGAGGGCGACCTCGCGGACATGGACAGCGCCATCCGGCACTACCGCACCGTGCTCTCGATCGACCCGAGCGCGCTGCACGCCGCCGAGTCGCTCGAGCGGATCTTCCATGGAGCCGAGCGCTACGACGAGCTGTCGCAGATCCTCCAGCAGAAGGCCGACATCCTCGACGATCCGAACGACAAGAAGACGGCCCTCTTCGCGGCCGCGAGCCTCGAGGAGGACATCCTCGGGCGCCACGACGCGGCCATCGCCGTGTTCAGCCGCGTGCTGGAGCTCGACAACGAGGACCTCCGCGCGATCGACGCGCTGATCAAGCTCTACCTCAACCTGTCGCGCTGGCAGGACCTCCTCGGCGTGTACACGCGCAAGGCGGATCTGGTCGGCGATCCCGACGAGAAGAAGGGCATCTACTACCAGATCGGCGCGGTCTACGAGCGCGAGCTCCAAGACGTGCCGCGCGCGATCGACACGTACCAGCGCGTGCTGGAGCTGGATCCGGTGGATCTCCAGGCGCTCGGTCGCCTCGACGTGCTCTACCAGACCGCGCAGAACTGGCCCGAGCTGCTGAGCGTCCTTCAGCAGGAGTCGGAGCTCGCGAACGATCCCATGGAAGGGATCAGCTACCAGTATCGGATCGCCGAGCTCTACGAGAAGCGGCTCGACGACACGACGCGCGCCATCGAGCTCTACCGTGATCTGCTGGCGCAGATGGCCGATCACGAGCCCACGCTCGCCGCCCTCGAAGGGATCAAGAACGGCCCGAAGGACGCGCTCGGCGCGGCCCTCGTGCTGGAGCCGATCTACGACGCGGCCGGTGAGTGGGCGAAGCTCGTGAGCGTCCTCGAGGTGCAGGTGCGCGCCGCGGAGGATCCGTACCAGCGCGTCGAGCTCCTCCACCGCATCGCTCGCCTCTACGAGGAGATGCTCGGCGATCACACGAGCGCCTTCGAGACGTACGCGCGCGCCGTGGCGTGCGACAGCGCGAACGAGGACTCGCTCGGCAACTACGAGCGGCTCGCGAGCGCGATCGGGCGCTGGGGCGACGTGGCGCGGCTCTACGATCAGGAGCTCGAGAAGCTTGGCGAGAACCCGCAGGCGTTCGTCGATCTCGGCCTCCGGCTCGCCAACATCTTCGAGACGCAGCTCGAGGACGTCGACAACGCCATCGCGCGGTACCGCCGCGTGCTCGCGATCGACATGGAGAACCAGACGGCCGTGCGCTCGCTCGATCGCCTCTTCTCGATGACGGATCGATGGGCGGATCTCGCGCAGATCCTCGCTCGCGAGGCGGAGATCGCGCAGTCCCCGGAGGAGCAGCTCGAGTTCAAGCACCGCCTCGGGCAGGTGCAGCAGCTCCGCCTCAATGACGTGGAGGCCGCGATCGCGGCGTACCGCGAGGTCATCACGCAGGCGCCCGAGCACGAGGCCACGCTGGAGGCCCTCGAGGGGCTCTTCGCCAACGGCGTGAAGCAGATCGAGATCGGCGAGATCCTGGAGCCGCTCTACCAGAACACGGGCGACTGGGAGAAGCTCTCGCGCGTCCTCGAGGCGGAGCTCGCGCAGCTCTCGACCCGCGAGGAGCGGCTCGCGATGTACTACCGGCTGGCCGAGCTGTTCGAGGAGAAGCTCATCTCCACGGACGGCGCGCTCGCCGTGTACGTGCGCGTGCTCAAGGAGTATCCGAGCGACGAGAAGGCCCTGGAAGAGGTCGAGCGCCTCGCGGGCTCCACCGACGGCGGCTGGGAGACGCTCGCCAACGCGTACGCCGACGTGCTCGGCCTGCACAACGACAAGGCCGTGCAGACCAACATCGGCAAGAAGCTCGCGCGCGTCTTCGAGGAAGACCTGGGCGACGTCGCGAAGGCCGAGGAGACGTACCGCTACGTCCTCGGCGTGGAGCCGCTCGACGCCGACGCCCTCACGAACCTCGATCGCATCTACACCCAGCTCGAGCAGTACCCCGAGCTCGCGACGACCCTCGAGCAGCGCGTGCGCGTCCCGGGGGAGCCGTACGAGATCATCGAGCTCTACAGCCGCTTGGGGCAGGTCTACGAGGAGCGCCTCGGCCAGCTCGACGACGCGATCCGGGCCTATCGGAAGATCTTCGACGAGCTGGAGCGCACCAACGAGCAGGCGATCTTCGCGCTGGAGCGCATCTTCGCGCAGAAGGGCGCGTCGACCGATCTCAAGGTCGTCTACGACCGGCAGCTCGAGATCGCCGTCGGCGACGCCGCGGAGGCCGACATCCGCGCGAAGATGGCGCACCTCTTCGCCGACCGGCTGAACGACATCCCCGGCGCGGTCGACACGTGGAAGCGCGTGCTCGAGCTCCGCGGCGAGGATCCGGAGGCCCTCGGCGCCCTCGCCAACCTCTACGAGCGCATGCAGCAGTGGGCGGAGCTCTGCGACGTGCTCGAGCGCCACTACTACATCGCGACCGAGGACGAGGCGCGCGTGGCCGTGCTCCTCCGCCGCGCGAAGCTCTACACCGATCAGCTCGGGCGCGACGACTCCGCGCTCGAGGACTACCAGCGCGTGCTGGACGTCGAGTACGGCAACGTCGAGGCGCTCTACGCGATCGCCGAGATCTGGCGCCGTCGCAACGACGCGAACGAGGTCGTGGCGGCCCTCCACCAGACGATCGATCGCGCGCAGCAGGTGCTCCCGGCGGAGAACCAGATCGCGATCTTCCGCGAGCTCGGCACCCTCTACCAGAGCACGCTGAGCCAGCCGTCCGACGCGATCGACGCGTGGCGCCGGCTGCTCGCTGTCGATCCGCGCGACTTCGAGGCGATGGCCGCGCTCGAGAACCTCCTCCGCGCCGAGGAGCGCTGGGAAGAGGTGATCGAGGTCAAGATGGGTCGCGCCGCGGCCTACGAGGAGGGCGCGGAGAAGATCCGCGAGTACCTCGAGGTGGCGTCGATCTGGGAGAACCAGGTCCAGGAGAAGGATCGCGCGACGACCGCGTACGAGAAGATCCTCGAGATCGACGGGACGCACGACAAGGCGTTCTTCTCGCTCGAGGAGCTGCACCAGACCGCGGGCCGCGCCGAGCCGCTCATCGAGCTCTACCTGAACCGCCACGAGACGCGCGAGGACGACAAAGACAAGATCCTCCTCCTCCGCAAGATCGCGAAGGTCTACGAGGAGCAGCTCGAGGACAAGGGCCAGGCGTTCGACGCGCTCTTCGCCGCCTTCGAGATGGACTTCAACGACAACGAGACGTGCCGCTACCTGGAGCGCATGGCCGCCGCGACGACGCGGTGGACCGAGCTCATCCAGAACGTCAACGGCATGCTCCAGGCGGAGAAGGAGCCCTCGCGCCGCATCGCCCTCTCGCTGCGCCTCGCCAAGTGGTACGCCGAGGATCTCGGCCACCCGGAGCACGCGCAGCCCTACTACCAGCTCATCCTGAGCCTGGATCCGAACAACGTCTCGGTCCTCCGGCTGATGGCGAACTTCTTCAAGAAGTCAGGCCAGTGGCAGCAGCAGGGCCAGACGCTCACGAGCGCGCTCGCCGTGGCCGTGAGCGACACCGACCGCAAGGAGGTCCTCACCGAGCTCGGCGAGGTCATCGAGCGGCAGATGAACGACGTCGATCAGGGCATGGGCTATTACAAGCGCGCCCTCGACGTCGATCCGCTGCACCTCCCGGCTCTCGAGGCGCTCGAGAAGATCTACTCGGATCGAGGCCAGAACAACGACCTCGTCGACATCCTCACGCGCAAGGGCAAGGCGCTCACCGAGCCCGAGCAGATCGCGGGGACCAAGCTCCGCACGGGCGGCCTCTACGAGACGACCCTCGGTCAGCCCGACAAGGCCGCCCAGGTGTACCGAGAGGTGCTCGAGGTCGACGGCGCGAACCTCCTCGCGATGCGCGGCCTCGAGCGCGTGTACGGCGCGCTCTCGCAGTGGGCCGAGCTCATCAAGGTCCTCGAGATGCAGCTCGACGTCGTGCAGACCGAGCGCGAGCGCATCGACGTCCTCCTGAAGATCGCGGAGAACCAGGAGACCCACTTCCTCAAGCCGGATCTCGCGGCGGCCCGCCTGGAGCAGGTCGTCGAGATCGATCCCTCGCACGAGCCCGCGTTCGAGTCGCTGGAGCGCTGCTACCGCCGCCTGCGGCAGTGGCACGATCTCATCAACGCCTACGATCGCCACATCAACGCCACCCTCGATCGCCAGAAGAAGATCGATCTCTACGGCGCGACGGCGAAGGTCTACGCGGAGGAGCTCTCGGACACCGAGCGCGCGATCGACGCGTACCTCAACATCGTCGACATCGAGGACACGAACATCGCGGCCCTCGAGGCGCTCGCGAAGCTCTACGAGAAGCAGAGCGATGCGGCGAAGTCCATCGACTACATGACGCGCGTCGCCGACCTCACGGCCGACGGCAAGCAGCGCGTCGAGATGTACTACCGCATCGGCAAGCAGCTCGACGACAAGCTGGGCGATCGGCAGGGCGCGCAGGACAAGTTCGAGCAGGCGCTCGACCTCGATCCGAAGCACATCCCGACCCTCGCCGCGCTCCGCGTGATCGCGATCGACGCCGCCGACTGGGACCGCGCCGCTCGCTACATCGATCAGGAGCAGATCAACACCGAGGCCCCGCGCGCGCGCGCCAAGCTCCTCGTCGAGCTCGGCAAGCTCCGCGACGAGATGCTCGGCGAGCACGACATGGCCGTGCAGGCCTATGAGCTCGCGCTCTCCAACGACGCGGACAACGAGGACGCGGCGCTCCCGCTGATGAACGAGTACGTCGCGACGACGCAGTGGGCCCGCGCCGAGCCCCTCGCCGAGATGCTCGTGAGGAAGGCCGGCAAGCGCGAGCGCGCCGAGCAGCACAAGCTTCAGAACACCTTCGGCAAGATCCTCGCCTCGCTCGAGAAGAACGAGGGCGCCATCAAGGCCTACCAGGCCGCGCACCACCTCGATCTCACCGATCAGGAGACCATCCGCGGCCTCGCGGACGTGTCGTTCAAGCTCGGCGACTGGGCCGGCTCGCTCACCAACTACCAGAAGGTGCTCACGGCGCTCGGCGAGGAGCAGACCGAGGAGCGCGCGACCATCTACTACAAGCTCGGCTGCATCAAGCAGGCGCAGGGCCAAGCCAAGCAGGCGATCAACAACTTCGAGAAGGCCCTCGCCCTCGACGCGTCGCACGGGCCCACGCTCGACGCGATGGTCGCGGTCTACGAGACCCTCAAGGACTGGAAGCAGGTCTGCAACTACAAGCGGCAGATCCTGGACAACGTCATCGACGGTCAGCAGCGCTTCAAGATGCTCTGCGACATCGGCGACATCTGGGTCGACAAGGAGAACAACCTCCCCAAGGGCGTCGAGGCCTTCGAGGAGGCCCTCGAGCTGGAGCCGCAGAACCACGTCCTGCTCCACAAGCTCCTGCAGCTCTACCAAAAGACGCAGCAGTGGGCGCAGATGGTGGACACCCTCCAGCGCATCGCCGACATCGAGCCGCAGCCCGAGAGGAAGAGCAAATACCTCTTCACGATGGCGCAGCTCTACCGCGACAAGCTCGACGATCAGATGCGCGCGGTCGACCTCTTCAACGAGTCGCTCGATCTCAACCCCGGCTACCTCGACGCGTTCGAGCGCATCAACAAGATCCTCACCCACCTCAAGGAGTGGAAGCAGCTCGAGCGGGCCTACCGCAAGATGCTCCACCGCGTCGCGGGCAAGGGGAACAACGACCTCGAGTTCAGCCTCTGGCACGCGCTCGGGCTCATCTACCGCGACCGCCTCGAGGACCGCACGGCGGCGACCGAGAGCTTCCGCATGGCCGCGCGGCTCAAGCCCGAGGACGTGCAGGAGCGCCTCATCCTCGCGGACCTCTACGAGGTGGGCGAGCAGTTCGACGAGGCGATCTCGGAGTACCACGCGATCCTCAAGACCGACCCGACGAAGGTCGATCCGTACAGGAAGCTCTATCGCCTCTACCTCGAGAAGAAGGCCTACGACCCGGCGTGGTGCCTCGCGGCGGCGCTCTCGTTCCTCCGCAAGGCGGACGACGAGGAGCGGAAGTTCTTCGAGGACTACCGCCCGCAGGGCATGCCGCAGGTCAAGGCGCGCCTCGACAACGAGCAGTGGTTCAAGAACCTCTTCCACGAGGAGGAGAACCTCTTCATCGGCAAGATCTTCGAGATGATCGCGGGCGCCGCGCTCCGAGCGAAGATCGAGACCCTCAAGGCGAAGAAGGAGCTCCCGGTCCTCGATCCGCGCTTCCGCCAGGATCCCGCGACGAGCACGGTCACCTTCGCGCGCACGTTCGGCTGGGCGGCGCAGGTCCTCGGCCTGCCTGCCCCGTTGCTCTACGTCCGCTCCGACGTCCCCGGCGCGCTCTCGTTCGCTCCCAACGAGCAGCCCGCGAGCGTCGCTGGCCAGACGGTCCTCACCGGCTTCACGCCGCAGGACCTCACGTTCATCATCGGCAAGCACCTCGCGATGTACCGCGGGGAGCACTACATCAAGACCCTCTTCCCGACGGTCACCGAGCTCACGGTGCTGCTCTTCGCGGGCATGAAGATGGTCGCGCCCGAGACGCCGTGCCCGCCGGACATCGAGAAGCAGGTCATGGCGACCGCGCAGACGCTCCGCGGCTTCATGCAGCCCGTCCAGCTCGAGGGGCTCCGCATGGTCGTGAAGAAGTTCATCGCGGAGGGCGCGAAGGCCAACATCAAGCGCTGGGTCCAGTGCGTCGAGGTCACCTCGGCGCGCACGGGCTTCCTCCTCGCGGGCGACCTCGAGATCGCGAAGAAGATCCTCGCGGCCGAGCAGCCCCTCCCTGGCGACCTCTCCCCGGCCGAGAAGCTCAAGGAGCTCCTGAGCTTCGCTGTCTCGGAGCAGTACTTCCGCATCCGCGGCGCCCTCGGCATCTCGATCGCCGAAGGCGGCTGACGCCCCCGGGCCTTCACGTGCGACCGCGTGAGGGCCGCGCGCCCCGTCCCTGCGCCCCGCTCGAAACCCCTTCCTCGCCCTGTCCGTACTAGCCCGGAACCCGCGGGCCCGGTGTCGTTAGGAAAGACACCTCCCCGCGGGATCGCGCTATCCTTCACGTTCGGGAGTTGCGGGTGGATCGCCCGCTCCATGGAGCCCGAGCGACAGCTTTTTCACCGACGGAAGACGATCGAAAATGAGCGCCCTCGACCCCCAATCAGGCGTGAATGACGCGGCCACGTTCGGCAAATACCGCTTGATCGCGAGCCTCGGACACGGCGGGATGGCGGACGTCTTCCTCGCCGTCGCGCAAGGGCCGGTCGGTTTCAACAAGCTCCAGGTCATCAAGCGCCTCCGCCCCAACCTCGCCGAAGAGCCCGAGTTCCTCGCGATGTTCCTGGACGAGGCGCGCCTCGCGGCCCGGCTCAACCACCCCAACATCGTCCAGACCAACGAGGTCGGCGAGGTCGCGGCTCAGTACTTCATCGCGATGGAGTACCTCGACGGCCAGCCCCTCCACCGCATCATCCACCGCGGCACGAAGAACAGCGCCCTCACGCGCCAGATGGGCATCAAGATCCTCGCGGACGCGCTCGCCGGCCTCCACGCCGCGCACGAGCTGGCCGACTACGACGGCTCGCCGCTGCGCGTCGTTCACCGCGACGCGAGCCCCCACAACATCTTCGTCACCTACGAGGGCCAGACGAAGGTCGTCGACTTCGGCATCGCGAAGGCCGCCACTCGCTCGGCCGACACGCGCACGGGCGTGTTGAAAGGCAAGATCGGCTACATGGCGCCCGAGCAAGCGCGCTGCGAGCAGGTCGATCGCCGCGCCGACGTCTTCTCGATCGGCGTCATCCTCTGGGAGCTCCTGAGCGGCGGTCGCATGTGGAAGGGCATGAGCGACGTCGAGATCCTCGATCAGCTCATGCACGGCCGCATCCCGGACATCACCACCGTGCGCGGCGACCTCTCGCCGGAGCTCGTGGGCATCGTCCGTCGCGCGCTCGCCCCGAACGCGATCGACCGCTATTCCAGCGCCTCCGAGCTGCGCCACGACCTCATGGACGAGCTCGCGCGCGAGGGCTCTCGCGTGGGCGACGAAGAGATCGGCGTCCTCATCTCGGGGCTCTTTCAGGACAAGCGCCAGCAGCTCAAGGCCATCCTCGAAAAGCAGCTCTCCGGCCTCAAGACAGGCCAGTTCGAGGGCCTTCGCATCGTCGACCTCCCGGCGGCTTCGATCAGCCTCCCGCGCATCACGACCACCAGCGTCGGTGATCCCACGCCTTCGGCCACGTTGAACCCTGTCGCGCCCCCGTCGACCACCTCGCACGCCTCCATTCCGGTCCCGCCGCCGGCGTCGCGCAAGATCCCCATCATCATCGGTGCTGCTGCGGCGGCGGCCATCGTCGTGGGCATCCTCGCGCTCGGCGGACGCAACGGCGCCACGGGCGCGGCGGCGACGGCGGGCCCGGACGCACCCAGGCCTGAGGCTTCGGCGACGAGCGCGGCTCCCAAGCCGGGGGGTGTCGCGACGATCGAGCTCAAGATCCAGGTCACTCCGGCGGACGCTGTCGTTTACCTCGACGACTCCAAGCTCTCTGCGCCGTATACAATGAAGGCGCCGGCCGACGGATTTGGCCACAACGTCCGGGTGGAGGCGCCCGGGTTCGCGACGGACAAGCGCATGGTCGTCTTCAACAAGGACGTGAACCTCGAGGTCTCGCTGACCCCTGAAAAATCCGACACAGCGCAGAACAACGGGCCTTCCAAATCCTACCCGCAGGCTCCGGCGAACGACGGCTTCGGTGCCAAGCCGGCGGGCAAGCCCCCCAAGAAGAAGCTCGACTCCAGCGATCCCTGGTCCAACTGACCCTCTCCCAGCCACTCACACAGCCTGTCTTCGGCGGTCGCTCACTGCCAGTCTCGGACAGCCAAGTAGACGGTTGCTCACCGGTCAATTTCGGACAGCCGCTCCGGGGCGCTCAAGCAACCGTCTTCGGCAGTCGCTCACCGGCCAGTCTCGGACAGCCGCTCGGCAGCCGTCTTCGACAGTCACTCATCCACAGACAGTCACTCATCAAGCCAAACGGGGCTTCGGACAGTCATTCACGGGCAGTCCCCAGACAGTCACTCATCAAGCCAAACGGGGCTTCGGACAGTCACTCAAGGGCCATCCCCAGACAGTCACCCATCCAGCCAAACCGGTCTTCGGACAGTCACTCTCCGGGGAGAGTGGATATGTTCAGGAGATCGGGATTGGATGCCCCCACCCGCCGTCCTTCGGCGCTTCGCGCCTGTGGCGGCGCCGCCCCCAAATCTCTCGCTCCGCTCGTTCAGGGGGCGGACCCTGCGGTCAGAAGCGGATCCTGCGGCGAAGGGAACGGCGACGGGCCGCTGGATCGTGTACTTGATGAATTCTGTGTGGGAAGCTCCTCGGAGCCATCGAGATCACGGAGCTCACGCAGAGATTCTCTCTCCGATTCCCGCCGATTCTGGGGCCAAAAATCCTCCGTGACCCTCCGTGATCTCCGCGGCTCCGTGGTGAAGAAAGGCCCCAGAAATTCCCAACGAGCCATCGGCATGGGCCCCCGCCTCGTTCGAAAGCGAGTAAGTCACCACGGCTCTCTGCTGGGACGGCGCGCTGCCCCGCTCGAACGAGGGCAATCGGGCGATAGGGACGGGGACGGGAACGGGAACGGGGGGAGGCCGCTGGTGTGCGTACTTGGTGCATTCTGTGAGCGAAGCTCGCTCGCAGCCGTCGAGATCAAGGAGCTCACGCAGAGATTCTCTCTCCGATTCCCGCTGATTCTGGGGCCAAAAATCCTCCGTGACCCTCCGTGATCTCCGCGGCTCCGTGGTGAAGAAAGGCCCCAGAAATTCCCCCCGAGCCATCGGCGTGGGCCCCGCCCTGAGGCCGCGGAGCGGCCGATTTGGGAGGGGCGGGCGGCGCGGAGCCCGAAGGGCGAGCACCGACCGGGGGAGGGCAACCGATCCCGGGGGAGGGCAACCGATCCCGGGAGGGCAGCCGATCAGGCAGACGCCGCCGTCACGATCGCTTCGATCTCCGGCGGGACGCAGCCGTAGGCCTCCGCCGCCGCAAGGACTCCCGCGTTGTGCGGCAAATTGAAGAGGAACGGGCGCGCATACGGCGTCCCATCGAGGCCGTGCAGGCGCTTCACGAGCGGCACCATCGCGCGCTCCATCGCCGCACGCGCGCCCCCGAGATCGCCGATGTCCACGCTCGCGTCGTGCAACGCGAGGTAGA
>Ga0268298_10001908_pt1 | contig 23667 bp, 19 predicted proteins | sample WWTPWeurt_MetaG_FD_194462 | JGI IMG/M metagenome (GOLD analysis project Ga0268298, IMG submission 194462) | Activated sludge microbial communities from WWTP in Nijmegen, Gelderland, Netherland - WWTP Weurt | ecosystem: Engineered > WWTP > Aerobic digester > Activated sludge | place...
TGGATGGAAATGTGGGAACGCCGGCGTTGGCATAGTCGTCGCGGAATTTGATCGAGAACGTCAGCGTATGGGTGGGGATCCAAAACAGAATGGCGAGCGCGAGCAGAATGCCAACCAGGTCAATGTGGCCTGTGGCGAGTACACGGCCTGCGAGAATGGGCATGGCTCCCGAAATGCCGCCCCAGACAATGCTCCATGCGGTGCGGCGTTTGAGCCAAAGGGTGTAAATGACCACATCAAAGAACCAGCCTGCAAAAACCACAAGGCCGTAAAAAGGCGCAATGAGGAGAGCCCAGCCAACTCCAAGAACTGATATGGCAGTACCAACCCAAAAGACTTCATTGTGATTTAATTCGCCCGACGCGGCGGAACGTTTGTGCGTGCGTTTCATCCTGGCATCAATGTCGCGGTCGTACCACATGTTCATGATGGTGGATCCGCTGATGGCAAAGAAGAGGCTGAATGACATGCCGAGCAAGGTTAGCAAGCCGATGGGCGTGCCCGCGCTGAGATAGCCCGCAATCCCTGTGGCGAGAAGCAGACCAGTTTGAGTACTTTTGATGAGAGGCCAGTAGAGGGCGATCTTCGATTTGCGATTTGCGATTAACGATTGGGGGGTCATGAAACTCCTGAAAGAACTACGAGTAAATAAAGTGTGATTTGCAAGTATACCTGTCTACTTGCGGCCCTGTCTACTTTCTTACTCATCTCTCACACATCGAAAACCAACACCGGGGCTAAAGTAAGTTGGTGTGGCGTTGTTGCGGACCCAGATGCGCAAATCCATATCATAAGTATCTTTCGAGCCGCCGCGCATGAAGCGGTAGTGCATCCCTTCGTACACGTCACCTGTCCATTGCCAGACATTGCCCGCCATGTCGTAGAGTCCGTAGGGGGAAGCAGAATCGACGGTTTGAAAACCGTCGTAGGTTTGTCCGTTATAAAAGCCAACGGGACTGGTACGTGATCCGAATGTGGACATATCTTCGAACGGGTCGCGGCTGGAGTAGAAGTTGGCGTTGCCACGTTGAATATCATCGCCCCACGGGAAGGGCCGTTCATCGGTGCCGCGTGCGGCTTTTTCCCATTCCAATTCAGTGGGCAGGCGGGTTTCGAAATATCTGCAATAGCCCCATGCGCCGAACCAGGTGACGTGCGTCATCGGGTGATTCTCATAACCAGATTGGACAGAAAAAGTTGAGCCATCGAATTTGATTCTTTGAGATGGGTCATCGAGCGGGATGAAGAGCCAATCGCCCGCTTCTATCTTTTCCTCGTGCTTGAGCCCGTGAAACTTGTCGCCTGGATAGAACCCGACGATTTTTTCACCGTCCATTTTTACGCTTCCATCCGCGAGCGCCGCGTTGAGGAAGTCCGCATACTGCGCGGCGGTGACATCGGTGACCATGATCTCATAGGCTTCGGTGGATGCGATTTCATCGAACTGCCCGTGGTGGAATTCACCCGCTGGGACTTGCGTCCATATATTCGGGTCAATGCCTGTGTCGAAGGCGGGGATCGGAGCGTTTAAATCCGCGGGGGAGCAGGATGCTAAAAAAATTACCGTCATTGCGAGGAGCGAACGGAGTGAGCAACGAAGCAATCTCGCTCCAGTGTTTGAGATTGTTTCGGGCCGTCGCCCTCGCAATGACGGGGTAGTGAGGATGCGCTTCATTTGTCCACCTCCTGTGCGAGTTCGTGATCCAGTTCTTCGATCCAGCGTCCTTTATTTTTGAAGAGGTCAATCAAACGATAGATCATCATTGCAGCGAGAATGACCAGCAGCATGCCGAGGCCGAAATCAATGGCGTACATCAAGCCGTTGACAAGCGGCTGCTGCGCGGCTTCGGTGACGAAGAGCCGTTTCATCTCGAAGACGGTGACCGCGCCAAAAGCGATATCCGAAAAGATGATGATGCTCCAGCCATACCACTGACGCAATTTGCCTTTGAAGCCGTTCATGTCGCCAAAGTAAAGCAGGATGATCGTGGCGATGATGGCGGAAAGCACATGCCAGTGTCCTGTGAGTTCGATGCGTTCTTCGCGGGCAGGCCAGACGCGGAATATTTCATCGAGTTTGATCGCCATGAAAATGCCGATGCCGCTGGTGGTGAAGTTCATGAAAAGCATTTGCCATGTGGGGCCGAACTTGAGCGGGTCGCGTAGCAGCGCGCCGATCTTTTGACCGAAGGTTGGTTTTTGGATATTAGCTGTGCCGTCCTTGATGAGTTTGTTCCAATCCCAGATCAGCAGGAGCAAGGCCGCAAACATGGACGGAGTCGCACCGACATAGATCACCATGTGTGCGACAGGTTCGAGCGGAGTGACCACACCCCAGACGCCGAGATTAAGCACGATGGTCCCCAGGATCATAAGCGGCATGGCGAATTTATGAAGAATGCCTTTGAAGTTCAGCCAGCGCCCGATGATGAGAGTGATCATGATGCCGATCAACGCCAGCATAATATGCAGGTGACCGATGACCGAAAATTCCATGACTGTTTTTTCAGGAATACGGATGATGTTCTCGGCAAGAAATGTTTCAAATCCGTGACCATAATACGAACCCGGTACCGCGCCAAAAAGGGATGAGATCACGGTTGTAACGGCAGTAGCGAAGAATGCGGTGCGTTCCAGGTCGAGTCCGCTTTTGGTGTGGGCGTATTCTTTATCGGTGATGAAGTATTCCTTGTCCCACGGCCAGAGCGCGACGATCAACATCAAGCCGGCAAAGAAAATTAGCGAAAGCCCCGTGATATAAAGTCCATGAAAAGCCCAGTTGCGCCCGAAGTATGCAAAGCCCATGCCGAAGACCATGGTCTGGATATAGCCAAAGGTGATAGTGGCGTTGATCGCTGTTTTATAAAAGGCTTTCATCTTGATCAGGCCAGTCACCATATAGGTTTCAATAGCGATGATGGCCATGGCAATCGAGTGATACAAAATGACAATGCGCCCTTCACGCTCCGCTTGCACGATCTTCATGCCGAACGCTTTGATCACGATCTCGCGCACGCCCATCTCTGCCATCGGGCCTGAGAGCATGCCCCACACGGCTGTAACAATTCCCACCATGGCAATCGCCACTAGGATCAATCCCTTGGTGGAGTTGAAAAGATAGTTGAAACGAGTTTTGATAAATTGCATTGAATACCTCTGAAGAGTAATTCACAGAATTTTTACCGCAGATCACGCAAAGAAAACCTTATTAATATCTTGGAGTTCTTAGCGCGCTTCACGATTATTTTTATGAAGATAATATCCGTTCTTCGTAAATCCCAGCAGATAGGCGCCTGTCATCAGGAATAGCAGGGGAGTCAGGATGAGCATGACAGAGTCAGGGCTGAAGAAAAGTAATTGTTTGCCCATGGTAATAAAGGCCAGCGCGATTCCGCCAAGGCCAATCAACAGTCCGCCGATGCCAACCCGGAAGAAACCCTTCGGCGCGCCTTTCGCATAAAACGGGCCGATGAAGCTCACCAGTCCCGATACCCCGTGGAACAGCGGGACCGCGATCTTCTTGAGCGAGTCCATGCCGCCGATGCTCGTAATAGCAATCGCCAGAAAACCGATCACCGCGAACCATTTGAAATATTTTTTCCAGGCGGGGAAGTATTCCTCGGCGAGTCCCATTGAAATGCCAAGCGGGATCAAACTCGCAACGGTCTGTACATAAGGCGATGCCAAAATCCCCATACCCAGGAAGATCAGCAGAAGCCCTGAAATCAAAAGCACTGCAAACCCCATCAAATAGCAGATGTTGTGCAGTGCTTTGTCCAGATTGTTTCTTTGCCAGAAATACCAGCAAGAGATGATGCGATCAAACCAGTCAGCAACAGGAAGATTATGTCTTTCATTTCATTCTCCTTTGATTTGCGGCATTCATGTGTGAATTATCTCACAAACAAAAGAGTTATTCTGTAACTTTTGTCACATATTTACGACAAAAAAATCCCGCAAAAGCGGGATCAGAAAATGCCCAGGTCTCTTTTCAACAAATCGTCGATCGTTTCTCTTCTCACGATGATCTTTGCCTGTCCATCTTCCAGCCATAAAACCGCCGGCTTTCTTGATCCATTGTAATTAGATGACATGCTCAAATGATATGCGCCCGAAGCAGGGATCGCGATCAACTCCCCCTCTTCGATATTTGGCATTAACAGATCTTCGATAACGACATCGCCTGACTCACAATACGGTCCCGCAATGGAAACCTTCTCGCGCCCTTCCCTGCTGACACCTGATACCGGCAAACAGGAATATTTCGCCCCGTACATCGCATGGCGCGGATTATCCGTCATGCCGCCATCGGTTAATAGCCAAACTTTATCGCCGCGCCTCTTGATCGCGCCAACTCGATAGACGGCAACACCAGCGCGTGCCACCAAACTTCGGCCGGGTTCCAAATGCAAATGCGGAAGAGCAAGGTCGCGCGTCTGGCAGCCGTGGATCACATGCTCTGCAATCATGCGCACATATTCGTTGATGTCCGGCTGAGGAAGCTCATCCTCATGATATGCCACGCCCCATCCGCCGCCGGGGCTAAAATGCCAGCCGCCATCAAAATCAAGATCCCTGGCAATATCCAATCCCAGTTCGATCGCAGCTTGCAGCGGACTCGCATCACGGAAATTCGAGCCTTGATGAAAGTGGATCCCGCTCAAAGGTAAATTATAACTTTTACAAAACGCCGCCGCTTCCAGGATCTCTGCGGGGGTCATGCCGAACTTGCTGTCGTGCTGGCCAGTCTGCGTGTGCGCGTGATGCGTCTCAACAGCCACACCGGGCAAGAGGCGCAACCAGAGTTGTATCTTCTGGAGAGCTGAATCTTGCTTCAGCATTACCGACAGCAAGCTGTCAGACACCAGGGTTTTTAATTCTGTCAGATTATCCACAACGATCGTGCCTGCATTTTGAAGCGCGGACTTTATATCTGCGCGTGATTTATTGACTCCATGCACAAGAATGTGTTCACGCGGCACACCGCCCGCCATCGCGATGGCGATCTCGCCTTCTCCGGTGCAATCCACAAACAGGTTGTGGAATTGAGTCCACTGGGCGACGGCGAGATTCAAAAAGGCTTTGCCTGCATAGGTCACAGAAGCAGGCGCGGGGTAGTGCGAAGCGAGCGCAGATTTATACCCTGCTGCCGCATGATCCATCGTGGCCCGGTCATAGAGATACAAAGGCGTTCCATATTCTTCCGCCAAAAGAGGGAGGTCGTGTCCCGCAATGGTCAGGAAGTCTTTTTGAGTTCTTGTTGTTATGGGAAAAAGTTCAAGACGATCCAAGTGGATACCCTCATATAAAATAAGTCGGGATTCAGGATCCCGACTTACAAAATTATTTATCGAAAAATAAATCCCACCAGACTTCCCAATTTTGCATGGGGGTGGGAATGGGAACGGGCGTTGAGACAACAGCCGGTTCGCTGCCCGGTTCACCGACAGGAATAACCACCTGTTCGCCATCCTTCATATAATGTCCATCGGTACGCGCCCACTCTTCCACAGCCGCATCAGAGCCAGCATACGCCACCTGGGTTTGCTGGGCTATTTGAGTTTGTGTACTTTGGGTCGCGATCGCGCGGACTTCATCGAGCCGTTCATTCAATTCATTTAAAGCAGTGAGCCGCGAATTGAATTCGATCACCATCAGGAAGAGGATAAATATCCCTGCAAGGATTGCAATACGGCGAAAATTGATACTGATGTTTGGCATGGCCTTATCTTAATCGCATTTCCCAAAGTTGGCAAGAAACGACTCGGTTGTGGTACAATCTGCCCCCGCAGGACGTAGTACCCTTCGTCTTGACTCCACACGTTAGAAAGGGCTTATAAGATGAAAGTATTGCTTGTAAAAGATGTATACAAACTTGGCCGCGCGGGGGACATAAAAAAAGTTGCCGATGGCTTTGGCCGCAACTTCCTCATCCCCCAGGGATTTGCTGTTCTTGCCACTGAAGGTGCGCTAAAGCAGATCCAGAAGATCAAGAATCAAGCTGAGGTTCGCCGGGCTACACAGAACAACGAGCTGGCCGGACTCGCCGAACAGATCAAGGCTGTGACTCTGACCTTTGCCGCCAAAGCTGGCGACACCGGTAAACTGTACGGCTCGATCACCACACAGGACATTGCCACCGCGTTGAGCGAGCAGGTCCGTTTTGAAGTGAAGCGTCAGCAGGTGGATATTCAACCCATCCGTGCGCTGGGCGATTTCACAGCTCACATCCGCCTGACCATGGATTTGGTACCTGAGATCAAGATTATTGTCCATCGCGAAGGTGAAAGTGCTGACGGCAACGCAGAACCCACCGAAGCTGAAAAACCAAAGAAGAGTGCCCGTAAGGCGAAAGAAGAAGTCGCAGCCGAAGAACCCGCTGCTACAGCCGAATAAAGTAAACCACATCACCGGCGAAAGTCGGTGATGTTTGTAATACAATCAACCCATGTCCGAAACCATAGGTCAACGCTTAAAGCAGGAACGCGAGGGGCGTTATCTGACGCTTGAAAAAGCGTCAGAAGACACGCGCATCCGCAAGGTCTTTTTACAGGCGTTGGAGTCGGACGATTATTCGGTCATGCCATCGGCGGCGCAAGGGCGTGGATTTTTACGCAATTACGCCGTGTATCTTGAACTCAATATTGACGAGATGATCGCGGAGATACAGAAGAACGCGCCATCCAGCGAAGTAAGCGGACCGCTTCCGCAGGTCAATCTCGTCGAGACAGAAATCCCCCCTTTAGTTACACAAGACGAAACGCCAGCGCCTCGTTTTTGGAACCGCTGGCTTGTCCGCCGTCCGAAAGCAGAGTCAGCGGCTGAAGCAGAATCCATCGAACCTGTTGCTGATGAATCGGCACAGGATAAAGTGACCGAGATCACAACGCAAGAGTCGGGACTGCCGATTGAAGCTGATCAACTTGAAGTTAAGGAAGAAGCGCAGGCAGGCTTGTTCTCAAAGTTTGAGGCGCTGTTCCGATCCCGCCTTACGAAACCAGAATCCAAACCAGTACCTGCTCCAATCATTGAACCGGTATCTCCGCAATTCATTCCAGCCCTCCCCGCAGACATGATCTTTGCGGAGATCGGTCAACAATTGCGGGCGCGCCGCGAGATGATCAGCTTGACGTTAAATGAAGTGGAGCGCCATACAAAATTACGCGCGGCGAACCTGAAGGCGCTCGAAGAAGGCGCGTATGACAACCTGCCATCCCCTGTGCAGATGCGCGGGATGCTGGCAAATTATGCGACCTTCCTTGACCTGGATGTGGATGCTGTCCTGCTGCGTTTTGCCGACGGACTGCAGGCGCGGCGTCATGAAAAATATTCAGAGACACCCCGCGATAAAATACAGACAGAAGTAAAAACATCCATGCCGCTCCTGCGCAGTTTCATCGCCGGTGACCTGGTCTTCGGCATATTGATGATCGTAATTCTGATCGGTCTGGGGATCTGGGGCGTGGGACGGGTGCTAAAAACATCGGAACCTGATACTACGGCAACCGCTCTTCCAATTCTTGGCGGACTCGGCAGTACACCTTTGGCGACACCTTCGCTGCAATCCACTTTTGTACCCGTAGACGAAACACTGGTAGTCGGTGAAAACACAGCGACATTGGATCCGTTATTAGCGGCAGAGTCCCCCACGCCGGGCATCGCGGCAAATGTAACTGTGAATGTTTTTGCAGTGGAACGCGTCTTTGTGCGCATCTCAGTAGACGGAGAAGTGGCTTTTGAAGGACGTCTTTCGCCGCGTGAGACGAAAATATTCGAAGCGCAGGATCAGGTGGTGATCTTGACAGGCAATGGCGCGGCACTGAGAGTCAATTACAACAATACGGACATGGGGCTGATGGGCAATGTGGGCGAAGTGATCACACGGGTGTATTTAATTTCCGGCATCGTAACGCCCACCGCAACCATCGCGCCGACAGCGACAAATACACCGCCGGTCACGAACACGCCGACACCCACCTCCACACCGACGGTCACGCCATCCGTCACACCGGCCAGCGGCGGATAAGTTTATAACGTGAAGATATAATGTACTGACAGTTTTTATTGGAATATAGCAACTCACAACTTTAGGAAACATAGCATGGCAAAAAACACATTTCATTTGGTCTCAATGGGCTGCGCAAAGAATACAGTGGATTCTGATTCAATGGCGCAGTTGCTCTTACGCGACGGGTATCGTTCCATGGACGACCCTGACAAAGCGGCTGTCCTGATCGTCAACACCTGCGGATTTATCGGTCCTGCAAAGGAAGAATCCTATAAAGTTCTGGGCGAACTCGCAGCCGCCAAGCGCAGCGGGCAGGTCTTGATCGCGGCCGGGTGTCTCACCCAGCGTTACGGCGTCGAAGTCGCACAAAAAGTGCAGGGCATTGACGGAATTCTCGGCACACGCCGCTGGATGGACATTGTTCAGGTCGTGCGCGAAGTCCGCAAGGGACCACGCCCGCAACCCGTCTATCACCTGCCGGAAACAGCAACCGTTGGCACAGACGAAGACGATGCAATGCGCGTCAGCGTTGCCGGTGCAAGCGCGTATGTCAAAGTGGCGGATGGCTGCCGCCGTCCGTGCGCATTCTGCGCCATTCCTTTGATCAAAGGCACGGCGGTATCCCGCCCGGTTGAATCAATCATCAACGAAGCGCGGATATTGCGCGATAACGGCGTGCGCGAACTGATTCTCATCGCGCAGGATACGACCGATTACGGTCACGACCTTGGCATGAAGGAAGGGCTGGCAACCCTGCTTGAGCAGCTAACAGATTCCGTCCCAGATATGGATTGGATCCGCATCATGTACGCCTACCCCGGTTATGTCACCGATCGCCTGATTGAGGTGATGGCAACCCGCAAGCAGATCCTGCCGTATCTGGATATGCCGCTGCAGCACGCGCATCCAAAAACTTTATACCGCATGAAACGCCCGTCCAATATTGATTGGGTGCACAAGACGCTTGCCAAGATGCGCGCCGCCATCCCTGAATTGGCCATTCGCACAACCTTCATCGTCGGTTATCCCGGCGAGACGGATGAGGAATTTCAAGCGCTATATGATTTTGTAAAAGAGATCCGCTTTGACCGCGCCGGCGCCTTCGAATTTTCCTTCGAGCCGGGCACAACTTCCGCGCCTCTGGGTGACCCTGTGCCTGCCTCTGTCAAACTGGAACGCTTCGAGCGATTGATGGAGTTGCAGCAGCCCATCTCATTGCAAGTGAATCAATCATACGTGGGTAAAACGCTGGATGTGTTGGTCGAGGGATTTAACGACGGCATCGCGGTCGGGCGTTCCTACCGTGACGCGCCTGAAGTGGACGGTTATGTCCTGATTGAGGGACAGGCGGAAGTGGGTGATATTGTGCCCGTACGCATCACCGGCGCAATGACCTACGACCTGACCGGCGTGCCGGCGCAAAAATTGATCACACTATAAAACAGAGATCCGCAAATAAGATTTTAGGATTGGAAAGAGGAAAAATGTCTGAGAAACCCACCGGCGTAACCGCCAGCAAAAGCAAACGCGAATTCACCATCACCTGGGATGATGGCCATGTCAGTAATTACCCCTTTGGATTATTACGCGCCGCCTGTCCGTGTGCCTCCTGCCGCGGCGGACATGAAAACATGAAGTCTGAACCCGATGAAGAAGTGTTCACCAAAGTCATGGAAGATTCCCAATCCACACGGCTGGTGAATATTGTCGCCACTGGTTCCTACGCGTTGACCATTGTCTGGGAGGACGGTCATGATTACGGAATTTTCAACTGGCATTATTTAAGAGCGCTATGTCCATGTGCAGAGTGCCGCGGCAAAAGAGATAAGGCGTAGAGCCAAAACATCCAAACAAAAAAGAGAGACTGTTTTCTGGCAGTCTCTCTTTTTTGTTTGTTACTCCATCGTTACGGTGTCGGCGTGCGCGAAGGTGTTACCTTACCCTTTGGCGTAGGCGTCCCCGTCCCGCCCTTGGGGGTATTCGTCGGCGTGATGATCGTCTTCAAATGCTGCAAGGCCTCCTCGCGCATTTCGACTGTCATGGCTTTTTCATCCATCGCGACCAATTCCTTCCATGTATTAAGGGCATCCTTCGGTTCGTCACGTTTTTCCTGGACAAGCGCGCGCCAGTACAACATCAAAGCGGTCTCTTCATCTGTATCCGCTACAGATTTTAGCACTTCCACTTTCAGAAAGGCGCTGCCGAACTTCTCCTGGATGTAATATCCGCGCGCAAGGGCGAGGTTGATCTCAAAGGAAGTATTGTCGTCATCGAGCGCGGTTTCAAGTTGTTCGACCGCCCGATCCGTATTCCCCAGATCCAGGTTGGAATATCCACTGTATAGATAATATCGTTTCAAGCCAGTACGATTAAGCTCAAAGGCTTTATCGAAATTATCCACCGCAGCTTGATAGTCTTTTAGTTCATAATAGGCTTGTCCCAGCATGGCAAGCGCCAGCGAGTTTTCCTTCTCGTAGATGACGAACAATTCAAGCGCATTCACTGCCTCTTGATACTGTCCGTTCTGCAGATACAATCTGCCCAAAAGTTGATACACGGGCAGCATCGTGATATCCAGCGAGTAGGCTTTTTCCGCGGACTCTAGCGCGCGCTTTTGATCGTCCAGCGCGAGATATGCATCCGCGTAAGCCATGTATATGGCCGGCGACTCAGGCATCAAGTCAGTCGCCTGTTCAAGGTCCACAAGCGCGGACTTTGGATCTTCATGAAAAATATAATAACGCGCCCGTTCCAGATACGCTTCGCCGAAGTTCGGGTCACGCTTGATGGCTTCATTGAAAAGGTCTTCAGCATTAAAGTCAGCGTTATCGAGCAAACGCGCGCGCGCCAAACCAAGATACGCCGGCCCGAATTCACTGTTGAGCTTGAGCGCATCGTTATAAGCTTTTATGGCATTGCCTGCCTGGCCTTTAAAGCGGTACGCCTCGCCGATCAGATAATGCACATCGGCTGATTCAGGTTCAAGCGGAATGATCAATTCCATATTGGAAATGAACGTATCCCAGTCGCCGGCATTATAGGCCTGCATCGCAATGCGGAATTGATCCCTTGAATCCAGGGCGCGCGGGGTGTTGACGTACAAAGGCGTGGGGGTATAGGTCTGCGGAAGCAGCATCCACAACGGCGTGGCGCCGGCAAAAGCACGGGGTGGGGCGGATGTCACGCCGAACAAGGTCGGTGTCATGGTAAATGTCGGAGATGGTCCCGGTGTATTGGTTTGCGTGGGGGCAGTATTATTCTGGCGGGGCAAAACAAAACCAAAGATCACAGCTGAAACCAGCCCCGCGCCGATCAGCAGCACACCAGCCAGTCGTGTAATAGGACTCTTCGTAAGCGCGCGAAGTCCCCTCTCTTTTGGCTTTTCACTCGCGAGCAGGAGCTTTTCCTCCCACGCGCGCGGACGATTCATCGGGAACGGCTGAACGTTCGGGTCAGGAGGCAATGCTCCGAGCAGGATCAAGCCGCGTTTTGCAGTACCATTTTCAGGGTTAAGTTTGAGCGCTGTCTGCAGGCAGTAAATGCGCTCCTTGGCGTTATCCACCGCGGCGCTGAGCCAGACCCAATAGGTGGAATTATTCTGATCGGTCTTCAGCAGCAGGGTCAGCAGTTCTTTTGCGCGCGCTTTTTCCCCGCGCCGCAAAGCCTCAACGGCATCCTGGAAGATCGCGTCGATATTCTTATCGTCAGGTGAAGCATCAGCCATATTTTTATTTTACCGCTTGTCGCTGTAATTTAGTTGTTGGGTTCGTGGAATTCCTCTACCTGATAAACGAATACCTGCAGTTTTGTGTCCCGCCATAAACTTTTTCGCGCGCCCATCTTGGCACACAGGTGATCGAGAAAATCGGCGGGGTTGGGGATTTGCGACCAGACCTGCGGCAGGAATGTCGCGCGGCGAAAACCATCTTTGAGGATGACTCCGTCTACATGCGGATTCAACTTAACCAGCAGTTCCTCACCTGTTGAATATTCCAACAAACGCGGAGCGGTCAGGCGCGACACCTCAAGCCTGATCCTGCCCAATTCGCTTTTATCCACAGGCGGGAAGCGCGGATCCTGCAATGCGGCGGCGATGGCATGTTCACGCACATCCTCTGCCAGCGGCTGATAGGCTTCGAGCGCGCCAATGCATCCGCGTAGTTCAGCGTTGATGGTAAGCGTCACAAAGGACGCGCCATTCTCACGCAATTGCGGGGTGAGCGAATTGTTATCCAATGCAGGGAGTTTTTTCCCTTTGACCCGATCTTCCATCGCTTCGCGCGCGAGGCGCAAAAGGATATTTTTTTCCTGATCAGTCAATGGATCTGTCATGACGTCCTCCAAAAGTAGAGCCTAAAGGTTTTGAAAACCTTTAGGCTCTTATAAACTATAACTCAGACAATCCCCAATATTTTCGGTTGTGATATATCAACGGCAATGCATGGTCATACCCGCGAGCCGCGAGCACTTCCGCGATGAAGAGCGTATTCATGCCCGCATCAAAAGTATCAACGACACGGCAATCCAGCCACGCCGCCCCGCCAACGATCAGGGGCGATCCTGTGACCAGGGTCTCGGTCTGAAGCCCCGCAAACCGATCCTCGATTTCCATGCGTCCCGCAAATAGATCAGAAATTTTGGCTTGTTCTGCGGAAAGCATGGTCAACCCGAACGCGCGCGACCTGCTGACAAATTCATGCGTACGGGCTGTTTTTTGCAATGAGATCGTGACCAGGGCCGGGTCAAGTGAAATGGATGTGAATGAGTTCACGGTCATGCCATGCCGAACGCCTTCGTGTACAGCGGTCACAATAGTAACGCCGGCAGACCAGGCACGCATTGCCGCGCGTAAGTTTTCAGGATCAAGGGTCATAACCAATTGGTTCTCCATAATGAATTCATGATAATTGTCCGAATGGCAAGCGTCAAGTCAAAAATGCGTAAGAGGTGTATAAATATTTATTCAATCTTAAATCCATTTCATAATCGCATGGTAGACTCTTAAACATGTCAAAACGCACCAAAACCATCATCATTGCGCTGACAGGAATGCTTGTTCTCGCCATTGGGATCTATCAGATCCCCAGAGTGAATGAAGCCATCGCGTGGCGCATTGAAAAATTTACACTCTACGCAAAGAACACCATCAACCCGCCCGGTCCTGTGCCAACCGCGCTGCCTGTCACCCCGCAGCCGACCGCATCATTAACGATCCCCACATCAACCGTCGTTGCGATTATTTCAGCTACAGCAACCGCAACACTCCCGCCCCTGCCTGCGCAGGCATCCATCCCGTCGCCTGAATATGAAAAGCAGACTCCCAATAACTGCGGCCCCGCCACACTCTCGATGGCGCTGCACATGTACGGCTGGGAGGGAGCGCAGGCGGATATTGCCGCTTTCATCAAACCAGTCACAGGCGACCGCAATGTCAACCCCGAAGAACTGCGCTATTATGTCCGCACCCAGGCAGGCTGGTTGAATCTTGAATATCGCGTGGGCGGAAGTATCGAGACACTCAAGCGTTTGATCGCCGCAAATTATCCGGTCATTGTGGAAAGTGTCACCTCTCTTGACCCCAACGACGCGCTTGGTCCCACCGATGACCTATGGGCGGCGCACTACCTTTTGCTGACCGGGTATGACGACAGTGCTCAATCTTTTACCATTCAGGATTCATATCATGGCGCAGATCTGAAGATCACATACTCCCAACTCGAAGAGGAATGGAAGCCGTTCAACAATTTATATCTGGTGATGTATTTTCCAGAATTTGAGGAGGAGATGAAGATCCTGCTCGCTTCCAACTGGGACCCGAACCTGAATCGGCAAAACACATTAGCCGCCTCCCAGGCAGACTCAGCCAAAAACCCAACCGATGCATTCGCGTGGTTCAACGTCGGCAGTAATCTTGTTTATTTTGACCGCTACGAGGAAGCCGCGCTGGCTTACGACAAGGCGCGTGAGATCGGTGTCCCATTGCGGATGTTCCGATATCAATTCGGTCCATTTCTGGCATACTTTCACTCAGGCAGAAACGATGATCTGCTGGTGCTGACAGATTACGCGCGCGGTGTCACAGAAATGTCCGAAGAGACCTGGCTATGGTACGGTTATGGACTCTATCGCAAAGGGGATAATGCGGGCGCGCTTAAAGCGTGGCAAAAAGCAGACAGCATCAACCCCCAATTTTTTGAAGATCAGGCAAAAAACGCGATCAAGTTGATCCAATAAAATATGAAAAAAATGATCCTTGCTCTTTCCCTTTTTATGCTTGCGGCTTGTCAGAGTGTAAACACGCCTGTTGCAACAATTACACTTCCAGAAACATTGATTGCAACTGAAGTTCCCATAACAGCCACCCCAGCCTCAACACAAACACCACAGCCTGCAGCCACGCCTGAAACGATGAAGATATCATCCATGGATGGCATGACGCAGATTTTTATCCCAACTGGGACGGTTTACATGGGCGGACTGGATGTTTTACGTGACAGTGATGAAATCCCAGCCCACAAGGTAATGATTGACGCGTACTGGATCGATCAAGTGGAAGTGACCAACGGCATGTATAACCTGTGTGTGGAGGCGGGAGATTGCAGACTGCCAGTCAAAAACAGCTCAGACAATCGCCTGGATTATTTTGGCAATCCTGAATTTCGAGATTACCCAGTTGTGCATGTTAGCTGGATGGATGCAAATTTATATTGCCAATGGGCGGAACGGCGTCTCCCCACCGAAGCGGAATGGGAACGGGCCGCGCGCGGCGATGAAATGCGGACATATCCGTGGGGCGATGAGCCCCCGAATGAAAATATCACCAATTCAGAGAATTCAGTTGGAGATACGTCCCGTGTAGGTTCCTATGCTGATGGGGCGAGTCCCTTCGGCGCGCTGGATATGGCTGGCAATGTTTGGGAGTGGGTCGCAGATTATTATAAACCCACGTATTACGAAGTTTCGCCGAGTACAAATCCCGTCGGACCAGAGAATACCTCTGGCACTAATTTCCGCGTGATCCGCGGCGGAGCGTTCCAGGATACGCACTTAAATTTACGCCTCTCAAACCGCGGCTATGAAGTGGGGCCAGATCCATTCGCATTACCTCCGAATGAAACCTATTACGGCCACAGTTCGGCGAAGATCGGATTCAGATGCGCGGATGCTCATTGAGCGGGGCAACCAAGCGATAAAGAGTGAAGCGAAACATTTAATCATCTTGATTCTTTTTTCCGTGTTTAACTTTACTCAATAACTTAGCTATGGTATTATCCCAACACAAATCAATAGCCCTAATACGGCGCTCTTATCCAGAGAGACGGAGGGAACGGCCCTGCGATGTCTCGACAACCAGTCAGCGAAAGTTGAATATGGTGCCAAATCCGACAGATAGTTTTCTGGGAGATGAGAGGGTACACACATTTCTTGATCAATTGCCCTTTCACGTTGAAAGGGCAATTCTATTTATAAGGAGAACAAAAAATGAGCAATACTTTTATGTCTTCGCCCAGCCTGATGTTCACATCAGAATCGGTGACAGAAGGGCATCCTGATAAGATCTGCGATCAGATCTCAGATGCCGTTTTGGATGCCTGCCTCGAACAGGACAACATGTCCCGCGTTGCTTGCGAGACAGCGGTCAAGACAGGTTTCGTGGCATTACTGGGCGAGATCACAACCAATGCGTATGTTAATTTCGACGAACTCGTCCGTAAAGTCGTCAACGAGATCGGTTATGACAGCAGTGAAAAAGGTTTTGACGGCAACACCTGCGCGGTTCTTTCAGCCGTGGCGAGCCAGAGCGCGGATATTGCGCTGGGTGTTGACCACGCAATGGAAGATAAAAGCGGCGAAATGAAAGATGTTGGCATTGAACATGTCGGCGCAGGCGACCAGGGTATGATGTTCGGTTTCGCATGCAATGAGACAAGCACCCTCATGCCCATGCCCATCTATATGGCGCACAAATTATCCCGCCGCCTGAGCGAACTCCGCAAAGACGGCACACTCCCCTGGCTGCGTCCCGATGGCAAGAGTCAGGTCACTGTGGAATATTCCCAGGGCAAACCAAAGCGCATTGATACTGTTCTTATTTCAACGCAACACGCGCCTGAAATCTCTCATGCCGAGATCGTTGAAATGGTAAGCGAGCATATCATTTACCCAACCCTGCCGGAAGGTTTGGTTGACAAGAATTTGAAAATATTTGTAAATCCAACCGGGCGTTTCGTCATCGGCGGACCCATGGGGGATGCCGGTGTGACAGGACGCAAGATCATTGTGGATACTTATGGCGGCATGGGGCGTCATGGCGGCGGCGCATTCTCCGGAAAAGATCCCACGAAGGTGGACCGCTCTGCCGCGTATGCTGCGCGCTATGTAGCCAAGAACATTGTCGCCGCCGGTCTTGCCGACCGCGTGGAAGTACAGGTGGCTTACGCGATCGGCGTAGCTCACCCGCTTTCAGTTAATGTGGAGACTTTTGGCACAGCCAGGATCGCAGACGAAAAGATCTCAGCACTCGTCAGTGAATATTTCGATTTGCGCCCCGGTGCGATCATCCGCGACCTTGACCTGCGCCGACCGATCTATCGCAAGACTGCCGCTTATGGTCACTTTGGCCGCGACGATATTGAATTCCCCTGGGAAAAGACGGACAAGGCTGAAGTGTTAAGAAAAGCCGCAGGGTTGTAATTTTGTAACAAACATGGATATAAAAAGCGTCTCCGAGAAATCAGAGACGCTTTTTGATTTAAGTAACCTGATTAAACTTACCATCATAAACACGCCCGACATTCATCACGGAAGCGCATCCCAATTGCCCGCGATGGGCATATCACCGGGATTCCCCAATGCAAAGACAATATCCGCGAAGCCGATCGTGTTGCTGTTGCGCAGCAGGAACTGCGCGTTACGATAGACGCCGATCGTGTCTATGCCGTCATTATTCCAATCACCAGTCACCGGCATATCGCCTGATAGTCCGTAATTGAGTGCAATCTCCGCGAAGCCGGTCGTGTTGGCATTCTTCAGGAAGATGACGCCATTGCCCGGACGGAAGACACCGGTGGTATCTGCGCCGTCGCCATTCCAATCTCCCGCGATGCCCACATCGCCAGGATTGCCAAGGTAAAAACTAATATCCTCTGCTCCCGCGGAATTACTATTGCGCAGCAGGAACAAACCATTGCGATAAACACCGATGGTGTCCACCCCATTTCCATCCCAGTCCCCGGCGACCGGCTGATCCCCAGGCTGCCCGAAAGCGAAAACGATATCGGCAAAGCCGAGGGTATTGGAATTCCGCAGGTAGAAGGACCCGTTGCGATAGATACCGATCGTATCTATGCCATCGCCGTTCCAATCACCAGTGACGGGGTAATCCCCACCCAGTCCATAGTTGATCGCGACATCCGCAATCCCTGTCGTGTTTGAATTCTTCAAATACAAGAGTCCGTTACTCGGGCGGAAGACCCCGGTTGTATCCCGCATGAGAGGTCCCTCGCTTGTCACCAGCCCCGCTGTGTCCACCGCTTCAAAATTGTTTCCAGTGACAACATCCAGTTCATGCAGCATATCATTGTTCCAGCTTTCGCTTGGCGCGCCGCTTACATACCAGGGAGAGCCATTATCGGCCAGTACGATCCCATAAGTTTTCATGGCCTGCAATATGATCCGCGCTTGTGGGGAGAATCCGCTGATATTGTAATCAGCCTTTAGACGAAAGCGCGCACCAAACGGGACAGGGCTGGCACAGCTTCCAGATTGTGCCACATGCCTTGCCGGCCAAAGGTAATAATTGGCAGTGCAATTCGTGGTAAATCGCAGCGCATGAGTAATTTCCCCCGCTGCAATTTCTTCATATCGTACAAGACCGGGGAAGATCGGAAGACCGGCCGCATCCGCCGAGGTCCAGCCGTCCGGACGTAACGCATTGGAATTCAGATCCCAAATTGCGCCGGAGCCTCCGAACCAATTGCCGGAACTCTGCCAGGCATCGTAAATTTCATAAAGTTTGCAGTCATCGGTATCAATACTGAGAATATGATGATCAGAGCCATATTCAATTGCAGGGTTTAGCGGAATGGGGTATGGGCCGGCATCTGATTCTCCGGGATAATAAAAATCCACAACATATTTAGGCGTTTGCGAGCCTGAAATAACATTAAACGGAATCCCGATCGGGCCTCCATTCCAGGTGCCCGATCCAAAATCCATGTGGAACCCCTGGGTTGCGCCAATGGAATTAATCCATGCTGAAGACAGGCTATGGACCGGTAAAGCGTTCACCGGCGTATTCCAAAAATTATTTTGCGGGAAGATCTGGCAGCCCCCAACCACAGGAGCGGCAGTCTGAATAAATGAGGGGAATAATTTTATATGTTTCGAATTTCGATCCACGCCATTCATGTGAGCGGCGTTTACAGAAGTAAACAAGATCAAGCCCAATGCCAATCCAAGAGAAATGTTATGACGCATCCGTTTATTTTTCATACAGTGGATTTTAATACACATACACCCAATGCTTACACAAAAAGCAGACGTTATTTTCCTAAAAACTTTACGGTTTTGAAATTAAAGACAACAAGATGCCGCGAGGTTTTCCACAATCCTTCCGTCTGAAGTATTTCTTCCATCAATTAGGGCAAAGCACCACCTTGTTTCAAAATACCATCTTCCATCACGATCATACAAGAAAAGACCATGGCCATGTAAAACATACAACATGGCCATGGTCCTAATGCTTAAAAAAACATCATCAATACTGTCTACGGAATCCCATTCCAATTTCCCGCGATCGGTATATCGCCGGAAATGCCCAGGGCAAACACAATATCCGCGAAGCCGATCGTATTGCTGTTCCTAAGCATGAATTGTGAATTACGATAGACCCCGATCGTATCGATCCCGTCATTATTCCAATCACCGGTCACCGGCATATCGCCTGAAAGACCATAGTTAAGGGCAATATCCGCAAACCCGCTTGTATTCGCGTTCTTCAAGAAGATCACGCCATTCCCGGGGCGGAAGACACCAGTGGTGTCAAGGCTATCGCCGTTCCAATCGCCTGCGATACCTATATCGCCGGGATTGCCGAGGGAAAAACTCGTATCAACCGTGCCAGCGGAATTGCTGTTGCGCAGTAAAAACAAGCCGTTGCGATAGACACCGATCGTGTCAATGCCGTCTCCATTCCAATCCCCAGCCACTGGTTGATCACCCGGCGCGCCAAACGCGAAGACAAGATCGGCAAAGCCAACTGTATTTGAGTTCCGCAGGTAGAAAACGCCGCTGCGATAGACACCGATCGTATCCGTACCGTTGCCGTCCCAATCACCTGCCACAGGATAATCTCCCGCAGCGCCGTAGTTGATCGCTACATTTGCAAAACCGCTCGTATTTGAGTTCTTCAGATACAGAAGCCCATTACCCGGGCGAAAGACGCCCGTTTTATCGCCGCCTAACGAATCTATTGTATAAATTTCCCCTGTTGTAAAGTTGCCATCCCCTACAGCAGCACCCCCCAGCGGATTGGATGCCGCATCCAGGATCGAATTATTATCCATGACATTCAATCGGATCGTACCGCTGCCACTGCCCGTGTTGACTGCGACAGTGTAGCTGCTGCCCGAGCCGCTGACCCCGCTCACGGCTGCGCCTGAAACGCCGCCAGTCGTTGTCAGGCTAAAATCATTGATATCCACTCCTGTGACATTCGCGGAAAATGCCACGGTAAAGGTCACGCTGGTTGCAGAATTGGATATAGAAGTTATGCCTGTTACGACTGGAAAGACCGTTGCCTGGGTATCGGTACCGTTGAAATATTCTTCAACGTTTGTGTATCCATCCCCGTCCTTATCTCCAGAGCCGTCCGCAATATTTGGATTAAAACCATACATCTGCTCCCATACATTCGGCATCCCATCATGGTCACTGTCGACGCAGGGGACTCCGGCGGCGGGGATGATCCATCCACCCACTTGTGAAGGATCGTCAATGATCTTGCCGGTGCCGGTCTTTACTTCATTAATAACCCTCGCATCGATCGAATCTCTGCGGTTAACCCAGCTTCCATCGCAATTAAGGCCGCGGCTATTTCCAACACCGCCATCTGCAACCACACTATTGTATGCGTCCATGGCATTGGTCGAGTACACGGCCGGCGCCGGCGCCGGAGATGTCACCACCACGCCGGCTGGAGCACCAGACTTGACCGTAACCCAACTGGATTCCGACAAACTATCATTGGGTCTGCCGGGGCCGATGTTTCCCTGCAAATAAGCTTTTCCAGACGACCAGGTACCATCGTCGGCCGGAATAATTTTCAGGTCACTGTTGGATGTGCTGGATGGACCTTTCTTATGGTAATTATTGATCCAGTTAACATAGCTTTCACCCGCAATACAATTGAGCTGTTGATGTGAAAATGTCCATTGCGGATTGTAAGTGGTGTTATTGATGACTTGCGCGATACCGCATAACTGCATAAGCGGATTACGTTCAGCGTTATGAGCCATCAGGTTATTTAGAACGGATATGTTTTCCGATCCCTTGCCGCCAGATTCACTGCCCTGATATCCGCCGATCATCAGCCCTTTGCTGTGAGCGCCTTTTGAGTGTGTGCTGTTATTCAACGCCTCAGAGATCAGTGACCATTGAATCGAAGCATCCCGCACTCTGTACCAGGTCTCAATGTTCGAATCAACACCCCAACTCAGGGAGTTATGATCGATGATTATGTTATACAGCTCGGTCCCATTTTTTGCGATCTGGTTGGCATGATTTTCACCACCCGGGCCGGGCCTGCTGGTGATGTATCGGATAATCACATCATGGGTCTGTGTTAAGAACACATCTCCACCGGATGCTTTTTTAAGGGTAATTCCGCCGCCAGGCGCGGTCTGTCCCGCAATGGTGATATATGGATTTACGATCTTGAGCGCCGACTGCAACACGATCAATCCGCCTGTGCGAAAAACACAAGTGCGCGGCCCGCTGGCATCAACACACGCCCGCAGGCTACCCGTCCCGGAATCATTCAGATTAGTAACTTCATATACGATTCCACCCCGCCCGCCAATTGTATTCGCTCCAAACCCCTCCGCCCCGGGAAACGCCAGAGGCGCCAAAACCTGACTCTGCGGCATGGAAGCGCCAACTATAGAGAGCGCACCTGCGTTATTCGTGCTTGCAACCATCAGAATAAACGCCACGAAGACACTCATTAATTGGTAGAATTTTTTGTTCACAACTATCTCCTTCTAATAATAAAACTGCCCGACAATGCCAGGCAGTTTTATGTGATGTTTTCAGCGGCCTGGCGATGATGGCAAATGAACTACTTGGCTCCTTGGTTTTGCACCCTGTCCTTGGACAGATATGCTTTTTCGAATACGATGTCAGTGTTCATAATGGACAAATGTCACATCACTATATATAAGGCTATCATACGAATATCTGCGGCACAAACAAAATGGCTAAAATTGCCTTTCATTTCTGATAACATTAAAAATTACTCAGAAAGCAGGATGCGGACTAACTTACAAAAATTTGCACATAAATACCGGTTGTACCATCTTGAGAAGATTGTGAAATAAAGAAAGAGCCACAAGATTACTCTCGTGGCTCTTTCTTTATAAAATATATTTTATGATCCAAAGATCACAGCTTCAAGAGCTGGTCACCATTTTACGGAAGACCATCCCAATTACCCGCGATCGGCATGTCACCAGGATTACCCAACGCGAAGACAATATCCGCAAAGCCGACCGTGTTGCTGTTGCGCAGCAAAAACTGGGCGTTGCGATAGACCCCGATGGTGTCTATTCCATCATTGTCCCAATCACCAGTCACAGGTTTGTCACCCGCCAGCCCATAATTAACTGCGATGTCGGCAAAGCCGCTTGCATTGGAATTCTTAAGATAGAGCGCTCCATTACTCGGTCGAAAGACGCCGGTCGTATCCAGGCCGTCCCCGTTCCAATCGCCTGAAATTCCCACATCGCCAGGATTCCCCATGGAGAAGGTTACGTCAGGGGCTCCAGCAGAGTTGCTGTTGCGCAGTAAAAATACACCATTGCGATAAACCCCGACCGTGACAATACCATCTCCATTCCAGTCCCCGGCTATGGGCTGATCGCCTGGCAGCCCGAAAGTGAACATGATGTCAGCAAATCCAGCCGTATTGGCGTTTCGAAGATAGAAAACACCATTCCGAACTACTCCGATAGTATCTGTTCCATTGCCATCCCAGTCACCCGCCAGTGGATAATCTCCCGGATTTCCATAGTTTATCGCTATATCTGCAAAGCCAGCTGTGTTCGTATTCTTCAGGTAGATAAGCCCGTTGCCCGGACGAAATACACCAACCGTATCGCCGCCGCTTGCAGACGGGATCACAAGCACATTTTGATCCAAAGTAACCGCAGTCTGTGACAAGGCTCTGCCGTTCAACGAGGCGCCGGTTCGCAAGTGGATCGCCTTTGCGGCCAGGATGGTTCCCTCAACATGCGCCGTGGTGCCGATCTCAACGCCGGTGCCGCCGCCGACCTGCCAGAAAATAGTCCCAGCTTGTGCGCCGCCGCTCAATAAAACTTGCGCGCCTGAGCCCATAATGAGATCTCCCGCTATCTGGAATATCCAGACGGCATCCGCCGGCCCAGCGAGCGTTACGTTCGTTGTTATTAAAACATCAGTGCTCCATTTATAAAGCCCCGGAGCAATGGTCTGGCCGCTAAGATTTCCTGAATACAGTTCAGTGGCATCTGGCAGCGAACGACCGGCTGCGTTTGCAAAGGCAGTTTCCATATTACTCACAGCAGTAGTAAGGTTGGCAGGAGTAGGGTCAGCATAGTCAGCGGCGTAGATTTTCCCGGTTACCTGCGCTGAAGTGGAAAACGTATTCGTGCTGTGAGCCACCAATGAAAATCCGGTAATGGCAGTCGAGTCAATTGGACTCGTTCCGATGTTTCCAGTAATGTTGGAAGCAGGCACATTCGTTACCCCGGTTTTTGATAAGATCACAAAAGGCGCGGCAGCGCCAAGGTCCACCGCCGCAGGGCTTGCAAAAGCACGCGCCTTTTGCCCTGTACCCAAAGTAAGTCCCATAACTAACGTCGCCATTAACAAAAAGCGGACAGTATTGCTGAGTGGACGATATTTCGAATTCTTCATAATGCATTCTCCTTAATTAATTGCGCGCCATAATTGGCGCACGAATTAATGAATCAAGTCACAGCTTCATTCATTAATTCATCATACAACAAGCATGCCCCCGTCCACATCCATCGATTGGGGAGTGCTTGTCTACGCCACCTGGGGGAGGAGAACAATATGATGTTAATAAAACATGGCTATGCTCCCCAACAGCATAGCCATATCTTCCTTTCTGCAAACGCAATCTTTTTTTATTTACGGGATTCCATCCCAATTACCCGCGATGGGCATGTCGCCAGGGTTCCCCAACGCAAAGACAATATCCGCAAAACCGATCGTGTTGCTGTTCCTCAGCAGGAACTGGGCATTGCGATAGACACCGATCGTGTCGATCCCGTCATTGTTCCAGTCACCCGTTACAGGCTTGTCACCCGCCAATCCATAGTTGATCGCAATGTCCGCGAAGCCTGTGGTATTGAGGTTCTTCAGGAAGATCACCCCGT
>Ga0268298_10001909_pt1 | contig 23664 bp, 13 predicted proteins | sample WWTPWeurt_MetaG_FD_194462 | JGI IMG/M metagenome (GOLD analysis project Ga0268298, IMG submission 194462) | Activated sludge microbial communities from WWTP in Nijmegen, Gelderland, Netherland - WWTP Weurt | ecosystem: Engineered > WWTP > Aerobic digester > Activated sludge | place...
CCGCCCCGCCGCGCCCGGCCCCCGCGCCGCGCCCGGCCCCGATGACCTCGGCCGCTGCGCGGTTCGCGGTCGAGCCGCCGCCGCCGATCATCAAGAAGGCCGAGCAGCCGGCGCCCAAGGCGCCGTCGATGCCGAAGGCCGACCAGATCTTCACGTTCTGATCCTCCGGGACGACGCGAGCCCTCCCCGAGGGCTCCGCGGCGGTGGCGCGGCGATCCGCCCGCGCCGATGGGTGAGAGCGGCGGGCGCAGCGAGCGACGGGCTCGAAGCCGTGCGCGCCCACGTGCCGCCACGCTGGCCGACCACGGCGGCGATCAACGGCGGCTACGTGACGGCGGCGCTGCGATGGCGTCGCGCTGCGCTTCGCGGCGGTCGCGCTCGGTGCCGCGCCGTGAACCGCGCGGCGGCGCGTCGCGCTACTTGATCGACGGGGTGAGGCGGACGGCGTTGGCGCCGTCGATCATCGCGTTGTAGGCCTTCACGGCCTCGTCGTGATCGTGGCCGATGTCGGCGGGCTTGGCCTTCGGGTCGGCGATGGTCTTGCCGAGCTCGACGACGGCGTCCTTGAACCAGCCGGCGCGGGTCACGAACTGGGTGTAGCCGCCCTGGTACAGCACGTCGTAGATCTTGGCCTTGCCGCGGTTGGCCTCGGCGAGCTGGTTGGTCGCGTCGACCGACGCCGCGAACGCGTCGAGCTTGGCGGTGATCGCGGCCGCGTCGATCGGCGTGGCGGCCAGCGCGACGTCGAGCGTCCGCACCAGCTGCTTGCCGTCGATCAGCACCTGCTCGAACTGGAAGCGCAGCTTCTTGCCGTACTTCTTGGCGGTGGCCGCGTGCTGCGCCAGTTCGCGGTCGTCGTTGTACTGCACGACGAAGGCCCGCACCTGCGCCTCGGCGGCGACGTACTGGGCCCACAGCTCGACAAGCTGGGTGTGCAGCTCGCGGCCGCGCTTGCAGTCGTCGTCCTTCCACTGCCGCTTGTAGTAGTACTCGCTGGCGTCGAAGCTCGGCTGCCACAGCGCCTGCAGCGTCGTCACCATCGTCACGGCCGCAGCGTCGACCGGCAGCTTCGGTCCCTTCTTCAGCGCCTTCAGGTAGCCGGGGAACGTCGTGGTCTTCGCGGTGTCGCCGATCGCGCTGGGGCCGCGCGCCTTGGTCGACTTGCAGTCGGGCCCCTTGGCCAGGTCGACCCACGCGGCGTAGTCGTCGCGCTGCTTGTAGACGTACGACGACCACTGGTTGAGGACGTCGACGTAGACGTTGATCTTGGCCTGCTTGGCGTCGGGCTTGGCGTGCGCCGGCGCGGCGGCGCCGGCCACCACCGCGACGGCCACGGCGAGGGCGAGGACGAGACGAGCGGGGGCGTGCTGCATCGGCGGATCATCGACCCGCGTCCGCCCGCGGCCCAGCGCCGACGCCGGCAATCTCTGCCACCGCGACGACCGATCGCGGCCCCTTGAAGTTGTGCTGGCCAACCCGCCCGGCATGCCCTAGGATCTTCCTTGCGACCATGTCGCCGAGAACACCGGGCATCGCCAGACGGCGACTGCGCTGGGTGGGCTTCGAAACGGGCCGTAGCGCCCATCACGAAGGCCCGGCCAACGGGAGCCGCTTGCCTGCGGGCCGTCCGCCGGGCTCTGGCCTATGCCAGGGGAGGAACGCGAGACATGCCGAGTACCAAACGTCGCTCTGAGGAGGGCCGGCCGTAGCGGGCCGATCCCTTCGTATGCAAGAGCAAGCGGGTCCGCTGCCGGATCCGTGAGGCACTAGCTACACGGGCTCGCTTCGGCGGGCCCGTGGTCTTTTTCCAGGGGGCTCGGCGCCGCGAGACAGTGGCGCCCTCACCCTCGACACGGCGCCGCTCGACAGCGCCGCCCGGCGGGGTTAGACACCCGGGCCATGACCACGCAGCCGACCACCGCGCTCGACACCTTCCCCAACCCGCGCCTGGGCCGCGACTACGTGATCCACTTCGAGTGTCCGGAGTTCACGTGCCTGTGCCCGATCACCGGCCAGCCCGACTTCGCGACGATCACGATCGCGTACACGCCGTCCGAGCTGTGCGTCGAACTCAAGTCGCTCAAGCTGTATCTGTGGAGCTTCCGCGATCAAGGCGCGTTCCACGAGGCGGTCACCAACCAGATCTTCGATCACCTGGTGGCGACGATCGCGCCGCGCGCGCTCACGGTCACCGCGAAGTTCTGGGTCCGTGGTGGCATCACCACCACGGTGACCGTCGCCTTGCCGTGATCCGCCGCGCCGCGCGCGCGCGGGCTCACGGCACCAGCTGCGTGAAGAAGCCGATCCCGTCGGCGTTGGCCTTGATCAGCCCGAGCGACAGCGTCGCCGTCCGGCGCGCCATCACCGGCCCGCGCTCCGCGACCTTGCCCAGCGCCACCGTCGCCGCGGCGCGGCCGGCCTCGGTGCGGGCCAGCATCACGAACGCCGCCGCCGCCGCCAGCCGCCGCATCGCGTGGCCCTCGGCGCGCGTCAGCAGGTGCGCGAGCTGCTCGGGCGAGTTGACCGCGGCGTAGGCCGCGCCGAGCGACGCGACCAGCGCGACCCGCACGTCGTGCGACGGATCATCGAGCAGCGGCGTCAGCAGCTTCACCGCCAGCGGCGCGTCGCGCTCGACGAGGCCGATCGCCGCCGCCGCCGCCTGGGCCCGCTCGCGCTCGGCGCGCGCCACCAGCGCCCGGCCCAGCCGCGCGGCCACCGCGTCCTTGGGCGCGACCCGCGCCAGCGTCGTCAGCGCGAGCTGGCGCAGCTCGGGATCGGGGTCGCGCACGGCCAGCGCCAGCGCGCGATCGAGATCGGCGGCCGCGAGCTTGTCCTGGCCACCGCCCAGGCGATCGAGCACCGCCCGCCGCACCTGCGGATCGGCGTCGGCCAGCGCCGACGCGACCGTCGCGGCGGCGCGAGTGTCGGTGGCGAGCGCGGTGTCGACCGCCTCGACCCGCACCAGCGGCGACGCGTCGGCGATCGCGTGCTCGACCAGGTCGGTCATGCCGATCGCGCGGCCGGTGCGGAGCAACAGCAGCTTCTCGGACTCGTCGGCGGTCGCGAACGCCTTGACCAGCGCGGCGCCGGCGCCCTTGGGCGCGTCGGCGGCCATCGCCGCGATCGCGCGGATCGCGACCGCGCGCACGTCACGATCGCCGTCGGCCACCAGCGTCACCAGGCCGTCGCCGACGCCGGCCGACACCTTGCCGCCGCGCGCCACCGCCTGGGCCAGCACCCGCGCCGCCTCGACGCGGATCGCCGCGTCGGGATCGCGCAGCAGGCGGGTCGCCGCGGCGACGCCGCTGGTGCCGGCCTGGGGCCCCTCGGCGGCGCACGCGATCACCATCCGCCGCACCTCGGCCGACGGATCGTCGGCGACCTTGAGCAGCTGGCGCCGCGCCTCGGCGTTGCCGCTGGCGGCCGCGGCGCACAACCCCGCGGTGCCGATCGGATGCAGCGCCGCGTCCTCGGGCGTGCGCGCCGCGGCGACCAGGTAGTTCATCACCGGGCCGGGCTGGCGGCGCGCCATCTCGGCGAACACCGCCACCGCCTCGCGGCGCGCCTTGCCCTTGCGCTTCCACAGCTGGGCGATGCCGTCGACGGCGACGTTGACCGACGCGCCGACCGCGGCGCTGTTGGCCAGGCCGCGACACGCGCCGACCGCGACCTCGAGGCGGTCCTGCTTGACCAGCTTGATCAGCGCCTCCTGCGCCGGCCGGCCCAGGAAGCCCGAGGCCTCGGCCGCGGCGGCGCGCACCTCGAACGCCTCGTCCTTGAGCAGCCGCTCGAGCGCCGGCGCCGCGGCCGCGACGTGGGCGCGGGCCAGCTCGCCCCAGGCCAGCGTCACGGCGACGCGCATCGTCCGGCTCAGCCGCTCGCCGGCCAGCCGCTGGATCTCGGGCGCGGCCTGCGCCGGCGCCGCGCGCGCGTACAGCGGCAGCACCGCCGCGCGCACCACCTCGGCGCGCGCCGACAGCGCGGCCTGCGCCGCCGGCGCCAGCGTCGGCGCGCCGCCGGTGCCGATGTCGAACTCGTCGGACACCAGCTCGATCGCGAACACCCGCGCCTCGGTCGGCGCGCGCTCGTCGCTCCACACCTGCGACACCGCCAGCGCCGCCGCCGCCGCCGCCGCGCGCTCGCCGCGGATCGCGCGGCGCAGCTCGAGCTTGGCGCGCTCGCGCAGCCCGGCGCTGGCGTCGGGGTCGGCCAGGATCGCCGCGGCGTCGTCGACCGCCGGCTCGACGTCGTCGGCGACCGCGCCGGCGACCTCGACCAGCAGCTCGCGCCGCACGGCGGGATCGGGATCCTTCGCGAGCGCGGCGTCGATCAAGCCGCGCGCGGTGGCCGGCGGCAGGCGCCGCACCGCGGTGATCGCGATCCGCCGCTGCTCGGGCTCGGCCGACGACAGCGCGCGCACCAGCGTGTCGCGGTAGGCGCCGGCCTGGCGACCGGCCGCGGCGCCGGCGACGGTGATCGCCGCCTGGCGCAGCGCCGGCGACGGCTTGGCCAGGGCGGCGTCGACGATCCGCACCTCGCCGTCGGCGCCGCGGGCGATCGGGGCCACCATCGCCAGCAGCTCGGCCAGCTCGTCGTCGCTGGCCGCCGCCGCCGCCACCGCCTCGAGCTTGCCGGCGTCGCCGGTCTGGGCGTAGGCCACCAGCGCCGCCAGCCGCGGCTCGAGCACGCGATCGATCGCCTGGCCCCAGCCGCCGAGGCTGGTGACCACGTCGCGATCGCGCAGCCGCCCCCACGCCTTGGGCGCGACCATCGAGCGCGACAGCCCGGGGTCCGCCACCACGTCGCCGAACCCCGGCGCGCTGGGCAGCCAGTCGAACGCCGCCAGGCCGGGGCGACCGGCGCGCACGACGACGCGATCGCCGCCGGCGCGGTGCTCGACGTCGAGGTAGGCGTGGCCGCGCTGCGCCGACCACAGCACGACCAGCAGCACCAGCGGCGCCGCCGCCGCGGCGATCGCGACGTTGCGCACGAACCGCTTCGACCGCGCCACCACCGCGCGCTCGCCGGCGGTGGTCGCGACGATGCCCTCGCGCTGCACCGCCCACAGCTCGACGAGCCGCAGCCGACCACCGGCGTCGGCCCGCCGCCCGAGCAGCTCCTGGCCGCGGCGCGCTCGGGCTCGCTCGATCGCGGTGACCTCGCGCGCCGGCGCGACCAGCACCTCGTGCGCCAGCCGCCACGCGTCGCCGTCGTCGTCGCGCACCGCCGCGCCATGCTCGGCGAGCGTCGCCAGCACCGGCTCGACCGCGCCGGCGGTGACCGCGAGCCGGTCGGCGATCGCCGCGGCGCTGACCGGCCCGTCGGCCAGCTCGCCGAGCGCGCGCATCCCGATCCGCTCGTCGCCGCGCGCCCGCGCCAGCTGCGCCAGCCACGCCCGCCACAGCGCGTCGACGCCGCCCAGCCGGCGCAGCGCTGCCGGCGCGGCGACCCGCTGATCGCGCAGCGCGCACGCCACCAGCTGCAGCGCCGCCGGCAGCACGCCGGCCTCGCCGTGCAGCGCGCCGGCCACCGCCTCGGCCAGCCCGGGCTCACAGCCGACGCCGGCGTCGCCGAGCACCCGCGCCAGCACGTCGGCGGCCGCCGGCGCCGACCATCGGCCGACCTCGAACCGCGCGGTCGGGGGGAACAGCGAGCCGGTGCGGCGCTCGAGCGCGCCCAGCCGGTGCACCTCCGCGCTCGCGCACCCGAAGACGAAGCGGGCGCGGCCGCCCGAGCGCCCGACCACGCGGGCGTAGACCTCGTTCAGCTCGCCGACCACCGCGTCACCGCCCGCGGCGAGCATGCGATCGACGTCGTCGAGCACGAACACCGCGAGCTGCCCCGGCGTGAGCGTCGCGACGACCCGCGCCAGGAACGCCGAGGCCGCCTCGCCGGGCGTGGCCCGCGCGCCGCCGGCCGCCAGATCGCGGGCCAGCGCGTCGGCCGGCGCGGTCACGTCGTCGGCGACGACCACGGTCACGCCCTGCTCGCGCAGCGCGGGGATCACCCCGGCGTGGAGCAGCGACGTCTTGCCGGCGCCGCGCTCGCCGTACACCAGGCCGGCGCGGAAGCTGTCCTGCATGATCGCGCGCACCAGCTCGTCGCGCTCGCCGTCGCGCCCGGTCAGCGCGCCGCGGTCGACCTCGCCGTAGGGGGCGATGCCACGCAGGGGAGCCGCTGACGCCGGAGCCACGGCCGGGACTATATACCGGTCGAGGTCGCGCATCGGCCGCGCGGCCGATCGAAGGCGCCGGCCCGGTCCGGCTGGTACACTGCGCGGCGATGAGCGTCTCGTCCGGCCAGCGGGCCGTGGTCTTCGTCAGCGTCGGCGCCGCGCTCGCGGCGCTGGTCGCCGGTCACGCCGCCGCGGGTGGGCGCGATCGCACCACCATGATCAGCATCAAGCGCCCGGCCGCGACCGAGGCGGCGTTCGGCGGCGAGGGCTACGGCGCGCTGGCGGCGCCGGCCACCAGCGCCTACGTCACCCACGAGCGCAGCATCGAGGTCGGCGCCGACGGCGTGGTCAAGTTCCCCGGGGTGGCGGCGCTGCTCGACGCGGCGACCGTCGAGTTCCGCAGCGCGACCGACCCCACCGGCACCCGCGTCGTCGAGCAGCGGCTGGTCAACGACGTGATCAACCCCGAGGCGCTGCTGTTCCGCCAGCTCGGCAAGCCGGTGGTGGTGACGCTGGCCAGCGGCGAGCTGCGCGGCACGCTGCGCGCGCTGTCGCCCGACGCGCTGGTGATCGACAGCGACGATCACGCCGCGCACATCGTGCCGCGCGGACCGCAGCTGCTCGGCGTCGCGCTGCCGGCCGCGTCGGTCGATCAGGAGCCGACGCTCGAGTGGCGGCTCACCACCGCCCGCCCCGGCCGCCACGACGTCGTCGTCAGCTACCGCACCGACGGGCTGGCCTGGCAGCCCGACTACTCCGCGGTGCTGGCCGACGGCGGCGCGGTCGATCTGTCGGCGTGGGCCACGATCACCAACGACACCGGCTCGGACTTCGTCGACGCCGATCTGACGCTGACCGCCGGCGGCGGCGACGGCGTCTTCGCGACGCTGGGCCTGGCGCCGGGCCGGCCCAGCCACACCAAGCCCCAGGAGTGGAAGATCCCGGGCAAGATCGCGCTGCGCGCCGGCCAGACCGTGCAGGTCGAGCTCGCCCCGAAGAAGGTCGGCGTCAAGGCCCGCCCGACCCAGGTGTTCGAGGCGCTCGCCGAAGGCGCCGGCGCCGACAACGCCCAGCCGACGTCGGACTGCGACGCCTACGAGCCGCTCAACCCGCGCACCGGCCAGTACCTCGAGCTCGAGGCCGGCGCGCCGCTGCCGAGCGGTCGCGTGCGCATCCTGCAACGGGTCGGCAACGAGCTGACGGTGGTCGGCACCGACGAGCTGCGCGCCAACGCCACCAGCGGCGTCGTGCGCATCGCGGTGGCCAGCGCCGACGTGACCGTGTCCGGCGAGCGCAACCGCACCCAGTGCCAGCTCGACCCGTCGGGTCGCGCGCTGCGCGAGGACGTCGAGCTGACGGTCACCAACGACGGCGCGGCGGCCGCCGACGTCGTCGTCCGCGAGACGATGTACCGCTGGCACAGCTGGAAGCTCACGCGCGAGAGCGTCAAGGGCACGCGCGCCGACGACCGGATCCAGGAGTGGCGGGTGCGCCTGGCCAAGGGCGAGAGCAAGACCATCACCTACACCGTGCAATACAGCTGGTGATCGCCGTGCGTCGCGTGCTGGTGACCGGGGCGGCGCTCGTCGCCGCGGCCGGCTGTCTGGGCCGACGCGGGGCGGCCACCGACGGCGCCGCCGTCGACGCGCGCCTCACGCTGTACCGCGACGGCGCGCTGATCGAGGAGCGCCTGACGATCGCCGTCGACGCCAGCGGCCACGGCGCGGTGCCGTTCGCGCCGCGCGGGCTCGCGGCCGACTCGCTCGAGGTCAACGGCGACGCGGTGCCGCTGCGCAGCTGGAGCCACGCCCACGCCGGCCCTGGCGACGCGGTGGTGGTCCACCTCGGCGCGCCGACCCCGGGCCGCCAGCTGGCGGTCGGTCCCGACGGCACCCGCGCGATCGCCACCGCCGCCGGCGTGATCATCACCGACGCCGCCCACGTCGCCGCGCCCGCCGACGCGCTGGCGATCGCCGTCGCGCCAGGCCCGCGCGCGGTGGTCGTGCGGGCGCGCTACCGCACCGACGCGCTGGCGTGGCAGGCCAGCTACACGCTGATCGACGACGGCGATCAACGCGGCCGGCTGATCGGCGCGCTGGCGCTCGACAACCGCACCGGGCGGCAGTGGCCCCGCGCGACCCTGGCGCTCGCCGACGCCACGCTCGGCGCCGACGCCGCGCCGCGCAGCGGGCCGCCCCGGCTGCTGCGGCTGGCGCGCCCCAGCGCGATCGGCGCCGGCGCCCAGCGCGTCGATCTCGGGCTGCCGGCGCGGCGCCTGCCGCTGGCCCCGGTGTTGATGTTCGATCCGGTGGGCGCGACCCTCGACAAGCCCGGCCAGCGCCCGATCGACGAGCCCGGCTACGGCGTCGGGCCGTGGCCGTCCGAGGTGGCGGTCAGCGTCGCGCCCGACCTGGCGCGCCTGTCGGACGCGCCGCTGCCGGCGGGGCCGCTGCGGATGTTCCGGGTCGACGGCGCCGGCGAGCTGGCCTGGCTCGGCGAGGGCGCGCTGACGCCGCCGGCCGACGACGCGCGCCGCACCCCGGCGATCTCGGTCGGGCGCTCCGCCGACGTCACCGGCAAGCGCGAGCGGACGATGATCGACGTCGACTACGATCGCGAGCGCCTGGTCGAGGAGTTCCGGCTGACGTTCGACAACCGCGGCGACCGCGCGGTCGCGCTGGTCGCGCGCGAGCACCTGTACCGCGGCGAGTGCTGGCAGCTGGTGTACTTCTCGACGCCCGACGTCGTGAAGGCCGGGGCGCAACAAGTCAATTTCGGCATCACCGTCCCCGCCCGCGGCCGCGCGACGATCGGCTACCGCGTGGCCTATGCCTGGAGCAAGTCGCAGTGCAGCGATTGAGCGTGCGTGGCCTGACCGTGCAGTACGGCCGCCGAGTCGCGGTCGATGATCTCTCGCTCGAGGTCGAGGCCGGCGCGATCGTCGCGCTGCTCGGCCCCAACGGCGCGGGCAAGAGCACCGCGCTGCTCGCGATCGCCGGCGGGCTGCGCCCGAGCAAGGGCACGATCGCGATCGCCGGCGTCGACCTCGCCGCCGATCCGCTGGCGGCCAAGCGCCAGCTCGGGCTCGCCGATCAGCCGCCGTCCTTGTACGAGTACTTCACCGTCGCCGAGCACGTCGAGATGATCGCGACCGTGCGCGGCGCCAACGATCGCGCCGCCGAGCGGGCGCTGCTCGACGAGCTGGGCCTGGCCGCGGTCGCGGATCGGCCGTGCCGCGAGCTGTCGTTCGGCATGCGGCAGCGGGTCGGCCTGGCCGCGGCGCTGGTCGCCGCGCCGGCGGTGATCCTGCTCGACGAGACCCTGAACGGCCTCGACCCCCACGCCGCCCGGCGGGCCCGCGCCGCGTTGACCGCCGCCGCCGCGCGCGGCGCCGCGATCGTCATGTCGACCCACCTGCTCGACGTCGCCGAGCGCCTCGCGACCCGGGTAGTGATCATGGACCAGGGCCGGATCGTCACCGACCTCGCCGGCGACGCGCTGGCCGCGCAGGTGGCCGCGGGCGCCGGCGCGCTCGAGGCGCTGTACGTCGGCGTCGTCGCCGATCGCGGCGTCGCATGATCACCGGTCGCACGCTCATCGCCTGGGCCGATAGCGACGAGCAGCGCCGCCGCGGCGGCCGCCCCGCGACCACGCTGATCGCGGCCGGCGTCGCCGGCGTCGCGCTGGCCGCGGTCGCGGTCGCGCAGGGCGGCTGGCTCGACGGGGCGCGGCCGACGCCGTCGCCGGCGTTCCTGATCGCCGTCGCGCTGGCGGCGATGGTGCCGACGATGATGATGGCGCCGCACCGGATGTTCTGGCGCGCCGACGCGGCGATGGTCGCGCGGCTGCCGATCCCCGGCGCGGCGCTGTGGCAAGCGGCGCTGGTGCGCGCGCGGCGCGGCGCGCTGCTCGGCGTGGTGATCGCCGCGCCGGTGGCGGCGCTGACCACGGTCGCCGATCCCGGCACCGGCGCGCGCTTCGCGGCGATCGTCGGCGCGCTGGCGCTGTGCGCCGCGGCGCTCTTGCCGGCGGTGTGCGTCGGCGCCGCGCACGCCGTCGCGTCGGGCCAGGCCGACGCGGCCAGCCGCGCGCTGGCCGGCGATTACACGGTCGCCACCACGACGCTGCTCGGCGCGCTGCCGGGCGCCACCGTCGCCGGCGCTGTGCTCGCCACCGCGATGACCGGCGGGTGGCTGCGCGACGGCGCCGATCCGCGCGGCCCGGCGATCGCGCTCGGCCTCGGGATCATCGCGGTGATCGCCGCGGCGCTGGCCAGCCGCGCCGCGCCGCGGGTGATGCCGCGGGCGATGCGCGAGGTCGCGGCGCTCGATCGCCAGATCCTCGCGCACCTCGAGATCCATCGGGCGACCGGCCTCGAGCGCGCGGTCGCGGCGCGGCTGCGCGACGGCGCGGGCCCGGTGTTCGATCGCATGGCGCGGCTGCTGCGCCGGCGCTACCCGCTGTTCGCGCTGGCCGGCGCGCTGGCCGGGATCGCGCTGGTCGCGATCGGCCTGGGCCGACCGACCGACGCCGACCGCTGGCTGGCGATCACGCTGGCCGGCGCCGCCGCGGTCGCGGTGCTGCTGGCGCGCGCGACGACGCAGCCGGCGATCGAGCTGCCGCGCGCGACGGCGACCTTGCCGATCGCGCCGGCGGCGGTGGCGACCGCGCGCCGGGCCGCCGTCGCGCTGTGGCTGGGCTGGTGGCTCACCGCGCCGGTCGCGATCGCGATCGCCGCGAGCCCGAGCCCGGCGCGGACCGCCCTGTGGCTCGCCGCGGGCGCCGCGGCCGGCGCGACCATCGTCGCGCTGCGCCGACGCTGAGCCGCCGCGGCTCAGCCCGCGCTGGCGCGCGCGAACACGTGCAGCGACCGCGCGCAGACGTCGCCGTCGCGGCCGGTCTGGCGCAGATCGAACAGGCCGATCACCTCGGTGCGATGGCCGGGATCGACGTTGGCGATGAAGCGCGTCACCGACGACACGATGAAGTACAGGCCGAGCCCGGCGCCGCCAGCCTCGCTGGTGCCGCGCGGTCGCCCGCGCTCGGCGCGCGCCCGCTGCAGGTGATCGACGATCGCGCCCTTCACCAGCGCGCCGAAACGATCTTCGACCGACACCGCGAAGTGCCGGCCGTCCGAGGCCCAGCGCAGCCGCGCCGGCGCCGCCACGCGCTCGAGCACGTCGCTCGGCAGCTGCGGCACCTCGCCCCGCGCCGCCGCCGGCGCGTCGTACATCGCGTTCATCAGCAGCTCGTCGACGACGCTCTCGACCCGCGCCACCATCGGCCGGCGCGCCCCGGCCTCACGCGCCGACGCGGTCACCGCGATCAGCGCGGCGCGCTTCTCCTCGTAGGTGGCGATCTCGAGATCGCTCACGCGCACGCCCCACGCCAGGTACTTCTCGAGCCCGAAGATGTCGCCGGTGGCCAGCTTGCCCGAGGTCACCACCAGCTCGGCGTCGTCGGGCTCGTCGTCGCCGGTGATCACGTGGTTGCAGCCGTCGGCGCGCAGGCCGTCGACCGCGCCGTCGTCGCCGAGCGACACGCCGACGACGATCATCGCGCGGCCCGAGGCCAGCGCCGCGCGCGCCGGCGCCGCCAGCGCGTCGTGGGTCGGCCCGTCGATCACCACCAGCGTCGCGTCGTCGCCGACGCCGCCGACGTCGTCGACGAACTCGACCGCCGCGCCCGCCGCGTGCAGCGATCGCCGGAGCGCCCGCCGCAGCGCCACGCTGCGAGTGACGCACACGGCACGAACGGCACCGGACATCGGCAAAAAGGATACCGGGCTGGCAACGAGCAGGTCAAATCCGACGACGCTTCATGCGCAACGGGCCGCGTATGGCATCCGCACCTACAAGGTGCACCCGCGGTCGATCGGCGCGCCCGGTTTGCGCACCCGCGCGCCAGCCCTGTTACGATTCTCCCGATGGCCGAGCCACCGCCGGACCGCCCGCAGCGCCCGCCGCCGCTGCCCGCGTTGCCCAGCCTTCCGACGTTGCCGCGTCGCGACGCCCCGGCGCCGACCAAGGCCGCCCCGCCACCGCCGCCGGTCGTGACCGCGCCACCGCCGCCGCCGCCACCGACCCCAGCGCCGGCGCCACCGGCGACGCCGCCGCGCGCACCGCTCGGCGACGACGAGGCCACCGGCGATCACACCCGGCGGGTGGACGGCGCGGGCTCGGCCGCGATGATCGACGCGATCGTCGAGGTGCTCGCGACCGAGGCCGAGGCGCTGCTCACCGCCAAGGTGCCAGGCGGCGACGATCGGCTCGCCGATCTCAACGTGCGGCAGGCGATGCTCAGCGCCGACGTGCTGGCCGACAGCGTCGACGCGGCGCGCTACCTCGAGCTGGCCGACCGGCACCCGCTGACCGCGCGCCTGATGCTCGGTCACGGCATCGCGGCCGGCGACGTCGCGCTGGTGCGCGGCGCCGCGGCGTCGCTCGAGCGCATCGCCGATCCGCGCGATCGCGCGCGGGTGCGGCGCGATCTCGGCGAGGCGTTGATCTACGCGCTCGGCGCGCCCGACGCGGCGCTCGCGCTCCTCGCCGCGGCCGGCACCGACGGCGCCGAGCCCGACGTCGCCGCCGAGCTGCGCGATCTGATGGCGCTGGCGCGGCTCGCCGGTGGCAAGTGGCGCGAGCTGGCCGACGCCGCGGTGGTCGCCGCCACCGCGCCCGGCGCGCGGCCCGAGGAGCTGGCCGAGGCCCAGGCGCTGTTGCTCGATCGCGTCGGCCAGGCCGGCCGCGCCGTCGAGCTCACGCCCAGCGTGCTCGCCGCCGAGCTAGGGCGCCCCGACGCGATCCACCTGCTGCGCGCGATCGATCTCGCGCTCGAGGCCCACGCCCGCACGCCGGGCGCGCGCCCCGGTGATCGGGTGGCGCTGCTCGAGAAGCGCCACGCGCTCCTCGCCGCCGATCCCGCCGCGCCGCGCGCCGCCGCCGCCGCGCGCTACCAGCTCGCCGACGCCCACCGCGGCAGCGGCGATCTCGCCGGCGCGCTGGCCGGCTACCGCGCGATCGCGCCCGAGGCCGACTTCGGCGCGATCCTCGCGCGCACCTCGGCGGCGACGGTCGCGGTGCTCGCGGGCCGCTGGTCCGACGCGGTCAGCGAGCTGCACACGCTGACCACCGCGTCGGGCGTCGGCGTCGCCGCCGCGGCCCACGCCTGGCGCGCGTACGAGCTGGCCGCCGCCCACGGCCTGCCGGCCGGGGAGCTGGGCCACGCCGCGATGGCCATGGCGCCGACCACCAGCGGCACCCGCCTGCTGGCGGCGACGCTGCTCGGCGGCCCACCCGAGGCGCTGATCGCCGCGCTCGTCGCGGCCAAGCAGCCGCGCCGCGCCGCGCTGGTCGTCGAGGCCCGCGCCGGCGACCTCGCCCGCGCCGCCGAGCTCATGCGGCTCGCCGCCGGCGAGCACACCAGCGGCCGCGCCAGCGAGGTCGACCACCAGCTGCGCCTCGCGCGCCGCCGTCACGAGCGCGGCGAGCTGGCCGAGCTGCACCGCGCCGCCGCCACCGCGACCCGCGACGCCCGCGCCGGCGCGGCCCACCTGACCGCGGCCGGCACGCTCGAGCTGGCGCGCGGCCGCTTCCTCGAGGCCGAGGAGACCTTCGCCGCCGCCGCCAGCCAGGCGCCGACCGATCCCGCGGCCAAGGTCGCGCTGGCGGCGATCTACCGCAAGGCCGAGCGCTGGCGCGAGCTGTCCGTCGTGCTCGCGGAGCTGAGCAACCTCGTCGTGTCGACCGGCGCGCGGGTCGGCCTGCTGCGCGAGCTCGGCGCGGTGCTGGCCGGCGAGCTGGGCGAGGTCGGCCGCGCCCGCGGCGTCCTCGAGGAGGCCCAGGCGCTGGCGCCCGACGATCTCGACACCACCTACGAGCTGGCGCGGCTGTACGAGCACGGCCGGCAGTGGGACAAGGCGGTCGAGCTGCGCGCGCGCATCGCCGAGCGCACCAAGGAGCCGCGCCGGCAGGCCGAGCTGTACGTCGAGATCGGCAAGCTCGAGGAGGGCAAGCGCGGCGACGACGACGCGGCGCTGGCCGCGTTCGAGCGCGCGGCGCGGCTCGACGAGCGCAGCCCCGAGCCGGTGCGGGCCCAGGCGGCGCTGCACCGCAAGCACCACCGCCACGATCGCCTGCTGGCGGCGCTGACCGCCGAGCTCGATCGCGGCGTCGAGCCGTCGCGCCGGCTGATCGTGCAGCTCGAGGCCGGCCGGCTGCACGAGGCGGCCGGCGACACCGCGCGCGCGGTCGCCGCGTTCGCCGACGCCGCGACGATCGAGCCCAACCACGAGCAGGCGCTGGCCGGCGTCGAGCGGGCCGGCCGCGCCGGCGGCCACTGGCGCGCGATCGCGACCGCGTTCCGCCAGGCCGACAAGGCGCTGCCGCACCTGCGGGTGCTGGCCGAGGCGCTCGAGCACCTCGAGGAGTGGACCGAGCTGTCGCAGGTGCGCCAGGCCGAGCTCGACCAGGCGCCGGTCCCCGATCGCCCGCGGCTGGCCGCCGCGCTGGCGCGCATGGCCGAGGACAAGCTCGGCGACGTCGACACCGCGATCCGCTACCACGCGCTGGCGGTGCAGGCGCCCCACGCCACCGACAGCCACCGCGATCTGACCCGGCTGCTCGAGCGCGCCGAGCGCTGGGCCGAGCTGGCCGCCGCGCTCGAGCGCGAGCTGGCGGCGACGCCGACCGGCGCGACCGAGGCGCAGATCGCGCTGCTCCTGCGCATCGGCGAGCTGCGCGAGGTCCGGCTGGGCAAGCCGGCCGAGGCGGCCCAGGCCTTCGAGGGCGTGCTCGAGCGCAACCCGCACCACGTGCCGTCGCTCGAGGCGCTCGAGCGGCTCTACGAGCGCGCCGGCCGCGACAAGGATCTGCTGCGGGTGCTCGAGACCCGCGCCGAGTCGACGATCGACAAGCTCGAGCGCGCGCAGCTGTTCGTCCGCATCTCGGGCGTCAAGCAAGGCCGCGGCGACGTCGACGGCGCGATCGCGGCGTACACCGCGGCGTTCGTCGCCGACCCCGGCAACCGCGAGGTGTTCACCGCGCTGGAGAAGCTCTGCTACAAGCACGAGCGCTGGCCGGCGGCGATGAACCTGTACCAGTCGGCGATCGATCTGATCGAGGGCGGCCAGTCGCGCGCCTACCGGCTGTCGGATCTGTACGCGCGCCGCGGCCAGGTCCAGCTGCAGTACCTGGGCGAGGCCGACGCCGCCGCCGCGTCGTACGCCAAGGTCGTCGAGATCGATCCCGACAACGACACCTCGGTGAAGTTCCTCGAGTCGATCTACTCGCAGAAGAACGACTGGTCGGGGCTGATCACCGTCTACGAGAAGCGGGCGGGCCTCATCCGCGACGACGAGCGCCGGCTCGAGGCGCTGCGCCGCGCCGCCCGGGTCGCCGCCGCCAAGATGCGCGACTTCGCCGAGGCGGCGCGCCTGTACCAGCAGGTGCTCGACGCCGACCCGTCCGACGCCGAGGCGCTCGACGCGCTCGAGCGCTGGTACGATCGCAACCAGGACTGGGGCAAGCTGGTCGAGGTGCTGCGCAAGCGCCTGGCCACCGCGCCGGCCGGCGACGCCGCCACCGCGATCCTGCGGCGCATCGCGCAGATCTCCGAGGAGGGCCTGCGCGACGAGGGCAAGGCCACCGAGCACTACCAGCGCATCCTCGAGATCGCGCCGGCCAACAAGGAGGCGCTCGAGGCGCTCGGCCGCATCTACGAGTCGACCGAGCAGTGGGCCGAGTTCGTCGAGATCACCCGGCGGCAGATCCGCGTCACCACCGACCGCAACCTGAAGGCGCTCCTGTACTTCAAGTGCGGCTCGGTGATGGAGGCCAAGTTCGGCAAGGAAGAGGACGCGATCCGCTACTACGACGCGGCGATCAAGACCTCGCCGTCGTGCCTGCCCGCGGTCCACGGCCTGCGCGACCTGTACCGCCGCCGCGAGGACTGGCCGCGGGTCATCCAGACCCTCGAGCTCGAGGTCAAGCTGTGGCAGGACGACAAGGAGCGGGCCGGGGTGTTCGCGCAGATCGGCCGCATCTACGAGCAGCGCCTCAACGAGGCCGGCCGCGCGATGCACTACTACGAGAGCGCGCTGGCGGTCGATCCCGAGTGCCTGCCGGCGAACCAGGCGCTGTTCGAGCACTTCTTCGACGCCGCGCAGTGGGCCAAGGCGCTGCCGCTGGCCCAGGCGCTCGCCGTCAAGGCGATGCGCGACGGCGATCCCAACACCCGCAGCGAGTTCTACCGCCGCCGCGGCGTGGTCCAGCGCGAGACCGGCGACGCCCGCGGCGCCGCCGAGAGCCTGATCGTCGCGCTGGAGATCAAGCCGACCCACCTCGAGGCGCTCGACAACCTGATCGAGCTGCAGCGGGCGCGCCCGGACGCCTGGGACTTCGAGTCGGTCTACCGCGAGCTCGACAAGCTGTACAAGAAGCGCGACGACGCCGGCCCGCTCCTGGCCCGGGTCAAGGTGGCGCAGGCCACGGCGGTCGAGCGCGACGGCGACCTCGACAACGCCCAGGCGATCTACGCCGAGGCGGTGGCGCTCGCGCCCGACGACTTCGTCGTGCTGTCGGCGCGGATCACGCTCGACGTCAACATGCGGCGCTGGCGCGAGGCCACCGACGCGATCGCCGAGTTCGTCGGCCGCACGCCGCAGCCGCCGCTGGCCGCGCGCCTGGCCGCGCTGATGCGCCAGGCCGAGATCCACGCCGACGGCGAGATGGACTCGCACCGCGCGATCGCGGTGCTGCGCGAGGTGATCCGCCTCGACGCCAGCCACGAGCACGCCTACTACCTGACGGCGCAGGAGTACTTCGCGCTGGGTCGCTACGCCGACGCCAAGGCCGCGATCGATCGCGTGATCGAGCTGGCCGCCGCGCCCGGCTCGGCGATCGCGCCCGAGAGCCTGGCCCGCTACTACTACTACCGCGGCCGGATCACCGAGGTCGGCGGCGACGCCCGCGGCGCGACCTCGCAGTACCGCCGCGCCTGCGAGTACGACCCCGGCTACGCCCCGCCGGCGCTGGCGCTGGCCCGGCGCGCCGCCGACGGCGGCGATCGCAGCGCCGCCGAGACGCTGCTCATCGACGCCGCCCACGCGGCGATGGAGAAGGGCGGCCCGATCGCCGCGGTGCCGCTGCAGCGCGGGCTGGCGCGGATCCTCCTGGCCGCCGGCGAGCGCCCGGCCGCGATCGAGGCCTACCGCGGCATCCTCGGCGTCGACGACAGCGCCACCGACCGCGTCGCGCTGGCCGAGATCTACGCGATCGACGACCCCGGCAAGGCGGTCAGCGAGCTGCGCAAGGTGCTCGACCGCACCATCCACCACGCGCCGGTGTACCGCCTGCTCGCGCAGTACAACCTGCGGCTGGGCGAGGTCCACCGCGCGATGCGCGCCCACGCGGTCATGGAGCAGCTGGGCTTCGCCGAGGACGCCGATCGCGCCGAGGCCGCGCGGGTCCGCAGCCAGCTGCCGTACCTGCCGTCGCAGCGCCCGCTCGACGACGATCTGCGCAGCCGCCTGTTGGTCAACAGCGCCGCGCGCGACGTCTTCGGCGAGATCATGGCGTCGGCGCACGACGAGCTGGCGGCGCTGTACCCGGCGCCGTTCCTCGGCGAGAACCTCACGCCGGCGCAGCGCATCGACGACGCCAGCCTGCGGGTGGCGATCACCGACGTGGCCCGGCTGACCGGCGTCGACGCCGACGTCTTCGTCGGCGAGCGGGTGCCGGGCCTGGTCGCGATGGTGGCGTCGCCGCGCCGGCTGGTGGTCATCGATCGCACGCTGGTCACCGAGGCCGACGGCCCGCGCCGCTACCTCTTGGGCTGGGCCTTCGAGGCGCTGCGCGGCGGCTACGCGTTCCTCCACCACCTCGGCAAGAAGCAGCGCAGCGAGCTGGGCGCGTTCCTGAAGTCGCTGCTCCTGCCCGAGGCCGAGCGCCCGGGGCCGACCAACGACTTCGTGCGCTCGCTGCCCAAGCGCGCGCAGCGGGTGCTCGAGCGCCACTCGGGCGGCGGCCGCGACCTCGACGGCGACGCCTGGATCGACGCGATGCTGGCGATCGCCAAGCGCGGCGGCCTGGTCGCGTGCGACGACTTCGCGGCGGCCACCTGGATGATCGCGCGCATCTCGGGCGAGATGCTGCTGTCCCACGACGCCACCGTCGCGCTCGGCGCGGTGCTGGGCGGCGCCGACCTTGTGCGCTTCTATCTGTCCGACGACTACCAGCGCATACGCGAGAGCCTCGCGGCGGCGTCATGACGACGACGACTTGCGCCCCCTCGCCTGGATCCGCCGCCAAGAGTCGCGATATGATCGAGACAAGCGGACGAGGCGATGTATTATGTGTAAGGCAGGGCACGTGCATTACGCCCTTCCCGGACGTAATCCACGCGAGATGGACATGACGGAGCAGAAATGAGCCAGAAGTTTCAGGCCTCGGTGCACCACCGCGACGACGTCAGCTACGTGAAGCTGGCCGGCGTCATCGACGAGGACAACGAGCTCACCTCGCTCACCGACAAGATCCCCGCCGGCACCGCGGTGATCGATCTCGGCGAGATCGAGCGCATCAACTCGTGCGGCGTGCGCGACTGGGTGAACTGGCTGACCAAGCTCGAGGGCCAGGCCACCAAGGCCGTGCTCGTCGAGTGCTCGCCGGCGATCGTCGCGCAGATCAACCTGGTCAACAACTTCACCGGCTCGGGCGTGGTGAAGAGCTTCTACGTCCCGTACTTCTGCCCCGACTGCGACGAGGAGAAGGTGCTCCTGGTCGACGCGTCGGACATGGGGCCGCCGCCGCACGAGCCGCCGACCTGCCGCTGCGACGAGTGCGATCTGGTGATGGACTTCGACGACATGGCGGACTCGTACTTCGCCTTCCTGTCGAACCAGAAGAAGATCGCCGAGCCCGACAAGATCAACGGCGTCATCAAGGAGTTCGCGGCCAGCGACGCCAACGACAAGAGCAGCGTGCCGTCGCTGCCGTCGATCTCGCGGCCGAGCGGCAGCCAGCCCAAGATGGCGCCGAAGTCGGCCAGCCGCCCGTCGATCGCGCCGGTCACCGGCACGACCCAGCCGGGCATGCGCCCGGTCGGCAGCTTCCAGGGCACCAACCCCGGCAGCCGGCCGAGCGGCATGTCGATCCCCGGCACCAACCCGGGCACCAACCCCGGCGCGCCGGCGTTCGGCGCCAGCGTGATCGGCGACCGCCCCGCGGCGCCGCCGAAGTCGTCGATGCTGATCTACGTCCTGGTCGGCGCGCTGATCGTGGCGATCGGCGTGCTCGGCTTCCTGTTGATGTCGTCGTAGCGGCGGGGCGGCGGCGGCGCGGTGCGCGGCGACCGCGCGCGGCTCAGGTCGCCTGGCGCGCCGCGAGCTGCGCGACGAGCTGACCACGGTCGGTGTCGCCGGGCAAGAGCGTCACCTTGGCCGGGCTGGCCAGCAGGCGCTGCACCTCGAGCACCTCGAACATCGCCGAGGCGATCACCGGATCGCCGCCGATCTCGCGCAGCGCGGTGCCGACGATCTCCGGGCGGATCGCCGCGGCGCGCGCGAACTCGACCGCCGCGGTGCGATCCGCGCTCGAGGTGATCACGCTGACCTGGTTGGCGCCGTCCTGGCGGATCGCCGAGGTCACCTGGCGCAGCCGGTTCACCACCTTCTCCTCGATCTGGTGGGTCATGCCGGCGTCGCGGAAGTGGACCTTGCGGATGTAGATCGAGCCGACCTTGAAGCCCCAGTCCTGCGACCGCGGCGACACCTCAGCGCGCACGGTCTGCGACAGCTCGTGGCGATCCTCGAGCAGCCGGGCCAGCTTCATGTTCGACAGGCAGCGCACCGTCGCGTTCGAGACGTTGGCGTGCAGCGAGCCGCGCGGGTCCTGGTTCTTGAACAGGTACGCCACCGGATCCGAGATGAACATCTCGTACCAGACGCCGATGCCCATCGGCGCGCCCTCCTCGGAGTTGACCGGCTGCGACCGCAGGTAGGTCTGGTCGATGCGCAGGTCGAGCACGTAGTACTTGCCGAGCAGCGGCACGAGCAGCGCCTTGGGCCCGAGCTTGGTCCACAAGGACGTCAGCCCCGGCTGGTCGTAGACCGCGGCCACCTTGCCGAACAGCGTCACCACCAGCGCCTGGCGCTCGCCGATGACGATGTACACGCCGAGCGTGCGCAGGATCGCCAGCACGATCGGCACGACGACCCACCAGGCGATCATCGCGACGCCCGCGAGCAACAACACCGGCGCCGACATCACTTCACCTCCACGAACGCGCGGTCGGCCTTGTCGTAGAGGCCGAGCTTGAGGTTGCGCAGGTAGGTCGTCAGCGCGTCGGGGCCCTGATCGCGCAGCCGCGCCAGCTGGTCGGCCAGCGCCTTGAGCGGCTCGACCTCGGCCTGGGCGCGCAGCGTCTCGATCTCGACCGCGCGCCGCGACTGGACGATGCGCTGATCGGCGGCGGCCTGGGCCAGGCTGATGTCGGACGACACCTGGTTGTGGGCCGTGTTGATCGCGGCCAGCGCGCTCTCGACGTCGGACGGCGGCGAGATCTCGGTGATCAGCGACGCGTCGAGGTGGACGCCGTAGCGCGCCACCGACGACGCGCACTCGTGATCCATCATGTCGTTGAGCGCGCGCAGGTTCTTGCGCAGGTCGTTGATCGAGATGCCGGAGATCGCCGACGCGCCAGTGCGATCACTGGCCAGCGCCAGGTCGCGGCCCTCGGCGTCGTCGCCGGTGGCGGCGGCGCGCGGTGGCTGCTCGAAGTTGGCGATGCGCTCGCGCAACACCGAGATGAAGAAACCCATCACGTGGGCCGGCGGGTTCTTGACGCCGAACAGGTACGCGTAGAGGTTCTGCTCGCTGACCCGGAACCGGATCTGCCCGGTCAGCCCGACGTGCAGCTGATCCTTGGTGACCGCCTCGAGCAGCGTGCCGTTGCGGTTGGCGGCGCGGTGCTCGGGATCCCACGCCATGTTCACCGTGCGGGTGGCGATCGACACCTTGTGCACGCGCTGCCACGGCCAGCGGAAGTACGGCCCGCCCGGCGGCACCACCTCGACCTGCGGATACGCGTAGCGCTCCTTCTCCGAGTCGCGCATGCCGGCGCCCTCGGGCGTGTACACCGTGGTCGCGCCGAGGATGCGCTTGGCCCGGCCGAAGCTGGTGACCACCGCGCGCTCGTTCTGATCGACGGTGTAGAAGCCAAAGATCACGTGGCGGACCACGAACCACGCCAGGAAGCCCAGCGCGATCCCGGTCAGCCAGCCTTGCGCGTGCAGCCCGCGCAGCTCGACCCAGATGTTGTGCATGCGCGGAAGCGTGCGCCCGATGGACGGCGGACACAACCGCGGCGCGCTCACCGCCGCGGCGACGCCAGCCACGCCGCCAGATCGGGCGGCGCCACCGACGGCAGCGCGCGGCGTTCGGCGGCGATCGCCAGCCGCAGCGCCGCCATGTCGGCGAAGCGATCGCGCGGGCGCGACGCCAGCGCCTGGTGCGCGATCGCGGCGATCGTCGACGGCAAGCCCGGCAGCGGCGGCAGCCGCCCGGCGCGCACGTTGTCCATCGTCGCCAGCGGCGTGTCGCCATCGAACGGCCGCGCGCCGGTGGCCAGCTCGATCAGCGTGACGCCCAGCGCGAACTGATCGCTGGCGGCGGTGAGCGGCTCGCCGACCAGCTGCTCGGGCGACATGTACGCGTGCTTGCCCTTGCGCAACCCGCCGGTGCGATCGGCGAGCGCGGTGGCCTTGGCGATGCCGAAGTCGGCGAGCTTCACCTCGCCGGCGCGCGACACCAGCAGGTTCGATGGGCTGACGTCGCGGTGCACCAGCCCCAGCGGCAGGCCGCGGTCGTCCCGCGCGGCGTGGACGTAGGCCAGCCCGAGCGCGACCTCCTCGATCACCAGCAGCACCAGCGGCAGCGGCAGCCGCCGGTCGCGGGTGAGCGTCGCGAGATCGCCGCCGTCGACGTACTCGAGCACGACGTAGTAGGTGCCGTCGTCGAGGCCGAGCCCCAGCACCGCGACCAGGTTGCGGTGGTGCAACCGGCCCGCGACGCGCGCCTCGTGGATCAGCGCGCGCTCGAGGGCGACGTCGCCGACCAGCTCGGGGCGCAGCGTCTTCACCGCCACGGCGCGCTCGAACCCGCTCGCGCCGTGGGTGGTGGCCAGCCAGACCTCGGCCATGCCGCCGCTGCCGAGCCGGCGCACCAGCGGATAGGGCCCCAAGGTCGCGCGGCTCACGCGTATATACTAGCGAGGTGGCGCCCGACCGTGTCGCGACGGTGTTCAGCGAGGCGCTCGACGGGCCGGTCGGTCGGTTCCGCTGCCAGCTGGTGGTGATCGACGGGCCCGATCGCGGGCGCGCGTGCCGGCTGGGCAGCGCCGCGGTGGTGATCGGCACCGCCGCCGACGCCGGGCTGGCGCTGTCCGACGACCGGGTGTCGGCGCGCCACGCCGAGGTGACCGTCGTCGACGGCCGCTTCACCGTGCGCGATCTGGGCTCGACCAACGGCACGTGGTTCGAGGGCTCGCGGCTCGAGCGCGCGGTGGTGGCCGCGGGCGCGACGTTGCGGCTCGGCCGCAGCGCGGTTCGGATCGAGCCCGAGGCCCAACCGCTCGACGTGGTGCCCAGCCAGGCCCGGCGGTTCGGCGAGCTGGTCGGCGCCAGCCTGGCGATGCGCGAGGTGTTCGCGGTGCTCGAGCGGGTCAGCGCCAGCGACGTCACCGTGCTGGTCGAGGGCGAGACCGGCACCGGCAAGGAGCTGGTCGCGCGCGCGCTGCACGCGGCGTCGGACCGACGCGCCGGCCCGTTCGTCGCGGTCGACTGCGGCGCGCTGCCCGAGGGCCTGCTCGACAGCGAGCTGTTCGGCCACGTCAAGGGCGCGTTCACCGGCGCCGCCGCGCCGCGCGCTGGGCTGTTCGCGCGCGCCGAGCGCGGCACGATCTTCCTCGACGAGCTCGGCCGGATCCCGCCCAGCGTGCAGGCCCGCCTGCTGCGCGTGCTCGAGGAGCGCGTCGTGCGGCCGCTGGGCGGCGATCGCGAGCGCACGATCGACGTGCGGGTGATCGCCGCGGCCCGCGACGATCTCGACGCCGAGGTGGCGGCCGGCCGGTTCCGCGCCGACCTGCTGTATCGCCTGGGCGTGGTGCGGGTGCGGCTGCCGCCGCTGCGCAGCCGCCGCGAGGATCTGCCGCTCTTGATCGCCGCGCTGTTGCGCGCCCGCGGCCTCGACGATCCGCAGCCGAGCGGCCCGGCGCTGGAGAGACTCCTCGCCCACGGCTGGCCCGGCAACGTGCGCGAGCTGCGCAACGTGATCGATCGCGCGCTGGCGCTGACCCCGGGCGCGCGCCGCTTCGCCGAGCTGATCGTCCGCGTCGAAGCGGGCGCCGCGACCGATGACGGCGCGGCCGGCGTGCGCAGCGATCTGCCGTTCGCCGACGCCAAGCAGCTGGTGCTGCACGACTTCGAGCGCCGC